>Ga0180218_1002135_pt1 | contig 10634 bp, 7 predicted proteins | sample eDN3rd37CKraftBY_FD_151334 | JGI IMG/M metagenome (GOLD analysis project Ga0180218, IMG submission 151334) | Enriched backyard soil microbial communities from Emeryville, California, USA - eDNA 3rd pass 37_C Kraft BY (version 2) (version 2) | ecosystem: Environmental > Terrestrial > Soil >... | reverse complement strand
CCGAAGGCGCAAGCGCTTCGACCTGCGTCGCGGCGAGGCGGCCGCCATAGGTGGCCTGCAGGTTCTCCGCGGTGAAGGTCGTCGTGACGGGCCCGGCCGCTATCTTACGGATATTGAGCAGCAGTACGTGATCGAAGTAGTCGCGCACGGTTGAGAGGTCATGGTGGACGCAGATGATCGTCCGCCCCTCGACGTTGAGATCCTTGAGCACGGATACGATGGCCTTCTCGGTCGCGGCGTCGACGCCCGCGAACGGCTCGTCCATGATGTAGAGTTCGGCGCTCTGAGCGAGCGCGCGCGCGAGGAAGATCCGCTGCTGCTGGCCGCCCGAGAGCTGCCCGATCTGGCGATGCGCGAAGCCTGACATCCCGACGCGCTCGAGACATTCCATGGCCTTCTGGCGATGACGCCGCGCGGTAAAGCGCAGGAAGCCGATATCGCGGTAGAGGCCCATGATCACGACGTCGAGCGCCGTTGCCGGGAAGTCCCAGTCGACGCTCGCACGCTGCGGAACGTAGGCAATGCGATGGCGCACCTCGGCGTAGGGACGGCCGAAAGCGGTCACCTCGCCGCTGATGCGCGGCACGATCCCAAGCGCGGCCTTGATGAGCGTGGACTTGCCGGCGCCGTTCGGCCCGACGATGGCAACCATGCTGCCGGGCGGCGTGACGAAATCAACGGAGAACAGTACGGGCTTTTCGCCGTATGAGACCGTGAGGCCCTGAATGGCGAGCGGGCTGTCGCTGTGCTCAGGCGCGATCGTGCGGCCATCGCGGACAATGAGCTGTGGTGCGGTGTCGCTCATCGTCAGCTCCCTGCCAGTCGGCTGTTGAGGCCTTTCGCGGGAGCCTGGCCGCCGAGCGCGCGCGTGATCACCGTCGTGTTGTGGTCGATCATGCCGATATAGGTGCCTTCGTATGTGCCGGGCGCGCCCATGGCGTCGGAGAAGAGCTCGCCGCCGATGACGACCTTATGGCCCTTGGCTGCGGCGCCCTCGATCAGCGCCTTGATATTGCGGTCCGAGACTGAGGATTCGATGAAGATCGCGCCGATCTTTCGCGTCACGATGACATTGACGAGCTCCTCGATCTGCTTGAGGCCGGCCTCGCTCTCAGTCGAGATGCCTTGGATGCCAAGCACCTCGTAGCCGTAGGCGCGGCCGAAGTAATTGAAAGCGTCGTGCGCCGTGATGAGAACCCGCGCCCCATCGGGGACGGTCGCAAGGGACTTTGCCGCGTAGGCATTGAGCCCATCGATCTCGGCAAGATGCCGTTGCATGTTGGCATCGAACAGCTCGGTGCTCTTGGGATCGAGCTTTACGAGCGCGTCGCGCGCCGCTGCGACGACGCCCTTCCACATCATAGGATCCATCCACACGTGAGGATCATAGCGGCCGGCATAGGCGCTGTTGTCGAGTAGCTGCTTCTTGGGCAGGCTCTCGGCCAGGGCAATAACGACCTTGCGCTTGCCGAGCTCCTGAAAGAACTCTTCGAGCTGCGCCTCGAGGTAAAGTCCGTGCCAGAATACGGCATCGGCTTTGGTCATGGCGACGATATCGGAGCGGGTCTGCCGATAGGTGTGCGGGTCCACTCCCGGACCCATGAGCGCCGTGACCTGCACGCGCTCGCCGCCGACCTGCCGTAGCGCATCTGCGATCATGCTGGTCGTAGCAACGACATTGAGCGGCTTTTGTGCCAGTGCAGGCGAACTCGCTGCGCCGGCGAGAATGAGCGCCCAAACACCGACGGCCGCCGTCAGCGTCTTCCATATCCCCCCGGTTGCTCTGATCATCCTGTCTCGCTGCCTCCTATCGCCCTTGCACCTCGCATCCCTGATGGCGCAAGCGCAGTTGCAAATCATTCGCAACAAGATATAGGGCAACTGAGAACGATTTGCAAGTCGGGCCGAGGTCCTGGAAACGCATAGCTCGCGGCGGCGTGGCCGCTCAGCCTAACGGATCCGGGCGCAAAAAAGGGGCCGCTCCCGAACATGAACGTCGGGAGCAGCCCCTTGCGAGAGCGGCCGATCAGGCGACCGGTGCGTGCCGCGGCGGTTCGTGGCCCGCTTCGATCGTCTGCGGCGCGCCGGCCTGCTTCAGCGCGCGATTGCCCGTCAGCGCCCGCAGCATGACGTAGAAGAGGGGCGTCAGGAAAATGCCGAACAGCGTTACGCCGATCATGCCTGAGAACACGGCGATGCCCATAGCTTGGCGCATCTCCGCGCCGGCGCCGACGGAAAGCACGAGCGGCACCACGCCCATGATGAAGGCGAACGACGTCATCAGGATCGGCCGAAGCCTCAACCGGCTCGCTTCGATCGCGGCCTGCAGCGGCGTGCGCCCGGCGAACTCCAGCTCGCGCGCGAACTCCACCATCAGAATCGCGTTCTTCGCCGAGAGGCCGACCAGAACAACCAAGCCGATCTGCGTGAAGACGTTGTTGTCGCCGCCGCTGATCCAGACACCCGTCAACGCTGCCAGCAGCCCCATCGGCACGATCAGGATGATCGACAAGGGCAGCGTCAGGCTCTCATAGAGTGCGGCGAGCACGAGGAACACGAGCAGGACCGACAGCGGGAAGATCAGGATCGCAGAGTTGCCCGCGAGAATCTCCTGGTAGGTAAGCTCCGTCCACTCGAACGAGATGCCCTTTGGCAACGTCTCCGCCGCGATGCGCTCTGCCGCCGCCTGGGCCTGCCCCGACGAGTAGCCGGGCGCTGGTCCGCCGGTGATGTCGGCCGAGAGGAAGCCGTTGTAGCGCATGGCCCGCTCAGGCCCCGCGGCCTGCTGGACCTTGAGCAGTGCCGAGAGCGGGATCATGTCACCCGTCCTCGAACGCACTTTGAGCTGCCCGATGTCGTCGGCGCGCGCGCGGAAGGGTGCATCCGCCTGCACGCGCACCGAGTACGTACGGCCAAACCGGTTGAAGTCGTTGACATAGAGTGAGCCGAGATAGATCTGCATGGTCTCGAACACGTCGGTCACGGAAACGCCGAGTTGGCGCGCGCGTGTGCGGTCGATCTCCGCATAGAGCTGCGGCACGTTGATCTGGTAGCTCGTGAAGAGCCCCGTGATCTCCGGCGCCTGGGCGGCCCGCGCAAGGAACGCGCTCTTGGCAGCTTCCAGTGTTTCATAGCCGAGGCCCGCGCGATCTTCGAGCTGCAGCTTGAAACCGCCAACGGTGCCGAGGCCCGACACTGGCGGTGGCGGGAACATGGCGATGAAGGCGTCCTTGATGCCCGCGAACTGCTGATTGAGCGACATGGCGATCGCAGGGCCGGAAAGCTCCGGCGAATGACGCTCCTTGAAGGGCTTCAATGTAGCGAACACGATGCCCGCGCTGGCGCTGTTGGTGAAGCCGGCGATCGACAGGCCCGGGAAGGCCACGGCATTCTCGACGCCGGGATGCTTCATCGCGATCTCGCTCATGCGGCGGATCACGTCCTCGGTGCGGTCGAGCGTGGCGCCGTCGGGAAGCTGCGCGAAGCCGATAAGGTATTGCTTGTCCTGTGCCGGCACGAAGCCTGACGGTACGGCCTTCATCACGCCGAAGGCTGCCGCGATCAGCGCGAGGTAGAGGCCGAAGCCTGCCGCCTTGTGCGAGAGCACACCCTTGACGCCGCCCGTGTATGCGTTCGTTCCGCGATGGAAGACCGCGTTGAAGCCGCGGAACAGCCAGCCGAGGGCGACATCGAGAATGCGCGTCAGTCCGTCCTTCGGCGCATCATGGCCCTTCAGCAGCAAGGCCGAGAGGGCCGGCGAGAGCGTCAGCGAGTTGATCGTGGAAATGACCGTCGAGATGGCGATGGTCAGTGCGAACTGTCGATAGAACTGACCGGTGAGGCCGGTGATGAACGCCAAGGGTACGAAGACCGCGACAAGAACGAGCCCGATGGCGATGATCGGCCCCGAGACCTCCTGCATAGCCTTGTAGGTTGCCTCGCGCGGCGGCAGGCCCTCCTCGATGTTGCGCTCAACGTTCTCCACGACGACGATCGCGTCATCGACGACGATACCGATCGCAAGGACGAGACCGAAGAGCGTCAGCGCGTTGATCGAGAAGCCGAGCACGTACATCACCGCAAACGTGCCGACGATCGATACGGGGACCGCAGCCAGCGGAATGATCGACGCGCGCCATGTCTGAAGGAAAAGCACGACGACGATGACGACGAGCACGATCGCTTCCAGCAGCGTCATGACGACGGCTTCGATGGATGCGCGGACGAACTGCGTCGGATCGTAGACGATGCCGAAGTCCACGCCCTCCGGCATGTTCTGCTTGATTTCGGCCATCGTGGCGCGGACGGTTTCCGAAATCTGGAGAGCATTGGAGCCCGGCGCCTGGAAGATACCAATGCCGACCGCCGGCTTGTTGTCGAGAAGTGCGCGCAGCGAATACTCGGCAGCGCCGAGCTCAATGCGTGCGATGTCGCGCAAGCGCACGATCTGGCCCGTGTTGCCGGCCTTGACGACGATATTGCCGAAGTCCTCCTCGGTCTGCAGGCGGCCAAGCGCATTCACCGGGAGCTGAAGATCGATATGTGCCGGTGCGGGCGAAGCCCCGATCACGCCGACGGCCGCCTGCACGTTCTGTGCGCGAATTTCATTCACGACATCCGCGGCTGAGAGGCCCACTTCGGCCGTCTTGGCCGGATCGAGCCAAATGCGCATGGCGTAGTCGCCGCCGCCGAAGATCTGGACCTGGCCGACGCCTTCGATGCGCGCAAGCCGGTCCTTGACGTTGAGCACGGCGTAGTTCCGGAGGTACGTCATGTCGTAGCGGCCGTTGGGCGAGAGCAGGTGCACGACCATGGTGAGGTCCGGCGAGCTCTTGACGGTCGTGATACCGAGGCGGCGCACTTCCTCCGGCAGTCGCGGCTCGGCCTGCGCGACACGGTTCTGGACGAGCTGCTGCGCCTTGTCCGGATCCGTACCGAGGCGGAAGGTGACCGTGAGGGTCATGACGCCATCGGCCGTCGCCTGGCTGCTCATGTAGAGCATGTCCTCGACGCCGTTGATCTGCTCCTCGAGCGGCGTCGAGACGGCCTCGGCAATGACCTTCGGATTGGCGCCCGGATAGAGCGCGCGGACGACGACCGATGGCGGCGCCACCTCCGGGTACTCGGAGATCGGCATGACGCGCAGCGCCAGCAGGCCGGAGAGGAAGATCAGCACCGACAGAACGCCGGCGAAGATCGGTCGATCGATGAAAAATCTGGAAATGTTCATGACTGGCTCGCAGGGAGGGTTGGACCGCTCCCCGCAGGGCCGGTCAGGCTTGGGTGTTCGAGATGCGGTTCACGATCGGCGGCGCTACTGCTGAGTCGTCTTTTCCTCGACGGCGCCCGTCTGCACATCGGCGGACGTCACGCGTTCCATGCTCGCGGGTTCCGGAGAGACAACAGCGCCCGGTCGTATGCGCTGCAGGCCGCTGACGACGATGCGCTCGCCGGCATCGAGGCCGCTCGTCACGATGCGAAGGCCGTCGGCCATGGCACCGAGCGTGATCTCGCGATAGGCCGCCTTGTTGTCGCCGCCGACCACGATCACGAACCGCTTGTTCTGGTCCGTGCCGATGGCGCGCTCGCTCACTGCGACGACAGGCGCGTTGCGGGGGCGCGCCATGCGCACGCGCACGAACTGGCCCGGAATGAGCCGGCCCTCCGCGTTGTCGAAGACCGCGCGGAGACGCACCGTGCCACTTGTCACGTCGACCTGATTGTCTATGAGCTGCAGGCGCCCCTGAGCCCACGCGCCATTGGCCGCCGGGTTCGCGATCTCGACCGCGACGGAGCCGACCTCTGCGGCCGCATTGGCGGCCGGGCTCAGCGCCGCAAGAACGCGCGACACTGTCCCTTCGTCGGCATTGAAGCTCGCATAGATCGGATTGACGGAGACGAGCGTCGTCAGCACGGGCGCGCCGGGACCGGCGGCAACGAGATTGCCGACCGTCACCTCCAGCCGACCGACACGGCCGGCGACCGGTGCGCGTACTTCGGTGTACTCGAGGTTGAGCCTGGCGGCCTGCAGGGCGGCCTTGGCGCCGCGCAGCGTGGCTTCGGCCTCGTTGTAGGCGTTCACACGCTGGTCGACATCGCGCTCGGAATGGGCGGGACTGCCGAGCAGGCGATGGGCGCGCTCGGCCTCGGCCTTCGTGAAGATGACGCGCGCTTCTGCGGCGGCGACCTGGGCTTCGAGCCGGTCCACCTCAGCGGCATAGGGCGCCGGATCTATGGTGAAGAGCCGCGCGCCCTTGTCGACGAGGGCTCCCTCGCGGAAATGCACGTCCTGCACGGTCCCGGCGACGCGCGAGCGCACATCGACCCTGTCGACTGCTTCGAGGCGGCCTGAGAACTCGTCCCAGACGACAGCCTGGCGTGGCTCGATCGTCGCGACAGAAACGGCCGGCGGCGGGGGTGGGGCGGCGGCCGCGCCTTCGGTGTGGCCCGGTGCCGAGGTGTAGAGAACGGCGCCGGTTGCAGCGCTCGCCGCCAGAACGAAGGCCGAGCCCCAGATCCAGGGGCGTCGCGCCTTCGTTTGCCGTTCCGGCTCCGGTGGCGTGGTGTTGATGACGGTGCTCATGATCATCTCCTGATTTCTGCGTGCTCAGGTGTTGTTCGATCGAGGGGCCGTTGCTCAGGCGGTTCCCCCCTCGACGTCGTCTTCAGCTCGTGGTGCCGTTCACCGCATTGGCGTTTGCCGCCTTTTGCGTGCACGGCTCATGATCGCTCTCTCGTCTTCGAGTGGACTTTCCCTTCCAGGACCGAGGACGTTCGGGAACTCCCGAAGCCGACAGTGGCGGCATGCTTTTGTCCGGCCGAACCCTCAATCGCGCGTGGTTTGCGCCAGATCATTCATAAGGAGGCCCGCTGAGGCTACCGTCCGATTGCGTTCTCGGCTGCCCTGAGCGCCCGCTCAATTATGTGCCGCGTCATGGCCCGGCCGAGCCTGCGAAAGCTTAGTCTTGGGCCTTCGATGACACCGATGCGCGACGGATCATTCCAGGGGCAGCGTTTCTCGTTGATTGGGATGCAAGCCATGCAGCCTCCCGTTGTCAGCTATTCTGTACCGATCGGTAGGTAATGGGTGACAACGGCCCTGTCAACGCCTATTTGTACCATCAAGTACGGAAATGAAGTGACGCTCGCAGAGATGTGAAGGAGATCGTGCCGTGGCCAAGGGCCGTCCGAGAGAATTCGACCCCGACGAAGCGCTGGACAAGGCCATGATGGTCTTCTGGCAGCAGGGCTTCGAGGGCGCGTCGTTGACCGATCTCACGGAGGCCATGGGGATCAGCCGGCCGAGCCTCTACGCCGCCTTCGGCAACAAGGAGGAGCTGTTCCGGCGCGCGCTCCTGCGGTACGTGGAGACGGGCCCCGCCGCCGAGCACCGCGCGGCGCTCGCCGAGCCGACGTCACGCGCCGTCGTCGGGCGACTGCTGCGCTACAAGGCTGAGAGCCTCACCGATCCATGCCATCCGCTGGGCTGCATGGTCGTGCGGGGCGAATTCTCGTGCGGCGAGGCGGAGCAAACCATTAAGGACGAGTTGGCGGCGCTCCGCTGCAATGGTGAGGCTGCGCTTACCGAGCGTTTCGAGCGCGCCAAGGCCGAGGGCGACCTGCCGGAGTCGAGCAATCCAGCAGCGCTCGCCCGATACATTTCCGCGCTGATACAAGGAATGTCCGTGCAGGCTTCCGGCGGCGCGACGCGGGAGCAGCTTATCGACGTTGCTGAGATGGCGGTCGCCTCCTGGCCGTCGTAGGTTGGCCTCCGGCCGAGTTTGCTGACTTCCCCGCCGTGCCAAAGTGCGTGTATCGAAGTCTCCGCGACAAAATGATCGCAGCGTCATGACCTACATCAATTGATCGCCGCCTCGGGTCGTGTTCAAGAAGAGTATGAGCACGAATTCGCTGAATGTCCGGGATGCAGAAGCGCGCCGTGCGGCCTTTGCCGCTGATGTGCAAGCACGCACGGGGATCGATGAGGACATGATCCGGCGCTTGGTGCACGCGTTCTACGATCGCATCCGGGCTGACGCGGTGCTCGGCCCGATTTTCGCCGAGCGCATCGCCGACTGGGGGCCACATCTCGAGCGCATGTGCGCATTCTGGTCGTCCGTGACGCTTATGACCGGCCGCTATCATGGCCGTCCCATGCAGGCACACGCGCCGCTCCCCGTCGATGCCTCGCATTTCGACCGCTGGCTGGGGCTCTTCGCCAGGACTGCCCACGATGTGTGCCCGCCGGCGGCGGCCAACTATTTCACCGAACGCGCACACGTGATCGCCGAGAGCCTCGAGCTCGGCATCGGCACGGCCCGCGGTCTCATGCTCGCCAAGGGCCAGCGCCTGCCGGCGATCCAGGCCTGAGCAGTCCGCCTCGGACCGGCGCTTCGGCTGTCCGGCGTCATCATTCGATCAATTGACCGCAGGTGCGCGCTCAATGCGCAGCACAAGGGCGACGGCCGCGTTTTTCCCGGTTACAGTGTAGGAAAAGAGAAGAAACAACTGTAGCCAGGGAGAGCCCAAATGCCTGCTGATCACGCATCCCGCAATCGCAGAATCGATGCAGCGTTGAGCGCTGCCACCGAGGCCGGAGACGTTCCAGGCGTCGTGGCCATGGCGACGGACCGCAATTCCGTCATCTACGAAGGCGCCTACGGCAAGCGCGTGCTCGGTCAATCCGAGCCGATGACGCTCGATACCGTCGTTTGGATCGCCTCGATGACGAAGGCGCTCACGTCGGCCGGCGCCATGCAACTCGTCGAGCAGGGCAAGCTTGATCTCGATGCACCGGCGGCGGGAGTCGTTCCGGAGATCGGCGCCGCGCAGGTTCTCGAGGGTTTCGATGCCGGCGGACAACCGAAGTTGCGGGCGCCCCGTCGCCCGATCACGCTGCGCCACCTGCTCACGCACACGGCCGGCTTCGGATACGAGATCTGGAATGAGGATATCGCCGCCTATCAGGCGGCCAAGGGCATTCCGGGGATCATCTCGTGCGAGAATGCCGCGCTCGGGACGCCGCTGCTCTTCGATCCCGGCGACCGCTGGTACTACGGCATCAACATCGACTGGGCCGGCAAGATGGTCGAGGCCGCGAGCGGCAAGAAGCTCGGCAGCTACCTGCAGGAAAATCTCTTTGCGCCGCTCGGCATGACGAGCACGGCATTCAGGATCACGCCCGCCATGCGTGCGCGTCTCGCCAAGATCCATCAGCGCGGCGACGACGATTCCCTCGAGCCGCAGATGGAGCTCGAGATTCCACAGGAGGCGCAGTTCGAGATGGGCGGCGGCGGCCTTTACTCGACGGCTGGAGATTACCTGCAGTTCGTCCGCATGATCCTCAACCGCGGCAAAGCCGGCAGCACGCAGATCCTGAAGCCCGAAACGGTCGATCTCATGACCCGCAACAACATGGGCGACAACCGCGTCACTTTGCTGAAGACTGCGGCGCCGCCCTTGTCGAACGATGCGGAGTTCTTCCCCGGTCTGCATAAGAGCTGGGGCCTGAGCTTCCAGATCAACGAGGAGAAGGCGCCGACAGGCCGTCCCGCCGGTGGACTCATGTGGGCGGGCCTCGCGAACTCGTACTACTGGATCGATCCGACCACCGGCATCGGTGGCGTGTACCTCACACAGATACTGCCGTTCGCCGACAAGAAGTCGCTGCCGCTCTATTACGCGTTCGAGTCGGCATTCTACAATTGAGCAGAGACTGCGGACTTCCCCGGGAGGACTGTCGATAATGACAAGCCGCAGGGAGGGGAGCGAGGAGCGCGCCCCATCGGGCGTGCCTTCTTCGGATGCTGTCGACCGCGCGCAGGGCATCGCCGAGACGCTGCGCGCCGCCGCCGAAAGGATCGAGGAGGCGCGGGCGCTGCCGCTGGATGTCGTCTCGGCCTTGCACGACGCGCGCCTCTTCCGCCTCCTCTTGCCAAGATCGATCGGCGGTGACGAGGTGCATCTCAAGGTGCTGGCCGAGGTGATGGAAACGGTCGCCCGCGCCGATGCCAGCACGGCATGGTGCCTCGGACAGGCCGCCGGATGCGCGATGTCGGCGGCCTATCTCATGCCTGATGTCGCGCGGCGCTTGTTCGGCCCTGCAAATGCGGTGCTCGCGTGGGGTGCCGGCATCCAGGGCAAGGCCATTGCCGTGGACGGCGGTTACCGTGTCACGGGCAAGTGGACGTTCGCAAGCGGCTGCGCGAATGCGACACTGCTCGGCGGGCACAGCTACGTCTTCGAGGCGGATGGTCGCCCGCGCCTCGGCGCTGATGGCCGTCAGCTCGATCGCACGGCGCTCTTCCCTGTGTCCAAGGCGCGCATCCACGATATGTGGCACACGATCGGTCTCCGCGGCACGGCGAGCTACACCTACGAGGTCGAAGACCTTTTCGTGCCCGAAGAGGAAACGATCGATCGTGATAAATCCGAGGAGCGCAATGAGAGTGGCACGCTGTTCCTGTTTCCGACCACGATTGCCTATGCCGTGGCGTTCAGCGCGCTCATGCTCGGCATTGCTCAGGGCATGGTCAGCGATCTTGCCGCCCTCGCGCTGACGAAGACGCCGCGCGGTAGGCCTTCATCACTCGTGGAGAGCCAGGTTTTTCAGTCCGAATACGCCCAGCTCGAGG
>Ga0180218_1002131_pt1 | contig 10645 bp, 8 predicted proteins | sample eDN3rd37CKraftBY_FD_151334 | JGI IMG/M metagenome (GOLD analysis project Ga0180218, IMG submission 151334) | Enriched backyard soil microbial communities from Emeryville, California, USA - eDNA 3rd pass 37_C Kraft BY (version 2) (version 2) | ecosystem: Environmental > Terrestrial > Soil >... | reverse complement strand
TGCCCTGGCTCATGCCCATCCACTGGACCGACGGCTGGCCGATGTACGGCGACGACGCGACCGGCCTGCACCTGACGCGCGGCGGCCAGAAGCCGATCCAGGGCGCGGCCCCGAGCAGCGTCGTCTCGTCGGACGAGTTCGACAACGACGCCCCGAAGCCGACCTACGCCGACGCCGTCGGGGCCCCGCCCCTGCCGGAGTACGAGTACAACGGGTCGAACCTCGGGCTGGACTGGCAGTGGAACCACAACCCGGACAACCGGTTCTGGTCGCTGACCGACCGGCCCGGCTGGCTGCGTCTCACGACCGGGCAGCCGGCGACGTCCCTGCTGGACGCCCGGAACACCCTGACCCAGCGGACCTTCGGGCCGACGTCCGCGGCCCAGGTCGCCCTGGACGTCAGCGGGATGAAGGACGGGGACCGTGCCGGTCTCGCGCTCTTCACCGCCCGGTACGGCACGATCGAGGTCCGCAGGGACGGCGGCGCCACGACGCTGGTGATGGTGAACAGCTCGTCGACGACGAACCACACCGACGTCGCGAGCGTCCCGCTCGAGTCGGACACCGTCTACCTCAGGGCCGAGGCCGACTTCGCCGGGCAGGTGGATCGCGGGACGTTCTTCTACAGCCTCGACGGTGCGCGTTGGCAGCAGCTGGGGGACACCCAGCAGATGAGCTACAGCACGTCCAACCACTTCATGGGGTACCGGTTCGCCCTGTACAACTTCGCGACGACGGAGCTCGGCGGTCACGTCGACTTCGACTACTACCGCATCAGCGACGAGCTCCGGGGCTCGCTGGTCGACGCGGTGCCCTCGGCGTCGGTCGAGAAGGTCAACGACGAGACCAACAGGCTCACCGTGACCGTGACCGAGACGTGGTCCCGTGGCGTGGTCGAGGACGTCACGAAGACGTTCGTCATCCGCAACAACGCCGGCGGCACCTTCGACGTCGGCCCGTGGCACGTGGTCGTCGACACGCAGGGCAACACGACCGTCCGCGAGGTCCGGATCGCGGACTAGGTCGGTCCGGCGCCGGCGCCGGGACCTCCACCCGGCGTCGGCACGGCCACCGGGGTCAGGGCAGCACGAGCATCCGGGCGGGCGGCGCCCCCACGCGCTGCCAGTCGAACCTGGCCTCGCCGACGACGCGCCACCCGCGGTGCAGGTAGACCGCATGCGCCACGCCGTCCCGGTCGTCGACGTCGAGCACGGGGGTGCGGTCCTGCGCGCGCAGGTGCGCGACGGCGACGTCCAGCAGCGCGCCGCCGACGCCGCGGCCCTGCGCCTGCGGGCCGACGAAGAGGACCGACACGCAGCCCAGCTCGTCGACCGGCCGCCCGGCGCCCGCCGACCAGATGGCGCCGTACCGGTCGTCGGGCACCGTGGTGACGCTCACGTGCCCGACCACCGCGCCGTCGAGCTCGGCCACCCAGGCGCGCTCCTCGTCCGGGCGCACCAGGAACTCCTCGACGGGGAAGGGCAGCGGCCACCGGTGCGGGTAGCCCGAGGCCGGTTGCTGGGCGGCCAGGACGTCGACGAGTGCGGGCAGGTCGCCCGGGCGGCGGTCGCGGAGCACGACGGCGGGTGCAGGGGCCGGGGAGGCGCCGGAGGTCACGTCGGAGGGCACCCGGCGATCCTGGCACGGGGCCCCGACAGGCTCGCGCCGGTCGGGGCCCGGTCGTGCGGCTCGAGCGATCCTCACGCGGAGACGCTGAGCGTGGCTCCGACGGTCGCGGGGTCGGCGAGGGCAGCGGCATGCACGCGCGCGAGCTGGGCGCGGGACACGGTGAGACCGCGCCGGGTGTCGTCGGTCGTGACATGGGCGGGCCCCTCGGCGTCGTCGGTCGCGTCGGCGGGAGCGTCCGTGAGCGAGACCGGGCGGACGAGCGTCCAGTCGAGGCCGCTGGCGCGCACCACCTCCTCCTGCCGGCCCGAGTCGGTGAACTGGCGGCCGATGACGAACCGGAACACCAGCTTCCAGGTGAGGTCGAGGTGCGCCCACGAGTCGCCGAGCCCGTACGTGCTCTGCACGACCAGGCGCCGCACGCCGGTCTCGCGCATCGCCTCCACGACGTTCCCGGTACCGCGCGAGCGCACGTCGGGCGCGGTGCTCGACCGACGCAGCCACTGCACCACGAGCGGGTTGTCCGAGATGCCGAGCGTGACGACGACGGCGTCCTGCCCCGCGACGGCCTTGGCGACCGCCTCGGGGTCCAAGGCGTCGCCGTCGACGGGCCGCACGCTGCCGGGCCCAGGGCCCTGGTGCGCGTCCAGGCCGGGGAGCGGCGTGGCGAACGCGGCGCTCGCCGTCCGGCCGAACGCGGTCACGCGGTGCCCCGCGGCCACGAGCTCGCGGGTGATGGCGAGGCCGCTGCCTCGCGTCGCTCCGACCACCAAGACGTCCATGAGAGTCCTCCTCGTCGTGCCGGGCCCCGTGCGGTCCCGGCGTCTGGCTCCAGACTTCCGCCCGCGAGCCGGACGAACCATGAGGCGACGTCCGGGAGTCTTGACCGTTCGTCCGGGGCGGTCGCAGGATGACGGGATGAGCGACGCTGCCGCCCTGCTGCCCGTCCCCGGCGCCGGGAAGCCCCAGGTCGACCCCTGGGCCGACGTGCTGGGGACCCTCGAGATGGATGCCGTCTTCTGCTCCACCGGCCGGTTCTCCGAGCCGTGGGGCATCGCCATGCCGGCGCTCCCGGGCGTGCTGATGTTCCACCTGCTGCTCGACGGGCGCGCCGTCGTCGACGTCGAGGGCGAGAGGCACGACCTCGGCCCGGGGGACCTCGTCCTGGTGCCGCACGGCGCCGGCCACGCGATCACCGGGACCGCCGACGACCCCGCCACCGGGCTCTGGGACGTCGACCGCACGGTGGTCGCCGACCGCTACGAGCAGCTGCGGATCGACGGCGGCGGGCGGCCGGCCACCCTCGTCTGCGGCGCGGTCGGGTTCACCGACCCGGGCGTCGGCCGCCTGCTCGCGAGCCTGCCGGCCGTGCTGCGGGCGCCCGGCTCCGCCGGTCACGACGTGGACGCCGGCGGGGGAGGGGACGACGACGGGCCGGACGGCGGCTGGCTGCGCGCCGTCGTCGCCGCGATCGACCACGAGGTGCGCCACCCTCGGCCGGGCACGGACGTCGTCACGGCTCGGCTGGCCGACGTGCTCCTGGTGCACGTGGTGCGGCGCTGGCTCGAGGCCGAGGAGCCGGCGTCGGGCTGGATCGCCGCCCTGCGCGACCCGGCGCTCGGGCCCGTGCTGCGTGCCGTGCACGCGCGACCCCAGGCCCCGTGGACGCTGGAGTCGCTCGCCGCCGTCGCGAGCCTGTCCCGGTCCGCGTTCGCCGAACGGTTCGCCCGCACCGTGGGGGAGCCGCCCATGGGCTACGTGGCCGGGTGCCGGATGGACACCGCCGCGCGGCTGCTGCGCGACCCGGACGTCAGCGTCGAGCGGGTGGCGCGTCAGGTCGGCTACGACTCCGTGCCGGGGTTCCACCGCGCGTTCGTGCGCCGCCACGGCGCCACGCCGGGCGCGTGGCGGGCGGCCGGGCCGGCGCGGTCGATGGCGGAGGTGCTCGCGCGCTGAGCGGCCGGGTCGAGGAGGGCGCGCCGACCGGCCGGGAGAGAATGCCCCGGTGAGCAACACCGAGCACGGCACCGTGGACGCCGCCCGCACCACCCGCGTCACCGACCCCGCCGACCCGCGCCTGCACGACTACACCGACCTCAAGGACGTGAAGCTCCGCTCCGTGCGGGAGCCCGCCGAGGGCCTGTACATGGCGGAGTCGTCGTCGGTGATCCGTCGCGCGCTCGAGGCGGGGCACCGGCCCCGGTCGTTCCTCATGGCCGAGAAGTGGCTCGACTCGATGGCCGACGTGCTCGCCGCCCACCCGGACGCTCCCGTGTACGTGGGGTCGGACGACGTGGTGCAGCGCATCACCGGCTTCCACCTGCACCGCGGGGCGCTCGCGGCGATGCACCGCCCCGTGCTGCCCTCGGTGCACGACCTGCTCGCCGGCGCCCGCGGCGGCGCGGGCGCGCGCCGCGTCGCCGTGCTGGAGGACATCGTCGACCACACGAACGTGGGCGCGATCTTCCGCAGCGCGGCAGCCCTGGGCGTCGACGCCGTCCTCGTCTCGCCGCGCTGCGCGGACCCGCTCTACCGGCGCTCGGTGCGCGTGTCCATGGGCACGGTGTTCCAGGTCCCGTGGACGCGGCTGGAGTCGTGGCCGGACGGCCTGCACGCGCTGCAGGACGACGGCTTCACGGTCGCCGCGCTGGCGCTGTCCGACGACTCCGTGTCGCTCGACGACCTCGTCGCCGACCCGCCCGAGCGGCTCGCGATGGTGCTCGGCACCGAGGGCGACGGCCTGTCGCGTGGTGCCGTGGCCGCGGCCGACGTCGTCGTGCGCATCCCGATGGCCGGGGGAGTGGACTCCCTCAACGTCGCGGCGGCGTCCGCCGTGGCGTTCTGGGCGACGCGCGCCTGAGCGGTGACCCGCGTCACACGCGGAATTACGCAACAAGGGGATGACGTAACCCTTCGGTGAAGGTTAGCCTCACCTACGTGAGTCAGACCCTGGCGCCCTCGGCGCACCCCGTGGTCGAGTCCCGCGCGGCCGAGTCTCGCCCCGTCGCGATGGCCGGGCGCGGCCTGCGGCTGTCGTACGACCGCCGCACCGTCGTCGACGGCGCGGAGATCGAGCTGCGGCCCGGCGCGGTGACCGCGCTGCTCGGGCCGAACGGCTCCGGCAAGTCGACGCTGCTGCGCTCGCTCGCGCGGCTGCACCGGCCCGACGCCGGCTCCGTCACGCTCGGAGACGACACGGCCGCCAAGGACGGCGACGGCGCGACGGACGCGCTCGCGCTGCACCCCAAGGACTTCGCCCGGCGCGTCACGCTCCTGTCGCAGAGCCACCCGACGCCGAGCGGTGTGACCGTGCGCGACGTCGTCGCCTACGGCCGGCACCCGTACCGCGGGCGGTTCCGGTCCGCGGACGCCGACGGCCCGCGCGCCATCGCGCACGCCATGGCCGTCACGGGGGTGGCCGACATGGCCGAGCGGGGCGTCGACGAGCTCTCCGGCGGCGAGCTGCAGCGGGTGTGGCTCGCGACCTGCCTCGCGCAGGACACCGGCGTGCTGCTGCTGGACGAGCCCACGACCTACCTCGACCTGCGCTACCAGGTGGAGCTGCTCGACCTGGTGCGCGACCTCGCCACCGAGCACGGCGTCGCCGTCGGCGTCGTGCTGCACGACCTCAACCAGGCCGCCGCCGTCGCCGATCACGTCGTGGTGCTGCACCGCGGCGAGGTGCGCGCCTCCGGGCCCGCCGCCCGGGTGCTCACCAGCGAGCTGCTCACCGAGGTGTACGGCATCCGCGTCGACGTCACCACCCACCCGGACACCGGCCGCACCCGCTGCGAGGCCGTCGGCCGGCACGACGCGCGCACCGACTGACCCCCGCCCGACCCCTGCCCGTCTCTCTCGCCGGCGCCTCCCGGCCCGGCCTTGTCGCGCCGTCGTGCGGCGCACCGAACCCGAAGGACACCGAGACACCCATGCGCATCCCCACCCGTCCGCTGCTCGCCGGCGTCACCGCCGCCGTGGCCGCGCTCGCCCTCGCCGCCTGCGGCACCACCGAGGACCCCGCGGCCGAGGCCGCCCCGGAGACGTCGGCCGCGACCGGCCCGGTCACCTACACCGACGAGCGCGGCGAGCACACGCTCGACGCCCCCGCGACCGACGTCGTCTCCCTCGAGTGGGGTCTCACCGAGAACCTCGTCGCGCTCGGCGTCGAGCCCGCGGGCCAGGCGGACGTGGCCGGCTACAACACGTGGGACACCGTCGCGCCGATCGACGCGGGCACGCCCGACGTCGGCACGCGCGGCGAGCCGAGCCTCGACGCCATCTCGGCGCTCGAGCCCGACCTCGTGGTGACCACGACCGACCTGCCCGAGAACGTCATCACGCAGATCGAGGAGATCGCGCCCGTCCTGACGCTGCGCGGCTCGGACGGCGAGGACCCGCTCGGGTACATGAAGGAGACCGTGACCACCCTCGGCGAGGTCACCGGCACGCAGGACGCCGCCACCCAGGCGCTCGCGGACTTCGACGCGAAGGTCGCCGAGGGCAGGTCGGCGCTCGAGGAGGCCGGGCTCGGCGGGGCCGAGTTCACGATGGCCGACGGCTGGATCGCCAACGGCACGGTCTCGGTGCGCATGTACACGCCGGGGTCCTTCTTCGGCGCGCTGGGCGAGGCCGTCGGCCTCAAGGACGCCTGGACCGAGGGCGGCGACCCCGACTACGGGCTCGCGCAGACCGACGTCGAGGGCCTGACGAAGCTCGGCGACGTGAAGTTCGTCTACGCGGCCAACGACGCCGAGGCGGACCCGTTCGCCGACGGCCTGAAGGGCAACAAGGTCTGGGAGCAGCTCCCGTTCGTGGAGGCCGGCGACGTGCACCGCATCCCCGACGGCATCTGGATGTTCGGCGGCCCGCTGTCGGGTGCGGCGTACATCGACGCGCTCGTCGACGCGCTCGCCTGAGCACCCGCAGCACGTGTCCATGACCGCCTCGCCGCCGTCCGCCGCCCCCGCCCCTGTCTCCACCACAGGGGCGGGACGGCGGGCGGCGCCCGCCCGCGTGGTGGCGGCGTTCGTCCTCGCCGTCGTCGCCGCGCTCGTCCTGGCCGCGGTGCACCTCACGCAGGGCACGGCGGACGTCGGCGGGCTCGACGTGCTGCGCGCGCTCGTCGGCGCCGACCACGACGGCACCGTCGCGGTGCTCGTGTCGTCCCGGCTGCCGCGCCTGCTGGCGGGCCTGCTCGTGGGGGTCGCGCTCGGCGTGGCGGGAGCGGTGCTCCAGTCGGTCGCGCGCAACCCGCTCGCCTCGCCCGACACGCTCGCCGTCAACGCCGGCGCCTACGTCACCGTGGTCGCCGCCGCGGCGCTCGGCCTGTCCGTGCCCTTCTACCTGCAGGGCGGGCTCGCGTTCGTGGGCGGGCTGGCCGCCGCGGCGCTCGTGCTCGCCCTGGCCCGGGGCGGCGCCGACGGGCCCACCCGCCTCGTGCTCGCCGGCTCGGCGATCATGCTCGCGCTGCACTCCCTGACGATGGTGCTGCTCGTGCTCTTCGAGCAGGAGACCACCGGCCTGTTCGCGTGGGGCAGCGGCAGCATCGTGCAGTCCGGCACCCGGACGGTGGGCCTCGCGGCTCCGGTCGTCGCGGTCGGCGTCGTCGGCGCGCTGCTGCTCGCCCGCCGGCTCGACCTCCTCGGCCTGGGGGACGACGCCGCCCGCGTGCTCGGCATCGACGTGCGCCGCACGCGGGTGCTCGCGGTCCTGGCCGCCGTGCTGCTCGCCGCGATCGCGGTCACCGTCGCCGGCCCCATCGGCTTCGTGGGCCTGTCGGCCCCGGTCATCGCGCGGCTCGTGGGGCGCAAGGTGCCCGGTCTCGGCCGGCACGTGCTGCTCCTGCCGTTCGCCGCCCTCGTCGGCGTCGTCGTGGTGCTCGGCGCGGACGTGCTGCTGCGGGCGGTGCTGCCCGGCCAGGCGTCCGTCGTGATACCGACGGGCGTCGTGACGTCGGTGCTGGGCGCCGGCATCCTCGTCTGGATGGCGCGCCGGCTGCGCGACGCCGGCGCCGGCGCGCGCGGGGCCCGCGGCGCGCTCGGCCGCCCGCGCTCGCGGGCGCGGGTCGTCACGGTCCTCGTCGTCCTCTCCGCCGCCCTCGTCGCGGCCGTGGTCGCGGGCCTGCTGCTCGGCGACCGGGTCGTGCTGCTCGGCGACGTGTCGAACTGGGCGCAGGGCGCGGCCGGCCGGCAGGTGAGCTTCGTCCTCGACCAGCGCGTGCCGCGCGTGCTCGCCGCCGTGCTCGCGGGGGCCGCGCTGGCGCTCGCGGGCACGATCGTGCAGGCCGTGTGCCGCAACCCGCTCGCCGAGCCCAGCCTGCTCGGCGTGACCTCGGGAGCCGGCCTCGGCGCGGTGCTGATGATCCTGCTCGTGCCGGGGGTCGGCATCTGGCCGATGTCGGCTGCGGCGGGTGCGTGCGCCCTCGGCGTGTTCGCCCTGGTGTACCTGCTGTCGTCGCGCGGCGGGCTGGGCTCCGAGCGCCTCGTGCTGGTCGGGATCGGCGCGCAGGCGGGCACGACGGCGCTCATCACCCTCGTCGTCCTGGTGATCGCTCCGTGGGACGTCAACCTCGCCCTGACCTGGCTGTCGGGCTCGACGTACGGGCGCAGCCTGGAGCAGCTCCTGCCCGTCGCCCTCGCGCTGCTCGTCGTGGTCCCGCTGGCCGCGACGTACCGCCGCGAGCTCGACGTGCTGTCGCTCGACGAGGACACCCCGCGGGTCCTCGGCCTGCCGGTCGACCGCTCGCGCCTCGTGCTGCTGGGGGCCGCCGCGCTGACCACGGCCGCCGCGGTGTGCGCCGTCGGCGTGATCGGGTTCGTGGGCCTGGTGGCGCCGCACGCCGCGCGGGCTCTCGTCGGCGCCCGGCACGCACGCGTGCTGCCCGTGGCGATCCTCGTCGGCGCCGTCCTGGTGTCCGCGGCGGACACGCTCGGCCGCGTGGTCATCGCGCCGGGCCAGATCCCCGCGGGCCTCGGGACGGCGCTGCTGGGGGCGCCGTACTTCGTCTACCTGCTCTGGCGGTCGCGGGGGCGCGCGACCGCCTGAGCGTCCTGGGGTCCACGCTTTCGAGCGGAGCCGCGGCGAGAGACGATGGCGGGGTGGACGAGCACGGGGCCGCCCCGGTGGTGGTCGGGTACGACGCGTCGGAGCCTGCCGACGTCGCCCTCGCGTGGGCGGCGCGGGAGGCGCGCACGCGGGGCGCCGTCCTGCAGGTCGTCTACGTGCGCGACGCCCACGACACGGGGGTCGCGGCGCGGCCGCACGGCGACGACCTGGGGGAGCGGGGAGGCGGCGGGGCGTGGCCCGTCGTCGAGGAGGCGGCGGCCCGCGCCCGCGACGTCGCCCCCGGCGTGACGGTCGAGACCTTCGTCGAGTACGCCTCCCCGTCCGCGGCGCTCGTGGGCATGTCGACCGACGCCGGCGCCCTCGTGCTGGGCGCCACGCGGCACGGCGGCCTGTACGAGGCGATCCGGGGCACGGTGGTGCTGCAGGTGACCGCCCACGCCCGCTGCCCGGTCGTCGTCGTGCCGGCCGAGGGCCCACGGACGGACCTGCCTCCGGACGCCCCCGTCGTCGTCGGCTACGACGGCTCCGAGGCGTCCGGCGTGGCCCTCGACGCCGGCGTCGACACCGCGTGGGAGCTGGGGCGCGCGCTCCGTCTCGTCGTGGTCTGGCGTCCCGGGGTCGCCGAGTGGGTGACGTCGCGCGGGCCGACCGAGCACGAGGCCCACGACATCACCGAGGCCGACGCCGGGCCGGTGCTGCAGCGGGGCCTGGCCCGGGTCGAGGAGCGGCTGCGGGAGCGCGGCGCGGCGGAGGGCGCGCTCGAGGTGCTCGGCGAGACGCGCGAGGGGCAGGCGGTGCGCGTGCTGCACCGCGAGGCGGAGGCCGCCGAGCGCCTCCTGCTGGGCACCCGAGGTCGCGGCGGCTTCGCGTCCCTGCTGCTGGGCTCCGCGACGCACACGCTGGTGCGGACGTCGGCCTGCCCGGTCGTCGTGGTCCGTGCGGCCGGTCAGGCGACCGGTCACGCCGTGTGACGACGGTCACCCGGGCTTGCGGACCACCGCAGAGGTGAGGTTAGGCTTACCAGCGTGACCGAGACCGTCGAGGCGACCGAGCGCGCCGACCAGACCGCCGCGCAGGACGTCGTCCCCGAGCAGCCGTACCGCATGTTCGACGTCACCGTCTCCCGGGTCACCCGGCTCTGCCCGTCGTTCATCCGCATCACGTTCACCGGCGACGACCTCGACGGCTTCGCCGACAACGGCAAGGACCAGCGGATCAAGTTCCTGCTCCCCGCGCCCTGCGGCGGCTGGGAGTACCTCGACCGGCAGAACCCCGACTGGTTCACCTCGTGGCGTGCGCTCCCGGAGGAGCGCCGCAACCCGCTGCGCACCTACACCGTGCGCGCCGTCCGTCAGGACCTGCGCGAGGTGGACGTCGACATCGTGCTGCACGGCGACACCGGTCCCGCCTCCCGCTGGGCCAACGGCGCGACGCCGGGCGCGCCCCTGGTCATCATGGGCCCCAACGCCGCGTACACGGACGGGCCGCACGGCGGGCTCGAGTTCAACCCGCCCGCCCGCAGCCACGCCCTCCTCCTCGCCGGCGACGAGACCGCCGTCCCGGCGATCGCCGCGATCTGCGAGTCGCTGCCCGAGGACGCCGTCGGCGAGGTCTTCCTCGAGGTGCCGCACCCCGAGGACCGTTGGACCCTGGCCGCGCCCGCGGGCGTGCGGATCTCCTGGCTGCCGCGCGAGGACCGCGAGCACGGCGACGTGCTCGTGCCCGCCGTGAAGGAGGCCGCGGACCGGCTGCTCGCCATGGGCGTGCGCCCGTCGTCGGACGGCGGGCCGGCTCCCGAGCTGCCGGACGTCGACATCGACGCGGACATCCTCTGGGAGGTCCCCGTGGACGCCGCGGGCCACCCGCTCGAGCAGGACACGGTGCTCTACGCGTGGCTCGCCGGAGAGGCGGGCTCGATCAAGACGCTGCGCCGCTACCTCGTCTCGGAGAAGGG
>Ga0180218_1002130_pt1 | contig 10648 bp, 5 predicted proteins | sample eDN3rd37CKraftBY_FD_151334 | JGI IMG/M metagenome (GOLD analysis project Ga0180218, IMG submission 151334) | Enriched backyard soil microbial communities from Emeryville, California, USA - eDNA 3rd pass 37_C Kraft BY (version 2) (version 2) | ecosystem: Environmental > Terrestrial > Soil >... | reverse complement strand
GAGCACGAGATCGGCGCGATCGATCTCGTGGTCGTCAACCTCTATCCGTTCGCGGCGACCGTGGCCAAGGGCGCGGGGCGCGACGAGGTGATCGAGAATATCGACATCGGCGGCCCGTCGATGATCCGCTCGGCGGCGAAAAACCATCGCTACGTCGCGTGCGTCACCGATCCGGCCGATTATGAGGGGTTGATCGCGGAACTCGACGCCGGCGCCGGGGCGACGTCGCTCGACACCCGCAAGCGCCTCGCGGCCAAGGCGTTCGCCGCGACCGCCGATTATGACGCGACGATTTCGGGCTGGTTCGCGCACGTCGATCAGGGCGAGCGTTTCCCCGCGCGGATCACGATCCCCGCCGTCAAATCCACCGAACTGCGCTACGGCGAAAATCCGCATCAGGTGGCGGCGCTCTACGTCCAGACCGGGGGCGGCGTCGCGGGGATCGCGCAGGCGACCCAGATTCAGGGCAAGGCGCTCAGCTACAATAATTATAACGACGCCGACGCGGCACTCGAACTCGTCGCCGAATTCCGCGACGGGCCGCCGACCGTCGTGATCGTCAAGCACGCCAACCCGTGCGGGGTCGCGACCGGCGAGACTTTGGTCGAAGCCTATGAGGCGGCGCTCGCCTGCGACAGCGTCTCGGCATTCGGCGGCATCATCGCGGTCAACCGCCCACTCGACGGGCGCACCGCCGAGGCGATCTCGGGCATCTTCACCGAGGTGGTCTGCGCCCCCGATGCCGACGACGCGGCAAAGGCGGTGTTCGCGAAGAAGAAGAATCTGCGCCTGCTGCTCACCGGCGCGCTGCCCGATCCCGCCCGCAAGGGACGGATGATGAAGACGATCGCGGGCGGCATCCTCGTCCAGTCGCGCGACTTCGGCGGCGTCGGCGAAGCAGACCTCAAGCTGGTGACGAAGCGCGCGCCAACCGAGCAGGAGAGGAAGGATTGCCTGTTCGCTTGGGCGGTCGCCAAGCACGTCAAGTCGAACGCGATCGTCTACGCCAGGGACGGGGTCACGGCGGGGATCGGCGCCGGCCAGATGAACCGCGTCGAATCGGCGCGGATCGCGGCGTGGAAGGCGGAAGCCGCCGCGAAGCAGGCCGGCTGGGCGGAACCGCGCACGATCGGCTCGGCGGTGGCGTCCGATGCGTTCTTTCCGTTCGCCGACGGCCTGCTCACCGCGATCGAGGCCGGCGCGACCGCGGTGATCCAGCCCGGCGGCTCGATCCGGGACGACGAGGTGATTGCCGCGGCGGACGAGGCTGGCCTCGCCATGCTGTTCACCGGCATGCGCCACTTCCGCCACTGACGGCGGGGCGGGGAGGGCGGGCACCACGCCGGCCCTTCCCCCGACGCCCTGTCATTCCGTGCCCTTTCTTCCGGGCCGGCGGCTCGGAAAAGGCGCTACAGGCCCGCCTTGTAGCGGGCGCGCAGGTGGTGCTTCTGGACCTTGCCCGACGCGGTGCGGTCCATCTCGTCGGTGAGCACGATCCGCTTCGGAAGCTTGAAGCGGGCGAGCCGCTGGCCGCAATGCGCGAGCACCGCCGCTTCGTCGAGCGTGACCCCGGCGCGCGGGATGATGAACGCGCAGCCGACTTCGCCCCAGCGCTCGTCCGGGATGCCGATCACCGCGACTTCGGCGACCTCAGGCATCTCCGCGATCACCGCCTCGATCTCGACCGAATAGATGTTCTCGCCGCCCGAAATGAACATGTCCTTCATGCGATCGACGATGGTCCAGTATCCGTCCGCGTCGCGCACGGCCGCATCGCCGGTGCGGAACCAGCCGTCGACGAACGCCTGCGCGTCGAGTTCGGGGCGGTTCCAGTAGCGCGAGACCACCGGCGCCCCGCGCGCCCACAATTCGCCGACTTCGCCGACCGCTGCTTCGGTTCCGTCGGCACGGACCGCCTTCAGTTCGACCGTGAGATGCGGCACCCCGATCGACCCGGCCTTGCGGCGCAGCATGTCGAAGTCGCCGAGCGGCTGCGCGGTGGACGAGCAGGTCTCGCTCATCCCCCAGCCGTTCACCATCATCACGCCCTCATCGAGCCAGGCGCGCTGATGCGCCTCGGGGTTGGGCTCGCCGCCGGTGATATAGGCAGTGAGGCCGGCGAGGCGCCGCCCGTCGAAGCCGGGCAGCAGCCGCATCTGCATCGCCATGTGCGTCACCGAAAAGAAATGGGTGATGCCCTGGGCGCGATCGGCGATGCGGTCGTACGTCGCCTGCGGGTCGAACGCGCGGCCGATCACGAGCTGGCCGCCCGCGATCATCGTCGCCCAGGCCGCGCCGAACAGCCCCGCCGTGTGGAACAGCGGCATCTCGATCAGGAAGCGCGAGTCCGGGCCGATATGGGTGCCGAGCGCCAGCCCGAGCCCGCCGGTGAAGCCGTTGAACAGGCTGACGACGGCGCCCTTGGGCTGCCCCGTGGTTCCCGAGCTGTAGAGCACTGTGATCGGCTTGTCGGGATCGAGGCGGCGGCCGTCGCCGACCCCGTCGGGTTCATGACCGGCCATCGCCTCGGCCAGTTCGTCGCGGTCGTCGGCGATCCGCAGTACCGGCGCCGCTAAGCCGGCCGGGATCAGCCCGTCGAACGCCGCCTCGTGGATCAGCAACGCCGGTTCGCATTCGGCGATCACCTCCGCGATCTCGGGCGCCGCGAGCCGCCAGTTCAGCGGCACGAAAATCGCGCCCGCCCGCACGCAGGCCTGCTGGACGAGCAGCATCGTCGCGCTGTTGCGGCTGATCATCTGGATTCGCTGCCCGTCGATCCCGGCGACGCGATCGCGGAGAACCGCCTCGATACGGCGCGCGTCGGCATCGAATTCGGCGAAGGTCCAGCGCCGGCCGGTGGCAAGTTCGACAGCGGCTATGCGGTCAGGCATGGTCCGCGCATTGTGCGCGACAAAATCCAGAATGATCGGTGTCACATCAGCCCCCCTTTGCGGGAAAACTTTTGCGCCTCGACGATTGGGACGTCAATTGGTGGCTGGCCGATGATTAATTGGCGATTACCTGATGCGCGCGGATTCGATTGCGGCCGGCCTTGGCCGCTGGCGCGCCCGGGGCGCCCTGTGCTATCGGGCGGCCGACGAGACGAGAGAGGGGAAGCGGGGCATGGCGACATATGTGCTGGTGCATGGCGCGTGGGGCGGCGGCTGGAGCTATCAGGCGATCGCGCGCGGCCTGCGCGCCGCCGGCCACGAGGTCTATGCCCCGACGCTGACCGGGCTCGGCGAGCGCGAACATCTGGCATCGCCCGCGATCGACCTCGCCACCCACATCCGCGACGTTGTCAACCTCATCGAATATGAGGGGCTTTCCGATATCATCCTGTGCGGCCACTCTTATGCCGGCATGGTGATTACCGGCACGGCGGCGGCGGTCGGCGGGCGGATCCGCACGCTATTCTATCTCGACGCCTTTCTGCCGCAGGACGGGCAGGCGCTGTGGGACATCGCCGACGAGCGCAGCCGGCGCCATTATATCGACGCGCAGCGCGATCGCCCCGGGCTGGTCGCGCATTTCTCGGTCGCCGCCGGCGCCCCGTCCGACACGCCGCGGCCGCTGAGCCGCCAGCCGCTGCTGACCCTGATCGAGCCGGTCCGCCTGACCGGGGAGGAGCGCAAGGTCGCGAACCATACCTACGTCTATGCGACCCGCGATGCGCCCACCGCCTTCACCCGGTTCTACGAGACGGTACGCGACGATCCCGCGTGGCGGGTGGTGACAGTCCCGACCGGGCACCGGGTGATGGCGGACGACCCCGCCGGCCTGATCCGGCTGCTGCTCGACGAGGCCGACCGGCCGGCCTGACGCCTGACCGGCCGGCTCAGCCCGCCGCCGCGCGGGATCTGATCTGGAACAATATCCGGTCCTCGCGGGTGAAGCCCTTGTACCAGATAACGAGGCCGTAGGCGGCGAGGATCAGCGGAATCCCGAACAGCAGCTCGCACCATTCGGGCAGGAACAACGTACCGTAGCCGACCACGCCGGCCGCCACCGCCGCCCAGATCAGCGCCCAGCGCCAGCCGGACACGGGCTCGCCGAGCAGCCGGGCGAGCAAGCGGGCCTTCGTCACCGAGGCGAATGCCAGCGCCAGTGGCAGCGCGACCGCCGGGCCGGCGGCCTGCACCGCGACCGGAAGATCGAGCGCCCGCGCGCCGAGAATGAAGGCGAAGCTCATGACGATCTGAAGCGAGATCGTCGCCATCGACAGCATCAGATTGCGGTGGCGCGCCATATAGACCAGCGCGGATTCGGCGACCACCGCCGTGGCGGCGACCACTTCCGCCGCGAGCAGGAAAGCGAGCGCCGCGGTGCCGCCGACGAACTCGTGCCCGGCCAGCCCCATCACCGCCTCACCCGGCACCGAGAGCGCCAGCGCGATCCCCGCCTGCGCGGCGATGATCCAGAAGCCGACCTGACGTACCTGTGCCGCCACCGCCGCCTTGTTGCCGGCCTCCAGATTCTGGGTGATGACCGGGCCGAGGATCGGATCGAAGCTGGTCTTGAGCTTTTGCGGCAAGGTCGCGATCTGCTGGGCGACCCAGTAGATGCCGACAATGCGCGGCTCGAAGAACAGGCCGAGAATCGCGCGGTCGACGTTGCGCGTCCCCCATTCGATCGCGTCGGCGGCGGCGAGCGGCATGTTGCGCCGGGCGAGCGCGAACAGCGGGCTCGGCGCCGGGCTCCAGCCATGGGGCAGGCCGTAGCTGCGCAGGAACGGGATCAACGACGCGATCAGCGCGGCGACCATCGACAGCGCGTAGGACAGGATCAGGCCGTCGCGCGGCGAATAATAATATAGCGCCAAGGCGGCGAGGCTGATCGTCCACGGCTCGATCACCGCGCGCGCGGTGACGGTCGCGCCGACGTTCAATCGGTAGGCCAGCGCCGCGAGCGCGACGTCGGACCAGGCCATCGCGAAGACCGCCAACGGCAGCATGCGCTCAAGCCCGTACAATTCGCTGGTCGGGAACATCATCTCGGGCACGGCCGCGAGCAGTGCCGCCGCCGCCGCTGCCGCCAGCCCCGCGAGCAGCAGCGCATCCCACACGATGTGCGCGGGGGGCCGCTCACCCTTCGCGAGCTGTTGCGCGAGGCCGCGCTTCAGGCCGAGCGTGGCGAGCTGCGCCGCGAATTCGACAACGAGGATCGCATAGGCGAACCGGCCGAGCGCATCGGGGCCATAGAGCCGGCCGGCGATGAACAGGAACGGAATCCGCGCCGCCAGCCGCAACAGGAAACCAAAGACGTTGGTGCGTCCCCCCTTGGCGAGATCGGCGATATCCGGGTCCGCCCTCGGCCCCCCGTCCCTTGCCGGGGCTGGCTGGGCCGGATCGCTCAATGCGCGTCGCCCCAGCTCTTCCCCGTGCCGATTTCGACACCAAGCGGCACCGCGAGCGTGACGGCGGGAGTGGCGGCCTCCGCCATCGTCCGCGCGATCACCGCGCTCGCGGCGGCAACGTCCGGTTCCGGCAGCTCGAACACCAGTTCATCATGGACCTGGAGGAGCATGCGGACCTCGTCGAGACCGGCGGCGGCGAGAGCCGGCGGCATCCGGGTCATCGCGCGCTTGATGATATCGGCGCTGGTGCCCTGGATCGGCGCGTTGATCGCCTGCCGCTCCGCCGCCTGCCGCTCGTTCACGCGCGGCGAACGAATCCCCGGCAGGTGGGTCTTGCGCCCGAACAGGGTGGTGACGAAGCCCTGTTCGCGCACCGCCGTCAGGGTCTCGGCGATATAGCGGTTGATGCCCGGAAACCGCTCGAAATAGCGGTCGATCATTGCTTGCGCCTCGCCGCGTTCCATGCCGAGCCGCCCCGCCAGCCCCCACGCCGAAATCCCGTAGAGGATCGCGAAGTTGATCGTCTTGGCCTTGCCGCGTGTGTCACGATCGACGGTGCCGAACAGCTCGCGGGCGGTGATCGCGTGGATGTCGTCGCCGCGCGCGAACGCGTCCTTGAGCGTGGGGACGTCGGCCATATGCGCGGCGAGACGCAACTCGATCTGCGAATAATCGGCGGACAGCAGGACGTGGCCCGGCGCGGCGATGAAGGCGTCGCGAATCCGGCGCCCGATCTCGGTGCGGATCGGAATATTCTGGAGGTTCGGGTTGGTCGAGGACAGCCGGCCGGTCTGGGCGATGGCGAGCCCGAAGCTGGTGTGGACGCGCTCCGTCTCCGGGTTGATCTCGGCCTGGAGCGCGTCGGTATAGGTCGATTTGAGCTTGGAGAGTTGCCGCCATTCGAGCACCTTGTCGGCGATGACGGCGCCTTGCCCCGCCAGCCGCTCCAGCTCGTTCATGTCGGTCGAATAGACGCCGCTCTTGCCCTTGCGGCCGCCGGTAAAGCCCAGCCGGTCGAACAGCACCTCGCCGAGCTGCTTGGGGCTGCCGATCGTGAACGGCCCGCCGGCGAGGGCGTGAATTTCGCCTTCGAGCCGCTCGATCTCGACCGCGAACACCCCGGACAGCCGCGCCAGTTCGCGGCGATCGACGAGGACGCCGGCGCGCTCCATCTCCGCCACCACCGAGACCAGCGGCCGGTCCACCAGTTCGTAGACCCGGGTCGCCGCTTCGCGCGGCAAGCGGGGCTTGAGCGTTCGCCACAGGCGAAACGTCACGTCGGCATATTCGCCGGCATACTCGGTCGCGCGGGCGGGCGGCACCTGCGCGAAGCCGATCCGCGCCTTGCCGCTGCCGCATATCTCCTTGAACGGGATCGGGTCATGCTCGTGGTGGAGCCGGCACAGCTCGTCGAGGCCATGGCCGTGGCGCCCCGCATCGAGCGCGTAGGACAGCAGCATGGTATCGTCATAGGGCGTGACATCGACGCCGTGGCGGCGCAGCAGAATCAGCGAATCCTTGAGGTCGTGGCCGATCTTGAGCACGCCCGGATGCGCGAACAGCAGCCGCAGCCGATCGAGCCCCGGCGCAAGGTCGAGCTGCGTGGGGGCGGCGCTCAACAGATCGTCGCCGGCGTGACCGAACGGGATGTAGCAGGCCCGGCCCGGCGCGGTCGCGAGGCTGATCCCGACCGGGGCGGCGCGGACGCTTTCCCGGCCGTCGCCTTCAACGTGGAGCGCCACCGCGCCCGCCGCGAACGCCTCGGTGATCCAGCGATCGAGCGCGGCTTCGGTGACGACGGTTTCGTAAGCCTTGTGGTCGAACGGCACCGTGTCGGGCGGCACCGGCAGCGGGGGGGGCGCCTCCGCCGCGTCGCCGCCCACCTTGGCGAGCAGCGAACGAAAGCCCTGCTCGGTGAGAAATTCGCGCAACGGTTCCGGCGGGAGGCCCTTGAGCGCGAGCGCGTCGAGCGGCTCGGGCAGCGGCCGGTCGCAGACCAGACGGACGAGTTCGCGGCTGAGCCGTGCCGTGTCGGCATGCTCGATCAGCGATTGGCGCAGCTTGGGCCGGGTAATGCTTTCGGCGGCGGCGAGGGCGGCTTCGAGGTCGCCATGCTCGCGGATGAGCTGGCTCGCGGTTTTGGGGCCGACGCCGGGAACGCCGGGGATATTGTCCGCCGTGTCGCCCATCAGCGCGAGGACGTCGCCGAGCGCGGCGGGCGGCACCCCAAATTTCTCGATGACGTAGTCGGCGTCGATCCGGCGATTGTTCATCGTATCGAGCAGATCGAGTCGCGGCTCGATCAGCTGCATCAGATCCTTGTCGGAGGACACCACCGTCACCCGCCAGCCCTCGCCGAGCGCGGCCTTGGCGTAGCAGGCGATGATGTCGTCCGCCTCCAGCCCGTCCTCCTCGATACAGGGTACCGAGAACGCGCGCGTCGCGACCCGGATCAGCGGGAATTGCGGGATCAGATCCTCGGGCGGGGGCGGGCGCTGCGCCTTGTATTTGGCGTAGAGATCGTTGCGGAAGGTGTGCGAGCCCTTGTCGAGGATCACCGCGAGATGGGTCGGCCCCTCGGCGTCGTTCAGTTCGCGGATCAGCTTCCACAGCATCGTCGTGAAGCCGTAGACCGCGCCCGCCGGTATCCCGTGGCGGTTGGTGAGCGGCGGGAGCCGGTGATAGGCGCGGAAAACGAAGCTCGAGCCGTCGACGAGATAGAGGTGGTTTGCAGCCATCGGCGGGGGATAACCCAAGTCCCCCGTGAAGCAAACGCCTGCCGCGCTCAGGGCGTCAGGATCGTATCCGCCGCCTCGGGCAGGGTGTCGGGATAATCGAGCGTGAAATGGAGCCCCCGGCTCTCCTTGCGGGCGAGCGCGGAGCGGACGATCAGGCTTGCCACCTCGACGAGGTTGCGAAGCTCGATCAGATCGGGCGTCACCCGGAAATTGCCGTAATATTCCGCGACCTCGCGACGCAGCAGCTCAACCCGATGCTGCGCGCGTTCGAGCCGCTTGGTGGTGCGCACGATCCCGACGAAATCCCACATGAAGCGGCGGATCTCGCGCCAGTTATGCTGCACGACGACCTCTTCGTCCGAATCCGACACGCGGCTTTCGTCCCACGAGCGGATCGGTGGCGGCGGCGGCATGTCGTCCCAGCGGCTGCCGATGTCGGCGGCGGCGGCCTGGCCGAATACGAGGCATTCGAGCAGCGAGTTGGAGGCGAGGCGGTTGGCCCCGTGCAGCCCGGACTGGGTGACTTCGCCCGCCGCGTAGAGGCCGGGCAGGTCGGTGCGCCCGTCTAGGTCGATCACCACGCCGCCGCAGGTATAATGCTGCGCGGGAACGACCGGGATCGGTTCGCGCGTGATGTCGATCCCCAGTTCGAGCAGCCGGCTGTGGATCGTCGGAAAGTGGTGCATCACGAAATCGGCCGGCTTGTGGCTGATGTCGAGATGGACATAGTCGAGCCCGAGCCGCTTGATCTCGTGGTCGATCGCGCGCGCGACGATATCGCGCGGCGCGAGCTCGGCCCGCTCGTCGAAATCGGGCATGAAGCGGTAGCCGGTGGTCGGTATCTTGAGCAGCCCGCCTTCGCCGCGCATCGCCTCGGTAATCAGGAAATTCTTGACCTCGCGATTGTAGAGGCAGGTCGGGTGGAACTGCATGAATTCCATGTTGGAGACGCGGCAGCCGGCGCGCCAGGCCATCGCGATGCCGTCGCCGGTCGCGCCGCGCGGCGCGGTCGAATAGAGGTAGGTGCGCCCCGCGCCGCCGGTGGCGAGCACCGTCGCGCGGCCGGTGAACAGCTCGATCTGGCCGGTGTCGCGGTTGACCGCATAGACCCCCCAGACATGGCCTTCGCCCGAATATTGGGCGCCGTGGCGGCCGGTGACGAGGTCGATCGCCACCATGTTGGGGATGAGGTGGATGTTGGGATGCTCGGCGGCCGCGCGTTCCAGCGCCTGCTGCACCGCCCAGCCGGTGGCGTCGTCGACATGAACGATCCGGCGGTGGCTGTGGCCGCCCTCGCGGGTCAGGTGCCAGCGCTCGGATTCGCCGGGGTTGAACGGCACGCCGAGCGCGGCGAGCCGCTCGATCGCGGCCGGCGCGTTCTCGATCACGAACTCCACGGTGCGGCGATTGTTGAGCCCCGCGCCGGCGATCATCGTGTCCTCGATATGGCTCGCGAAGGTGTCGCCCGGCTCCAGCACCGCGGCGATCCCGCCCTGGGCGTGCGCGGTCGAGCCGTCGGAGAGCGCGCCCTTGGCGATCACGGCGACGCGAAACCGCTCGGCGAGGTTGATCGCGGCGCTGAGCCCGGCCGCCCCCGATCCGATGATGACAACGTCGCAGGCGTGATGTTCACTCATGGCAGGCTGGTTCTCAGTTGGTCGCGCGGGTCAGGTTGAGGAAGACGTCCTCAAGGTCGGCGTCGTGGGTCGAAACGTCGACGATGCCAAGCCCGGCGCGCTGGAGCATTGCCAGCACGTCGCCGGCGTTCACCTTGTCCTTGTTGTAGGTGATGGCGAGCGTGCGTGGCCCCTGGAGGGTGATTTTCTCGAAGGCGTCGTCAACCGGCGGCGTGTCGAGATCGCGGTCGACGACGATCCGCACGGCCTTCTCACGCGCCTTGCCGACCATCGCCGCGATCGCTTCGTTGGCGATCACCTTGCCGTGATTGATGATCGCGATCCGATCGCACAGCTCCTCCGCCTCCTCGAGATAATGGGTGGTGAGGACGATCGTGACACCCTCGCGATTGAGCTCGCGGACATAGGCCCAGAGCTGCTGGCGCAATTCGATGTCGACGCCGGCGGTGGGTTCGTCGAGGACGAGGACCGGCGGCGTGTGGACCATCGCCTTGGCGACGAGCAGCCGCCGCTTCATGCCGCCCGAGAGCGTGCGCGCATAAGCGAACGCCTTGTCGTCGAGGTGGACCGCGCGCAGCAATTCCATCGAGCGGCGGCGCGCTTTGGGGACGCCGTACAGCCCCGCCTGATTCTCCAGCGTCTCGAACGGGGTGAAGAACGGATCGAAGACGATTTCCTGCGGCACGATCCCGATCGACGCCTTGGCGTTGCGCGGATGGCGGTCGATGTCGAAGCCCCAGATGCGCGCCGAGCCGCTGGTCTTGTTCACCATGCCCGAGAGAATGTTGATGAGGGTCGACTTGCCGGCGCCGTTGGGGCCGAGCAGGCCGAAGATGCTGCCGCGCTCGACCTCGAAGCTGACATCGTCGAGTGCGCGCTTGCCCCCTTCGTAGGTTTTGGCGAGGTTCTCTATGCTG
>Ga0180218_1002129_pt1 | contig 10648 bp, 7 predicted proteins | sample eDN3rd37CKraftBY_FD_151334 | JGI IMG/M metagenome (GOLD analysis project Ga0180218, IMG submission 151334) | Enriched backyard soil microbial communities from Emeryville, California, USA - eDNA 3rd pass 37_C Kraft BY (version 2) (version 2) | ecosystem: Environmental > Terrestrial > Soil >... | reverse complement strand
ATCGGTATGCACGGCATACGCAAAGTCGATCGGCGTGGCGTGTCGCGGCAGCGCGATCAGCTTGCCCTTTGGCGTGAAGCAGAACACCTGATCGTGGAACAGCTCGAGCTTGGTGTGCTCCAGAAATTCTTCCGAATTGGACCCTTCGGACAGAAGCTCGATCGTCCGGCGCAACCATGCATAGGCATTAGACTCGCGCGACAGCATCTCTGACGGAGAGATGCTTGCGTCCTTGTAGAGCGCGTGCGCTGCGATGCCGTACTCGGCGATATCGTCCATCTCCTGCGTACGGACCTGCAGTTCGACGCGCTGCTTGCCAGGCCCGATCACGGTGGTGTGGATCGAGCGGTAATCGTTCTGCTTCGGCGTCGAAATGTAATCCTTGAAGCGCCCCGGAACGACCGGCCAGGTCGTGTGAACGACGCCGATGGCCTGATAGCATTCTGCAACCGTGCTCACGATCAGGCGGAACGCGTAGATGTCGGACAATTGCTCGAAGCCGACCGACTTGCGCTCCATCTTGCGCCAGATCGAATAGGCTCGCTTCTGACGTCCCTTGACCTTTGCCGCGATTCCGCGATCGGCCAGCTTGCGCGTCAGCTGCTGTTCGATGTCGATGATGAGATCCTTGTTGCGCAGCCCGAGCGTCAGCAGTCGCTCCGTCACAACCTGATAGGCATCGGGATAAAGTTCGCGGAAGGACAGGTCTTCCAGTTCGTCGCGCATTTCCTGCATGCCCATGCGGCCTGCGAGCGGCGCGTAAATGTCCAGCGTCTCTTCCGCCATCCGGCGTCGCGTCGCGTCCGGCACATGATGCAGGGTGCGCATGTTGTGCAGCCGGTCCGCGAGCTTGACCAGCAGAACGCGGACGTCGTCCGCGATCGCCAGCAAAAGCTTGCGAAGGTTCTCGGCCTGCTTGGCCTCCTTGGTGACGAGGTCGAGCTTCTTGAGCTTGGTCAGCCCTTCGACCAGGACACCGATCTCCTTGCCGAACAACTCGTCGATCTCGGCCCGCGTCGCCGGCGTATCCTCGATGGTGTCATGCAGCAGCGCGGCCGCGACAGTTGCATCGTCCAGCTTCAGGTCGGTGAGGATCGCGGCAACCTCGAGCGGATGGGAGAAATACGGATCGCCCGAAGCCCGCTTCTGCTCGCCATGCTGCTTCATGGCGTAGACGTAGGCGCGGTTGAGGAGCGCCTCGTCGGTGTCCGGATTGTAGCGCCGGACGCGATCGACCAGTTCGTACTGCCGCATCATCTGCGGCTTGGGCGCGGGCTTGGGCTTCTCAACCACCGGCGCAGGATGAGCCGAGCCGTTCAGCTCCAGCGGCGCGCGCGTGCGCGCCTGGTTCTGCATCCGAGGCAATTGAGGGTTCGACCGCGCCATGATGAACTCCGGCCGGCGGTACCGGCCTGTAAAATCATATCACGCCACCTCGCCGCGCCCGCAAGGCCGATGCAGGAGGGTTACCAAACAAAAAGGCCCGGCGAACCGGGCCTCGATGTCCGAGCCTGTCGTTAAGGCCCTACTCTTCTTCCTCGGGCTGCACCTCCGGGGGCGTCAGCCCTTCGAGGCCCTTCAGCAGCTCTTCCTCGCTCATGTGCTCCATGGCGACGTCTGTATCGTCGGCGTCCACCGAGCCGGAAGTTCCAATCAGCGGAGCCTCGGGCTCGGGCTCGTCGACCTCGACGTATTTCTGCAGGGAATGGATCAGGTCTTCCTTGAGATCGCCGGGCGAGATGGTGGTCTCGGCGATCTCGCGCAGCGCCACGACCGGATTCTTGTCGTTGTCGCGGTCGACCGTGATCTGCGATCCGGACGACACCATGCGCGCACGGTGGCTCGCGAGAAGCACGAGCTCGAAACGGTTCTCAACCTTATCGATGCAATCTTCGACGGTGACACGGGCCATCGGCTTGTCACTCCTCTAGCGGGTTTTCGACGGGGAATTGCGCGTGTTGGTACTCGCATGCCCCTGAAATCGCAAGAAGTAAATTAGGTTCGGCTGGCCTGTGCTTTTCGCTTGGACGCGCCGGTTAACGTCTGCTAACGACCCCGCCGGAACCAAACGGCCCGCTTCCGACTCATGGTTTGAGAACTTTCGAGAACGTCAAATTTCGCGGCGTCCGGGTACGTGCTTCCACGATTTTCGCGCAGATCAAAACCGGCGGCTGTCCTGCCGCCAACCCGACGCATTGCGCGACCAAAGTCACCCGGCGACGAGCCGACCGGTAAGAAAAGACAAGGATAAGACTGCACGATGGCATCAACTCTTGAAAAGACCGCGCTTTTCATTGATGGCGCGAACCTTTACGCGACAGCAAAATCTTTGGGTTTCGACATCGATTACAAGCGTCTGCTCCGCGAATTTCAGTCGCGCGGATATCTGTTGCGCGCCTTCTATTACACCGCCGTGATCGAGGATCAGGAATATTCGTCGATCCGGCCGCTCATCGACTGGCTCGACTACAATGGCTACACGGTCGTGACCAAGGCGACCAAGGAATTCGTCGATCAGACCGGTCGCCGTAAGGTCAAGGGCAACATGGATATCGAACTCGCCGTCGACGCCATGGAGCTCGCCGGCAGCATCGATCACATGGTCCTGTTTTCGGGCGACGGCGACTTCCGCTCGCTCATCGAGGCGGTGCAGCGGCGTGGCGTCCGCGTCACGGTAGTCTCCACCATGTCCTCCCAGCCTCCGATGGTCGCGGACGAGCTGCGGCGGCAAGCCGACGAATTCGTCGACATCATCAGCCTGCAAAACAAGATCGGCCGCGATCCGGCCGAGCGTCCTGCGCGGGAACCTCGGGAGTCGCGCCAGCACACCCCGCAATTTTTGCAACGGCCGACGCAACGCGCGAATATCGGCCCCGATGGCGACGACTTCGAGGACTGAGAATCCGGCCTTTATTCGGGACAGCGGCAAGCCCGGGCGTGACTGCCCGGGTTGCCCGCGCTTGGTTGCGTTTCGCAACCAATGGCGAGCCCGTGAGCCAGGCTGGTTCAACGCGCCGGTCGAATCGTTTGGACCGCCTGCCGCCCGCTTGCTGATTGTCGGGCTCGCTCCGGGACTTCAAGGCGCGAACCGGACCGGTCGTCCCTTTACGGGCGACTACGCCGGCGACCTTCTGTACGGAACGCTCAAGGAATTTGGATTCGCGCGCGGTCAATTCGACGCTCGTGTCGATGACACGATCGAACTTGTCGATGCGCGCATCACGAATGCCGTGCGTTGTGTCCCGCCCGAGAACAAACCGACGCCTGCAGAAATCAACACCTGCCGGTCGTTTCTCGAATCCACGATCGCAGAGATGAAGGATCTGCGGGCGATCGTCGCGCTCGGACGGATAGCACATGATGCGACAGTCACCGCGCTTGGCGCGCGCAAGTCTGCGGTGAAATTTGGCCACGGTGCACGCAACGAGATCGGACAGATCACGCTCTTCGACAGCTATCACTGCTCTCGTTACAACACGAATACCGGTGTGTTGACGCCGGAAATGTTTCGCGCGGTGTTTGCGCAGGTGCGCGATTTCGTTGATGACAGAAGACTCGGCGCGGCCTGATTGAAATTCGCCGGCGCAAATTCGCTGCGATCAAAGCCTGCGTCGCGGCAACACCAGAATTCGAAAGCCGCCTGACGGCACCATCTCGAATGAGATGCCCTCGTCTCTCAGCACACCTTCGATCGCAACGGCCGTCGAGCGCCGCACGTCGACATCGGCTTGTTCAAGTCGATTGATCGAACGCTGAGTAACACCGACACGCTGGCCGAGTTCAGCTTGTGTCCAACCGAGCAACGCGCGTGCGGCGCGCACCTTGGCTGCAAATTCGCGGCGCTCTTCGTTCACGGCCGCGATATTGGGCACGACGGAGAACCGCTTGTGTCGATTTTGGCTGATCATTCTCCCCCACTGCGAATGTCGCTGCTTGTGACACAAAGATCGGATTTTTCGACGCGCAATTCGTCACACAAGACAAAGTTGTCTTTGAAAATATCCTTTAAGTTGCAATGGCTTGACCCGAGAATGTCATCTGTTGTGACATCGACTTCATCAAAGTTCTGTTTACGAGTGCCATGCCCAAAGTCGCCCTCACAAAAGCTTTCGTCGAGCAAGCGACCTGCGAAGCGGGGAGAGCCAAAGTCGACTATTTCGACATCGAGCAGCGCGGCTTCATGCTCGAGGTGAGGCGCTCCGGCGGCAAGACCTTTTACCAGCGCTACTGCGACGAACGTGGGCGCGAGCGCCAATACAAGATCGGCGCGGCCGACGTGCTTGCCCTCGACCAGGCCCGCAAGAAGGCGCGCATCATCCTTGCGCAAGCCGTGCTCGGCGAGGATCCCCAGGCGCGCCGACGCGAGTTGCGAGAGATCCCAACGCTCGCGGAACTGGTGCGCGACCGGTATCTGCCGCACGTCAAGGCTTACAAGCGCAGTTGGCGCACCGACGAGACGGTGTTTCGCGTTCACATCCTGCCGGTGCTTGGATCCAAGCCCCTCGACGAGATTACCGGCGATGCCGTCGCCGACCTTGTTCAGCGGATGCGCGACAAGGGTTACGCCAGCGGCACCACGAACCGTGTGCTGATCCTGATCCGCTTCATCTTCAATCTGGCGCGGAAATGGAAAATTCCGGGTGTGCGCGACAATCCCACATTCGGCCTCAACACGGCCCCGGACGTGCAGCGCGATCGCTTCCTGACACCGGAAGAAACCAAGCGCCTGATTGCATCGATCAACGTCGACGAGAACCGCAGCGCCGCGCAAACCATCATGATGCTGCTGCTCACCGGCGCGCGCCGCAACGAGATCTCCCACGCAAAATGGGAGTACATCGACTGGGAACGGCGCACCCTGCTGGTGCCGATCTCCAAGACCGGCAAGCCGCGCGCGATCGCACTCAATGGGCGCGCGATGGCGCTGCTGCGATCCATCCCCCGGCAGGGTGACAACCCTTACATCTTCCCCTCGCCCATCACAGGTCGCCCGTGTCCCTCGCTTCACTTTCCGTGGAAGCGGATCAAGGAGCGCGCGATTCTGGACGACCTGCGCCTGCACGACCTGCGCCACTCGTTTGCGAGTTTCCTCGTCAACGAAGGGGTCTCGCTCTACGTTGTGCAGGGCCTGCTGGGACATACCCAGCCGCGCACCACACAGCGCTACGCGCATCTTGCGCAGGATACCTTGAACAGGGCTGCCGAGGTCGCTGCAACGGTGATTGGAAACTCCGCAGACGGCGTGCCTCAACCTCCGTCGGCCAACGTCAACGCGGTCCAGGCCAGCGGCGTCGCTTCGTAAGACAGGGCCGTTCGAGCCAGCGACGCGGCTGAACCCGCCGCCTCGCACCGTATCCGCAGGCCCGATTTCACAAACCGATCCCGGCCGTCGATCGGCGCAGGCCAGCTGGTTCTGCGTCCGGTGGCAGATGCTGTCTTCCGGCTCCCGATAGTTGGGCCTGCGGCTCCCAGCCCGCGCATCAGCCCAACGCGTCTTGCCCGCAATACTCCAGACAGACCGCGTGGATTTGTCGCATCCGCGTTGCGCGAGGTTTGGGGTCGATATCCCCGCCGCAACCCGATTCAGCAGATTCGAAGACGGTATCCCGAGCCGCCCGTCGTGCTGCGCAAGCCGCGAAAGCGCGTCACCTATGCTATCCCTAGATTGAGGACCTGCAGAACGGCATGCACGGGCTCTCCCCTGCGACGATATGCGCACGGATTTGAAATCGAATTGACCTCCGGGCGTGCCTGTCTGCACCCAGCCTATCCCCTGTCCGGCCCGTGCGAATTCGACTGGAGAGCCCAATCCAACCGCACTTAGTGTTTGAATTCATTCAGTTTTTGGGCCGCCCAGGGTCAGATCAGTAGAATACGTGAAGATCTGCAGCCTGTATGGCGTGGGCTACTACTACATCCCGGGCACTGATACCTGCATCAAGATCGGCGGTTATGTCCGTTGGGAAGGGTATCACAATGCTCCGACCGGCAATTACGCCAACCACACCGCCGCCGGTGCGTTCAACCGCAGCACCAACACTTTCGCACAGCAGGCTCGTTTCCGTCTGAGCACGGACGTGCGTACGCAGACCGAATACGGCACCCTGCGTTCGTATTTCGCCTTCGGCGTCAACACGCTAAACGGTGTAACCGGCGACGTCGCTACCGCGCCTGCCCTGGCGATGGAGCGTGCTTTCATCCAGTTCGCCGGCTTCACGATTGGCCGGTCGGATACGTTCTTCGCCTTCTATAACGGCGCCGCCTACGGCCTCGTGCCGCTTCGGTTCGACGGATCGACGGGTCCCGGCGGTCTGAACGTGTTCGCCTATACGTGGCAGTTCGGAAACGGTCTGTCAGCCAGCGTCTCGCTGGAAGACCAGACCCAGATGGGCGCTGCGGTGGTGGACCTGAGCCAAACGGTTACGGGAGTTGGCATCGTTGCCGGTGTACCGGGTGTGGTGACTACGGCCACTCCGGCGGACGACCGGATCGGTCAGCGCATGCCGAATATCGTTGCCAACCTGCGCGTCGACCAGGCTTGGGGTTCGGCCCAGATCATGGGTGCCCTGCATGACGTCGGCGGTCGTTACCACGCCGGTGTTGCCGGCACCCCTGCATGTCAGGGCGCGGGGAACGTCACCGGCTGTAGCTACCCGGGCAACGAGCTGGGCTGGGCGGTCGGTGCCGGCTTGACCCTGAAGATGCCGTGGGATGCCAAGGACACCTTGTCGGGCGTCATCGCGTACTCTGAGGGGGCCGGCGCGTATGTCGCATCCCTGCAGAACAACAACTTCGTGCACAAGCAAGGCGTTGCGGTCGGTCAGTTTACGGATGCGGTGTTTGCGAATCCGGGTACGGTTGCCGGATACAACGGCGGCGTTGAGCTGACCCAGACTTGGGGCGGTACCATCGCATTCGAACACTACTGGACGCCGAGCCTGCGGACGTCGTGGGTCGCCGGTTACCTCAACGTCGAATACAGCGACACCGCCAAGGCGATCATGGCTGCCGGCGCTTGTGCAGGTGCACGCTTCGGCACGGTTGCCCTGACGAACGTCAGCAACTGCAATCCGGACTGGTCGTCGTATCGTTTGGCGTCCCGCACCATGTGGAACCCGGTTGCGAACCTCGATGTCGGCCTCGAAGTGGCCTACACCAAGGTCAACACCGCCTACGCCGGCACCGCCGACGTGAGCACTTTCCAGAACATGGCTGCTGGCAACTACGCGATCGAGGACCAGAGCTTCTGGACCGCGACCGTCCGCGTGCAGCGCAGCTTCTGGCCGTGATCTGACGATCATTGCCTGATCTGAAACGAACCCCCGGCCGAAAGGCCGGGGGTTTTGTTTATTGGGTCTGCAATCTGCGAAAGCGCGCGGTCAGCCCTGCGAAGCGCGGTCGTCACAGCGCTGCATGAACTCCGCGATCTGCTCCATGATCACGGGCTCGGCGAGCAGGGGCGCGTGTCCTTGATCACTCACCTCGACAACCTGCAGATCTGCCCTTCGTCCCTGCATCGCGCGCAGCGTGTCCGCCGACAGGATGTCCGACAGTATGCCGCGCACCACCATCAGCGGAACCTGCGGCAGTGCCTCGAACTGCGGCCAGAGGTCCGGCATCGGTTGATCTGGCCTCAGATCCTTCAGCGTTTCCGCCAGTGCCTGGTCGTAACGTGGGAGGAGACCGTCGCGGTCCTCGCGCCAGTTCCGAGTAGCCCAGGCCAGCCAATCCGATTCGGTCAGATTGGGAAATTGCGTGCCGAACAGGTCCCGCAGCATTGCCGCACCGTGCTGGAGATCGTTAGGGCGCTGCATCCGGCCGGCATAGCCCTTGATGCGCATCAGGCCGGCGGGTTCGATCACCGGACCGATGTCGTTGAGAACCGCCCCCGCGATCATCGAGGGCTTAACGGCAGCCATCAGCATGGTGAGAATGCCGCCGCGCGACGTCCCGACAAAGATGGCGCGTCCCAGATCAAGCGCGGCGGCCACGGCCACGACGTCTGCGAGTTCGATCGCGGGATTGTAGTTGCGCCAGTCCGGATCGTAGGCCGAACGCCCACGGCCCCTGGAATCGAGCGCGTACACACGGCGGGGACGGTCGCTATCGGCCGAGAGATACCGCGCCAGCGGCTCGAAATCGGCTTCGTTGCGGGTCAGGCCGGGCAGGCAGAGCACCGGGAGGCGCAACGCACCTTCCGGCTCATAGCAGCGCACATGGAGCGAGAGACCGTCCGGAGCCGCGAAGAAGCGGCTTTGGACATCGACTGAACCGCGGCCTGGCATGCGGGCAGTGTACGATCCGTCCCGCGCGCGGCAAGCCGGTCTCAGTTCGCCGCCATCCCCCTCCGGAGGTCGGCCTCGATCATCAGCTTCGGTGACGCGCCGAATCGCACCCGGTAGACCTGCATGTTCTCCATCACGCGTTGCACGTAATTCCGCGTCTCCGAGAACGGAATGCGCTCGACCCAGTCGATCGGATCGATCTTGGGATCGCGTGGGTCGCCGAAGCGTTCGATCCATTCGCGGACACGGCCGGGACCTGCGTTATAGGCAACGAAGGTCAGGATGTAGGACCCGCGATAGTTCTCGATCGCATGTCCCAGCTCCGCAGCGCCGATCTGCACGTTGTAGACCGGGTCGTACAGCTTCTTCGGATCGAACGCGATGCCGTTGCGCTTGGCGACCAGCTTCGCAGTCCCCGGAAGCACCTGCATCAGTCCCTGCGCATTGGCGCCGGAGCGTGCACGCGGGTTGAAGCCGCTTTCCTGCCGCGCGATGGCGTACGCCACATGCGGCTCGACCGGCGGACCGATCGGGCTGAATTTCGGCAGTCCGGCGGTCGGATAGGCGTAATATTCGAACGGCAGGCCACGGTTCACCGCCGTGCGGCCGAGAAGCACGAGTGTGCGCGCATCAGCCTTCCGTTCTGCAAGCGCGCCGAGCGCAGCGAGGCCGGCCGGATCGACGGCGCGGTCAGCCATGTCGGCCGCCGCCGAAGCGACAAGGTCACGCTCGTCGATCGCGTAGAGCATTTCCATCGCCCGTACGATCTCGAGCCGATGCCCCTGCGGATGTCCCGCCGGCGGCGGCGGGAGGCGCAACTCAGAGCCGCCAAGCCGTGCATGCGCGATCTGTCCGTAATACGTGCTGGAGAAGCGCGCGGCGCGCTCGTAATGGGTGCGGGCCTCACTGGTCTGACCGAGCGCTTCGCAGGCGCGCGCATACCAATAGTGACCGCGAGACTGCGAGGCCGGATGTTCGGCGACCCTGATGGCCCCGGCAAACAACGGCTTTGCGGTCGCCGGATCGTGCAGGAAGCGGAGCGCAATCCAGCCCGCTGTAAACAAGTGTTCGACCCGCCCGCCTTCCTTTTCCGGCGTTGCCGCGTCACGTGCGATTCGGAATGCCGTGCGGGCCTCGCCGGCATCGAGCAGTTTGCGTGCAAGCAAACGACGTTCTTCCCACCATTCGTCGGGATCGTGGACCGCATGCGAAGCGCTGGACGCCGCCAGCATCACTTTCGCCGCTTCATCGATCTGGTCGGCTCGTCTCAAGTAGCGCGCGCGTGCGAGCAGATAGGCCGGGTCACCACGCACGTCCGGGGGTACAGCATCAAGAAGGGCCTTGGCCTTCGAGGACTTGTCATCGACCGCCGCATACGCCTTGACGATCGCGACCTGTGAGGGCCCCAGTCGCTGCGCTGCCCGCAGCGCCGCATCGGAATCCTCCGCATACAACCGGCGATCCATCCGTGCCTTGTGGTCGCCGCCGCTCAGAAGCGAGCCGAAGGCATCGAGCGTCTGTCGCTCGAGGTCGGCGCCCAACGCATCGGTTCGCCACGTCTCGCGGACGAGCTGCTGCGCCTGCGCGCGATCGCCCTGCGCCAGCAATGCGCGGGCATAGGCGAGCCGTCCCTTCGCCGTGAGCGGCTTGGTGGTCGCGAAATAGCGCCGGATCACTGCGTCATTCACGCCGTTCTGGAAGAGCGCGGCCTCGGCTTTGCGGCGGAACTGATTGATGTTCGGCCAGCCGGGATTTTCGGTGGCGAAGCCGGCATAGCGCTGGAAGTCGAAATCGTCGTTCTCGGCCCGCAGCACGAGCCAATCGATCAGTTTCGCAGCGACCGGATCCGTTACGGTGCCTGCAACGGCTGTGGCTTCGCTGTTTCGGCCACGCCGCGTCAGCTCAACCGCCTTCTTCACCGCGGCGAGGGTGTCGGCCGAAATGGGCGCAGACGGCACCAGCGTTGCCGGCACGTGAACCGACGGCGGGGACAATGCCGCCTGCCGTTGCGGAACGATGGTCGAGGCCGTCGAGGAGTCCGGTGAGTTGAGGGTCGTTGGCAGAATCGGCGCGGTACCGATCGGGGTCGGGAAGGCGCCCGCGGCGGTCGCACTTTCGGCGGGGCGGCGCTTCGGCAGCGGAACCAGCGCCTTGGAAGCGGTCTTGCTGGCGTCCGTCCCTTTCTTGGCGTCAGCCTTCTTTGCAGCCGCCTTGTCTGCTTTCTTGCTGGCCTTGCCGTCCGCAGCCTTCTTTGCTGCCGCCTTCTTCTCGGTGTCCTTTTTCGCGCTGGCTTTCTTGTCGCTGCCGGACTGACCTTTTGATGTCGCCGCCGTGTTGTCGGCCTTCGGCTTCGGCGCCGCCTG
>Ga0180218_1002125_pt1 | contig 10663 bp, 10 predicted proteins | sample eDN3rd37CKraftBY_FD_151334 | JGI IMG/M metagenome (GOLD analysis project Ga0180218, IMG submission 151334) | Enriched backyard soil microbial communities from Emeryville, California, USA - eDNA 3rd pass 37_C Kraft BY (version 2) (version 2) | ecosystem: Environmental > Terrestrial > Soil >... | reverse complement strand
TTCGATCGTCAGTACGCGCTTGGCCGTGCGCTTCCAATCGATTGCCGGAACGCGGAAGCCTTCGTCGGCGGTGGTGTTGGAGGCCATCTCGGAAATGGCGGCCGCTTCGAGGCGGAGGTCCATTTCGAGTGCGGTCGTGTGCTTGAGGTTATCGACGACGGCGATGGGCTTCAGGCGCCGAGATGGCGGATAGAAGCGCTCGATCATCTGCGCGGCGAAATAGTAGCTGTCGAGGTCACGGTTGAAACGCTTCTCAATGTTCGGCCGCAGGATCTTGACGGCAACGGCTTTGCGCACGCCCCCTTCGAGCACGTAGGCCTTGTGCACTTGCGCGATGGATGCTGCCGCGACGGGCGGGCCGAATTCGACGAAGTGATCTTCGAGCTTGCCGCCGAGCGCGCGCTCTACGGCCTCGCGCGCTTCCTCCATGGAAAAGGGTTCGGCCTTGTCTTGAAGGTGGCGCAGATCGGCGGACAGGTCGGGGCCGATGACGTCGGCACGTGTTGCTAGGAACTGGCCGAGCTTGACGTAGCTCGGTCCCAGTTTGCTGAGCGCCGTCGCGACGCGGATGGAGCGTGGCACGCGCTTCTGAAATGGGCGCGATATGAATTCGACGGGCAGCGTCGCGGCGCGCGCGATCTTGAGCGGCAGCGGAACCGGCACGCCTCTCGGCACGAAGCGGACCCCATATTGTGCAAGCACGAAACCGGCGCGCGCGAGTCTTAGCGTGTTAACAATCGCTCCGGGCATGACTTGGGTATCGAGGTCCTGTTGATGTCTTGGGCGAGCTGGCGAGATCACATTGCCCCGCCGCAGGGCGAGGTCAAGCAAACCCCATGTATCGGGTAAAGACGGTTAAAGATCCTGCGCCATGGAGAAGCGCGGCGATGAGGTGCTGCATACAACATTGAGGTGTTCTGATGCTCGCAAACGAAAAGCGCCCGCGTGAGAGACACGGGCGCTCGGGGGTAGTCCCAATAATTTCAGCGAGCTTATTTCGTGCAGAAGGTCGCGCGGCTGTGGCAGGTGACCATGCCGCCATCGGGCTTGCACTTGGACACCTTGTTGGTGACCTTGTAGCCAGCGACTTGCCCATTGGCGAGAAAGCCCGGCCACAGGCCCCAGCTGACCTGCTGCACCATCGTCTCCATCGCGAACCACTTGGCGGAATCGGCCGACCCCGATGTGGCGACCGCACCCTTCGTCACGCAACCGGCATTCGCAGCACCGGCGCCCAGGGAAATAGCAGCGGCCGCCAGCGCACAGGCAAGTGTCATCGTCTTCATGAGTCCCACCTCTCCTCCAAGGGAAGAATCGATTTCTTCCCTTCCCGATGGGAAAGCTATGAACGGTCGCGCTCCGCGTCAATCGGGTTAAGTTATGACGCGATCGTCAGAACACTGTTTGCCCCCCGGCTCAGATCTTCCAGCCGCCGTGGATGGCGGCGATGCCGCCGGTCAGATCCCGGTGAGTGACGCGGGAGAACCCGGCGTTCCGCACGAGGCCGGCGAACTTCTCCTGGGGCGGGAAGCGGCGAATGCTTTCCGCGAGATAGCGGTAGGAGTCCGCGTCTCCGGCGGCCAGCTGGCCAAGTCGCGGGATCACCTCGAAGGAGTGAAAATCGTAGAGCCGGTCAAGAACCGGGACCCGGCATTCGGAGAATTCCAGGCAAAGGAAGCGGCCGCCGGGCTTCAGCACGCGGTAGGCTTCGGCGAGCGCGCGATCGATGTGGGTCACGTTGCGAATGCCGAAGGCGATCGTGTAGGCGTCGAAGCTGTTGTTCGCGAAGGGCAATTCCTCGGCGTTGCCTTCGATGCACTGGATGCGGCTTTCGAGGCCCGCATCGGCGATGCGGCGGCGGCCGACCTCGAGCATCTCAGGAGAGATGTCGCAGATGACGGCGGTGGCGTTCGGGCCGCTGTCCTTGGCGTAGCGCATGGCGATGTCGCCGGTGCCGCCCGCCACGTCGAGCAGCTTGAACGGTGTGGCGCCGCGCGGCGGGTTCAGCAGCGTGATGAGTTCGCGCTTCCACAACCGGTGCAGGCCACCTGACATCAGGTCGTTCATGAGGTCATAGCGGCCGGCGACCGAGGCAAACACCTTGTTGACTAGGCCCTGGCGCTCGGTCTCGGGGACGGCGCGGAAGCCGAAGGAGGCGGTGTTGCCGCCCGTGCTTGAGCCCGTACTCGCACTGGGGCTGGCGCCCGCGCCATGGGCATTTTGCTGACTTGCAGTTTGGGAATTCTGATCCATATCCGCAGCATAGCCGTTCGCGCGCCAGCGCGCTATCGTCGGCTCGTCTCATCCTCAATGCCAGGTATTTTGCGTCATGCCCGAACTTCCGGAGGTCGAAACCGTTCGACGGGGCCTCGCGCCCGTGCTCGTCGGCAAGCGGGTGGCCTCGCTCGAAGCGCGGCGTCCGGATTTGCGGTTTCCCTTCCCTGATAATTTCGCCAAGCGCGTTGCTGGGCAGTCGGTCGTCGGGCTCGAGAGGCGCGCGAAGTACCTGATCGCGTCGCTATCGGGCGGGGAAGACCTCGTGATGCATCTCGGCATGACCGGGCGCTTCACGATCATGCACGAGGGTCAAGCCGATACGCCGGGGCATTACGCCTACGGCGTGGGGCCGGACCCGACGCACGATCACGTTGTTTTCCATCTCTCGGGGGGCACGCGCGTCGTCTACAACGATCCGCGCCGGTTCGGCTTCATGGTGATGATGGCGCGGGCGGAGCGCTTGCAGCATCCGCTTTTTCGCGAGCTCGGCGCGGAGCCCTTAGGCGAAGAGCTGACGGCTGATTATCTCGCCGCGAAGGCGATGAGCCGGAAGGTGAACTTGAAGGCCTTCCTGATGGACCAGCACGTCATCGCGGGGCTTGGCAACATCTACGTGTCGGAAGCGCTGTTCCAAGCGGGGCTGTCGCCGAACCGGGCGGCGCGGAGCCTGGCTGACCGGCGCGGTGCTCCGACGGACCGGGCGATCCGGCTGGTGCCGGCGATCCGCGACGTGCTCGAGCGCGCGATCGAGGCCGGTGGCTCGACGCTTCGCGACTACCGGCATGCCGACGGCCGTCGCGGCGAATTCCAAGAGCGGTTCGGGGTTTATGATCGCGCTGGGTCGGCCTGCCATACGGCGGGTTGCGGCGGTGAGATCCGGCGCGCCGTCCATTCGGGCCGCGCAACGTTCTATTGTCCGCGCTGTCAGCGCTGAGACACTCGCCTATCGCGCCGGGAGGTCAGTTCGCGGCGTGACGCTCGGCCAGAACGCTGTGCGTTTTGACAATGATGGCGCTGAGGCAGATCACGGCGAAGCCGCCTGCAAGGAACAATTGGTTCGCCGCCCAATCGCCTTTCAGGGTCGCGAGTTTCCCCGATGCGATAAGCCAGACGAGGCCGCCGCCGATGGCGAAAGCCTGATAGGCCGCCAGTTTCACCATGAGGTCGACGGCTCGCGGGCTCGACAGCGGGTCGGCTGGATCGGCGAGCCGTGAGAGATAGTATCCGTGCGCTGATGCGATGAGCAGCATGGCGGTCCCATATTGCCAGCCGTGCTGCCAGCGCGTGTTGGTGCCGAGATAGATCGCGAAGAACGCGATCGCGCACCAGAGATAGGCGAGCATCACAAGCCGGGTCGTTCCGAGCAGCGCCTCGCGCGGCGCTGGTTGAGCGATCCCGGGTTCGCGCCGCCATATCGGAGCGTTCGTGCGGATCGCGGCCGAAATGACGATCACCGCGAACATCGCCGCGGCCATCGCCGCTTCAGCCTTCAACACGGCCCTTGCGGACAGATACATCGCGATGAGAGCGGCTGCGAGCGTTAGCAGCAGCCATGGAAGCGGTGGGCGCAAGGTCATCTCAATCAAAATCCGGTGCAGCGGTTCGTCTATGCTGTCAGGCGTAGGCGGGCGACCTCAACGCATCGAGGCTGATCGCAGCGATGGCGAGGGCGCCGAAGAAGAAGATGTTGCAGCCGGCCCAGTCGGCATAGGTTTCGGGGCGCGGGAATTTGCCGTCGATGAAGAGACTGATGACGCCGGCGGCCATGCCCACCACCTGCACCTTGACGAGGATGCGGCCGAATTTGACGAGGGTGAGGTCGTCATTGCCCGACGCGCGATCGCGGTCGAGCATGAAGCCGAACCCGAGGCTCGCCAATGCTGCGAAGGCGAACCCCAGGAAAAACTGCCACCACTCGGGCCAGCGTTGCTCGATGATGAAGAGGTAGGTGATCAGGATTGCGAGCGCGCCCCATGCCCAGATCAGCGCGAAGTATCGGGCGCTCGAGCTGGCGACGGCGCTTGCGGGCGCGCCGGAATCCTTCAGCTTCTGGTGATCGCGGACAGCCAAGAGGCTAATGGCGATGGCGACGGCAGCTACAGCTGCCATTTGCAGCATCGGCTGGCCGGCGGCCGTGGCCAGGATCGTCGCAATAACTGCTGCCAGCAGGGCAAACAGCCATCCGGTCCAAGTCAACATTTTCTCGTGTTCCCCCAAGGTGCCGAACTTCCGTCATATAGAGGATCGGGCTTCCTGCAAACGATATGGGAAGCGTTAACGGGCGGTGCCACTGGAATTCGCCAGAAATCGGGCGTTTGGGCTGCTCGGCTTCATTGACCGATGCCTTGCGGCCAGCTATACCCCCCGCAAACCGTGTGCCTGGACTGACAATCCCGGGCCGACGAGAGATTTCTTCAACCCGCCGCCTCGCCTAGCTCATCGCTAACGCGCGGGCGTATTCGTAGCAACGTAAGGACAACCTATGGCTAACACGTCGTCGGCGAAAAAAGCCACGCGCCAGATGATCCGCCGGACTGAGATTAACAAGAGCCGCCACTCGCGCGTGAAGACGGAAGTTCGCGCTGTGGAAGAGGCGATCAAGTCGGGCGACGCCGATAAGGCGAAGGCTGCTCTCGCCGCCGCCGAGCCCACGCTCATTCGCAGCGCCCAGAAGGGCATCATGCACAAGCGGACGGCCAGCCGGAAGGTTTCCAGGCTTACGGCACGTGTCAAGGCCATGAGCGCCTAACAGGACATGTGAATAACAGGGGCAATTTTCCTCCCTGTTGCATATTCGCATCGGTAAAGAGCGGGCTCCTTTTCGGACCCGCTCTTTTTTTGCCCCGGTAAGCCTCTGGAATCCGGCCAATCGCAGGATTCATCCGCCCAGACCTGCGACAGCCCCGCTGAGGCGGCAGGGCGGGTTTCAAAAAAAATGACGGTTGCGTGACGGTGCGACGATCGCTGCTTCGGCTGTGAATTGGAGGGAGAAAAACCCGAGAGAGTCAGGCGGTTTATTCACAGGGGTTGCGAAGTGACTCACATTGTCACCAGTACCTGTGGACAACTTTTCTTCTCTCTGGACGGCCAAATTCGGGGTTGGGGGCGCTTGTCGGGGAGAAGGTTAAGCGATAGTAAATTTCCAGTGGATGGCAGCGGGGTAAAAGCGGTCGTTCGCACAGGTAAGTTCGGCGAGCGTAGCATTCGCTGGTCAGTAGATTTGGCCACGTGATGCATCGTCAAAATAGATAAAGACCTGCGTTTGTCTTCGGCGTTGCTTGCGCTTCGCACGGAACAGATGAGGATTCTCTAGGGCGACCCTGGGGAAAACTTGAGTAGGTCTTTATCGGTACTGCGTAAGGCGTGAGGGGATCAGTGGATAAGTTGGAAGCTTCCGGCATCGAGGACGTTCCCGTTCTCGAAACTTGGGAGCGTCTCAAAGCCGATCCGACAGCTGTGCTTGTGGATGTTCGTACACGTGCCGAGTGGGCGTTTGTGGGTATCCCGGATCTTTCCAAGATCCAGCGGGAGGTTCTGCTGATGGAATGGCAGACGTTTCCTGACAGCCGGATCGTTCCTGATTTCGCGCAACGGCTCGACGCAGCGCTGGCTGCCAAAGGTGCCCTTAAGAGCACCGAAATTTTCTTCATTTGCCGCTCAGGCGGCCGCAGCCGGATGGCTGCAGAGCAGATGACAGCGGCGGGGTATAGCCGTTGCCGCAATGTTGAGGAGGGTTTTGAGGGACCATTGGACTCAAGCCAGCATCGGGGCCGAGTTTCCGGTTGGAAGTTTGCCGGGCTCGATTGGGTGCAAGGCTAGAGAGACGGCATAGACGGCATCGCACGGCAGAGGGCTTACGCCGGGCGATGGAGAGGGGGGACGCTTTTAGGCGTCCCGCGTAATTAGCGGGGAGTACACACTATGCAGGCAGCACAAAAAGCAGAGTCGCAGGACGCGGGCAGTGGGCAGGTCACGCAGTCACCTACGGCCGCTGTAGAGGGCCGCGGCCAGAAGGTCCGCGCCATGCTCAAGGTGCAGCTCGGTGAAGAGGTCTATTCGAGCTGGTTCAAGAGCCTCGAGTTCGAAAGCTTCGACGGCCGCATGCTGAAGGTTTCGGTCCCTGTCAAATTCGTGCGCAACTGGATCCAGGAGCATTATTCGGACCATCTGCTGCACTGTTCGCGCGTCGAATTCGCGACGGTCGAGCGCGTTGAAGTGATCTGGCGCCAGCCGGGCGCAATCGCGCAGCGGCCGGGTGAGCCGCGTCCCGCCGAAGCGGTGAACGCTCAGCAGGCGGCGCCGCAGCCTGCACACAATACCGAGCTTCCGCAGCGTCCGGCTGCAGCATTGCGCGCGCCGTCCCTGCCGGTGCAGCGGACGTCGGCCGGCGGCCTCGAAGGCTCGCCGCTCGATCCGCGCTATACGTTTGAAAGCTTCGTCGTCGGCGCTTCGAACCGCATGGCGCATGCGGGTGCCACGCAGGTCGCCGAAACGGTTCTGTCGGGCGCGCCCGGCTACAACCCGCTCTACATCCACTCGCAGGTTGGCCTCGGCAAAAGCCATCTTCTCCACGCCATCGCTTGGGAAGTGAAGAAGCGCGCGCCGAACGCTCAGGTTCTCTATCTGACGGCTGAACGCTTCCGCTATCAATTCGTCGAAGCGCTCCGCTCTTCCGATCCGCTGGCCTTCAAGGAACGCTTCCGCAACATCAACATGCTGCTGATCGACGATCTCGAGTTCCTGCAGGGCGAACGGACGGAGCAGGAGTTCGATCACATCATCAACGCGCTGCTCGATGGCGGCAAGCAGGTGGTCGTGGCGTCGGCCCGCTCGCCGAACCAGATCGAGCGTCTCAACGAGCGCATGCGGTCGCGGCTGCAGCGCGGTCTCGTCACGGAGCTGCAATCACTCGATCACGAGCTTCGCCTCAAGGTGCTCGACAAGCGCCTTGCCGAGAAGCGTGCGGCGGACCCGTCGTTCTCGCTGTCGCGCGATGTCATCGATCTGCTCGCGTCGAAGCTCACCGAGAACGGCCGCGAGCTCGAAGGCGCCGTGACGCGCCTTTATGCGACGTGGCAGTATATGCGCACGCCGATCACGCTCGACATCGCCGAGACGGTCATTCGCGATCTCGTGCAGAACCTCGAGCCGCGGCGGATCAAGATCGAGGACATCCTGCGGATCATTTCGCGCCATTACGGCGTGTCGAAGGGTGATCTGCTGTCGCAGCGCCGTCATCGTTCCGTCGTCTGGCCGCGCCAGATCGGCATGTACCTCGCCAAGCATCTGACGGCGCGGTCGCTGCCGGAAATCGGCCGCCGGTTCGGCGGGCGCGATCACACGACCGTTCTGCATGCGATCCGCAAGATCGAAGGCGAAATCAGCAAGAATCCGAACCTCGGAGACGAGCTTGAGGAGCTGAAGCGGCTTCTCAACCACTGACCGCGACGTCACCCCTCGCGGCCTGATGCGATGTAGGGCCGGCACACCTCCCCCGGAGTGCCGGCCTTGCCGTGTGGGCCCTTTGCGCGCTCACGTTGCGAATTTTGGGCTGTTCTGGCTAGGCGCTGGGCCTGACATTTGCCGGATTGCGCGCCGTTTGCGGCCCGTTCTGGGCTAGCCAATACATCTTGCTTGAAAAGATGCCATGTTTCGGCTCTGATCCGGCTCCGCGGGCGATTCCGTTCGCCTCGGGCCAACCGTTTCTCGCGCGTGATGCCACGGCGTGTTCAGGCCGCCATTCCACGCGCAATTCCATAGTCAATGCTGAGGATAGATATGCGTCTCGAGATCGAACGTGGGGAACTCTTGAAGGCGCTAAGCCACGTTACGAGCGTCGTCGAACGCCGCACGACGATACCGATCCTGTCGAACATCATGCTGAAGGCGACGGGCGACGTCCTGATGTTCAAGGCGACGGACCTTGAACGCGAGGTGAGCGAGAGCGTCGGCGCCAGCGTTTCGACGCCCGGTACGCTGACCGTTCCCGCGCACGTTCTGCACGACATCGTGCGCAAGCTTCCCGATGGCGCTCAGATCGAGATGAAGCGCGACGGCGACAAGGAGCGCCTGACGATCACGTCGGGTCATTCGCGTTTCAGCCTGCAGACGCTCGCTGCCGACGACTTCCCGGATCTCGCGGTCGGCGAGATCGGCCACGAGTTCACGATGGAAGCCGGCGACCTGAAGCGGCTCATCGACAAGACGCGCTTTGCGATCTCGACGGAAGAGACGCGCTACTATCTCAACGGCATCTATCTGCATCCGGCTGAGACGGACGGCGTGAAGACGCTGCGCGCCGTCGCCACCGACGGTCACCGCTTGGCGCAAGTGGAGCTACCGCTGCCCGCCGGTGCAGCAGGGATGCCGGGCGTCATCGTGCCGAGGAAGACCGTGCATGAACTCGCGCGCCTTCTCGAAGACACGAGCGCGAAAGTGAAAGTCGGCGTGTCGCAAACGAAGGTGCGGTTCGAGATCGGGCCTGTCGTGCTGACGTCGAAACTGATCGACGGCACATTCCCCGATTACGGCCGTGTCATTCCGCACAACAACGACAAGGAAATGAAGGTCCCGAACGCGTCGTTCAAGAGCGCGGTCGATCGCGTGTCGACGATTGCGAGCGAGCGCGGTCGTGCCGTGAAGCTCAACGTCGGCAAGGACAAGCTGATCCTGACGGTGAACAATCCTGAAGGCGGCAGCGCGACGGAAGAAATCGACGTCGGCTATACCTCGGGTCCGCTCGAGATCGGCTTTAACGCGCGCTACCTGCTCGACATCGCCGATCAGCTGGAAAGCGAAGACGCGCGGTTTCTGCTGGCCGATCCCGGCTCGCCAACGATGGTGCGCGACGGCTCCGACGGCAGCGCGCTTTATGTCCTCATGCCGATGCGGGTTTGATCCATCGACGAAGAATCTCCCTCCCCTTGGCGGGGAGGGGTTAGGGGTGGGGTGACGATCATCGGAGTTGAAAGCTTAGTTGGCGAACGTGCGCGCCCGCGAACTTCGGAACCACGCTACTGCAGCAGAGCGTAAGCTTTGGTATCGGTTACGATCGTTAAGGCGCTTGGTTGGAAGTTCCGCAGGCAGGTGCCAATCGACCATTTCATTGCGGACTTCGCCTGCCTGTCCCATCGGCTGATTGTCGAAGTCGATGGAGCTACACATGCCACCGATGACCAGATTGAAAGCGATCGGTGCCGGCAAGGCTACCTGGAGAGCCAGGGCTTTATGGTCCTTCGATTTATGAATATGGACGTGGTGACGAACATCGATGGCGTCATGGATGTGATTGCCGGGGTACTCGAGGGGCGCGCTGGTGAGCTTACCCCCACCCCTAACCCCTCCCCGCAAGGGGGAGGGGAATGAGCCTCGCTCTATGGGTCGAGCGGCTGACGCTGACGAATTTTCGGAGTTATGTTTCGGCGAGCGTTTCGACGGACGCGCGGCCGCAGGTGATCGTCGGCGCGAACGGGTCGGGCAAGACCAATCTGCTTGAAGCGCTGTCGTTGCTTTCGCCGGGTACGGGCTTGCGGCGCGTGCCGTTCGTTGATCTGGCGCGCGCTGGGGGCGACGGCAGTTTCGCGGTTGCCGCGCACGCGCATACCCTTGCGGGTCCGGCTGACATCGGCACGGGGTTAGCTGCGGGCGCTGGGTCCGGCGCGCGGGCGGATGGACGTTCGGGCCGTATCGTGCGCATCGACGGCGCGGCACAGTCGGGCTCGGGCGTGCTGGCGGACTATCTCGAAATCGTCTGGGTGACGCCGGCGATGGACGGGCTCTTCACGGGGCCTGCATCCGAGCGGCGGCGCTTTCTCGACCGGCTCATCCTCTGTTTCGACCACAGCTATCGCACGATCGCGGGACGATTCGAGCGGGCGATGACGAGCCGCAACCGTCTGCTGTCCGACGGCGTGCGCGACAACGCGCAGCTTTCGGGCTTCGAGCAGGTGATGGCGGAGACGGGCGTCGCTGTCGCTGCTGCACGTCTCGAAGCCGTGGCGGCGATGGCGGCCATCGTCGAGAAGCGGCGCGCGCGCGATCCCAATTCCGCGTTCCCGTGGTCGTCGTTCCGGCTCGCCGGCACCATCGAGGATGATCTGAAACGTCTGTCGGCCATCGAAGCGGAAGACGCCTATGCACAGGTGCTGCGGGAAACGCGCGAACGCGATCGCGCGGCGGGGCGGACGCTCGATGGGCCGCATCGCTCCGATCTCATCGTCGAGCACGGTCCGAAGGCGCTGGAGGCGCGCCAGTGCTCTACAGGCGAGCAGAAGGCGCTGCTGCTCGGCCTCGTGCTGGCGCATGCGGAGCTCTTGACCGAGCGGCAGGAGGGCGCTGCGCCGATCCTGCTTCTCGATGAGATCACCGCGCATCTCGACGTGCACCG
>Ga0180218_1002122_pt1 | contig 10676 bp, 10 predicted proteins | sample eDN3rd37CKraftBY_FD_151334 | JGI IMG/M metagenome (GOLD analysis project Ga0180218, IMG submission 151334) | Enriched backyard soil microbial communities from Emeryville, California, USA - eDNA 3rd pass 37_C Kraft BY (version 2) (version 2) | ecosystem: Environmental > Terrestrial > Soil >... | reverse complement strand
CACCGCGATCAATCTTGGCACCGCGCTGGCAGCCGTCGGTGAGCGCGTTCTCATTCTCGATCTGGACTCGCAGGGCAACGCTTCGACCGGCCTCGGCATCGATATCGAGCAGCGCTTCAAGACGACATTCGACATTCTGATCGGCAACGCCGCGATCGTCGACACCGTCCTGAAGACGGCGGTCCCAAACCTTTTCGTCGTCCCCGCGAACAGTGATCTCGTCGGCATCGACGCCGAACTCGCCAACGACCAGAACAAGCCTTTCAAACTCCGCGACGCGATCACCGCCATGATCGGCCATCAGCGCGCGCGCGATCCGAGCCAGCAGTTCACATATGTGCTGATCGATTGCCCGCCGTCGCTCAATCTGCTGACGCTGAACGCGATGTCGGCGGCGCATGCGGTCATCGTTCCGGTGCAGTGCGAATTCTTCGCGCTCGAAGGTATCTCGCAGTTGAAGGAGTCGATCGAGCAGATCCGCGCGACGCTCAATCCGAGCCTCGAGATCCAGGGCGTCGTGCTGACGATGCATGACCAGCGCACGTCGCTCTCGCGCGAAGTCGCGCAAAACGTCCGCGCCTTCTTCGGCAACAAGGTCTACGACACCGTCATCCCGCGCAACACGCGCATTGCCGAGGCGCCCTCGCACGGCAAGCCCATCCTTCTCTACGATTACGATTGCGCGGGCAGCCAAGCCTACATCCGCCTCGCGACCGAAATCATGGAACGCGAACGGCGCTTCAAGGCCGCCTGATCGCGCCCGCAAATTGACTGAGATTTTGCAGCTATAAACTGACTAGCAGGGGACGAAGAAGAAGATGAATTCCGTAGTGCCGAAGAGCCGCCTGGGACGTGGCCTTGCCTCTCTGATGGGAGATCCGGCACCTCTCGGACATCGCGTTCCCGCGGACGGCGAGCAGCGCATGGTCTCGATCGCCGAGGTCAAGTCGAGCCCGCTCAACCCGCGCAAGGACTTCCGCGACGACGAACTCGCTGAGCTGGCGGAGTCGATCCGTACCAAAGGTCTCGTCCAGCCGATCGTCGTTCGTCCCGACGGCATGGCTGGTGGCTATGAAATCGTCGCTGGCGAACGCCGGTGGCGCGCGGCCCAGAAGGCCGGGCTGCACACCATCCCCGTGATCATCCGGGAGTTGAGCGATCGCGAACTCCTCGAACTGGCGATCATCGAGAACGTCCAGCGTCAGGACCTGAACGCCATCGAAGAGGCCTCGGGCTATCGCGAGCTCGTCGAGCGCTTCGATTACAGCCAGGAGCAGCTCTCCGAAATCATCGGCAAGAGCCGCAGCCACGTCGCCAACACGCTCCGCCTTTTGAAGCTGCCGGCAGGTGTGCAGTCGATGGTGCAGCAGGGCCAGCTCACAGCCGGCCACGCCCGCGCTCTGATCGGCCGCGCCGATGCCGAGCAGCTGGCCCAGAAGATCATCGATGACAGCTTGAACGTCCGCGACGTCGAAGCGCTCGTCCAGCAGACCTTCGGCGAAGAGGGCCCGACAGGCGGTAATCGCCGCGCCCGCGACAAGGATGCCGACACTAAGGCGTTCGAGAAGGAACTGACGGATCTGTTGGGGCTGAAGGTCGAAGTTCGCCGCGGCTCGGGCGAAACCGGCACCCTCTCCATCCGCTACGGTAATTTCGACCAGCTGGACTACATCCGCCAACGTCTTGGCGGCGGTTGAGTTTTTAAGGTTTCTATCGCAGTTTTGAAGCCGCCGCTTGACCCTCTCGCGGCGGCTTGCTGCTGTGCGCGCCGTAAGGCTCGGGCGCTCGAGCCCAATCGCACGAGAAACGAAGATGTCTGAAGCAAATACGCTGGAGCGCCTGGCCGCGCTCGTCCACTCGCGGCGCAACGACACGAGCGGCAAGTCCTATACAACCCAGTTACTGACCGCCGGGCCCGAACGCTGCGCCAAGAAGTTCGGCGAAGAAGCCGTGGAGGCCGTCATCGCCGCAATAGGGCAGGACGAGGCCGCGCTGAAAGCAGAAGCAGCCGACGTGCTCTATCATCTTCTCGTGCTGCTCGAGTCCCGCAACGTCTCCCTGCAGGACGTGCTGAAGGTACTAGAAGGACGGATGGGCACGTCGGGCCTCGAAGAAAAAGCCTCAAGGACTCAGCAATCGTGAAAACACGCCCCACGCGCCGGCGAAAAACCAAGGCGCACATGCAGGCGGGTGATGCACCGCGCCGGCTAGAGGGCGTGCCCTTCTCTCCATACCGCGTCTTCACGCGTGAGGAGTGGGCGAGGCTGCGCGCCGACACGCCGATGACGCTGAAGTCTCACGAACTCGAGCAACTCTCCGGCATCATCGAAGAGCTGTCGGTCGACGAGGTCGAGCAGATCTATCTGCCGCTGTCGCGTCTTCTCAATCTCTACGTCGCAGCCGCACAGAAGCTGCATTCCGTCAGCTCGGAATTTCTTGGGCGCAAAGACACCAAAGTGCCCTTCATTATCGGCGTCGCCGGATCGGTCGCTGTCGGCAAAAGCACGACGGCACGTGTGCTGCGCGCGCTACTGGCGCGGTGGCCGGACCACCCGCGTGTAGACCTGATGACGACCGACGGCTTCCTCTATCCGAATGCGGAACTCGAACGCCGGGCCTTGATGGAGCGCAAAGGCTTTCCCGAAAGTTTCGATACTGAGCGCCTTCTGCGCTTCTTGGGAGACGTCAAATCCGGCGTCGCGCGCGTATCGGCGCCCGTCTACTCGCACTTCCAATATGACATTCTTCCCGGTCAGGAGGTGTATGTCGAGCAGCCCGACATCCTCATCATCGAAGGCCTGAACATTCTGCAGCCGGCCGAGATGCCCAAAGACGGCGGCACGATTCCGTTCGTGTCCGACTTCATCGATTTCTCGATCTATATCGATGCCGATCCGGCCGTCATCGAGAACTGGTATCTGACGCGCTTCATGCGTCTGCGAAGCACGGCGTTTCGCGATCCTGGCGCCTACTTCCACAAGTACGCAGCGCTTGCTCCGGACGAGGCGCGCCGCATCGCGCTGAAGCTATGGCGCGAGATCAACCTCAAGAACCTGGAAGAAAACATTCTGCCGACCCGCCGCCGCGCTCAGCTGATCCTGCAGAAGGGCGAAAGCCATCGGGTCGAGGCAGCCTCCCTCCGCAAGCTGTAATTGCTTGCGTCGGAGTAGGGCGCAAAAAAAGGACCGCCTGGGGAAAGCGGCCCTCTTGAGTGATCACAGGAAAGTTGAAAGGCGAATGGGCCCGAATAGGCCTGCTCTTTTGAAAAGGCCTTAGCGGCCGGGCTGCATCGCCTGAGGCGTCTGCTCGGAGGGACGCGTCGCAGTGGGTGCGGCCCCTCGAAGCTCTGTCGTAAGCTCAATGCGCGTCTTGGTCGTGAAGACCTTGTACTTGTCGCGCAGGCGGCGGATCGCCGATGGGTTTGAAAAACCCATCAACCGGATTGCGGTCGTCGGTCTCAATTCGGGGTGTACCCTCAGCAACTCGTCCAGCCGCGCGATACGATCGCTATCATCAATGCCGGTACCTTTCGGGCGGCCGCGGCGGACGGGAGTGTGGTGCATGGTGAGCGAACCTCGAAACGAAGCGATTCGTTGAATTCGAGATTGGGGGAATACATTCGCCAATTCCAGGGAGAATAAATTGGAATGCGAATTGGACTCGTTTCACCCCCTATTCATTCTCCCTAAGAACACCATTCAGTCAGTTCGGGTATTTCCAATTCTTTTCGAATGAGCCGCTGCAACGTTGGAACGGGCTCAGGTAATGAGCCCGTGTTGCTTTGCGAATTCGGCTAGCGAAACCGAAGGCCGGGCGCCTATGTGGCTGATGATTTCCGAAGCCGCGAGGCTTGCGAGTTTCCCGGCGATTTCGAGATCCAATCCCCGCGCATATCCAAATAGAAATCCAGCTGCATATAGATCGCCCGCCCCCGTCGTATCGACGACCTTTTCTACGGGATATGCCGGTATCGAAATCGTCTTATCTCCGCAGTGAATCTCGGAGCCTTTGCCACTGCGTGTCAGCACCGCGAGCTTGGCATCTTTCCGCGCGTTTTCCGCAGCAGTTTCGAATGAATCCGTCTGATAGAGAGATTTAATTTCGGCTTCATTGGCGAAAAGAATATCGATGCCCGAGCGAATAAGTTCGAGGAATTCTTCGCGATGGCGATCGACGCAAAAGCCGTCCGAAAGTGTAAGCGCAGTTTTGCGTCCAGCGTCCTTTGCAGCTTTCAATGCCGTCCGGAATGCAGCTTTTGCCTGCGGCTCGTCGAACAAATATCCTTCGAGATAAAGAATGGACGCAGCGCGTATCATCTCCAAATCGAGCTGCGTTTCACCGAGGCTCGTTGAGACGCCGAGGAACGTATTCATGGTGCGCTCGCCATCAGGCGTCACGAGAATGAGGCAGCGGGACGTCGGCGCCCCATCCGCAACGGCAGGCGCATTGAACGCCACGCCAATCGAGCGAATGTCGTGCGAAAAGACCTTTCCGAAATCATCGTTGGCGACAGTGCCAATGAATGCCGCGCGACCGCCGAACGAGGCGATGCCGGCAATCGTATTCGCTGCCGATCCTCCCGAGATCTCGGTCGCCGGGCCCATCGTCGAATAAATCTTCTCGACTTCAGCGGCGTTGACGAGGCGCATGCTGCCCTTCGCGAGGCCGTGGCCGGTGAGATAGGGATCGTCACATCGGCCGATGATATCGACGATCGCGTTTCCGATTCCGATGACGTCGTAACGCGTCTCAGTCATGTCGTCCCCCTTGCCAATTTGCGAGGCACTATAGGGGCGCAAGACGCGCTCGCAAGCTGGGTGCTAGCGGCCCCCGGCCGCAGCCGACGACATCGCTGCCATCGATGCGAGCGCTAAAATCAAGCGTTCCGCGATGACATCCTCCAGGTTGGACGAAAGACGGGCGGCCTTCGCTGCCTCTCCGATGCGCCGCAGCGCCTGGTCGAGCTTTCCGCGCGGCCAGCTGCGAACCTGACGCGAGAAGCTGTCCTTCTGTTTGAAGAACAACGGCGGGCGCATGTACTTCAGCGCATCGTCGAGCCGCATGCCCGCATCGACGTCGCTTCTGACCCGATGCAGCTTGAGGAAGTATCGCTGCACGATGAGGATGATCACCTGCGCATTCTCGCCCGAACCCAAAGCCCGGCCGAAGTCGCTGATCGCGTCCTTCGTGCGCCCTTCCGCTACGGCTTCCGCAATGCGTTCGAGCGCCAGCCCAGCCGCGTCGCCGACGAGGTTCTCGACATCCTCGTGCGTGATGGTCGGACGGCCGAGGCAGAACAGCGCAAGCTTCTCGATCTCCGCTCGCGACAGGGCGCGATCGGCGCCGAGCCGGCTCTGCAGCAAGGCGCGCGCGTCACCCTCGATCTTCAATGAGAAGGACGAAAGCACTTCCGAAATGAGCGTGTCGATGTCGGCGGCGCTGTCGGGATAGCAGGCAACGGCGTAGCAATGGGCCTGCGACTCAAACAGTGAGCGAAGGCTGTCGTCGGCTTTGAGATTGCCGGCTTCGACGACCAGCAAGCCCTCGAGCGGACCCGATGTCAGAAGCGGCTTCAGCAGGGTCGCTGAAACCTTCCGGCTCGCAACGGCGCGCACGACCCGCCGGCCGGAAAACATCGGCCGCGTCTGCAACTCAGTCTCGAGTCGGCCCGGATCCTCATCGAGTTCGGAGTCATCGAGCTTCAGGACCTCACCGGGCGGGTTTTCCCGCTCGGCCAGCTTCTTGGCGATCACCGCCGCGCGTTCGCTCACGAGGCCCGGATCCGACCCGTGAAACAGCACGGCCGCAAGATCGGCAGGCGGCGCCTTCAGGAAGGCTGGGGCTTGTTGTGGCTTGATCGCGACCATCGAAGTGCTCTTCCAGGGCTCGGGGCCCTAGATATCAGAGCTAGGCGTTCCCGGTGGACAAAACTGCGAGGAGCCGCGTCTGGATCTCCCGGCCGACAGTCTCGGCGGCGCGGTTCTCGGCGTTCTGGCGAGCCGAAACGTTGGCGAAGATGGAGGAAACGCGGTCAAACGAGGCGCGGCCGTAGCTCGTGCCGTGCGCAACGACCTTTTTGTCGGAGAGCCGGATGAGGCTGTAGGTGGCATCGATGCCGAAGATCTGGGTACCGGCGTTGGCGTTCTCGGCAACGAGCATCGACGTGACCGACTCGCGGATCGCGATGTCCAAACGATACTCCGGCTTCTTCTGAGCGCCGCCGCCGGTCGTCTGGTAGATCAGCTCGTTGCGAATGCGCTGACCGACGCGGCCCGGAATGGGAGCGATATCGACCGTTGCCAGCCGCTCGGAGACGTCATTGCCACCGAACATGGCCGAACCGTAGACGGGGCGAAAGCCACCGTCACCACACCCGGCCAGAGCGGAAAGGGCAAGGAAGGCTGAGGTCGCAAGGAGGCCACGCGCAACCCTCAGGCTGCACTTGCGCTGTCCCCCGAACCGCCCCTCAACCAACGACATTCACGATCCTCTGCGGAACGACGATCACTTTTTTCGGTGTCCGTCCGTCCAGCGCACGCACCACCGATCCAAGCTGCAAAGCCGCCGCTTCAACTTCCTCGGGCTTCGCACTGCGCGAAATCACGAGTTCGTCCCGTCGCTTACCATTCACCTGTACGGCAATGGTGACTTGATCGTCAACGAGCAGGTCGGCTTCCGGCGCTGGCCAAGGTTCATTAGCGACCAGCGTGTTGTATCCGAGCCGCGCCCAGCATTCTTCAGCCAAATGCGGCATCATCGGGCCGATCATCAAAATCAGCAGTTCACCGGCCTCCCGAACCGCCCAGGCGACGTCCGGACCGCGTTTCGGCAGAGCCGATTGAAGAACATTGGAGAATTCGTGGATGTTGGCCACGGCCACGTTGAAGCGCAACGCTTCGATGGCCCGGCCGACCGCATCGAGCGCCCGGTGCGCGGCCTTGCGAACCTCCAGGGCCTCGGGCCCGAAGGAAGCGGGTTTCGGACCTTTTTCGCCCGGGTGAGCCTCGGCAATTTCCTCGACAATCCGCCAGACGCGCTGGATGAAGCGGCCCGCGCCGGCCACCCCCGCTTCCGTCCAGATGACGTCCCGTTCGGGCGGGCTGTCGGACAGCATGAACCAGCGCGCGCAATCGGCGCCGTAATGGGAAATGATGTCGTCCGGGTCCACCAGGTTCTTCTTGGACTTCGACATCTTCTCGATGCTGCCGATGACGGCGGGCTTGCCCGTCGCGATCTCGATAGCTTGGCGATTGCCGCCTTCGCCCTCGAAGCGCACGTCGCTGGGCAGCAGCCACACCCCATCCTGAGACTTGTAGGTCTCATGGGTGACCATGCCCTGCGTGAAGAGCGCAGCGAAGGGCTCCCGCGTGTTCGTCGCGAATGACAAGTGCCCCGTATCGCACATCGCGCGCACGAAGAAGCGCGAATAGAGCAGGTGCAAAATCGCGTGCTCGATGCCGCCGATATATTGATCGACGGGCAGCCAGTAATGAGCCGCGTTTTGATCGACCGGCGTCTTGGCCTCGGGCGCCGTGAAGCGAACGAAGTACCACGACGAGTCGACGAACGTGTCCATCGTGTCGGTTTCGCGAACGGCGGGCTCACCGCAGACCGGGCAGTTGACGTGCTTCCACGTCGGATGCCGGTCGAGCGGATTGCCGGGCTTGTCAAACGTTGCGTCTTCCGGCAGCTCGATCGGAAGATCCTTCTCGGGCACCGGCACCGGCCCGTGCGTCTTGCAGTGAATGATCGGGATCGGGCAGCCCCAATAGCGCTGCCGCGAAATACCCCAATCCCGCAAGCGATAATTGACTTTTCTAGCGCCCTGCGGCCGCGAGCCGAGCGTCTGCTTTTCGAGGCGCTTTGCCGCTTCCTCGAAGGCAGCCGAGGTCGAAAGCCCGTCGAGGAAACGCGAATTGATCAGCGTGCCGTCGTCCACATAGGCCTTGTTCGTCAGCTCAAACGTCTCGGCATTTTCGCCGGGCGGCAGGATGACGGGCACCACGGGAAGATCGTAGCGGCGCGCGAAGTCCATATCGCGCTGGTCGCCGGAGGGGCAGCCGAAGATCGCGCCCGTGCCGTACTCCATCAGCACGAAATTGGCGACGTAAACCGGCAGCTCCCAGCTGTCGTCAAACGGGTGCACGGCGCGAATACCCGTATCGTAGCCGCGCTTTTCAGCCGCTTCGATATCGGCGACGGACGTGCCCATGCGCCGGCATTCCTCGCAGAATTCCGCGAGCTTGGGGTCTTTCTCAGCTGCCGCTTTCGCCAGCGGATGGTCCGCCGCGACGGCAAGGAAAGATGCACCGAACAGCGTGTCGGGACGTGTCGTATAGACTTCCAGTTCTTCGAAGGCGCCCGGCGCTGTGGTCTTGTTCAGCGCCCAGCGGACGAGCAGGCCTTCCGAGCGGCCGATCCAGTTCGCCTGCATCAGGCGCACCTTCTCCGGCCAATTGACGAGAGTATCGAGATCCTGCAGCAGCTCTTCCGCGTAATCGGTGATCTTGAAGAACCACTGCGTGAGTTCGCGCTGCTCGACGAGCGCGCCGGAACGCCAGCCGCGGCCCTCGATCACCTGCTCGTTGGCAAGCACTGTCTGGTCGACGGGGTCCCAATTGACCTTGGACGACTTCCGGTACGCGATCCCCTTTTTCAGGAAATCGAGAAACAGCTTCTGCTGATGCTTGTAGTAGGATGGCGAGCACGTCGCGATCTCGCGCGACCAGTCGAGCGACAGACCCATCGACTTGAGCTGCCCGCGCATCGTGTCGATGTTGGCGTAAGTCCAGGTGCCGGGATGGACTTTGCGCTCCATCGCGGCGTTTTCCGCCGGCATGCCGAACGCGTCCCAGCCCATGGGATGCAGCACGTTGAAGCCACGGGCGCGCTTGAAGCGCGCGACGACATCGCCCATCGCGTAGTTGCGAACGTGACCCATGTGGATGCGGCCCGACGGGTACGGGAACATCTCGAGCACGTAGGCCTTGGGGCGGCTGGGATCTTCCGAGGCGCGGAAGATCTCGGCCTTATCCCAGACGGTCTGCCAGTATTTTTCACGCTCGGCCGCGTTGTAACGTTCAGTGGCCATGGGCCCTTGGATCTCGTTCAAGAATTCGTGGAAAGGCGTAAAGAGCCCGAATGGTAAAGCCGGTCAAGTCGTCGGCCGAACATTAGCCCGGCGGCGGGGGCCAGGGGGTTCCCGGCGCCTCCCATCGGGCACACAACGGAAAGCCGCGTCAAGATTGCGGCAGCAACCTGAGGGCTGCGCCCGGGTCGCGGCAGGCAAAAGCCGGCCTTTGGGCCGCAGCGAAACGACTTCGCTTAAAAACAAAAGGAGCCGAAGCTCGGGGAGAATAGTGGATCGCGCGCCCCGGCAGAGCGCGCGATCCGTATTGACGTCTGTGTCAGCAGGTGTGCGCGCTGGCACCGGCCTCTGCCACGGTTTGATCCTGGACGCCGCTGCCGCCGGAAACGCCAATGGCGCCGATCACTTCGCCCTTCGAGTCCTTCAGCGGAATGCCGCCGGCAAAGATCATGACGCGGTCATGGTTCGAAACGTGAATGCCAAAGAACTGATCTCCCGGCTGGCTGTTCTCGGCCAGTTCCTTCGTCGAGATGTTGAAGGCCCGCGACGTGAACGCCTTGTTGATCGCGATGTTGATTGATCCGAGCCAGGCACCGTCCATGCGGATGTGCGAAATCAAGTTTGCGCCTTCGTCCACCACGGCGATGTTCATGGGCTGGCCGATTTCTTTGGCTTTCTTTTCTGCAGCGTCGATGATGCGGCGTGCGTCGGCGAGTTTCAGCATGGGGGATGCTCCTGACGTTTCTGATTGAGTGATGGGGCGAGCTAAATATGCGGACGTTAGCGAGGCCAGGCAATTCGTTGGCGCTTCTATATAGAGAGCCCGTGCGAAATTGCGACGCTTGTCCCTTTGTGGGGGGAGTGTCTATGGAAGCGGTCAACGCCACAGAGGAACGCGCGTGCAAGAGAACGAATACCAGGAAACCGCGGTTGACAGGTTAAAACGCGTAAACGAAGAAATTGTTGCGGCTGCGAAAGCCGCAGGCCGTGACGCGGATGAGATTGAACTCATAGCAGTCTCTAAGACCTTCGACGCCGATGCCATCCGGCCGGTCATCGTTGCGGGCCAGCGCGTGTTCGGTGAAAACCGCGTGCAGGAAGCCGAACGCAAGTGGCCCGCGCTGCGCGCAGAATTCCCCGACGTCAAATTGCATCTCATCGGTCCGCTGCAATCGAACAAGGCCAAGGAAGCCGTCGGCTTTTTCGATGCCATTCACAGCATCGACCGGGAAAAGATCGCGCGCGCCATCGCCGATGAAATGGCGAAGCAAGGCCGCAAGCTCGATCTCTTTGTTCAGGTCAACACCGGCGAGGAGCCCCAAAAGGCCGGCATCATGCCGCGCGAAGCGCCTGCCTTCGTCACGTTCTGCCGTGAGGATCTGAAGCTCGATATCAAAGGCCTCATGTGTATCCCTCCGGTTGATGAAGAGCCGGCGGTGCATTTCGCCTTCCTCGCCAAGCTCGCGCGCGAACTGGGCCTTCAAGGTCTCAGCATGGGCATGAGCAGCGACTACGAAGCGGCGATCGCACTGGGCGCAACACACGTGCGCGTCGGCTCCGCCATTTTCGGCGGCCGCTGATCGATCTT
>Ga0180218_1002120_pt1 | contig 10685 bp, 10 predicted proteins | sample eDN3rd37CKraftBY_FD_151334 | JGI IMG/M metagenome (GOLD analysis project Ga0180218, IMG submission 151334) | Enriched backyard soil microbial communities from Emeryville, California, USA - eDNA 3rd pass 37_C Kraft BY (version 2) (version 2) | ecosystem: Environmental > Terrestrial > Soil >... | reverse complement strand
TCGCTTCTCGGTCCGCCGTGATCAGGCGTCGTTTCCCGCTATAATCCCTCGTGTGCAGCGGTTAGCTGTTCGTACGCTGCGTCGACATGGAAGTCCGATTTGGATGCCTGTGAGGCTGTGAGAAGCCTATGACCTGCCGACCCTGAAACTGGCCGCGATGATCAGCATGGCGACGACCAGGAGGCAAAAGGCCACCCGCAATTCCGTCACATGGGCAACGAGCCCAATCAATGCGGGCCCAGCCAGGATGCCCAGATAGCCGAGCGTGGTGACCGCGGTCACCGCCAGGCCGGCCGGCATCGCGCGGGTGCGGCCCGCGGCGGAGAACAGGACCGGCACCACATTCGAGGCTCCCGCCCCTACGAGCAGGAAACCGAACAGGTTTGCGGACGCGGACGGAATGAGCACAACCACAAGGAACCCGACTGCCGCCAGGAGCCCACCGATTATGAGCACCCGCTGCTCGCCCAGGATCGCGCGCAGCCGATCTCCCATGAGGCGCCCCAGGGTCATGGCCACCGCGAATGCGGCATAGCCCAAGCCTGCGAACCCGACGTCGCTGCCCCGCTCCGAGATGAGGAACACGGCACTCCAGTCCAGGACCGCTCCCTCCACAAGAAAGCAAAGGAAGCAGAGAAGGCCAATGAACAGCACGATCCCCTTGGGCCATGCAAAGGGTGGAGCCGAGTCAGGGCTGTCGTCGCCATAGGGCAGTAGGCCCGGCAGGGAAAGCACGAGCAGGCCGAAGGATGCGGCACTGATCACCCCGGCGGCAAGGATCGGACTCAGGGCCCCGCTTCCAAGCAGGAGGCTCATCAGCCCGGCGCCGGCAATCCCGCCGACACTGTACAGGCCATGGAAGCCGGACATCATTGCCTTACCGCTGCTGCGCTCAACGATGATCGCCTGGATGTTCATGGCAACGTCGAGGGTTCCTAGCGCGGCACCGAAGACGCCGATCGCGACTGCCATCGCAAGCCAGCCGTCGAGCACGGCCAGCAGCGGCAGCGTCGAGAGGATCAGCAGGGCCGATGTCGTGATAACCGCCTTGCAGCCGATCCGGGTCGTGAGGACGCCGGTGATCGGCATCGCCGTGATGGAACCCAGCCCCAGGCAGAGCAGGAACAGACCCAAAGCGCCTTCGTCGAGACCCAGCCGCTCCTTGGCCAGAGGGACGAGCGGCGCCCACGCAGCGGTGGAAAAGCCCGCGATGAAGAAGGCAAGCCGCGTCGCGACCTGTTCGCGTACCCGTGCAGGATCACGCGTTGAGGTCGGAGCAAGAGAGGGCGGCATGCAGATGGATCCTGACGCGGAGAGGCAGCTTGTTGCGACGGGCGGATGTATCTCGCCGAATATACCACTCCTTAGCCAGAACCTTCAGGGCCGACAACGTCCCGGCCTCGTCAAGGACTCTTCCGCAGGAGGCAACGGTTCTACCGATGGCTGCCGGGCGATATCCGTAAGAACACCCTCCGGCGCCGCGAATCGTGACAGGCTGTCCTGGTTTCATCAGGCGTGCCAGCGGCGTCACCGCGTTCCGGTGCTTTCCTGCAAGGCCGACGCACGCAAGAACCAACGTTTTGTCCAGACAGGAGCGGTGACTTTTTCAATCATTTGAGGGGGCGGCCCACCAACCCGAATTGATCGAGGATGTGTTCGATGGCCAGACCGAATCTTTATTTCAAAGTCCATACGGAAGACGGCGGCTGGGATCTGTACCGGCTTCCATCGGGAAGCTCGAAACCGGTTCCGCTGCATCTCGATCTTCGGCCGGAGGACGGACCCGCGTCCTCGCTGGTCGAATTCAAAGGGGATATCTACTACACCGCCAGAACGCAGGAACACGGGACCGAACTCTCCCGGCTCCCGGCTGGCAGCCACACACCGGTCCTGATCGACATCAACAAGGGACCAGGCGGCCCCGAACCGGACCTGTTCGGCTCTGTGCCTCGCTACTTCACCCAGTTCGACGGGCACCTGTTCTTCACTGCCTTCACGGACGATCTCGGCACGAAGGTCTATCGCATTGCACCAGGCAGCGAAACGCCGACGCTCATCGGGACGCCGGACAGCCCGACCGTGGGCATAACCCGGCTCCAGGTATTCGACGACAGGCTGTATTTTGGAGCCGAGACCGAGGAGCACGGGGCCGAGTTCTTCCGTCTCGATCCGGGCAGCACCATCCCGACCGCGCTCGACCTGACGCCGGGGCCGGAGGGCTCCCTGCCGGGCACCACGACCCTCACCGAACTCGACGGCCAGTTCTATTTTGCTGGCCGACGAGGCGATGTGGGAAACGAGCTGATGCGGTTTTCGCCCGGCTCCGAGGTCGCGACGGCCATCGATATCGAACCCGGCCCGGACGGTTCATTCCCCAACGAGATCACGGCGTTCCGGAATGCGGTCTATTTCAGGGCCGACACCGAGCAGCACGGCTCCGAGCTCTACAGGCTGACAAACGGAAGTTCCACGCCGACACGGATCGACATCGAACCGGGTGCGGACGGCTCCATTCCGGCAGATTTCACCGCATTCAAGGGCCACCTCTACTTCGTCGCCGAGACGGCGGCGCATGGGCGCGAGCTCTATCGGCTGTCGCCCGGCAGCAAGAAGCCGGTCCTCATCGATATCAACCGCGGTCAGGAGAGTTCGAACCCCTCCGACCTCACCGTCATGGGCGGTCATCTCTATTTCACAGCCACGACCGAGGAGCACGGGCGAGAACTCTACCGACTGTCCTCCGCATATGGCAGGCCCAAGCTGATCGACATTGATCGAGGCCCGGAGAGTTCGGATCCGCTCGGCCTGACGGCAAGCGGGAGGAACCTCTATTTCTCCGCCACCACGGAGGAGCGCGGAACCGACCTCTACAGCCTGCGTGCGGGCAGCGGCAGTCCCAAGCCGGTCGACCTTGATGGCGCGGAATTCATTGGCTTCCCGGCGGGATATTTCACTCTTTGAACCAGGTTACGGGTCACGGAGCAGAGCCGACTGAGCCACACGATGGTTTAGACTTCGACACCATTGCGGCGCTCGAGCTCGACGAGGAGGCCGCTGTGATCGAGATCGCCCGCATTCTCGATGAGGCCGCGGAAAAGGTCCGCCGTCAGCGCCGTGTAGGGCAGAGTCTCGAGATCGATGCGCCCTGCGGCATCCAGGGCGTTGTCCAGATCTTTGAGATGGGTGACCGAGCGCCCCTTGGTGACGAAATCACGCTCCACCATGCGCTGGCCGTGGAGTTCGAGAATCCGGCTTTCGGCGAAACCACCGCGCAGGGCCTCTCGGACTTTGGCGGGATCGGCACCGCCGCGCTGCGCCAGAAGAAGCGCCTCTGCCACGGCCCCGATGGTGACGCCGACGATGATCTGGTTGGCGAGCTTTGCGAGCTGCCCTGCCCCGTGCGGCCCCACATGAACGGGCCTTCCCATGGCGCTCAGGATCGTCTCGACGCGGCCGAACATCTCGGCCTCGCCGCCCGCCATGATCGCCAGCGTGCCCTGCTCCGCACCGGTCGTTCCACCGGAAACGGGCGCATCGATGTGGTGGACGCCGCGCTCCGCCAGACGCATCGCGTGCTCCTGCGCTTCCGCAGGCTTGATGGAACTCATGTCGACAAGGATGGCGCCCGGCTTCAGGGCTTCCGCCACACCCTGCGAGAACAGGACATCGGTGACGATCCTGCCATTCTCCAGCATGAGAATGACCACGTCCGCATCACCGACGGCATCGGCCGCCCTGTCCGCGATGCGCGCCCCGAAAGGCGACAATGCTTCGGCTTTCTCGCGCGAACGGTTCCAGACCTTGAGCGAATAGCCCGCATCGAGCAGCCGCTTCGCCTGGCGTGATCCCATGAGACCGATGCCAAGAAACGCGACATTGAGTGAGGCGGCTGACGCCATGGGAGACTCCTGCAGGATGGCCCGCCCGATTGAGACCGGACGGACCCTTTGAACATCGGGCCTAGGCGACTGCGGAAGAGGCCTTGGGCTTCGTCAAGCGACCGAACAGCGTGCTCAGGATGGGCCCGAGGGCGAGCGCAAGGCCGATCAGCATGATCGTCGTGACGAGCCCATTCGACCAGAAGATCGAGAGTGAGCCTCGCGACATGATCATAGATTGCCGGAATGCATCTTCCGCCTTGTCGCCGAGCACCATCGCCAGGACGAGCGGTGCGATCGGATAGTCGAGCTTCTTGAACAGATACCCGACGACGCCGAAGGCGAGAGCCAGCCACAGGTCGAACGGACGCCCAGCCACCGTGTAGGCGCCGATGAAGCACACGACCACGATCACGGGGCCGATGATGGCGAAGGGAATGCGCAGGATCGAGGCGAAGAGCGGAATGGTCGCAAGAACCATGAGCACGGCCACGATGTTGCCGAGATACATGCTGGCGATCAGGCCCCAGACGAAGTCGGGGCGCTCGATGAACAGCATGGGACCCGGATTGAGGCCCCAGATCATGAGGCCCCCCATCATGACGGCCGCGGTCGCCGAACCGGGCACGCCGAGGGCGAGCATCGGCAGGATGGCGCTGCTTCCGGCGGCATGGTCCGCGGTTTCGGGTGCGACGACGCCCTCGGGCTCGCCCTTTCCGAATCCTTCCTTGCGCCGGGAAAGGCGCTTGGCCAGACCATAGCTCATGAAGGACGCCGCCGTCGGCCCACCGGGTGTCACGCCCATCCAGCAGCCGATGGCAGCGCTCCGCAGCAGCGTCACCCAGTAGCGCGGCAGAGTGGCAATCGTCTTGAGCACATCGCGCACCTTCACCCGGGCCCGGATGCCATCGAAGCGCAGCCCCTCCTCCATGGTGATCATGAGTTCACCGAGGCCGAACAGGCCGATCACCGCGATGAGGAAGCTGATGCCCGACAGAAGCTCGTTGAACCCGAAGGTCAGGCGCAGGCCGCCGGAGACCGTGTCCATGCCGACCGACGCGAAGGCGAAACCGAGGCCCATGGAGACCACGGTCTTGAACGGGGATGCGGCGCCAAGGCCGATGAAGCTGGCAAAGGCCAGGAAATAGACGGCGAAATACTCGGGCGAGCTGAACCGGAGAGCGAACTTGGCCACCCAGGTCGACAGCACGGTGATGAGGATGACGCCGACGAGCGCGCCGAAGCCGGCGGACAGGAATGCGAGCGTCAGGGCCTTTGTCGCCTGTCCCTGCCGGGCCATCGGATACCCGTCGAACGTGGTTGCGACGGACGACGGCTCGCCCGGGATGTTGAAGAGGATCGAGGTCGTCGATCCGCCGAAGAGCGCTCCCCAATACATGCTGGTGAGCAGGATGATCGCCGCCACCGGATCCATGGTGAAAGTCAGCGGCAGCAGCAGCGAAACGCCGTTCGGCGCCCCGAGACCCGGCAGAACGCCGACGAGAATGCCCAGCAGGACGCCGACCATCATCAATATGATGTGGTAGGTCGACAGCGCGACGCCGAAGCCGTGAAGGAGTGATGCGAAATTTTCCACGACCTGTCTCCGTCAGGATTGGAGGCTAGTAGATGCCGAGAGCGGCTTCGAGCGGTCCCTTCAGGATGGGTACCTGGAAGGCGAATTCGAGCAGGAGATAAAATCCCACGGCCGCGGCGATGCCTGAGGCGATGGAAACGACAGGCCGGTATTTGCCCTGCGCCCACATGACGAAGGCGAGGTACAGGGCCGTCGCCACGTAGAGACCGAGGAGAAGCGACACCACCACGAAGGCGAGCATCGGCAAGAAGAACGACGCGACGCGCATGGCCTCCTCCTTATGGAGGAAGACCGACTGCAATCCCTTCCGGCCGACAGTCGCCTGGATGATCGTGCCGACGCTCGCCGCAACGACCAGGAGCCCCATGTAGAAGGGGAAGGTTCCGGATTCCGGACCCGCATCGCCCCAGCCAATTCCGAATTCCAGAGCTCCGATCACCGCAGCAAGGCCGAGGCCCGCGGTCAAGGTGGCGGTTCCGATCTCAGCCGAATAACGAGAAATCATGACGTTGGTCCCGGTTCGATGAGTGGCGCAGAAAATCGCGGCTGGCGGAGTTGTCCTCCGCCAGCCGTGGGATGGTCGCGATTAGCGAGCGATCCAGCCTTCCTGCTCGAAGACCTTGCGGTTCTTGGCGTCATCCGCGGCGATGAAGCTCTTCAGATCCGCGCCGGCCAGGAAACGATCCGTCTGGGAGGTGCGCTCGATATATTCCTTCCACTCGGGCGTTTCGCTCACCTTCTTGAGGACGTCGGCGTAATACGCGACAGCTTCGGCAGGAACGCCGCTCGGCAGCCAGACCGTGCGCGGCATCTGGAACTGATCGATCGGAATGCCGGCTTCCTTGCAGGTCGGGATGTCGGACCAGCCCATGGTGGCGGTCACTTTGACATTGCCCTGCAGGCGCGTCGGGCTGAACACGCAGAGCGGAGTGACCGCTCCGGCCTTCCACTGGCCCGCGTTCTCGTTCGGATTGTTGGTGTTTGAATCGATGTGACCGCCCGCCAGCTGCACGCCGGCCGCACCACCTCCCTGGAAGGGGACGTAGATGAACTTGGCGCCCGTCGCGTCCTGGATCAGGCTGGTCAGGGTCTGGTCCGTGTCCTTGGACTGGCTGCCGCCCATCTTGAAGGTGTCGGGCTTCGCCTTCACGGCCTCGATATAGCTCTTGGCGTCCTTGTAGGGAGAATCCGCTTTGACCCAAAGCAGGAACTCGTCGAGAGCCATGGCGGCCACCGGGGTCAGCTCGTCGGGCTTGTAGGCGAGCTTCGCCACGTAAGGCAGAAGGTAGGCATTGTTCGTGCCGAAGGTGAGCTTATGACTGTCGCCCGCCGCGACCTTCGTATAGATGAAGCCTTCCGCGCCGCTGCCGCCGCCCTTGTTGGTGACGACAACCGACTGATCCATCAGCTTGTGCTTGGCGACGATCGACTGAACGATGCGGGCAAAGTTGTCCGTACCGCCGCCAGGCGCCGACGTAACGACGAACTCGACCGGCTTCGTCGGCTTCCAATCGGCCTGCGCCATGCCGCCGACCGTCATCGCGACGGCCGTGGCGAGCAACCATGAAGTCTTCTTAAGCATCGTTCTTCCTCCCTGTGATGTTTCCGACCGATGGCGTCGGTTCTCGGAACTGGCTGTTTAGGAATTGACCGCCGACAGTCTCGGCTGTTCGGCCTCGGAACGGCGGGTCTTCACCTCGGCGCCCATGCGAATGGCGAGCGAAAGGGCCTCACGGCTCGCGCCGAGATTGGCGATGCCCTTGCCTGCGATCTCATAGGCGGTTCCGTGCGCCGGCGTGCAGATCGGGAACTCGAAACCGCCGATCAGGGTCACGCCCCGATCGAAGCCCATCAGCTTCATGGCGATCTGGCCTTGGTCATGATACATGGTGAGAACGGCATCGAAGTCGCCGTTCTTGGCGCGCAGGAACACCGTGTCGGACGGGAACGGACCTTCGACGGTGAAGCCCTGCGCCTGCGCCTGGCGGACGGCGGGCTCAATGATGTCGATTTCCTCGGTGCCGAAGTTTCCGCCGTCGCCCGCATGCGGGTTGAGGCCTGCGACCGCGATGCGCGGCGGGTTGAAGCCAGCGGCGCGCATGCACTGATCGGCCAGGGTGAGCGACCGCAGGATCCCCTTCTCGGAGATGGCCGACGCCACCTGCGACAGTGGAATATGTGACGTGACGCGGGCATTCCAGGTCTTGCCCAGGACGTTGAACTCGCTCGCGGCGACCGATGTCTTGAGAACATCGCGCACGAAGCGGATCTCGTCGTCGTAGCCTTCGTAAGCCAGGCGCATGGCCTTCTTGTTGAAGGGCGTGAAGAACACCGCGTCCGCAAGGCCCGACTGGGCCAGCAGGAGCGCGCGCCGGAAGTTCTCGGTCGCGAACTGGCCGCCCTCGAGCGTGGCCGTGGCCGGCACGACCCGATCGGGGCTCAGATTCCTGAGGTCGACGAAAACCGGGCGCGTCGGATTTGCCGGCAGATCCCGCTCGGATCCAACGACATCCACATCGACGGCAACGCCCGCAACCTTGGCGCCCTGCTCCAGGATCCGGAGGTCACCGAAGATCACGAGGTCGGCGCCGGAGCGGAATTCATCCGCCGCGATCAGCTTGGCTGCCAATTCCGGGCTGATTCCGGCCGGATCGCCCATGGCGAACGCGACACTCGGCTTTGCTGACGGGGACGATGACGTTTGAGCGCTCACGGCAACCTCTTCTCGGGATGACGCAAGGACACTAACAGGGCTAAATTTCGTACACAAGTATTCTGCATACAGAATTTTGTTTGCGAGGAATTAGGGAAAGGTTGTATAGAGAGAACATTCCCGTCAGGACCTGTGGAAAGACGGCTTAAAGATGGAAAGAGCCATGGCATCCGAGGCTGCAAGCCTGCCGCTCGACGAACTGGATTCGCGCGGACCGATCGTCCGCCCGACCCTTCACAACGCGATCGTGGCGCGCGTCCGTGACATGATCATCGAGGGGGAACTCGCCCCCGGCACGCGGCTTCACGAGGGCAATCTCGGCAAGCTGCTCGGTGTGTCCCGGACACCCCTGAGGGAAGCCCTCAAGTTCCTCGCAAGCGAGGGCTTGCTGGAGCTTTCGCCTGGACGAGGGGCGGTGGTTCGGCAGTTCACGGCAAAAGACGTGCATGACAGCCTGATCGTCCTCGGCAACCTGGAGGGGCTCGCAGGACGATTGGCCTGTGAGCACGCCAGCGATGCCGAAATCCGCGAAGTCAGGCAGCTGCACGACCGGATGATGGAGATGTACGAAAAGCGGGACCGCCTGCCCTATTTCAAGCTCAACCAGAACATCCATTCGGCCATCCTGCGCATTTCGAAGAACGAGGCTCTGGTTTCGGTCCACAACGTCCTGCAGGCGCGACTGAAGCGCATCCGCTACATCGGCAACGAGGGGCCTGAAAAATGGGCCGGCGCCGTGGCCGACCACGAGGAGATGATCGCCGCGCTTGAAGCACGCGATGCGGACCGCCTCTCGAGGATCCTGACGGCCCATATGGAGAAGACCTGGGAGCGCGTCCGCCACGCTATCTGATAGCAGCTGCCACTGAACTTCCATTCCACACAGAGCATTCCAAAGGCCGCCACATGAGCGACGAGAGCCGCCTTCGCGAGACGATCTGCCTCTTCGGACGATCCCTGTTCGACCGCGGCCTCACGGCCGGCTCCTCGGGCAATATTTCGGTGCGCTTGAGCGACGGAGGCTGGCTTACGACGCCGACCAACAGCTCCCTGGGCTTCCTCGATCCGGCCCGATTGAGCCGGCTCGATCCCGAGGGCCGCCTCGTCTCGGGCGATGCTCCGACAAAGGAATTGCCCCTTCACACGGCGCTCTATGCGACCCGCAAGGATGCAGGCGCCATCGTTCATCTCCACTCCACCCATTCCGTCGCGGTCTCGATGCTGCCGGACGTGGATCCGGCCAATGCCCTGCCGCCCATGACCGCCTATTACGTCATGAGGGTCGGACGGACGGCACTCGTTCCCTATTATCGGCCCGGTGATCCCGCGGTTGCCGATGCGATCCGCGGGCTCGCAGGAAAGTACAGCGCCGTTCTTCTGGCCAATCATGGCCCCGTGGTGGCTGGCAAGGATCTGGAAGCTGCTGTCTACGCCACTGAAGAACTTGAGGAGACCGCGAAGCTGCGTCTTCTTCTCCACGGCCTCAATCCTCGTCTGCTGACCCGCGCGCAAGTTCGGGACCTTGTGACCCATTTCAAGCTGGATGAGGCGATCGCCGAGGAATCTCCCGACGGCACTCAGGATTGCTGTTCTGCGCCCCATCACCATTCACACAATTGCGGATGAACCGATGCCCCGTTTCTCGGCCAATCTTGGCTTTCTGTTCACTGAAGCCCCTGAAATCGAGCGGATTGGTGCCGCCGCAGCGGCAGGCTTTGAAGCCGTCGAAATGCACTGGCCCTATCAGGTGCCTGCTGCCGAGATGCGCAGCGCTCTGATCCGCAGCCAAGTCACAATGCTCGGATTGAACACGCCTGTCGGGAACGCTACGGCGGGAGATTTCGGGCTCGGAGCCCTACCTGGCCGCGAGAGCGAGTTCCAGCAGGCCGTCGATCAGGCGGTTTCGTATGGACACGCCATCGGTGCAACGGCCGTTCACTGCATGTCGGGCCTGGTCGATCCTGATGCCATCTCCGCTGCCGAACGCACGCTTGTGGCGAACCTTAAGCTCGCCGCCGACATGGCAGCACAGGCGGGCATGACGGTGCTGATCGAGCCGATCAACCACCGGGACAAGCCAGGGTATTTTCTGCACACCGTCGAGCAGGCCGCATCGATCATCGATCAGGTCGGCCGCCGGAACGTGAAGATCATGTTCGACTGCTATCACACCCAGATCATGCAGGGAGATCTGACGCGGCGGCTCAAGGACTACCTTGACCTCATCGGCCATGTGCAGATCGCCGCCGTCCCAAGCCGTTCCGAGCCGGATGAAGGCGAGGTCGACTACCGCTACATCTGCCAGTTTCTCGACAGCGTCGGCTATAGCGGCTGGATCGGAGCCGAATACAAGCCCCGCGGCCGCACGGAAGATGGCCTTGGATGGCTGGCAAACTGGAAGAATCGAGACCTCCCCTCAAGCACCCGTGGAGCTGTGGCATGAAGCTCGGATGCATTGCCGATGATTTGACGGGAGCGACTGATCTCGCCCTCATGT
>Ga0180218_1002118_pt1 | contig 10704 bp, 8 predicted proteins | sample eDN3rd37CKraftBY_FD_151334 | JGI IMG/M metagenome (GOLD analysis project Ga0180218, IMG submission 151334) | Enriched backyard soil microbial communities from Emeryville, California, USA - eDNA 3rd pass 37_C Kraft BY (version 2) (version 2) | ecosystem: Environmental > Terrestrial > Soil >... | reverse complement strand
GTAATACCCAACGTCCAGGATGCCAGCCATGCCACGGAACCCCGCACCGGACGTCATTGGAGGAAACATGCATGGGGGATGACGCGCTTTCATCCTGGAGCGACGGCCCGTCGAAGCAGGCGATCCTCGACTTCGTCTCGCGGGTGACCGCGGAAGGCGGACCGGATTTCGTGCCGGCCCCACAGCGGATCGCCACCTTCGACAATGACGGCACCCTTTGGTGCGAGCAGCCGTTGCAGAACCAGTTCTTCTTCGCCTTCCACAGGCTGGAGACGCTCGTGGTCCGGGATCCTTCCTTGCGCGAGCGCCAGCCCTACAAGGCCTTCCTGGAGCGGGACATGCAGGCGATCCAGGCGCTGGGCCGGCAGGCAGCAATCGAGCTCGCCCTGACGATCCATGCCGGCATGACCGAGGACGAGTTCGCCGCCCTTGCCAGGGACTGGTTCGCCCGGGCGCGCCATCCCAGGCTCCATCGCCCGTACAGCCAATGCATCTACCAGCCGCAGGTCGAGCTCCTTGCGTACCTGCGGGCCAACGGGTTCAAGACCTTCATCGTCTCGGGCGGCGGCATCGACCTGATCCGCGCCTTCGCTGAGGACAATTACGGCATCCCGCCCGAGCAGGTCATCGGGTCGAGCCTCAAGCTGCGCTTCGAGGCCGAGAGCGGCCGCGTGGACCTGATGCGGTTGTCGGAGCTCAACAGCTTCGACGACCGTGAGGTGAAGCCCGCCAACATCGCCCTGCACATCGGTCGGCGTCCGATCCTCGCCTTCGGCAACTCCGACGGGGATCTCGCCATGATGCGCTACACGCTGGCGGGTGCCGGCGCGCGGCTCGCCCTGCTGCTGCACCATGACGACGCCGAGCGCGAGTTCGCCTACGACCGGGAGTTCCGCCTGAGCCCCCTCATCGAGGCGCTCGACAAAGCCGACGCGTACGGGATCACCGTCGTGAGCATGAAGGACGCCTGGAAGACCGTCTTCCCGAGTGCCCCTGCGACGGCTGGGGAAGCTCGGGCCCCGTCCAGACCCGAGCGGGGGGACCGATGAAGGAATGGCTCCTTGCCGTCACCGAGCCCACCATCGTCGTCATCGATGCGCTGGCATTGGTGCTGATCGTCATCGGCACGGCCGAGGCCTTCGTCAAGGGCCTGCGTGCGATGCTGTCCTCGCCGTCGGGCCACGCGGCGCGGGAGATCTGGCTGCGGTACGGACGCTGGCTCGTGGCGGCCCTGACCTTCCAGCTCGCCGCCGACATCGTCGAGACCTCGATCACCGAGAGTTGGGAAGCGATCGGGCGCATCGCGGCGATCGCCGTCATCCGCACGTTCCTCAACTACTTCCTGGAAAACGACCTGACGGAGATCCGTGAGCGTGAGAGGCAGCGCGCGGAGTCTGCCGACCTGAACGAGTAGCGCTCCGATAGGTAAAAGAGGATGCGGCCATGAGCCCTGACGAGTCCCGGACCCGCTGGCCAGCGAGGCAACCGTGACGTGCGGCGGCAACCCGAATGGCGGCGGATTCGGAAAAACCTGAGGCAAGCTCAGGGTCTACCCCAATAGTGGCATATCGCGTGGTGTGCCCATGATGCCGCAACGGAAACGTGTGTCGCCCCAGGGGTAATCCGAGGGAGATCCGTGAGTGCCGCTAGCGGTGCCCGGAGGATGCGATCCCCGCGCGATAGACGTCCGATGACAAGGGGATGCGAACATGAGCTCATCCGTCGCTCGTCGCCCGGGCAGATCCTTCTCGATGGAACGCGAAGCGATTTGTGACCAAGATGATAGGCCCGAAGGTACCGCGCCAAAGGACTGGCGGGTGTCGGGCCGTATCCCATCGGGATGGCGGCTGTCGCCGATGGTGCTTGCCTCGGTCGTGTTCGGCTTCGCCGGGACCGATGCCATGGCGCAGTGCGTTCCGGATCCCCCGACCAGCGGGGCTACGGTCACGTGCAGCGGGAACCCGAACAACTTCCAGGCCAGCAATCTCGATGCCCTGACGGTCGACGTCGTCTCCGGCACCAACATCAACGGCCCGTTCACGGCGGCCAGGATCGGCGTGCTCGACGTCACCAACCGCGGCAACGTCAACGGACCGGCGAACCTCGACAACAACGGACAGCTCACGTTCCTGCACTTCGGTGTCCTCAACAACGGCCTGTCGATCAGCAATTCGGACACGGTGTCCGTCACGAACGGCTCCGGCGGTCAGATCAACAACTCCTTCACGATCTCCAACAGCGGCCGCGTCACCTTCATCAACCAGTCGGTGCTCAACTCCGGCATCCGCATCACCGGACAGGGCACGCACCTGGTCGACAACCAGTCCGGCGCCATCATCGACCGTGAGCTTACCATCACGGGACCGTCGACCAATACGATCCTCAATTCCGGCACGATCAACTCCGGCATCTCGCTCAGCGGCACCATCTCGAACGTGATCACCAACCGGGCCGGGGCCACGATCAATCAGGACATCGTCAGCAATGGCGGCGCGCAGGACACGGTCGAGAACCTCGGGCTCGTCAACAATTCCATCCTGCTGAATGGAGGCAACGACCTCGTCATCAACCGCGTGGGTGTCGGAGCCAATCCCGGCATCGGGACCATCAACGGCGAGGTCAATGAAGGCGCAGGCGACGACCGCTTCCTCATGCTGGGCGGACGGATCAACAACCAAGTCCTGCAAGGTCCCGGCAGCGATCGCGCCACGATCAGCGGCGGCACCATCACCCAGTTCGTGCGGGCGGAGGCCGGAACGGATAACTTGCTGTGGACGGATGGCCTGATTAACGGCGGCATCGACATGGGAACGGAGAACGATGTTGCCACCTTCCGCAACCTGACGCCGACGCATCTCGCTCCGGGCGTCCTGATCGACGGCGGGCTGGGCTCGGACCGCCTGACCTGGAACAACACAAGAGGGGCCGTCGTCGGGCGCTACGTGAAGTGGGAGCGGTTCGAGCTCACCGTCAGGTCGCAACTGACCTTTTCGAGCACGCTGACGCTCGGCGACAGCGGCACGGGAACGGGAACCCTGACCATCGACCGCACGAGCACGGTCTTCGCCGGCAACGGCGATCATCGGATCGTCCCGTTCACCAGCGGCCGGCTCGCATCCGTGTCGAACGCAGGAACCATCGACCTGAGGAACGGTCCCGCGCAAGCAACGGACTCGCTGACGATCGTCGGCAACTATGTCGGCCAACGCGGACGCCTGGCGCTCGACACCTATCTCGCAGGCAGCGGCTCACCATCCGACAAGCTCGTCATCAGCGGGGCCGGTGCCCGCGCGCGCGGCGCGACGTCGCTCAGCATCAACAATGTCGGCGGCCCCGGCGCCCTGACGCTCGGCGACGGCATCCTGGTGGTCGAGGCCATCAACGGCGCGAGGACGCAGAACGGCGCCTTCGGGCTGTCCGGTATCGTCGCCGCCGGCCCCTACGAATACCTGCTCTACCGCGGTGGCTATTCGGCCGGATCGGCGAACAACTTCTACCTCCGCAATGCCTTGGGACCAGACCCCGATCCGGGCCCAGACCCGGATCCGGATCCCGATCCGGACCCCGGTCCCGGCCCGCAGCCGCAGCCGCCGATTCCCGATCCCAATCCGCCGAGCCCCGCGCCGGGACCGGGGCCGACGCCGTCCCCCGGCCCATCGCCGGGACCTTCGCCCCAGCCGAGCACCTTCTTCCGGCCCGAGGCGGTCGTCTACTCGGCCCTGCCGGGCGCGGCACGTCTCGTCGGACTGGAGACCCTCGGCACGTTCCATGAGCGGCGCGGCGACCAGGACCTTCTCGTCGGGGCGGGTGCCCTTCCCGGGATGTGGGGGCGGGCGTTCGGCGCACGCACCGAGATCCGTCGCAGCGGCCCGTTGGCGCCAGAGTTCGACGGCCATATCGTCGGTTTCCAAGCGGGCTTCGACCTGTTCGGCTGGGAGCAGGATGGGCATCGCGACCGAATCGGCGTGTTTGTCGGCCATGCCTCGGCCGATGCCGATTTCCGCGGCTTTGCCATCGGTCAGGCGCGGGCGCGTAGCGGCACCATCCCGCTCGACTCAACCAGCCTCGGCCTGTCCTGGACCCATATCGGCCCGCAGGGCTGGTACATTGACGCCATCGTGATGCAGAGCTGGCTCGACGGCGATCCGCACTCGTATCGCGGCGTCGGCCTGTCAAGCGAGGGCACCTCGACGTTGATGTCTTTGGAAGGTGGCGTCCCGATCCCGCTGGGAGCGACGGACCTGGTGCTCGAGCCGCAGGCGCAGCTCATCTGGCAGCGCGTCGACTTCGACACGGCGCGCGATCTCTTCTCGACCGTCGCGTTCGATTCCGACATGTGTGGACGCCCGCTAAAGCGCAAGAAGAATCTTCAGGTTTGATGCAGCGCGTGGTCAGGGCTGACATGTGTGCGGCCTTTTCTGCGGCTCACATGCCGCGGGCCCGGATGGGAGTTCGCGGATCAGGTCCAATTCAAAGCCACGTGCTCGAGGCTCTTGTCGCAAAGCTGGTTTTCCTGATCCCGTCTCGTTGACCATTGCGCCATCTCTCTCCTTGGCTCTTCCCACGCCCCAACAGCCCCACAGCCGCGAGCGCTTACGCCGCGGCTGGAGCCTGATAAACCCCACCTCTCGCCATCAGGGCCCAGACGATGCGGGCCATCTTGTTGGCCAGCGCCACCCGCACCAGCATCGGTGGTTTGCGCGCGACCATGCGCGCCATCCACGAGCCTGCCGGAGCCCCGTTGCGGGCTGCCCACCTCACAACGGCACTCGCGCCGATGATCAGCAGGCGGCGCAAGGTCCGCTCACCCATCTTCGAGGTCGCGCCCAGCTTCTGTTTGCCGCCGGTGGAGTGCTGCAAGGGCGTGAGCCCGACCCAGGCGGCAAAGTCCCGCCCGCGCTTGAAGGTCTCAGCGGGTGGAGCAAGGGCCGCCAGAGCCACCGCGGTCACGGGGCCGACCCCGGGAATGGTCATCAGCCGACGCGCTGTCTCGTTCTCTTTCGCTCGTCGGGCGACCTCCTGGTCTAGGCCTGCAATCTGTTTGTCCAACCGATGGAGTGTCTCGACCAGCATCTGGAGGACCGGTCGGGCGATCTCCGGGATCGGCTCCTCCGGGTCCGCGACAGCCTGCACGAGCTGAGAAACATGAGCCGGGCCTTTGGCCACGACCAAGCCGAACTCGGCCAGATGACCGCGCAGGGCATTGATGATCTGAGTTCGTTGCTTCACCAGGAGATCGCGCGCCCGGAACACGAGAGCGGCAGCCTGTGTCTGCTCGCTTTTGGGCGCCACGAAGCGCATGGTCGGGCGCTGGGCTGCCTCGCAGATCGCCTCGGCATCTGCGGCATCATTCTTCTGGCGCTTGACAAAGGGCTTGACGTAAGCCGGCGGGATCAGACGGATGGCATGACCTAGCTTGCCGATCTCCCGCGCCCAGTGATGCGCACTGCCGCAGGCTTCCATCGCCACCGTGCAGGGCTTCTGGCCGGCAAAGAAGGTCAGAACCTGGTGCCGCCGCAGCTTCCTGCGGAACAGAACCGCTCCCGATGCATCGGCGCCGTGCACCTGGAACACGTTCTTCGCCAAGTCCAAGCCGATTGTGCTAACCTCTCCCATGGACGCCTCCCTCAAGTGGTGCAGTTCAACACCTCCACTGTGGCACACCAAGGCCGTGGGGGGGCGTCCACCTCATCAAAGCCGCCCTCCGCCCGTAGCATCGACAAATCGCTTCATCACACTCTGCCCGACGCGTGTGGGGATGAGGGTTCGCTCAACGCCGTGGCTCAGGGAATGATGGCGTCCGAGTCGGCATCTCCTGGGGTGTCGTTGGAGGCACTCCTAACGGCTCTCCAGGGTTCGGTACTTCCGCGGGTGTGGTTGGTGGAATGCCTCCAGGCTCTTCATTTCCCGGCAGGCTCGGAGGGCTAGCCGGTGGCAGGACGGGATTAGGACCGGGATCTGGCGTGTCAGGTAGTTGAGGTGGTGGAGACGGAATGTCTGGCTGTCGCGGATCTGACATCACGCATAACCTCCTGCTGAATTCCCACAAGGATCCATTAGCCTACCCTCGGGACGTCATCTCCTGGCGATGCAGACAGCTCTAGTGGCAGGTCAGGTGCGTCGTCTGGCTCCGTCGCCGGGATTGGCGTCGGCAAGTCAAGCTCTGGCAGAACAGGAATGTCCGGCTGCGGTGTATTGGGATACGGCAAATCAGACATGCGGACACCCTGAACTCAACCGGCGTCAATGACTTGTGTTTTCGAGCGTACATACAGCGGCAAAGACAGCCACCGCTCCAACGAGCAGCATGAGTTCGGTCAATAGCATTTCCATCGCTTCCTCGTGGTGAAAGAACACTGGCACGGCTTCCACAGCCCATGGCATTGCTGCGATAACGGAAGGCGCTTGGTGAGGTTGCATCACAGACAGCTTATCTTGGTGGCCGGCACTACCTAAATTGCGAGCACCAGTCCGGAAGCGGTTCAGGACTGGTACCGAATTGAAGTCCCTGGGAGACGAGCCTATGCACGTTTCGGAGCCTTCGAACGGAACGTCCAACCCGGCCCTCACGATAACCCGGGATCCGTTAGGTTTGCCCTTCTCCGCTAAGTCCGGGCGATGATGGCCGCCTGTACGTTACGCCAGAGTGCTCCTCATTCGAGGAGGTGGAAGGGCAGCTCAATTCCCTACAAGACGAACTCGAAGAGATCCGCGAGAGAGCCTGCAGAGCATTCCAATTTGCCCAGGGCGCCTTCCACGGGGCCTATCGCAGCCCCTTCGATGTCACGTTCCATCAGGTTCCGAAAGGACGCCGGATTTTAGTAATCCTTAGAACGCCACGTTTTGTTGGGCACCCTGGATGGCTGCTATGCGCACATCATGCTGACACGGGCAGGAATGCAATTATGCTTGGTGGCCGACCAAGATTGATGGAGCCTACACGTAGTTAGAATATGGCGTTCATCGCCATGGTGCAGGCACGAGATGGATAAGACCCGAAGGGTTGCCGACACTGTCCGTGCCGAGTTGGAGACGCGGCAAGGCTTCCGTGAGTGGTGGGCCAGTATCGACCCAGAGATGCCGAACCAGGTCCTGGAAGGGATTGGAACTGTCGCTATTGAAGCCGTCGAGAACAGCGAATAGCGAAGACCAACCTGAGAGCTGACCGGGGAGCGGTTGAGCCTTCATCAAGCTCCATCATCTTGGGCGTGCCGTTCTCTGTGAACCGGCACGTCGTTTGACCCTATATTGGCGAGCAACCCCGACCCGGCGAAACTGTAATAAGCGACAGAAAAGCAGGAACTTGGTTCGTTGAGAGAAGGGTCAGCCGAACGAGCCGAATGACGGGTCAAGTGATACGCCGATGCACACCTTCGCGTCAAAGTGGCTGATCCCGCGCCTTCCGGAGTTCACGGCGATCCATCCTGACATAGATCTCAGGATCCTGGCCAGCGACCGGATCTCCAACTTCCAGACCGATGCCGTCGACCTGGCGGTCCGCTACGGGCGGCCACCCTTTGGGCCGGGCTGGCAGCGGACCTCCTCTTCGAGCAGGTCGTAGTCGCCGTCGGGAGCCCACTCCTGATCGAGAAGCCGGGACATCCGGAGGAGGATAGGAACCTCGCGCTCGTAGCGGAACTCGGTGGCTCCCGAACGCAGCACCTTACGGACCGTGTTGCGCGCGATATGAAGCTCCCGCGAGATCTGTTTGATCGTTTTGCCGCGCACGAAGAACTCGCGCCGGATCCGTGCAATCGTGTCCACGCCCTTCATCCCCTGCACCCATCCTGATCCAGGACAGGCAGTTTGCTCGCGTGACAGCCGCAGGGGTCAAATTTGGACGCTGCTCCCCCGTCTCAGAGGGTCAAGATTGCATGCCGAAACACACAAGAACAAAAGCTGCGATTTTGAAGTGAGAGCCTGGCTTTGACGTCATGCCTCCATCCCCATGGCTACGTGAGAGCACGCCCCTACGACGAAAGACAATATCGGCTGCTTTCGAGAGTACGCTTACCGAGTGTTTTTGTACCGGACTTTTGAATGCCAACGCTTGGGAAAAGAGACGTAGGGCAACGAACGGAAAGACAGGAACTCATCCGCCAATCGAGCCACGCTCCCTTCGACCGGAAGCCGTCGACTTTGAAGGGATGGATCGGCTCCCGTTCGGAGGTAGAACGCATCGGACCCCACCAGTAACGTGCCGCCAGGAACTCCGGCTATGTCTTCGGAAGGCGGCTTGGGTGGGGCTTCGAAGCCGACTGGCCCGGCTGTTCTTTTGCCCATCATAATGGGCAGGGTTCCACTCCAAGTCGTGGTGCTCAGCAGGAAGAACGCCCTAGCCTATCACCAGCAATCCGACCAGGACCACCAGCACCAGACCCAATGCTCCACTCGACCACAGCCCTCCAGGTGCGGCTGTAGGGTCACACGGGAACGGTAGTGATGATTAAGAGCACGACAAGGCCAATCAGGAGGGCACTGAGTGACATGATGATGGTTGGCCCGAAACCGGATTGACGTCCGGTTCGCCTATATCCTTGAACAATGCATGCTATTGGAATGCCCAGTCTGGCGACGGGGACTGAACCCCGAGCACAAGAATGCTGGTACGACCGACCAAGCTGGTGGTCTTACGAGAGAGATTTGCCGGCCAGCTGCCCCCGATGGCACGGGTCTCAAAGGGAATGCACCGATCCTCTCGGTGCATTCATATCGCAACGCTCAAACCAAAATCTGATCTCGAATGGGAAGGCGTCGGATCCGCTTGCCTGTCGCCGCAAACACCGCGTTGGCAAGGGCTGGTGCGACAGGAGGGACACCCGGCTCACCCACGCCCCCAAGCGGTTGCCCGTAGTCATGCGAAGCCACGAGATGTACGTGGATCTCACGTGGCGCCGTATCGATGCGCGTAACCTCATAGCTATCGAAGTTGTTCTGCTCGACCCGGCCGTTCCTGAACGAAATCTCCGACGTTGTCGCCAGGCCGACGCCCATGATGACGGCGCCCTCCATCTGAGAGCGGATGCGGTCAGGATTGACCCGCGGGCCACAATCGATCGCAATGTCGACCCGTGGAATGACGAGCCTGTCGCCATCAACACGAACCTCTGCGGCCACGGCCACGTAGCTCACGAAACTGTAATGCCCTGCGATGCCGAGCCCGTGGCCCTGCGGCAGCGCCCTCCCCCACCCGATTCCGGACGCGGCTGTCTCAATGACCTGTCGCAGGCGTCCTGTATCGATTGGGTAGAGTTTTGGATCTTCGCCATGGTTCCAGGCGTCTCCGATTTCGGTCGGATCGATGACGCGGGCTGGACCGATCAGATCGAGAAGGTAGTCCTTCGGGTCACGGCCGGCAGCATGCGCCAATTCGGAAACGAATGATTGGATCGCGAACGCATGTGGCACGTTGGACACTGATCGGAACCAGCCGATCCGGGTATGCGCCGTCGCCTCCGGGTTCTCCATGCGCACGTTCGCCACCGCGAACGGCGCATTCACCAGGCCCATGCCGAGTTCGAAGGGCAGCTCGTGCTTGGGATCGGGCGCGAAGATGGAGCCAATGGTTGGTGCTGCGCTGCGTTGCAGCCAAGCGACCGGCATCCCACTCTCATCGAGCCCGGCCTCCAGCCGCTCTACGGACACCGTATGGTAGTAGCCGTGGTGCAGATCATCCTCCCGGGTCCAGGTCACCTTCACCGGGGTACCGCCCATCGCTTGGCTGATCAGGCCGGCTTCGATCACGAAATCCGGCTTGGACTTGCGGCCAAAGCCGCCGCCCAGCAGCGTGACATGGACATTGATATTCTCCTCGGGGATTCCGAGACGCTCCGCTAGGCGAGTGCGGGTCGCCTGCGGAGCTTGAACGCAGGCCCACGCCTCACACTTCCCGTCCTTGATCTGGACAAGGGCAGCCGGCGGCTCCATCGGCGACTGGGCCAGATGGGGGATATAGTACTCGGCCTCGACCCGTTTGGACACCTTCGCCATGGCAGCATCGACGTCGCCCTGACTGCGGACCACCTTGGCGGGCTTGCGGGCTGCCGATTCCAGTTCGGCCCGGTAAGTGTCCGAGCTATAGACCGCGTGCGGGCCGTCATCCCAGACGATCTTCAGCTTGTCACGCCCCTGCATGGCAGCCCAGGTATTGCGTGCCACGACGGCAACCCCACCCAGGGGCTGGAACTCAGACGGGATGTCGGGTGGCGCAATCTGCACGACCTTGAGGACACCTGGGACCTTCAGCGTCTCGGCGTCATCGACGCTCTTGACACGACCGCCGAAGACCGGAGGGCGTGCGACAACCGCGTAGAGCATTCCCTCGACACGAGCGTCGATCCCGTAAACGGCCTTACCGGTCGTGATGTCCTGGTTGTCGATCAGGCCAATCCGGTCCTTGCCGATGTAGCGGAAGGTGGAGGGATCTTTCAGCGTGAGCGTCTCGCGTGCCGGCACCTGCTGGGATGCGGCAGCGGTCGCGAGCGCACCAAAATCGAACCTTCGGCCGGTTCGCTCATGCAGCACGGCGTGATCCCGTGCGCGGACCTCCTGGACGGGAACGCCCCATTGGGCAGCCGCCGCCTGTTCCAGCATCGTACGGGCTGCGGCGCCGGCCCGGCGCATCGGCAGAAAGAAATGGCGAAGCGAGCGCGAACCGTCCGTGTCCTGGTTACCGTATTTTGCCTCATCGGCTTCCGCCTGGAC
>Ga0180218_1002117_pt1 | contig 10711 bp, 9 predicted proteins | sample eDN3rd37CKraftBY_FD_151334 | JGI IMG/M metagenome (GOLD analysis project Ga0180218, IMG submission 151334) | Enriched backyard soil microbial communities from Emeryville, California, USA - eDNA 3rd pass 37_C Kraft BY (version 2) (version 2) | ecosystem: Environmental > Terrestrial > Soil >... | reverse complement strand
GTTCAGCCCCAATCACTATCGCGACAGGCCACCGCCGGACGCATGACCGGCATCACCGGGCAGACGGTCCTTGCCGCTTGCCCGGTGCCACGCAGCATCCCCGCAGGATTCCAATCGGTAGTCCCATGTTCAGTCCAGACACCTCCATCAGCGAATTCATTCCCCTGTCGTCGCATGTCTCCACCAATGTGGTGAAGACCACGGGCGGCGACTACCTGATGACCTGGCATCTGGAGGGGCTGCCATTCGTGGGCCGTGAGGAATGGGAGCTGGAACACAAGCACAACACCTTCAACCGCCTGCTGCAGACGCTGCGCGCGCCGGATTTCGTCAATGTCGCGTTCTGGGTGCACGACATACGCCGCCGTCGCCGGTTGAAAGGGCGCAGCGAATTCGCGCAGGGCTTCAACCAGGACGTGTCCGACCAGTATTTCGGCATGCTCTCCTCGCAAAGGATCATGCAGAACGAGCTATACCTGACCATGATCTACCGCCCGGTGGTGACCGGGAAACGCTTCGTCGAACGATCCACCGATGTCGAAAAACTGCGCGCGGAGCAGGAACAGGCCGTGGAAAAACTGCTGGAACTGGCCGGCAATGTCGAGGCGGTGATCCGCGACTACGCGCCTTACCGGCTGGGCATGTATGAAGCCGGCAACGGCGTGGTGTTCTCCGAGACGCTGGAATTCTTCGGCTGGCTGATCAACCGCATCGACGAGCCGGTGCCGGTGTTGCCGGCACCAGTCAAGGACTACCTGCCGGTCAGCCGGCACATGTTCTCGGCCAAGACCGGCGACTTCGTCATCAATACCCCGAACGGCGCCAATCACTTCGGTGCGATCCTCAACATCAAGGAATATGCCGAAGGCACCTGGCCGGGCATTCTCAATGGCCTGAAGTACCTCGATTTCGAGTATGTCATGACCCATTCGTTCAGCCCGATGGGCCGCCAGGACGCGCTCAAGGTCCTCGACCGCACCAAGGGCATGATGATTTCCTCGGGTGACAAGGCGGTCAGCCAGATCATCGAGCTCGACCAGGCGATGGACCAGTTGTCGTCGGGCAACTTCGTGCTGGGCGAATACCACTTCATCATCGGCGTGTATGCCGACAACCAGGCCAGGCTTGCCCAGAATGTGGCCGCCACCCGCGCCGAACTGTCCAATGCCGGCTTTGTCTCGGCCAAGGAGGACCTTGCCATCACCTCCTCGTTCTACTCGCAGCTGCCGGGCAACTGGCGCTACCGCACCCGCCTGGCCAACGTCAGTTCGCTGAACTTCCTCGGCTTGTCGCCACTGCACAACTTTGCCACCGGCAAGCTGCAGAACAACCCGTGGGGCGATTGCGTGACCACGTTGCAGACCACCAACGGCCAGCCGTACTACTTCAACTTCCATGCCACCCATCCCTCGGAGAATTCCCTGGGCGAGAAAGCCATCGCCAACACGATGGTCATCGGCAAGTCCGGCACCGGCAAGACCGCGCTGATCAACTTCCTGCTCAGCCAGGTGCAGAAGTACGACCCGGCGCCCACCATCTTCTTCTTCGACAAGGACCGCGGCGCGGAAATCTTCGTGCGCGCCTGCGGTGGCAACTACCTGGCGTTGGAAAACGGCCAGCCGACCGGCTTCAATCCGTTCCAGTGCGAGCGCACTGAAGCCAACGTGCAGTTCCTGGCGGACCTGGTGAAGGTGCTGGCGGGCAAGCGCGAGTACAGCGCACGCGAGGAAGAGGACATCTTCCGCGCCGTCGAGAACATCCTCGATACGCCGCCACGCCTGCGCAGCATGACCAACTTCCAGAAGAGCCTGCCCAACATGGGCGACGATGGCCTGTACGCACGCATGCGGCGCTGGACCGCCGGCAACTCGCTGGGCTGGGTGTTCGACAACCCGGTCGACACCATCGACCTGGAAAGGGCCAACATCATCGGCTTCGACTACACCGACATCATCGACAACCCGGAAGTGCGCGTGCCGGTCATCAATTACCTGCTGCACCGGCTGGAGTCGCTGATCGACGGTCGCCGCCTGATCTACGTGATGGACGAATTCTGGAAGATCCTCGATGGCGAGGGTGGGTTGAAGGAATTCGCCAAGAACAAGCAGAAGACCATCCGCAAGCAGAATGGCCTGGGCATCTTCGCCACCCAGAGTCCGGAAGACGCGCTCAAGAGCGACATTTCGGCTGCCTTGATCGAGCAGACCGCCACGCTGATCCTGCTGCCCAATCCCAATGCCAGCAAGGCCGATTACATCGATGGCCTCAAGTTGACCGAGGCCGAGTTCAAGGTGGTGACCGCGCTGGACGAACGCTCGCGCTGCTTCCTGGTCAAGCAGGGGCATGCCTCCAGCGTCTGCCAGCTCAACCTGCGCGGCATGGACGACATCCTGTCGGTGATTTCGGCCTCCACCGACAACATCGAGGTCATGCACCGCGTGCTGCACGAGGTTGCGATGCGCGAGAAGGTACCCGAGGCCGATCTCACGCCTGAACAGTGGTTGGCCGACTTCTACCGGAAACGCAAGGGTTCGGGAAAGCCAGCCAGCAGGGAACAGGCCGCCTGAGTGCGGGATCATTTGCCAGGAGATGGATATGGAAAACAACACCGCTGCCAATCCGCGCCGCCACGCCATGCCGCTGGCCGCCGCGCTGACATTGGGTATCTCGATGGTGATCGCGGCGCCGCCGGCCAGGGCGGCCGGGCCGGTGGTCGAGGTCGGCCCCAACCTGTTGCAGAGCATCCTCAACCAGATCAATACGTTGACCTCGCAGATCGAGGCCGCGGGCGAGTATGCGCAGAATGCCACGCGCTGGATAGCCACTTTGAACGAATGGCGTGACCGCCTGGCCCAGTACCAGCAGATCGTCGCCTCGCCGTTGATGCCCACCAGCGTCAACCTCACGGTGATTCCCGAGGACTGGAACGTGGCCGAGCGCTGTGGCGTGAGTGGGCTCAGTCTGGGCGGGATCATGAGTGCGCTGAACCTGAATCTGGCCGGCGACATCGGCGAGCAGCAGAAGAACATCTGCATGGCCATCCAGTTGCTGGAAAACCGCAAGTACAACGAGACGGTCACTGTGGTGCGCGACACCATGCCGCAGGTGCAGGGCATCCTGGACAAGATCAAGCAAATCCGCCTGGCGTCCCGGAAGGCCGGCACCATGCCCGAATCGTCGAACAACACGCTGCAATCCTTTGCCGCGATGGACAAGAGTTTCAAGGCATGGGAAAGCCAGATCCGGACCTACGACCTGCAGATCGGCACGCTCAGGAACATGCAGCAGATCCTGGCCGGGCGCGCCCTCAAGGGCGAGCGGAACCCGATAGGGACCCTGGTCAAGACCGCCACGCTGAAGGCTGCATTGGAACTGTGATTCTCTCCGCAACGACCCGGCAGGCCCGGGCAACCGGCAGGTGAAGTGATGAGTCTAGGGATGATGGACGGCACGTGGACACAAGGAGCGCTGCAGTGGTTGCACAGCCCGCTGGCGACGTCCTCGGTGGGGGATTTCTTCTTCTTCCGGTTGATTCTGGATTACCTGCACGAGCAGATCAGCGCCTTCGGCGTGGAACTGCTCGCGCGGGTCATGCGCTGGGTGGGCGCCATGGCCCTGACCTTGATGACGTTGTGGGTGCTGATCCAGGGCTTCCGCATCGCCACCGGCCGCAGCCGCGACTCGATGATGGTGCTTGTCACCAACATGGCGCGCGCGGCGCTGATCGTCGGCGTGGCCACGAGCATGGCGATGTTCGGCCGCGACCTGCACGGCTTCCTGATCAACGACGTCAAGAACGAGATATCCCACGTTGTGACCGGCAAGAAGGACCGGCCGGAAGACTTGATCGACAAGAACCTGGGCTACATGCAGGTGGCGCTGTCGGCGGTGGACATGCTGGACGTGGCGGGCGACGAGACACTGGACTCGGCCAAGACGCGGGCGATGTGGTTCATCGGTCTGGGCACCGGCGGCCCGGCGGTGACGGCCGGCTCGATGCTGTTGCTGTATGAAGTTGCGCTGGCCTTGTTCATCGGGTTGGGGCCGTTGTTCATCCTGTGCCTGCTGTTCGAGCAGACCAAGTCGTTGTTCCAGCGTTGGTTGCTTTACGGCATCGGCACGATGTTCTCGATGGCGGTATTGGCAGCGATGGTTTCGATCGCGATGGAAATGGTGGCGCGGGTGGCCGGTGCCTTCTGGGGCAGCGCGCTGTTGGGCAAGCTGCTGGGCTCGAACTTCACCGACGGTATGTCAAGCATGGCGTTGCAGCAGGGCGGGGTGGGCCTGATCCTGACGACGCTGATCCTGACCGCCCCGCCGATGGCAGCGGTGTTCTTCCAGGGCACGCTGGGCAGTTTCATGGCGTACTCGCAGATTGGCGGTTCCCCGGGCATGGCGAGGCCGGGGCCGCAAGGGCAGCCGGTGGGGAGTTATGCGCCGGCGGCGCCTAGTACGAACAGCGACCACGATAAAAATATCGGTTCCGCGGCTTTGCCACGCCTAGGAGGAACAAATGCTGAAGTTCAACCGATAACTGGCGCTCGAGGAAATGCTGCCGTTGATAATCAGATATGAGGCAAGAATGAAGTCCTGGACTTTTTCGATTAAAATTTTTCTTTTTCTTCTGTTCGTATTCTCTGACGTACGGGCAGAGGGACGTTGTCCTCCAGGGCAATATCCGGTCGGAGGACGAGGAGCCCAAGGGTGTGCGCCAATCCCGGGGTATGGTACTCAGGGTGGAAATGGTGGTTATGCTGCGCCGGTTCCTACAGGTGAATGGTTGAAAACTTGGGGGGCGATTGCAGGCTCACCATCGACTGATTTGATAGGTGTGTCAGCGGGTGAAAGATCCAAGGAGGAGGCAGAGCGTGTCGCGTTGACGAAATGTGCTGCAGAGGGAGATCGTAATTGTACGATAACTCTTGCATATCATAATCAGTGTATCGCATATGCGGCGCCATCTTCTGGGAATGGGACGTCTTATGTAGCTTCAGCCCCTACCGAAGCTGAGGCGCTGGATGATGCAATCTTAAGTTGTAGCGACACAGGGGGGGGGCGCTGCGTCCGCTTCTATTCGGCTTGCTCCGAGCCTGTCTTTATAAGCTATTGAGTGGTGTGAGGGACTCTGTTTCGCACTTTTACTTTCCCCAATCGGAGGTCGACATTGCACATAAAATTCATCCAATGCCTTGCTTTGCTCCTTCTGACCGCCTGTAACCCGGAGATAGCCATGAATAAGGAACATGCCGCCGCTGAAACCGATGTTGCCAATGGAGGGCGTGGGCTGGCAAAACTCAATCCAGCTCCGCGCAAGGCGTATGAATTGACCTTGCAACTGAAGGATGCACCTGGTCCGTTCGCCGTGGTCAGTGGTGTGGCGCAATACGATGTGGTCAATGAAGATCAGTGCGGTCATGTCGAGCCTGCTACCGGCACTGCCAGCCGTATCACCAGTCAGGAGGATGTGGTCCTGCACAAGGTGTCGGATACCGAATATCGGGGCAGGGTCTATCTGGACCTTATGCAGGATGAGGATTACTACGGTCGGGGAGTGTGTCGCTGGGAGTTCACGGGTGCCGGTGCAATGCTCAAGGCTACTGGTGCCGAAGGCGAAACCCGGTTCTTGTCATTCATCAAGGCTGATGGGTTCATCAGGGGGGATGTTTTGGTGCGCCATTATCTTCCTGATGATTATCCGCGTGTTGAGCGCTTGCCCAATTATGGCGCTACCGGCCAGGAGGATGCTTCTTCGTACCTTCCTGAATTTCAGGGAAATTTGTTCGCGGTTTCCCTCTCTGCCGCCAAGGTGCAGCAATGAGTATCGGTAGCCGGGATTATGCGGCGCTGTCCGATGATTCCTATAAGGATCGCGCTGTTGGTCGCCGGGTGCCAGGTGAGGAAGAGCTCGTTGTGCTCGGCGGCTGTAGATACAAGGTGCTTGAGCATGTAGACAATAGGGTTAATGGTTATCAGGGCACCATCTACCAGCGTGAGGATACCGGAGAAATCATTGTCGCCCATCGTGGTACTGAGCAGATCGCTCGCGATGCATTTCTAACCGATGGAGGGATGGTGCTGGCTCGCGTCAATGTGCAAGCACCTGATGCAATACAGCTTACCGGACATGCGATGATTTATGCCGAGCGTGTTGGTCGTGGTACCGGGCATATACCCCCGGTTACGGTAACTGGCCACTCGCTGGGTGGCACCCTGGCCCAGATCAGCGCCCATCACTTCGACCTCAAGGGCGAAACCTTCAACGCCTATGGTGCCGCCAGCCTCGGGTATCGGATTCCCGAAGGCGGTTCCACCATGCTCAATCACGTGATGGCGGCCGATCCGGTCAGCGCGGCCTCTTCGCATTTTGGTCAGGTGCGGGTGTATGCCACGCAGGAGGAGATCAGGACTCTCGGCAACTGCGGTTTCAGCAACAGTGCCTTCCGTGCGTTGATCCCGGACAGCACGCTCGTTGCTGCGGCCCACTCGATCGGCTCGCACAAGCTGGGAAATTTTCTCGGCAACGAATCCGTGCTTGGTAAGCCGGAAGCGCAGGCACTTGCCCGTGACAACGGGAAAATGATCGAGGAATACCGCGGCAAGCTGGAAGCGCTGCGCGGGAGTGTCACCACGCTCTCCCGTGGCGGACCGGGGGCGGTCATGGACCTGTACGACCGCATCCGTGGTCCGTTGGATCCGGGTGAACCGGCGCGCAGGGAAGTGGAGAAGCCGCACGAGCGCAGCGGCATCCTGCGCATGGATGATTCGATTCATCCCGGCCATTCGCTGTTCCTTGATGCGCAGCGCGGTGTCCATGCGCAAGACGCCCGCGTGGGTCGTACACCTGACCACACGAGCAACCAGCTTGCCGGTGCTTTGGCGGCGGAGATGCATGTCGCCGGCGGCAAGCGCATCGACGTGGTGGCGATGAACAACGATGCCAGCCGAACTTTCGCGGTACAGGGAGACGTGCATGATCCGGCGCACCTGCGCGTGTCGGTGGAGACGCTGCAGGCCATGAACACGTCACTCGAACAAAGTACCCGGCACATGGAACAACGGTCCGCCGGACAGCGACTCGTACAGGAACACGAGCAGCAGATCGGGCAGGTCCAGACCGCTACCCACGGCATGCATGCCTGAGGATGGCAGACTCCCTTGGCGATGCGCTGTATCGACTCGTGGGGTTCGGCAGAGGACAGCCACGATATCCGTGATGTGGCTTGGTATCCGGGGCGTATCATGTGGGTCCGATATTCCGCACGGCGCAATCGCCGACGACCCCGCAGAGGCAATGCATGACGGACCACAGCAACGACCGCTTGATCTGGATCGACCTGGAAATGACCGGGTTGGATACCGACAACGATTCGATCATCGAGATCGCCACCGTGGTGACCGACGCGCAGCTCAACGTGCTGGCCGAGGGTCCGGAGTTCGCCATCGCGCATCCGCTGGAAACGCTGGAGGCGATGGACGAGTGGAACCGCAACCAGCATCGCCACTCGGGGCTGTGGCAGCGCGTGGTCGAGAGCGAGGTCACGATGGGGCAGGCCGAGGCACGCACCATCGCCTTCCTGCAGGACTGGATCAAGGCCGGCGCTTCGCCGATGTGCGGCAATTCCATCTGCCAGGACCGCCGCTTCCTGCACCGGCAGATGCCGCGGCTGGAGCGCTATTTCCATTACCGCAACCTCGACGTCTCCACGATCAAGGAACTGGCCCGGCGCTGGGCGCCGCAGGTGTCGGCGGCGGTGAGCAAGACCTCCAGCCACACCGCGCTGAGCGACGTGCACGATTCGATCGCCGAGCTGCGCCACTACCGGCAGTTCATGGGCACGCTGGCCGGGTTGCCGGGCATGCCGGAGACGACCTGAGCGCGATGGGCGAGCTGGCGGTGCCATTGCAGGATTGCCCGCAGGACATGGCCGACCTGCAACGCGCGGTGGCCTTGCTGGAGGCGCCGACGCTGACCGCGCGCATGGCCAACCTGGTCGGCTCGCCGCTGGAGTTCGCGGTACGCAAGCTGCCGGCCGGGGTTTCCAGACGCATCCAGGGCATGGCCGAGGCCGCGCTCTACAAGGCCGCGCAGGCCGCGCTGTGGAGCATGGACACCCAACAGCCCGGCAAGCCGGCATCGCCGCGGCTGCACAAGCTGGCGGCGGCCGCATCCGGTGCGTTGGGCGGGGCCGGCGGCCTGCCGGCGCTGGCGATCGAACTGCCGCTGTCCACCACCATCATCATGCGCGCGGTGGCCGACATCGCCCGCAGCGAAGGCTTCGACCTGCACGATCACGCCACCCGCCAGGCCTGCCTTGAAGTATTCGCGCTGGGCGGCAGCTCCGGCGCCGACGATGCCAGCGAAACCGGTTATTACCTCGCGCGCGGCTTCACCACCGAACTGGTGCGGCACCTGTCGGCGGAACTGGCCGGTACCACGCTGGGCGGCGGCCACGGCCTGTTGCTGGGGCTGGGGCCGAAGGAAGCGGGCAAGTGGCTGGCGCGGATCGTGGAGAAGGTCGCCGCGCGCTTCGGCGTGGTGGTGTCGGAGAAATTCGTCGCGCAGGCGGTGCCGGTGATCGGGGCGGTGGCCGGCGCCACCTTGAACACCTTGTTCATCGGCTACTACCAGGACATGGCGCGCGGGCATTTCATCGTGCGCCGGCTGGAGCGCAAACATGGATTCGAGGCCGTGCGCCTGGCCTACGGTGCGGCCAGCGGGCGCATGCCGGCCTGAACTGCCAGGCCGGTGGTAGCGTGGCAGGCCGGAAACACGGGAATCCTGCGATGAGCATTTTCGACCTGCGCGTGGAAACCGAGCGGTTGCTGCTGCGCCCGCCCTCGGCGGAGGACTTCGACGCCTTCGCCGCGTTCTGCTCCGACCCGGTGGCGATGCAGCACCTGGGCGGGGTACAGGCGCCATCGGTGGCATGGCGCAGCCTTGCCGCATTGACCGGCAGTTGGCAGTTGCTGGGCTATTCGATGTTCTCGGTGATCGAGAAGGACAGCGGGCGCTGGGTTGGCCGGGTCGGGCCGTGGCAGCCGCATGGCTGGCCGGGGCCGGAAGTGGGCTGGAGCATCGTCCCGGCCTGCTGGGGGCGCGGCTATGCCCCGGAGGCCGCGCGCGCGGCCATCGACTGGGCCTTCGGCGCGCTGGATTGGCCGGAGGTGATCCACACCATCGCGCCGGACAACCGCAACTCGCAGGCGGTGGCGCGCAAGCTCGGCTCGCAGGTGCTGCGCACCGTGGTGTTGCCGCCGCCGCACGAGGTCGAAGTCGAGGTCTGGGGACAATCGCGGCAGGCGTGGTTGGCCGGTCGCTGAGTCGGCGGTTTTCCGCTGGACGACGGCTGCATGCGTGGCATGGAATGACCGCGCACGGTAGCGGTGGTGCAGGACACGCATGAGCCGGCCACGTCTCCGCGCACGCACCGGCTTTTTGCTGCGGTCGCAGCTTTACCGGGCAGCCCCGGTTCCGGTGTGATGGCGCGATTCCAACCCGTCGTGTCGTGGAGCCGCATTCGAATGTTCGCCCGTGTCCCCAACCCCATCCCGGCCCGCATGAAGGGCCTGAACCGTGCCGAGATCTGCGACGCCAATTTCATCGAGTTCGTGAAGGGGCTGGGGCCGGGGCCAGGCAACGCGCCGCAGGAACAGGCGCCGGTGTTGCCGGGCAGCGCGCTGGATGCGAAGGGGTTCCGCGAGTTGTTCGAATCGCAGCTGATCAGCCGCCACCTCGACCTGATGGCGCGGGTGCTGCGCGTGCAGAACAAGGTCTTCTATACCATCGGTTCGTCCGGCCACGAGGGCAATGCGATGGTGGCGCGCGCCACCCGCCATACCGATCCGGCGTTCCTGCACTACCGCTCCGGTGGCTTCATGGCCGAGCGCTTCCGCAAGCTGCCGGGGATGGACCCGGTGATGGATTCGGCGCTGTCCTTCGCCGCCAGCGCCGAGGACCCGGCCAGCGGCGGCCGCCACAAGGTGTGGGGCAGCAAGCCGCTGTGGGTGTTGCCGCAGACCTCCACGATTGCTTCGCACCTGCCCAAGGCCCTCGGCACGGCGATGGCGATCGAGGCCGGCAAGCGGCTGGGGCTGCAACTGCCGGTGCCGGAGGACAGCATCGCCATCTGCTCGTTCGGCGATGCCTCGGCCAACCACGCCACCGCGCAGACCGCGTTCAACGCCGCCTCGTGGACCGCCTACCAGAAGCTGCCGGCGCCGGTGCTGTACGTGTGCGAGGACAACGGCATCGGCATCTCGGTGAAGACGCCCGACGGCTGGATCGGTCGCAATTTCCGCCACCGTGCCGACCTGGACTACTTCCATGCCGACGGCCTGGACCTGGCCGCCGGCTACGGGCAGGTGCAGGCGGCGGTGGAGCATTGCCGCCGCACCCGCCGGCCGACCTTCCTGCACCTGCGCACGACCCGGATCATGGGCCACGCCGGCACCGACTTCGAGATCGAGTGGCGCAGCATCGAGGAGCTGTGCGCGGTGGAAGCGACCGACCCGCTGCTGCGCAGCGCGGCCATCGCCCTGGAGTCCGGGCTGATGGGCGCCGACGAGCTGCTGGAACTGTACGAAACCACGCGCAAGCGCTGCTTCGCGGCGGCCGAGGAGGCCGACCGCCGGCCGCGGCTGGCGTCGCTGGCCGACGTGGTCGCGCCCCTGGCGCCTTACACCCCGGCCGCGGTGGCCGCCGAGGCCGCGC
>Ga0180218_1002116_pt1 | contig 10714 bp, 11 predicted proteins | sample eDN3rd37CKraftBY_FD_151334 | JGI IMG/M metagenome (GOLD analysis project Ga0180218, IMG submission 151334) | Enriched backyard soil microbial communities from Emeryville, California, USA - eDNA 3rd pass 37_C Kraft BY (version 2) (version 2) | ecosystem: Environmental > Terrestrial > Soil >... | reverse complement strand
GACGTGCTCTCGAGCGCCGATGTCGAACGGCTCGTTGCCGAGGCCGGAGCCTTCGACATTCTCGTCAACGCGGCGGGCTTCGTGCATCACGGCACGATCCTCGAATGCTCCGACAAGGACTGGGATTTCTCGTTCGACCTGAACGTGAAATCCATGCACCGGACGATCCGCGCCGTGCTGCCGGGGATGCTGGAGAAGGGCCGCGGCTCCATCGTCAACATCGCGTCGGGCGCCTCATCGGTGCGCGGCATCCCGAACCGCTATGTCTACGGCACCACGAAGGCGGCGGTGATCGGCCTGACCAAGGCCGTGGCGGCGGATTTCATCAAGCGCGGCGTGCGTGCCAACGCCATCTGCCCCGGCACGGTCCAATCGCCGTCGCTCGACGAGCGGATCGCGGCGCTCGCGGCAAGCTCGGGCCAGAGCCTCGACACCGTGCGCCAAGCCTTCATCGACCGCCAGCCGATGGGGCGTCTCGGCACGGCCGAGGAGGTGGCCGCACTGGCCGTCTATCTCGCGTCCGACGAGGCCAGCTACACGACAGGACACATCCACCTCGTCGACGGCGGGTTCGCGCTTTAAGCGGCTGTTCCGGTGCTTTGAGCTTTTGCTTTGACGCATCCGCACGCAAAGCCGGTTCCCACTTTTGCGTTCGATGCTCTCAATAATAAAGAAGGCAGGCTTGAAAGCCTGCCTTTCAGGATACCGCGGTTTATGGAAGGCGGATGACTTCCTCTTGATTATCGGCACTTGCCCCCCGCGCCTCTGCAATGGGCGCGCTCTGCTTTTGCAATCCATGCCGCCGCCCCACGGTGTCTCCAATCCATTCTCAAGACCATGCTGAAGTCCCGGATGGCGCCGTTGTACTGGCCAAGATAATAGAATATCGCTCCGCGAATGAAGTAGAATTCTAATGAATATGCAGTGGAGTCAATCGCCCTCTGGCCGTGAAAGGACGGCATGGAGAAATAGTCGCCGAGCATAAATTCGATAAGACTTGAAATAACTGGCTGTCGAATGCTCGTGATCGTGGTCGTCATCGGGTGCCTCAAGCGAAGGACTGACATCGCCTCTGGAAAAATTATCGTCTTACACTGTGACTTGTTGAAGTCGTCCCTAATGTGTCACGGCGCTTACCCAGCGGAAATCGGAAAAGCGCATGGCTTGTCGGAATCGCGCAGGAAACGACATCAGTGAGCCATTGGAGCAAGGACTGGCGGTCGTGCCGCCATGCTCGGCCGGAACCACTGACTGGAGGTCCCATGGCTCCTGCCGTGGCGGTCCGCCTTGCGGCGATCACGTCCTCAGGGGCCGATTCCCGACCCCAATATCGCCGTCGATGGGAGCGCCCTGGGCGAGGCACTCCGCCGGATCATGATGGAGCGGGCCGGATGAGGCCCGCGCCATTGTGGACTACCTGATGAATGTCGACGGGGTCTATTTCGAGCTCCAGGGCGTCTCCGCCACGGGCGTCAGCGGGCCCTTGCCGTCGAACCATGAGATCAGGTTGTCGGCGACGAGCTTGCCCATGGCGTTGCGGGTGTGGACCGATGCGGAGGCGATGTGGGGCAGGAGCACCACATGCTCCAGATCGATCAGCTCCTGCGGCACGCGCGGTTCGTCCTCATAGACGTCGAGGCCCGCGCTCAGGATCGTGCCTGACTTGAGCGCGTCGATGAGCGCCTGCTCGTCCACGACCGTGCCACGGGCGACGTTGATCAGAACGCCGTTGGGACCCAAGGCCTTCAGCACGTCCGCGTTGATGAGATGCCTCGTGGCGGCACCGCCGGGCGTGATGACGATGAGCACGTCGCATGCCTCCGCGAGGCCGGTCACCGTCGGATGATAGGGATAGGCCACGTCATCCTGCTGTGTCCGCCCGTGATAGGCGATGCTCACATCGAAGCCGGCGAGCCGCCTCGCAATGGCCTTGCCGATGCGCCCCAGTCCGACGATGCCGACTTTCCTGTCGCGCAGGGTCGCCGACAGGGGAAAGGACGCCTTCAGCCATTTGCCCTCGCGGAGATAGCGGTCGGCCTGCGGGATCTTTCGCAAGGTTGCAAGAAGCAGGCCGAGGGTGAGGTCGGCGACCTCGTCGTCGAGAACGCCCGGGGTGTTCGTGACGATGATGTTGCGCTTCGCTGCTTCCCCCGCATCCACGTTGTCGTAGCCGACGCCGAAGCTCGACACGATCTCCGCATTCGGCAGGTGGTCGAGGAGGCTGGAATCCACGCGGCCGAACAGCGCGCTGGTCGCCACGCCGCGGATGCGCGGGCCGAACTCCTTCAGGAAGGCCTCCTTGTCGTCCTGTTCCCACAGGCGGTGGAGCGTGAAGGCCTTGTCGAGCGCGTCGATCACGACTTGGTTCATCGGCGCGGTCATCAGGATGTCGGTTCGGCTCATGGCGTTTCCTATTGTCGTGTCGGGTTAAAGGGAACAGCGTGCGACGCCGCCCCGGCGAAAGGCTTCGTCGATGATCCTGGCCTGCTGCTGGAGCGCAGCCTTCACATCCTGCGGCAGGTCGAGCCAGTGACAATCGCGCAGGGCGGCCTCCAGGGCATAAAGGGCATTGAGGCTCACCTGCCGGGGCAGCATGAATTTCAGCCGGCGATAGGCCTCGACGGATCCCATGGAGCGGAGTTCGGCCACCGTCCGGATGCCGGCATCCGCCAGCCGGCTCCGTGTCACGGGACCGATCCCGGGCAGGGTGTCGATGGCGGCATCACTCACGAGGACGGCTCCGGCTTTCGAGGCTTCACGCGTTCACGGTAGAGCAAATAGAGCCCCGATGCGATGACGATGCCAGCCCCGACGAAGGTCCAAGCATCGGGCCAGTCGCCGAACAGCACATAGCCCAGGACGAGCATCCAGACGATCTGGCTGTAGATGAAGGGCGACAGGATCGCCGCGGGCGCACGGGCATGGGCGAGGATCAGCAGCCAGTGGCCGAAGGCTCCATAGAAGCCCGTCGTGGCGAGAAGAAACCACATGAGGGGGGAAGAGGGCGTCGACCAGACCCAGGGCAGGACCGGAGTGACGAAGACGATGCCGGCAACGCTGGAATAGAGGGTCGTCGTCGCAACGGAATCGCTTGAGGCGAGCATCCGCGTCACGATGGCGTAGAAGGCGTAAGCGACCGAGCCGGCCAGCGACAGCAATGCGGCGGGGTGCATGGTCCCCAGGCCCGGCCGCGTGATCACGAGAATGCCGATAAAGCCGATTGCGATGGCGGTCATGCGCTGCCAGCCGATGCGCTCTCCCAGAAAGGGGCCGGCAAACAAAGCCACCAGCAGCGGCGTCGCGAAGATGATCGATTGAGTCTCGACCAGCTGCAGGTGCTTCAGGGCGAAGAAGTTGCAGATCGTCGAAGCGAAGAGGAGGGACGAGCGGAGGAGCTGCAGCGGAAGCCGGCGCGTCCTGAGGGCTCCGGGCTGGGTCCGCGGGTTGATGACCAGGAAGGTGAGAAACGCCGCCGAGATGTAGCGGGCCCAGACCGTCACCATGGGGTCGACGGAGCGGTTCACCCATTTGGCCGTCGCATCGAGGCACGAAAAGCAGACCAGCGCCGCGCACATGAGGGCGATGCCCACGATGCGGCTCTGGTGCTGCGCGGCGGTTCTGGGCGGCGATTGGGTGACGGAGTCGGTCATGCTGGAATGCTAGCCGCTTCCCCGGTCCGACACGAATGTCCGCCACGCACGAGGGTCGTGCGCGGCACACAAGGGTCAGCGTCAGGCCGTCACGACCAATGCCGGTTCGCCGGCGGCTTCGAGGCCGTCGATCTCGTCGTCGGCCTCGAAGCCGGTCTGGTCGGCCCCGGTGAGGCCCGCGAGGTTCTTGGCGGCCTTGCGCAGCAGCTTGCGCAGACGCTTGCGGTCCTTGTTGTCGAAGCCCTGGAGCAGCTCGGCCTCGACCTCGTCCCAAAGGGCATTGATGGCGGCGGCCTTGCGCTTGCCTTCCTTGGTGAGCTTCACGCGCACGACCCGCGCATCGCCGGGTTCGGTGTGGCGCTCCACCAGCTTGAGGCTGGAAAGCCGGGACACCGTCTTGGACGCGGTCGGCGGGCGCACGCGCAGGATGGCCGCGAGTTCCCCCATTGTCATGGGGCCGGAGGTGCTGAGGGCCTGGAGAACCTGCTCCTGGCCGGCGAAGAGGCCGAGTTCCGAGAGCTTGTCGCCCGTGCGGCTTCGATGCAGGCGTGAGACTTGAACCAGTGCCCATCCGACGCTCTTGATGCCCGGATGCTTGTTGTCGGTATCCATGGTCCCTCGCTGTTCGAAGCTTTTCCATCGTACCATGGTCCGGCCTCGTGACGGTACGATGACAAGCCGGCACATTATTAACAAGTTCAGGGGTCGCGGGGGGCCGCGCTTTCATGCCAGTGCCGCAGGAGCACGTGGTTGAGCGCGGCCAGGGCCAGGAACAGCCCGATTCCGGTCGCGGCCAGGAGAACGAGGGCCGCGAAGAGGCGCGGAATGTTGAGCCGGTACTGGCTCTCGATGATGCGATAGGCCAGGCCCGATCCGGCCCCGGCGGAGCCGGCGGCCATCTCGGCCACCACGGCACCGATCAGGGACAGGCCGCCTGCGATCCGCAGGCCGGCCAGGAAGGCCGGGAGAGCGGCCGGACGGCGCAGGTACCACAGGGCCTTCAAACGAGCCCCAAGTCGCGCCAGGGGACTATGCGAAGCGGGGGCGCCGTAGAGCTGGAACAGCTCCATGAGGTTCCTGTCCACGGATTGCAGGCCGAGCATCGTGTTCGACAGAACCGGAAAGAACGCCACCAGCCAGGCGCAGGCCAGGACGGCCACGTCCTGCGGCATGTAGATCAGGAGCAGGGGCGCGATGGCGATGACCGGGGTGACCTGGAGCACGACGGCGAAGGGATAAAGCGAATACTCGACGATGCGCGACAGGCTCAGCAGCACGGCAAGGCCTACGCCGCCGATCACCGCGAGAGCAAGGCCCGCGAGCGTGGTCCCGAGGGTCGTCAGGAGCGAGGACTGGAGCAGCGGCCAATCGGCCGCCATGGTCCTCGCGATCAGGCTCGGCGCGGGCAGGATGTAGGGCGGGATGCCCTTCAGGCGCACGACGGCCTCCCACGCGGCGATGGCCGCCGCGAAGATGGCGAGCGGCAGAACGACTCTCAAAGGCGTGCCTTGCCTGCGCCCTGGAGCCATCACAGCCGCTCCTCAGACGTTTGATCGAGCAGGACCTGCGAGATCCGTGCGCAGAGCTGCACATAGCGGGTGCTGGTGCGAAAATCCTTCGCGCGTGGTCCGGATGGCTCGCCGTCGATTTCGGCCACGACACGCCCCGGACGCGCAGACATGACCGCGACGCGGCTCGACAGATAGGCGCTCTCGTAGACCGAATGGGTCACGAACACGATCGTGCAGCGCAAGTCGCCCTGCAGGCGCAACAGATCGTCGTTGAGGCGGAAGCGGGTGATCTCGTCGAGGGCCGCGAAGGGTTCGTCCATAAGCAGCAGCCGCGGCTTCAGGGACAGGGCCCTGGCAATCGACACGCGCATCCTCATGCCGCCGGAGAGTTCGCGCGGATAGGCTTTCGCGAAGTCGCTCAAGCCGACAAGGGCCAGGCTCTCGGCGATGCGATCCCGCGCATCGCGCCTCGACATGCCGCGAAGGCGCAGGGGAAGCCACACATTGTCCGCCACGTTCGCCCAGGGCATCAGCGTCGGATCCTGGAACACGAAGCCGATCTCGTGCCGATGATCGTCACGGCGCATGCCGGCCCAGGCGACGCGTCCCTGCGTCGGCTCCGTAAGCCCCGCGACGAGACGCAGCACCGTCGATTTTCCGCAGCCCGAGGGGCCGAGAAGAGACACGAACTCGCCTGTGAAGACGTCGAGATCGAAGCCGGCAAGCGCCGTCACGCCGTTGGAGAAAACCTTCGAGATTCCCTGAAGGGAAACGAGCGTGGGCGCGGGTTGCGTCATCGGCATGGCGACGCGAATCACGTCGCTCTCCTCACTTCTTCAGGTCCAGCCCCACGCCCTTGTTCACGAACCGGAGCGTATAGGCTTTTCTGTAGTCGAGATCCGGTTTGAAGAGGCCGGCCTTCACCATCTTGTCGAAGAAGTCCTTCATGCGCGCATCCGTCATGGCGCCGATGCCGAGCTGTTGCGCGTCGCCGGAATCGACGATGCCGTATTCCTTCATCTTGGCGCGGGAATAATCGAGCAGCTCGTCCGTCATCTCCGGATTGTCGCGCCTGATGAGGTCCTTCGCCTTCGTGTTGTCGCCGTAGAGGTAATTGTACCAGCCGATGGTCGAGGCATCGACGAAGCGCTGCACGAGGTCGGGATTCTTCTCCACGACCTCACGGCGCGTCTCGACCGTGGTGGAATAGGTGCTGAAGCCGTAATCGGCGAGCAGGAACACGTTGGGCCTGAAGCCCGCGGCTTTCTCGATGGTCAGCGGCTCGGAGGTGACGTAGCCCTGCTGCACGGATGCCTTGTTGGCGATGAAGGGAGCCGGGTTGAAGCCGAAGGGCTTCACTTGCTCGTCCTTGAAGCCGTACTCGGCCTTCATCCACTGGAAGAAGGTGGCGACGCCGTCCTTGGACAGGAGGATGTCGTTCGATCTCTTCAGGTCCGCGAAGGTGTCGAGCCCCTGGCCCGGATGGCTGAGGAGCACCTGCGGCTCCTTCTGGAAATGGGCCGCCACCACGATGGTCGGAATGTCCTTCTCCACGGCCGAGAAGGCCTGGATCATGCTGCCGCCCATGTAGAAGTCGAGCTTGCCGACCGTCATGAGCATGCGGTTGCTGGCGCGGGGGCCGCCGGGCACGATGGTGACCTTGAGGCCATACTTTTCGTAGGTCCCGTCGGCCAGCGCCTGGTAATAGCCGCCGTGCTCGCCCTGCGCGATCCAGTTGGTGCCGAAGGTCACCTCCGTCAGCGGCTGCTGCGCCAGGGCGCTTCCGCTCAGGCAGGCGGCCAGCGCTCCCATGGTCCAGGCGTTCAGCTTCATCGGCATCGATCCCTTCGCTCAGGCCGCTCGTCGAACGTGCCAGCTTCTGCGCGGTTCAGGGGGGCTTGGCAAGGTCTTCGTATCTCCTGACGAGGGGATGGCATGGGGTGCATGTTGATGGGTTCCTGTCAAAGAGCCAGCACCTTGGGGCCCGCAGCTTGCGCTGCGAGCCTTGCGGTGGGTTCGAGGGTGGCGCGAATGGCAGCCCGGCTCGATTGCTATGAGAGATGGAAGAGCCGGACGGCCGCTTCGCGCACGGTTCTTTTAGGCGTTTCGACTTGGACCAGCACAGGGCTGCCAAGGGCCTCCTGGCGCCGGCTGCGTGACCGGCGGTCAGGACCGTGCCTGCTCCCACAACTTGCGACGCCTCGCGAGCGCGCCCCTCGTCAGAGCAGATCTAGGCAATGTTATAGCTAAGGTTGACCATCGTGTCAAGAACAAAGTGAGAACATCACGCCCGCCTCACCACAGCCTTGCCGTAACCTTGCCGTCATGGCCGGGCTCGTCCCGGCCATCCACGCCTTTGCTGCGGGTTGAAGACGTGGATGGCCGGCACAGGGCCGGCCATGACGTGGAGAGGGAGTGGAAAGGGTGCGCTCATCCCCTGAGCGTTCCCCCCTGAGCCCTCATCCTGAGGAAGTCGCGCAGCGACTGTCTCGAAGGACGAGGGCGCCTCCAGCGCACACTGGATGATCCTTCGAGACGCAGCTTCGCTGCTCCTCAGGATGAGGGCGGAGGGTGATGAGTTGGCCTCCCAGGATGAGGTGGAGGGTGGCGCGAAAGACGGAGAGGGCCGGCACAAGCCCGGCCATGATGGTGGAGGGTGTCATTCCCCGAAGGACACGCCGATTCCGCCTTCTGGCCATTCCCCTCCCGGCCCGTTTTGGCATAGATAGGCCATGTCCATCCGCCTGTTGCGTTCCTGCCTTCTGCCTCTGGCCATTGCCCTGACCGCGGTGAGCTGCGGCTACATCCCCCGTCAGGTCGCGGGCCTCCCCTCGGACGCGTCCTGGGATGCCCTGCCCCTGCGGAAATGGCTGGCCGAGGACCGGGCCGAACCCGTTGCCCTGGCCTTCTGCACCCCGCCCGAATGCAGCCCGGGACTGGCCGTGAGCGTCATCCGGCTGACGGGCAAGGATGCGGAGATCACGGACGCCGTCCTGAGAGACCCGGAGCGCCTGGCCAGGGCGCTGCGCTCGCCTGCCGGCCGGGAGAAGCCGGTCAAAGCCCGGATCACGGTCGAACGCATCAAGGATGCTCCCTATCCCGGCTTCGCCATCGATCTCGCCCCGGCGGATGGCGGCAAGCGCCCGGCCTATGGCGCCGCCTTCGGCAAGCGCGAGGGCGAAGCCCTTTCGGTCGTTCTCGTCATCGGCGAGAGCCCGGATGCGGTGCGTGAAACGGCCAAGGAGGTCGCTGCCCGCGAATTGGGCTCCTGAGGGCGTTGTCTCTTGCGCTTAATGGCTTTATGGCGTTGGGCACATTTTAACAGCCCGAGGCCTCTATGAAAGCGCGTGTCACCGTGACCCTCAAGAACGGCGTTCTCGACCCCCAAGGCAAGGCCATCGAAGGCGCGCTCAAGTCCCTCGGCGTCGAGGGCATTGATGGCGTGCGCCAGGGCAAGGTCTTCGACATCGAGCTCGGAACCACCGACAAGGCCAAGGCCGAGGCCGCCCTCAAGGCCGCCTGCGAGAAGCTGCTGGCGAACACCGTCATCGAGAATTACCGCGTCGAGATCGCGTGAGGCTTCCATGAAATCTGCCGTCATCGTCTTCCCCGGCTCCAATCGCGAAGGCGATGTGCTGCGGGCGCTCAAATCGGCCGGGTCTCAGGCGGAGAAGGTCTGGCACGCCGAGACCGAGCTGCCCAAGGGCACGGATCTCGTCGTCCTGCCGGGCGGCTTCTCCTATGGCGATTACCTGCGCTGCGGCGCCATCGCCGGCCGCGCCACCGTGATGGACGCGGTCCGCGCCCACGCGGCCCGGGGCGGCCTCGTGCTCGGCATCTGCAACGGCTTCCAGATCCTGTGCGAATCCGGGCTTCTTCCCGGAATCCTGATGCGCAACGCCAACCTCAAGTTCATCTGCCACCGGCAGTTCCTGCGCGTGGAACGCAACGACACCGCCTTCACCCGGGCTTACGCCAAGGGCCAGGCCATCGATGTCTGCGTGGCGCATGGCGAGGGCAACTACACGGCCGACGAGGAAACCCTGAAGCGCCTCGAAGGCGAAGGTCGGGTGGCCTTCCGCTATTCCGACGCGCAGGGCCACATCACGCAGGACGCCAACCGCAACGGCTCCATGAATTCGATCGCGGGCATCTATTCCGAGAAGCTCAACGTGCTCGGCATGATGCCCCATCCCGAAAACCTGATCGAAGACCTCGTGGGCGGCACCGACGGGCGCGGCCTGTTCGAGAGCCTCGTGTCGTCCTTCCCCCGCGCCGCCTGATTTCGAAAGCACGAGACCCCGATGATCCGCAACGACGTCGCCATCACCCCGGAGCTGGTCAAGGAGCACGGGCTCAAGCCCGATGAATACGAGCGCTTCGTAAACCTGATCGGCCGCGAGCCGACGATCACCGAGCTCGGCATCGTGTCGGCCATGTGGAACGAGCACTGCTCGTACAAGTCCTCCCGCATCCACCTGCGCGGCCTGCCCACCAAGGCGCCCTGGGTCATCCAGGGACCGGGCGAGAACGCGGGCGTGATCGATATCGGCGACGGCCTCGCCTGCATCTTCAAGATGGAGAGCCACAACCACCCGTCCTTCATCGAGCCCTACCAGGGCGCGGCGACGGGCGTGGGCGGCATCCTGCGCGACGTGTTCACCATGGGCGCGCGCCCCATCGCGTCGCTGAACTTCCTGCGCTTCGGCGAGCCGGACCATCCGAAGACCCCTCACCTCGTGTCGGGCGTGGTCGCGGGCATCGGCGGCTACGGCAATTCCTTCGGCGTGCCGACCGTCGGCGGCTCCGTGGGCTTCGACAAGCGCTACAACGGCAACATCCTGGTCAACGCCATGGCGGTGGGCCTCGCCCGCACGGACGAGATCTTCTACGCCAAGGCCACCGGCGTCGGGAACCCGATCGTCTATCTCGGCTCCAAGACGGGCCGCGACGGCATTCACGGCGCCACCATGGCGTCGGCCGAGTTCGACGACGCTTCGGAGGAGAAGCGCCCCACCGTGCAGGTGGGCGACCCCTTCGCCGAGAAGCTGCTGCTCGAAGCCTGCCTCGAGCTCATGAAGTCGGGTGCCGTCATCGCCATTCAGGACATGGGCGCGGCCGGCCTCACCAGCTCGGCGGTCGAAATGGGCGCGAAGGGCAACCTCGGCATCGAGCTCGACCTCGACAAGGTGCCCTGCCGCGAGGAGGGCATGACCGCCTACGAGATGATGCTGTCCGAGAGCCAGGAGCGCATGCTCATGGTGCTGAAGCCCGGCATGGAGAAGGAGGCCGAGGCCATCTTCCACAAATGGGGCCTGGACTTCGCCGTCATCGGCAAGACCACCGATACGCTCCGCTTCGTCATCAAGCACCAGGGCGAGGTCAAGGCCGACCTTCCCATCAAGGAGCTGGGCGACGAGGCCCCGCTCTATGACCGCCCCTGGGTGGAGAGCCCCAAGCAGCCGGTGATCGCGCCCGACAGCGTGAAGGCGCCGATGTCCGAGGCCGAGGCGCTCCTGAAGCTCGTCGGCTCGCCGGACCAGAGCTCCAAGC
>Ga0180218_1002115_pt1 | contig 10716 bp, 8 predicted proteins | sample eDN3rd37CKraftBY_FD_151334 | JGI IMG/M metagenome (GOLD analysis project Ga0180218, IMG submission 151334) | Enriched backyard soil microbial communities from Emeryville, California, USA - eDNA 3rd pass 37_C Kraft BY (version 2) (version 2) | ecosystem: Environmental > Terrestrial > Soil >... | reverse complement strand
TGGCGGAGAGAGTGGGATTCGAACCCACGGTACGCTTTCACGTACACACGCGTTCCAGGCGTGCGCCTTAAACCACTCGGCCATCTCTCCTCGGTGCCCCTGGCGGCAATCCGGGCGCAACCTCTATAGGATTTCCTCGATTCTGCAAGCCGATGCCGCCGCTCAGGACGCAGGGAATTCGGGTTGCGTACCCGATGTGCCTTGGGGGAGAAGCCGTGCGGCAGCCGGGTCGCGGAGCATCGTCGTCAATGCAACTCTGCCCGGAACCGCGCATTTGCGGGCGTACTGTACTTGCCGGCGGCCGGTGCCTCTGCCAAACACGGGTAAGTGCTGCAAGATTCGCGTCGTTTGCGAAGTCCGAGGGCTGTCGGCGTGGGCGAGCGCAAGGCCTGCCGTCCGGAGGGACGGAAAGGCCGCGGGGCCGTTGTCGGTCGGCCATCATGTTGCCGCACGCTGGTTCCGCAGTAGGCGCGGGCACGGCGCGAGGCAGGGAAGGGGACCTATGGACCGTATCAGGATCACGGGGGGGCAGCGGCTCGAGGGCACGATCCCCATTTCCGGCGCCAAGAACGCCGCCCTGCCGCTGATGATCGCGAGCCTGCTCACGAGCGACCGGCTGACGCTGAAGAACGTCCCCAATCTCGCCGATGTCAACCTGCTGGCGCGTATCCTGCGCAATCATGGGGTCGATCATTCGGTGGACGGCAAGCGCGCCAATGCTGATCCGCACCTTCTCGGCGAGACGTTCCACCTGACCGCGCGCGATATCGTCGACACGACGGCACCCTACGAGATGGTCTCGCGCATGCGGGCGAGCTTCTGGGTGCTCGGGCCGCTGCTCGCGCGGGCGGGCGAGGCGCGCGTCTCGCTGCCGGGCGGCTGTGCCATCGGCACGCGGCCGGTGGACCTGCATCTGCTCGGATTGAAAGCGCTCGGCGCCGAGATCGACATCGATGCCGGCTATGTCGTCGCCAAGGCGCCGAAGGGCGGCCTCAGGGGCGCGCGCGTCGTCATGCCCAAGGTGTCGGTCGGCGCCACGCACAATGTGCTGATGGCGGCGAGCCTCGCCCGCGGCGAGACGGTGATCGAGAATGCGGCGCGCGAGCCCGAGGTGGCGGATGTCGCGCAGTGCCTCATGAAGATGGGCGCTGAGATCGAGGGTATCGGGACTTCGACGCTCCACGTGCAGGGGCGCGACCGACTGGAGGGCGCGACGCATCATGTCCTGCCCGACCGGATCGAGACCGGCACCTATGCTTTTGCGGTCGCGGCCACCGGTGGCGACGTCGTGCTCGAAGGCGCGCGGAAGGAACTGCTCGAAACGGCATTCGATGCGCTGGCGGAGACAGGCGCGATCGTCGAGGAGACGGCGGAGGGCGTGCGCATTGCCCGCAATGGCAACTCGATCGAGCCGGTCAGCATCGAGACGCAGCCCTTTCCCGGCTTCCCGACGGACCTGCAGGCCCAGCTCATGGCGCTGATGACCCGTGCCAAAGGTACGAGCGTGATCCGCGAAACGATTTTCGAGAACCGCTTCATGCACGTGCAGGAACTCGCGCGCCTCGGCGCGGACATTCGCCTGCATGGCGACTCGGCGACGATCCGTGGTGTGGGGATGTTGCGCGGCGCGCCGGTGATGGCGACGGATCTGCGCGCCTCGGTGTCGCTCGTCATTGCTGGGCTCATGGCCGACGGCGAGACGATGATCAATCGCGTGTATCATCTCGACCGCGGCTTCGAGCGGCTCGAGGAGAAGCTTTCACGCTGCGGCGCCCACATCGAGCGGCTCACGGGCTGAGTCGGAAAGCGCGCTCGTCGCCCCTTCCCTGAAAATCGGAATGCCGTTCTCATGCCGACCTCGGATGTCAGGTCATCATCCGTGCAGGCCTATGCCCTGCTGGCGCTGGCGGGACTTTGCTGGTCGGGCAATCATGTGCTCGGGCGCGCGATCGCAGGGCATGTGCCGCCGATCAGCCTCTCTGCGCTGCGCTGGGTCGCGCCGTGCGTCATAGCGGGCGTGCTCGCGCGCCGACACCTCGCCCGCGACTGGCCGGCGATCAAGTCGCACTGGAAAGCGATGCTCGTGCTGGGGCTGACCGGCGGCGCGCTCTTCAGCACCCTTCAGTATGTCGGCTTGCAGTACACCTCGGCGATCAACGTGTCGGTGCTGAACTCGCTCGGGCCGGTGTTCATCGTCGCGGCAGTCGCGACGATGTTCGGCGAGACCATGCGGCCCATCCAGATGGCCGGCATTACGGTGTCGCTCGCGGGTGTGCTGTTCATTGTTACACGCGGCGAGCCGGCGGCGCTTCTCGGCATGGCATTCAACGCGGGCGATCTCATCATCCTCTTCAACATGGCTGTGTGGGCTGTCTATTCCGCCTGCCTGCGATTTCGCCCGAACATTCACTGGACGAGCTTCATGTTCTTCTTCGCGCTCATTGGCGCGCTCGGTACGCTGCCGTTTGCCGTCCATGAGCATCTGCACGGCTTTCATTTCCAGCCGACGGCGCAGACTTTGCTGGCGATCGTCTATGTATCGATTTTCCCGAGTCTCGTCGCTTACCTGTCGTGGAACCGTGGCGTGGAGCTGATCGGACCGAACCGGGCAGGGGCGCTGCTGCACCTGATCGCGCTCTACAGTGCGATCCTCGCCGGGGTCTTTCTTGGTGAGCGTTTGGCGGCTTTCCACGTGATCGGGTTTGCGCTGATCCTTGGGGGCGTCACGCTCGCCGCGCGCAAGGCCTGAGGGCGGCCCCTTGGAAACGGGCGCGAACTCGCTTATTTCTGGTGCTGCAGGGCTGCGGGGTGCGTTAGGGCCATACGACCCGGGGGCCTATAAGATCCGCTAGGGTGCTGTCCCTGGCCGGAGCCGTGGTTCCGGACACACGGTGCCCACCTACATCATTGTAGGGACCACGCGGGTTCGTCCGCCGCGACGGCTTTCGCGGCTCTGCATGATTCTTTTTTTGCCGCGGGCTGCTGGGAAGAGGTGCTCCGCAACCATTCCGTGGAGCTATGCCCGCGGTGGCCATGCGGACAGCGCGCCGGCTCCTGCCACGAGCACACCAGGTCCCTTCTCCCCGTATGCACCGGGAGAAGGGATAGTTGTCGGCCGTTACGTTGCGGCGAGGTCAAAGCGGTCCGCGTTCATGACCTTGGTCCAGGCCGCGACGAAGTCCTTCGCGAACTTCTCCTTCGCATCGGCGCAGGCATAGACTTCGGCGAACGCGCGAAGCTGCGAGTGCGAGCCGAAGATCAGGTCGACGCGCGTCGCCGTCCACTTGGCGGCATTCGTCTTGCGGTCGCGACCTTCGTAGGTGTTCTCACCTGTCGGCTGCCACACCGTGCTCATGTCGAGAAGGTTGGCGAAGAAATCGTTGGTGAGCTTGCCCGGCTGGTTGGTGAAGACCCCGTTCTTGGAGCCGCCGGCATTGGCACCGAGCACGCGCAGGCCGCCAACGAGTACCGTCATTTCGGGGCCGGTCAGCGTCAGGAGCTGTGCCTTGTCGACGAGCGCCTCCTCGGGCGCCATGAACTGCATCTTCTTATCGTTGATGTAGTTGCGGAAGCCGTCCTGGCGCGGCTCGAGCGGCGCGAAGGAGGCGACGTCCGTCTGGTCCTGCGAAGCGTCCATGCGCCCTGGCGCAAAGGGAACCTTCACGTCGACGCCGGCGTCCTTCGCTGCTTTCTCGACGGCCGCTGAGCCGGCGAGCACGATGAGGTCGGCGAGCGAGACCTTCTTGCCGCCGGCCTGGAAGTCCTTCTGGATGCCTTCGAGGGTCTTGAGCACCTTCGCGAGCTTAGCCGGCTCGTTGACTTCCCAGTCCTTCTGCGGCGCGAGGCGAATGCGCGCGCCGTTGGCGCCGCCGCGCTTGTCGGAGCCACGGAAGGTCGACGCCGACGCCCATGCCGTCGAAACGAGCTCGGATACGCTGAGGCCGGAGGCGAGGATTTTGGTCTTCAGGGCCGCGATGTCCGCGTCGCCGATGAGCGGATGATCGATGGCGGGGATCGGATCCTGCCAGATCAGTTCTTCCTTGGGCACCATCTTGCCGAGATAGCGGACGCGCGGTCCCATGTCGCGGTGCGTGAGCTTGAACCATGCGCGGGCGAAGGCGTCGGCGAACTGGTCCGGGTTCTCCATGAAACGCCGCGAGATCTTCTCGTACTCCGGATCGAAGCGGAGCGAGAGATCTGTCGTCAGCATCTTCGGCACGTGCTTCTTCGACGGATCGAAGGCATCCGGGATCGTGGCGCCCGCGCCCTTCGCACGCCACTGTTTCGCGCCGGACGGGCTCGTTTCCAGCTCCCATTCGTAGCCGAACAAGTTCCAGAAGAAATTATTGCTCCACTTCGTCGGTGTCGTCGTCCAGGTCACTTCCGGGCCGCCGGTAATGGCGTCACAGCCGACGCCGGTCTTGAACGTGCTCTTCCAGCCGAGACCCTGATCCTCGAGTGCACCGCCTTCAGGGGCCGGCCCGATCAGCGAGGGATCGCCCGCGCCGTGCGTCTTGCCGAAGCTGTGGCCCCCGGCAATGAGCGCGACGGTCTCCTCGTCGTTCATGGCCATGCGGAAGAAGGTCTCGCGGATGTCGCGCGCGGCGGCGATCGGGTCCGGATTGCCGTTCGGGCCTTCCGGGTTCACGTAGATGAGACCCATCTGCACGGCGCCGAGCGGCTCGGCGAGCTGGCGCTCTCCGCTGTAACGCTCGTCACCGAGCCAGGTGCCTTCAGGGCCCCAGAAAAGCTCCTCCGGCTCCCACACGTCGACGCGGCCGCCAGCGAAGCCGAACGTCTTGAAGCCCATGGACTCGAGCGCGACGTTGCCCGCGAGGACCATCAAATCGGCCCAGGAGATCTTGCGGCCGTACTTCTGCTTGATCGGCCAGAGGAGGCGCCGCGCCTTGTCGAGGTTGGCGTTGTCCGGCCAGGAGTTGAGGGGCGCGAAGCGCTGCTGGCCGGCGCCGGCACCACCGCGGCCGTCGGTGATGCGGTATGTGCCCGCGCTGTGCCAGGCCATGCGGATCATCAAGCCGCCGTAGTGGCCGAAGTCGGCCGGCCACCAGTCCTGCGAGTCCGTCATCAGCGCGGTGAGGTCCTTGACCACGGCATCGAGGTCGAGGCTCTCGAACTCCTTCGCGTAGTCGAACGCCTCGCCCATGGGATCGGAGAGGGTCGAATTGCGATGCAGGACCCCAATGTCGAGCTGGTTCGGCCACCAGTCGCGGTTAGAGGGTCCGCGGCGTCCACCTGAGAATGGGCATTTGCTTTCTGCGCTGCCGTCCATGTTTCCACTCCGCTCCTTTTTGAGGCGCTGCTTCGTGCGCTGAATGCGCGCGCAGCCTCCCTAGTGTCCCGATTCCGAAGTTCGCCTGACATTGATGCTGGTGTCCCGAGCGAACTTCGGAATCAAAAGGGACACTAGAATCATAGGCTTGCTAGTGTGATTCAGATCGAGAAATTCGCTCGGTGCCATGCCGCTTGATCTGGCGAATTTCTCGATCATCACACTAGAACTAGAACCAATACAAACTCTAGGAGCGCTTGCCGTCACGGTCCAATCGCATTAACTTCAGCGCGCGATAAGAATTTCTGATCGACATGACCTCATTCAAACAGCTCCGCTATCTGGATGCCGTGGCCCGGCATGGGCATTTCGGCAAGGCGGCGGCGCACTGCGCCGTGTCGCAGCCGGCGCTCTCCATGCAGATTCAGGAGCTGGAGCAGGAGCTCGGCGTGCAACTCGTCGAGCGGCGCCGGCAGGGGGCGCAACTGACCGAGGCCGGGCGTGAGGTCGCGCGGCGCGCGCAGCGCATCCTCAACGAGGTCCGCGATATCGGCGACTTCGCGCGCCAGTGCCGCGAGCCGCTCTCCGCGCCTCTGCGGCTCGGCGTGATCCCGACGGTCGCGCCTTATGTTCTGCCGGCTCTGCTGCCGCTCGTGCGGGCGGACTATCCGCAACTCGTGCTCCAGGTGCGCGAGACGCACACGCAGCAGCTCCTTGCCGAGCTCAAGGACGGCACACTCGATCTCCTCCTGCTGGCGCTTCCTGTCGAGCAGCCGGAGGTCGAGACGCTCGAGCTCATCGAGGACCGCTTCCTGCTCGCCATGCCACCGGGCCGCAAACTGCGCGGGCGTGTCAGGGCGACACCCGAGCTTTTCGAGCATGACCGCCTGCTGCTGCTCGAGGAAGGCCATTGCCTGCGCGATCAGGCGCTCGCGTTCTGCCATCTGCGTCGGGTGGAGGGCGTCGATACGTTTGGCGCGTCGAGCCTGTCGACGATCGTGCAGATGGTTGCGAACGGCATGGGGCTCACATTCCTGCCGGAGATCAGCATCGGCCTCGAAGCCATGGGTGGGCGGGTGAGCATCGGCCGTTTCGCCGATCCGGAGCCGTCGCGTACGCTCGGGCTTGCCTGGCGCGTGACCTCACCGCGCAAGGCGGACTTCATCGCGCTCGGCAAGCTGGTCGTCGATGCCGTGCAGCAATGCCAGAAGCCTTCGGCGGAGGTGGTCGCCGGCCGGCGTTCACGTGCAGATCGGCCAGCAGTTTAGCGCCCTTTACCCCAGCTCTTGTACGGGCGTGTCGCAAGATCGGCATTGTAGAAGCGGCGGTCGCCAGTGACCTCTTCGCCGAGCCACTCGGGCCGCTCGAAGGTGCGGTCGGGCCGGTCGAGCTCGATCTCGGCGACGACGAGACCGGTGTTCTCGCCGTCGAAGACGTCGATCTCCCAGTTGAGGTCATCGATCGGAACGATGTGACGGACTTTGCTGATGATCGAGCCTTCACGCTGGAGCATCAGCTCTTCGGCATCAGCGAGGGGGATGGTGTATTCGTACTCGTGTCGCTCAAGGCCCGAGCGGGCGGCTTTGATCGTGAGTGTGCCGTCTCTGTCGCCGTCGATGCGGACGCGTATGGAGAGCCGGCCGTTCTTCGAGAGATAGGCTTGGCGCAGGCGGCGCGTGCGGGCAACGAGCGGCCTCCAGCTATCACCGCTCACTCGAAATTTTCTTTCGATCTCCAAAGCCATACGCCGCATACCTGTCAAACAATCGAGATCCAGGAGCACTCTCTACCTGCTGGCACCCCTCGCGGCAACCGTGCCGCCGGTTTCAGTTATGTGACAGTATGGCAGGCGCGGGAACAGTCCGCAAAGACAGGGCGGTTGCGCGGAGGGGCACGACCGCCTCATTCTGCTTTGAAAGCAAAGGATGGGAGGGACGCTGTGCCGACACGCCTGATGATTATCAATGGTCCCAATTTGAACCTTCTCGGAATCCGCGAACCCCACATCTATGGGTCGACGCGGCTCGAGGCGATCGAGCGCAGTTGCCGCGAGCTCGCGGGCTTGCTCGATGTCGACCTGGAATTCCACCAGTCGAATCATGAAGGTGTTATCGTCGATCTTATCCAGGCGGCGCGCGAGCGGGCGGATGCAATCATCATCAATCCGGCGGGTCTGTCGTTCACGTCGATCCCGATTATCGATGCGATCAAGATCTTCGAGGGGCCGGTCATCGAGCTCCACATCTCGAATATCCATGCGCGCGACGAGCTGCACCGGCATTCGAAGGTGTCGGGGTCGGTTAAGGCCGTGATCTGCGGACTAGGGCCGTATGGCTACATCGTTGCGATGCAAGCGGCTGTACAGGCACTCGGGCGTATTCCCGAAGCGATGCCCGCACCTGTCCGCGTAGGACCGGTCTGAGTTCACGGGGCGTACACCATCAGGAAGGGAAGCAATCGTGGCCGACTATGAGACGTTCGAGCTTGGGCCGCTGACGCTTCAGCGCGGGTTGACCCTGCCCAAGGCGCATCTGGCCTACAAAACCTATGGGCGGCTCGCGGAGGACAAGTCGAACGTCATTCTCTATCCGACATCCTACGCGGCACACCACACCGACATCGATTGGCTGATCGGGTCCGGCCGCGTGCTCGATCCCGAGCGCTACTTCATCCTCATCCCGAACCAGCTCGGCAACGGCCTCTCTTCTTCGCCGAGCAACCTCGCAGAGCCGTTCGGTATCGGGCGCAATCCGGTGTTCACGCATTGGGACAACGTGCACGCGCAGGAACGTTTGCTGCGCGAGCAGTTTGGCGTAACGAAGATCGCGCTCGCCTATGGCTGGTCCATGGGCGGCCAGCAGGCCTTGCACTGGGGCGCCATCTTTCCCGATCGCGTCGAGCGGATTTGTGCAGTGTGCACGTCGGCCCGCACGAGCCCGCACAACAAGGTTTTCCTCGAGGGCATTCGCGCGACACTGACTGCCGCTGGCGCGTGGCGCGATGGGCGCTTTGTTGAACGGCCGGTGCGGGCGCTGCGGGCCTTCGCGCGCGTCTATGCGGGCTGGGCCATGAGCCAAGCCTTCTATCGGGAAAAACTCTGGGCGACGGTCGGCTACACGTCGCTCGAGGACTATCTGGTGCGTGCCTGGGAGGGGAATTATCTGCGCCGTTCGGCCGAGGATCTGCTCTCGATGATCGAGACCTGGTATCAGTCCGACATTTCCGACAACGCGATCTACGGGGGCGACCTCGAGGCGGCACTCGGCACCATCACAGCGCGCGCCATCATCATGCCCTCGACTACGGACCTGTATTTCCCCGTGGCTGATGGGGAGGCGGAGACGCGCCTCATGCCGAACGCCGAGTTCCGGCCCATCAACTCCATCTGGGGGCATCGGGCCGGCAATCCCGTGCAGTGCATCGAGGACGAGGCTGTTTTGCGCCGCGCCGTGCGCGATCTGCTCGGAGATTGACCGAGCCCGTTGGTGCCGGCTTGGTCCCAGCGAAAGGGCGGAGCCGTGTTCGATCTCCGGCGCGTCTGCCGGATTTGGCCGCAATTTTTCCGTATCGAGCGTCCCGGTCGCCGGCATAACATAAGGACTCACCAAGATTTTACCTGCGCGTCCCATTGCACGTCAGACGACGGCAATAGTCTATTCTTCTGCGAACCCGCCGACCTGTGGCGGCGTTACCTGACCTAAAGTGAATATCCGACGCGAGGCGTGAGCCTTGCCGGCCGAATCCGACAAACACGATCCAGAGCAAGGATATCCATTATGGACAAAGTTCCGACGCGGGCGTCGACCGTGCCTTCTCGACTCAAGGCAGCTGGTGCGGAGTGGTCGGGCAGGGCCCGCGCAGGCTTGGCAGTGTTCGCGGGCATCTTGCTGGTCGCGACGGCGCTTTCATCCGTCGCCCAGGAGAAGAGCACGAAGAATGGCGCCTACGAGCCGCAGGTCGGGCAAGCCGGTAAGGATGTCGTCTGGGTGCCGACGCCGCAGAGCCTTGTCGACAAGATGCTCGAACTCGCCAAGGCCACGCCGCAGGACTATCTGATCGATCTCGGCTCTGGCGATGGCCGCACGGTTATCACGGCGGCCAAGCGCGGGCTGACGGCGCACGGCATCGAGTACAACCCGGATATGGTCGCGCTGGCGCAGAAAAATGCCAAGGCAGCGGGCGTCTCCGACAAGGCGACGTTCGCGAAAGCGGACATCTTCGAGAGCGATTTCTCGAAGGCCCAGATCATCACGATGTTCCTGCTGCCGTGGATCAATGAGAAGCTCGCGCCGAAGCTTCTCGAGATGCCGCCGGGCACGCGTCTCGTTTCGAATACCTTCACCATGGGCGATTGGCAGGCTGATGAGACAGCGACAGTCACCGAGGATTGCACGAACTACTGCAAAGCCCTGCTGTGGATCGTCCCGGCCAAGGTCGCGGGTTCCTGGCAACTCGGCGAAGCTGAGCTCAAGCTCGAGCAGAAGTATCAGATGCTGACCGGCACGCTCGGCCCGACGGCAATCACTGACGGGCGCGTGCGCGGCACCGAGATCAGCTTCAACGTCGGCGACGCAAAGTACACGGGCAAGATCGACGGCAGCTCCATGTCGGGCAGCGTGGCCGGCGGCCGCAACGGCAACTGGACCGCGACCAAGAAGTAGCGCCTCGCGATATCCGATAGGAATGCAAGGGCCGGCACGCCGCGTGCCGGCCCTTTTTGCGTCTGCCGAGCCGTCTGCTGCCCGGCGGCTGTCTTCAAACAACGTGGTCGCGCATGGCGGAGCCGCGGCTCAAGAACCTTGCTCTCGCGCGCTCTCAGTGGGAAGGTTGAGAGATTGTGGAGTGGGATACTTTTTCATGCATGGTCACACGCCAAAGCATCACGCCTACGTCGATGCGCTACGTGGATGGGCCATTTTCGCCGTGCTCATCGTCCATACATCGCAGCACGTGCCCGGCATCGAAGCGCGCGCTTTCTGGATCGCAGAAGAGGGCGCGCGGGGTGTACAGCTTTTCTTCGTCGCGAGCGCTCTGACACTGATGCTCTCGTGGCGCTCGCGCGACGACGGTGCCTTGCCGTTCTACATTCGGCGCTTCTTTCGCATCGCACCGATGTTCTGGTTGGCTATTGTCGGCTACTACCTGCTTCGGGGCGCGGATCGCGGGTTCTGGGCGCCCGGCGGGCTGACGTGGTGGCACATCTCTCTCTCCGCTGCCTTCCTCCACGGCTGGCACCCAGCGACCATAACAAGCGTCGTGCCTGGGGGATGGTCCATCGCTGTCGAGATGACTTTTTATGCGATCTTTCCGCTGCTGATCGTCTGGTGCTCGACGCTCCAGAAAGCCTGCCTTGCTTTCGTTATCTCCCTCGCGCTGCTCCCGCTTATGAACTACCTCGGGTTCGCATTCTACGACACCTTCGAGTC
>Ga0180218_1002114_pt1 | contig 10724 bp, 7 predicted proteins | sample eDN3rd37CKraftBY_FD_151334 | JGI IMG/M metagenome (GOLD analysis project Ga0180218, IMG submission 151334) | Enriched backyard soil microbial communities from Emeryville, California, USA - eDNA 3rd pass 37_C Kraft BY (version 2) (version 2) | ecosystem: Environmental > Terrestrial > Soil >... | reverse complement strand
AGCGATGTGTTCGACTACATCGAACGGTTCCACAACCCGATCATCCAGCGAAGGCTCGATGCCCGGGATCAGGCCTTCAGACTCTTAACCCAACAGTCCGTGTAAACGGGGGTGAACCCCCATGACAGACTGCAAGGTCCAATCATCCTTTAAGTACTGATCGATCTTTTGGCTACCCACTCCGGCTAGCACATGAAGTAGTCGGCTCCGTAACCAGTCGCGCCCGGATGACCGCGTTCGGCCACATGCAGTCGATCAACGCCTGCGGACGAATGTCCTCTGTAGGCTGATTGCGGTCGTCCTGCGTCAGCGCCCCCGATGACTGCTCCTGCCGTTGGCGGTCATTCGCGCCCAGATGTGTGGGTGCCGGCACGAAGGCGCTCAGGTGGCACGTGGCCAATCTTCGGGTACCAACTTGAGTCCGTCACGCCAGCGCTCTCTCAGCGCGGCCTGGAAGCGGGCGTCATCGCTAAAGTCCGGGTGGTCTGTGATGATCACCTGGAACTTGCCGTCCAAGCTGGCGATCACGTCAAAGATCAGGCCGAAGAGGCGCTTCACGGCCTTGCGATCGGTGTCGATCTTCTCTTGAGTCACTCCCTCGCCAGGCACCGTGTCCGGAGAGAAGTGCGCCTGCGACAGCTGATCCAGTAGCAGGAAAGATGGTACCGGCCGCCCGCGGCTCGCGAACCAGGTGTGCAGAGCCAGGTGCGCCACGATGTGATAGCCGACATGGTTTTCGCCACTGCCGATCTCGCGCATCGGCACAGGCCGCTCCAGCGTGTCCGCCACGATGGTCAGGTTGCGAGGGTCCAGGCGCAAGGGTGTATCGGAATACTCAAGGTCGATCTGCTTGGCGTAGTTCCACAGATGCTGGTTGACGTTGGATAAGCAGGACTCCATCTTGGCCTGGATGGTGTCGGCACTGACCGCCTCGTCGAGCAGGCCCTCCTGCAGCCGCAGTTCCTTCAGTCGCTCCTGCTGCGCGCTGAGATCCGGCATTTGCGGGATGTTTTCCATGTACAGGCTGATTCGACCGAGCACCATGGCACGTCGCGCTTCCATGTCCGATGCCAGTTGCAGACGCTGGTTGCCTCGCTTGACTGCCGTCAGCAGGACGCGGTTGTCCTCCATGCGGCGCCGCACATCCGAGAGCTTGGTCTCGACATCCTGGATGGCGGTCTCGATGCGCGGGGTCGCCGCATCCATCGCGCCACTGCGTTCGCCGATGTAGTCCTGGGCGGCCCGGAGGTCGCCGATGGACGGAACCTGTGAGATTTCGGGCAGCCCTTGCAGACACAACGGACAGGCATGTCCTGGCTGGTCATGCTCGAAGACGCTCACCGCTTGCAGGCGCGCTGTGTGTTCTCGCGCTTCCGCCGAATATCCCTTGGAACTACCTTCGAAGCTGCGTGCACGCTCAAGCGTGGACCGCAAGGTGCGCTGCTCCTGCAGGAGTTCGCTGCGCACCGTGGAGAGCCTGCGGAACTCAGCGTCGCCATCGACCTCTGCCGCTGCCGAAGGTACCGGCCTGTTCTGAATCTCGCGCAGCATGTCGAGCTTTTCCTGCCAGGATGCACTGTCAGGGAGCTCGCTCATTCCGACCGATTTGGCTTCGGCCAGCAGCGTATCCGCGCGGCCCACGCCATCGCCTCGGATTGCGGCAGCTTCCGCAAGCCGGCGGTCAATCTGGCGTATCTCGGCGCGAACGCGTTTGAGTTCCTGCTGATTGGCGACGTAGTCGTCGGTGACCGCGCCCAGGAAGTAGGGCAGAGTGTCCTTGATTGCCTGTGCTACAAATCGATCACTGGAGCCATGGAACAGGTGCTTGCGCTGCGCGATCTCGTTCTGCGATTGGAAGCAGAAGGTGAGCGCATGGCTGATGGTGGCGGCGAGCGCATCGCGCGTTTGCCCAGGCGGCGGTTCATGCAGGTAGTCCGACAGGCCTGTCCAAGAAGCCAATAGCGAGCGCAGCCCCTCTCGGTTGGTTGTCTGGCGCAGCACCGAGGCTGAGGGAATGTCGATTTCCGTGTCGGTCTGCACATAAACCGCCTCGTTGGACTTGCCGTCTCCTATCGGCAGTTGCCGCGCTACAAAGGCCTGACCACGCGGCGTCTGCAGCAGCAATGCAAACCAAGCAACATTTCGGCGGACCTTACCTTCGGGCACATCGATCTCCTTGGCCCCGAAGCAGTAGTCGATGATGCCTAGGATGGCTGACTTGCCCGTGCGCGAGTCTCCAGAAATGATGTTGACGCGGCCTGGTTCGAAGGGCACCACGCGGTGGCGTCCATCGTGGCTATAGATCACAACTGCGCGAATCTGAATCATGCTTGAACTCCCAATAAAGCCAACACGGTTGGGGGCGCGCCAGCTTTACAAAGCCAACGACCGACGAACACGGCTTGGCGCATGCAGTCCCTCACCTCAATGCTTGATGTGCTCAGGTAAGTTTTGATCTTCTTAGCTTGCGATTCACCGGCGGCAATCCGTCGGCCATCCAGCGCGAGCAGGTGGTGCTGCGCGCCGAACAGCAAGGCCTCGCGGACCGCCTGCCGCAACACGATCACGCCCCTAGCAACGGCCGAACGCTCCAGCGGGTGATCGTGCACCCAGGTGGCCAGCGAACTCGTGATCGTGCGAGGCAATTGCTCCCGCGTCTGGCCACGCAGTACCAAGCTCGCGCCCACGAAGGCCAGCTCAAACGGCAGTGCCTGTTGGTCAGTGCCGAGCGCCGTTGCCTCTGTGGAGTAGCCGCGCGCGAGATGCCACACCGCGACGGCGCAGAAGGCGGGGTTGAGCAGGTTGCGCTGCTCGATGGTGCGATTCTGCCAAGCCGTCATGCCGTTTTCCTCTGCGCGGCCGCGTCGAGGACGGCTTTCAGCCGCGTCTCGAACTGTGGATGCCACCCCACGCGCATGTCCTCTGCGAGCATGTGCAGCGAACCGCGGCAGACCCAAGGGACATTCACACCCGAACGGATGAAGATATGGGCGTCTTCTGCCCACTTCAGGAGAGCGCGCCCCGCCTGTGCCATTGCCGCATCGGTAGCGTCCGCGCCGAGCTCGTCGCAGACTTGGCCATACTGCAGCTCCCATTCGGCCTGCAGGCGCTTGTCGTACTTGTCCAAGTCGGCATCGAACAGCAAGTCGTGGCGGGTCCAGGCAGAGCGTTGCCGAAAGGCCTGCAGATAGCTGGTGATCGCGTTTCGGATGCGCAGTTGGCTACCGCTGACCAGTTCGACCTGTTTGTAGAAAGGGCGATCAGCGAATTCCGGCAGTTGTTCCAGCGCGATCATCAGCGCGTCGAGATCCTCATCGATCGGCAGGGCGTCGGGTTTCAGCGATTCCTGGATGTCCGAGATCTGCGCGTCGATCTCGGCGCGAGGGATGCCGCCCTCGGGATGGACCAGTTCATTCAGCACCCGCTTGAACCACCAACCTTCGAGCATCTGCACCGACAGCGCCTGATGGTTCAGCGAGACATGGTAGAGCTCGGACTGCAACTGCTCTGTGATCTCGACGGCATCGGGCTGGGACGGGATCACGTAGATCTGTGCCAGCAGGGCTTCGCGCTCAGTCTCATCCAGTGCGAGGTAGGCCTCGAAAGCCGGCTTGAGCTCGCTGTTGGTGGAACTGGTCGCCGCATGCTTGAGTCGCTTGGCGGCCTCAGCCACGTCGCGGTCGCGACCTTCGATACCCAGGACGGCGCATGCGCTTCCGGGCGCGGCCGCAGCGGTGGTGATCAGGAAGCGCGCTGTGCCAAGCGGAATTTCACCGCTGGCCAGGCCGACCAGCCAGACGCGCAGCGTCTTCCACAGCTCGGCGCTCAGATCGGTCAGGTTTGCAGTCGCCTTCAGCGAATGTTTGGCCTGCAGCACGGCCAGCGGCTCTCCGCCGACTTCGAAACTCACATCGTCCAGTGTTTCCAGGCTGACAACGAAGTCGCTGGTACGGCTGCGCCGGATTGCCCACAGCAGGGCGAGCCGGACCTGGTACAGGTAGCCCACCATCGACGGTGCGGCGCCGAAGGTGGAGATGCTGGGCGGGATCATGGTAGATGCCTCCTGTCCTGAATTCGAGCTACGCCATTGCAATGCGCGGCACGCCGGCCTTGTCGAGCAATTCGTAGAGCGGCGCGACCTTAGTTCGCTGGCCGCGTTCGGGCGAGTAGGTGAAGATCACCCGCTGCTTAGCACGGGTGAATGCGACAAAGAATCCGGCCGTTGCGTCGACCGGGTCCTGGGTGTAGCTCCACCAGGCATCGTCATCGAGCCCGACGAAAATGACGGTGTGGTACTCTAGGCCTTTGCTCTTGTGCAAAGTCATCAGGGGGAGCGCGTTGGCGCCCTCATAGGCGTCCAGTACTGCACGCCAGTCCTGCGCTTGCGCGGCGCTGGCCAGCAAGTGCAGCGCGACGCTGCTCTCCACCTCAGCGAACCAATTTCCCTGGCCATAGGGCGCGTGCGTGGCGACCAGGGCATTGGGATCCACGAACGCCAGCACCGCCTGAACCATGGACCGGGCTTGCGCTTCGGTGGATGGGGGGCGCGGATGCTGTCGGACAAACTCACTTGCGAAGTCATCCAGATCGCGGGCCAGCGCGCGCCGAGCTCGATCATCGGTGGGGTCAATGCCGCGCAACCCGGCCAACGCATGCTGAGCCTCGCTCCAGCTCGATCCGCCGTGCGCGGCGCAGGCCAGGCGAAGCATCACGAGCACCAACTCCGAAAGCGGCTCCGTCAGCAGTTCCTGCAACATCTGGCTGCCGACATATGCGGCTTCATTGCGGACGGGGATGCCCGCAGCGGCGAAAGCGGGCGTCAGCACTTGGGCATAGTCCTCGGCCTTCTGCCGGACCAGCAGCACGAAATCGGTGGGCTGGAGGCTGTGCTCGCGCATTTGCGCCGCGACGTAGGTTGCCAACGTGCTGGCCTCTGCGTGCGTACTGGAGAAGTCCCAGATGGAACAGCAGGCATCGGGGATGGCTGCCTTGGTCTTGGATTCAGGACGCGCTGCATTTGCGTCCAAGGCCTGCGCCAGCACGTGCTGAATGCAGACCAGCTCGGGCGATGACCGGTAGTTGCTGAGCAGCGGGATGCGCTTCGCCGCGAAGGACTGCTCAAAGGCCCCGAACGGGTCATCCATCGCGAGCGCGAAGCGCATAATCTGCTGCTTGTTGTCGCCCACCGCCGTCATGACCGTCGAGGTGCCGAGGAAGATGGTCTGGACCAGGTCGAGCTGGGCTTGGGTGGTGTCCTGGAATTCATCCATGAAAACATGCGAATAAGTCAAGGCCAAGGCATGGCGTACCGCTGTGTTGATGCGGATCAAGAGCTCGGCCAAGCGGCTGAGCATGGGGAAGGACAGGTAGCTGCGCTCGGCGCTATGCAACTGTTGATCCCAAAAGTGCTGACCTGCCCACCGGCCGACCGTTGTAGTGGACCAGCCGGCTTCCGGCAGGGGGCCGTCCAAGACATGGCGCCGCTCGAACGCGGTGGCCGGGATGGTCTGAACTGCGGCAGCTCCGAACGGGTTGTCCTGCGCCTGCCCCGCACGTCGCAGGAAGTCGATCCAGTAGGCCTTCTTCGGAAACAGGATGCCGTAATCGGGTGTCGGCCGCCAGCGGTCCGGCAGCGCCTGGCCAAAACGATCGACAAGGCTTTTGGCGAATGCGTCGAACGTCAGGGAGTCGAAGCGCCTCGCGTGATCCGCGTGACAGCGTTGGCGCACGCGGCGGGAAAGATTGCGCGCAGCGTCGCGCTTGAAGCTGATCGCCAGAATGCGCTGCGGAGCCGGGGAGGCGCCCGTCTGCAAGAGAAAGGCCGCCCGCTGCGCCAGCAACTCCGTTTTTCCCGCGCCCGGTCCGGCGAGCACCGAACAGTGCTCGCTGGACCGCACCACAGTCACCGCATTTGGCTCAAGGCTGTCGACGCCCACCGGCAGCCAGTCAGCCGCTGGGATGCGCCGCGGCGGCAAGGCCATGCTCACAGCTGCGATACTTGGGCGGCGATGTGCTGCAGCACGCGCTGGAGCACCGGCGGCATGCCGGCACGCAACGCGGGCAGATCGATGTGCGTCAGGGCGCGGAGGTGGGTGGCGGGCTTGCTGTGAGTCAGGAAGTGATAACGATAGGCGGCCATATGGGCGCAGAAAGGCTGCGCGCTGCCGGTGTAAGCGGCCAGACCGAGCCCTGCCGTTCCGAGGACCACCTCGGCGGCTGCCTCGTTGGTCATGCGAGGTCCTGTCCCCTCGATGGTGGCCGCATAGGCGGCCGGGAAGGCGTGCAGCATGGCCAGATCGAGATCCAAGGGCCAAGAGAAGAAGACCGACGAGGAGCGCTGCAGATAGTTGAGCCAGTCTTCGAGGATCGCACCGTCCCAGGTGTCCATCGTTGCGAGGCGCTCGTCGGTCAAGATCGAGCCGTCAGACGCGGCCAGGATCTGCTCACGTGGGGTTCCTAATGCAAGCAGTTGCTGCAGCGCATTCTTGACGCGGCCAAAGCCCCCGCCGTCGCGCCCCAGGTCCAGGTCGAGCAGGGTCGCATACGGAATGCCCAGTCCCTTCAGAAGCCGCCAGAAGTGGTTCACATGGCGACCACCAAGCGGCACGATGGCCACGAAGGACGGATCGACCAGGAGGTCCAAAGCCTCGGCCAGCCGCGGCAGCACGATGCGCTCGGAGTCACCTTCGACCAGCAGAACGAAACGCGCGAAGTACAGTTCCGGAAAGGCCAGAAAGGCATTGCGGACGAACTTGATTGCCTCGACACTGCCGGCGGGCATCGGAATGGGCTGGACGGTCGACGTCCCGCTGGCCGTATCGCGTCGGCAATAGCGCACGTCCTCGGGCGAGATGCGCCCGAGCACCGAAGGCGCATGGCTGCTAACCAACGCCTGCCCGGCACCAGTCTCCACGAGACTGCGGATCTGCTTCAGGATCCGTGAGAGGTAGTACGGAGTCACGTGGTTCTCCGGCTCCTCGACCGCGAAGAGGGTCAGGGCAGGCACGCTGAGTTCCTCGGACCGGAACCCCTCGATCCGACCTGCCACCGCAGCTCGCTCCACGTCGAAAACGGCCGCCGCCAGCGCGAAATAGAAGAGGGACTGCTGCCCGTCGCTCAAGGCTTCCAGCCCACGGTCCTGGCCCGCCGGGCCCCGCTTGAACATCACACCGATGCGCGCGATGACTTCCTCGAAGCGTCGGCTCGTCAAGCTGAGCTCCGGCGCGCAGTCGATGTCGCCCTCGTGCAGAGCGTCCCAACGCTGGGACAGCGACTGGCTGATAGCTTGAATGGCCTTCTCGCCACCAAAGGCGGTCGTCAGTTGTTCCGTGGCGGCGTCGACCGCGGACTGCGTCCCTGCCGACCACTCTATCGCCCTGAGCAGCCGCGCTGCCAGGGCTCCCGTCGTGGCGCGAATCTGCGTGGCCGCGTCGCGGCTGGCCGGTGTATAGAACAGCTGGATCAAGCCGCGGTCGGCGGGTGCCACAGGGAAAGCCTGGTCGTCCCGGACGATCGGCTCGGCGGTCCCGATCCAGCTCAGCTCCTGGCTGACAGTACCTTCGGCCGTACCGTCATCGTCCCAGCGAGCGCGCAGCCGCAACCGGCACAGCGGAGTACCACCGGGCCGCTCCACTCGTACATGACGGAATACGGGAGCCACCGTTGCCGCGGTGGCGCTACCGTCAGCCAGCTCCGGCAAGCTCAGCCGCACATCGATGGTCAGCGCTCGCGACTTGGGGCGCTCGGTCTCGGTGGGGGGCACATGGAAGTCAGAGAGGACGATCGTGCGGAGCGCCCGGGTCACACCGAACAGGCGCATGAGGGCTTGAAGTGCCGCTGTCTTGCCGGAAGCATTGGCTCCGACGAACCCGGTCAGGCCCGGGCTGAGATGGATGACTGTCGGGACGGGGCCATAGCACCGGAATCCGGTGATGGTGACACTTTCGATATGCATTGGCACCGCTCCCTGGTGGCGCATTTATTGTTTATGCGCGCCAGATCTACCATCGACATTGCAATGCATACACCGGCGCTAGTCGATGGTAGCAAATCAATGCGCGCGTTCGCCTGGACGCAATCAGGTCTGGCGTATCCAGCGATCGCAAAGCGATAGATACCGGACGTAGGCCCACCGAGGTAAAGGACCGCAACCGCTGCGAAGAAGTCATTGTCTTTGGTCCCTTGAACTTCCGCTTTGGGTCGGTAGTAGACCGTGGTCGATGTCCGCCAATGGCCGAAAGCGGAACGCAGCACCGCATGCCCCAAGGGTGGATAGCGAGCGGAGTGCTGCGTTTCCTTGTTCATCGGCTCTGCCCTAGGGAACGCTGAATCATCCAGATTGCGGCCGGTGCGGCATAGTTTGTACTCACGCGCTTCGCCAAAGTGGGTGCGAACAGCACTGACTTTGCCAATCCGTCCACGCGCGTGGGCCGGCTCGACCCCATCCACGGAGAGGCTTTGCACTATATTGGTGCAATGGATGCCGCCCACGCCGCCCCTTCATTGGAACAACTGGCCACGCCGCTGGTGTGGACCGGTGCCGACGGACGCATCGCCGGTGCCAACCCGGCGTTCTGCCGCTGGCTGGGGGTGAGCGTGCGGCGCCTGCTGGGCCAGCCGCTGGCTTCGCTGGAGGTCCAGGACGACGCCCTCGCCAGCCGCCTGCTGGCCCCGGACGCGGAAACCATCCGCCTGCCGCGGCTGGCGCTGGCCCTGCCCGGCGAGGCGCCGCGCTTCGCCGACGGCTGGCTGAGCGCGCGGGAAGGCGGCTGGTTGCTGGAGGCGCATCCGGTGGACGAGTTTCCCACCGCCGACCCGGCGCAGGTGTTGCCGGGTGCGTTCAGCGCCGCGCTCAAGGGCCTGGCGCATGAACTGCGCAATCCGCTGGCGGGGTTGAAGGGCGCGGCCCAGCTGCTGGCACGCCGCGCCCACGGCCGCGACGTCGAGGAGCGCGAGCTGGTCGAGCTGATCGGCGTCGAGATCGAGCGCCTCAACACCCTGCTCGAACAACTGCTGTCGCCGGCCCCGCCGCGCCCGCACGCACCGCTGAACATCCATGCCGCGCTGGAGCGGGTGCTGCGGCTGGTCGAGAGCGAGGCCGGCTGGTCGCTGCAACTGCAACGCGACTACGACCCCAGCATCCCCGAGCTGCCCGGCGATGGCGACCGCCTCACCCAGGCGCTGCTCAACCTGGTGCGCAACGCCATCCAGGCCGGTGCCACCCGCATCACCCTGCGCACCCGCGTCGAGCATGGCCTGCGCATCGCCGAGCAACTGCACCCTCTGGCATTGCGGCTGGAAGTGGTCGACGACGGCCGTGGCGTACCGGAGGAACTGGCCGAGCACCTGTTCCTGCCGCTGGTCAGCGGCCGTGCCGAGGGCACCGGGCTGGGGTTGGCGCTGGCGCAGCAGGTGGCGCGCGAGCATCGCGGTACCTTGAGCTACCGCTCGCGGCCGGGGCACACGGTATTCACGGTGCTGCTGCCGCTGCCGGGCGTGGAGGCAAGCGATGCTTGATGCATCTTGCGACGGGGCCGCCCGCGTCTTCGCCCCCCGTAGGTCGGGAGCTTGCTCCCGGCGAAAATTCCCCTCTTCGTTTTCGCGCAGAGCGGAGCCTGCTTTTGCTGCTGTTGTTGCTCGTGATTTTGCTCCTCGGCTTTCGACTTCCCCTGCCGTAAAGCGAGCCGAGCACCGCAGCGGGACGGGGGGCGAAGAGGCGCACGTGTCTGAGCGAAGCGAGTTGTGCGCCGTCCCCCCGGCCCGCGAGGAGCGCAGGGGACCGATGCGGCGCAGCCGCATCGGCTCGCGTCCAGCTGTGCTTTCTTTTGGTTACTTTTCTTTGCACGAGCAAAGAGGCGCTTTTTCAACAGCCGAATGGCTGGTCAAAGTGACTCGCTCCTGCGGAGCAGGAGTGAAAGCTCTGATTTCATGCCTTGGCTATTGCCCCTTCCCAAGGGGGAATCAAGTTCCTTGGGAAAGGGAAGGCGAGGCAATGAAGGGAAGCAGGAGCAAAGGCTTTCGCTCCCCTTTCGGGGAGCGAGTTACTTCTCTTTGCTCGTGCAAAGAGAAGGTAACCAAGAGAAAGCACGCCCTGCCTACGCGCCCCACGCGCTGCGCGCGCGGGGTCCACTCCGCCGCCGGGATTTTTCGACGAGACATCCCTGTCTCGTCGAAAAACGACGTGCATCCATGCACGTCGCCCCTGCGGGGTCTTGTCCGTCGGCTCCGTCGCTGCGGAAGGGAACCCGAACGTCAAAGGCTGAAAGCAAAATCACGAGCAACAGCAACAGCAACAGCAACAGCAACAGCAACAGCTGGCTCCTCTCGTGCCTGCAACGGCATGCATCCTGGCGGCCGAATCGCCCATCACTTGCGGGGGCGCAATGAAACCCACTGACACCCAAGCCCACACGCTCTGGGTCGTCGATGACGACCGCTCGGTGCGCTTCGTCCTCAGCACCGCCCTGCGCGATGCCGGCTACGCCGTCGAAGGCTTCGACAGCGCCGCCGCCGCGCTCGACGCACTCACGCGGCGCCCGCCACCGGCACTGCTGTTCACCGACGTACGCATGCCCGGCGACGACGGCCTGGTATTGCTGGAAAAACTCAAGGCCGCGCATCCGCAACTGCCGGTGATCGTGATGTCCGCGCACACCGACGTCGCCAGCACCGCCGGCGCATTCCGCGGCGGCGCCCACGAATTCCTGTCCAAGCCGTTCGATCTG
>Ga0180218_1002112_pt1 | contig 10733 bp, 7 predicted proteins | sample eDN3rd37CKraftBY_FD_151334 | JGI IMG/M metagenome (GOLD analysis project Ga0180218, IMG submission 151334) | Enriched backyard soil microbial communities from Emeryville, California, USA - eDNA 3rd pass 37_C Kraft BY (version 2) (version 2) | ecosystem: Environmental > Terrestrial > Soil >... | reverse complement strand
GACGGAACAAGTCGTAGTCCGTGAACGCCAGATACAACGACGCCACCATCGGGAACGCCGTCAACACCACGAAACCCACCAACCACGGCGACAAGAACGCGAACCCCGCACCCGCCTCACGACGGCGCTTGGCCCGCCCCCGCTCGGGGGACGCGGGCTGCGTCCCCCGAGCGTCGTCGAGCGTGGTGCCCGAGGTCACGGCAGTCACGACTGCTTCACCGCGCCGTCCGCGAAGGAGAACCACTGCGTGACGAACTCGTCGACGGTGATGTTGCCGTAGCCGAGCTCCTCACCGAGGCGCTTGAACTCCGCCTCGATCTCGCCGAAGCCCTCGACCGGCACCGGAGCGGGCTCGGTGACGACGTCGGCCACCTGCTCCTCGTACTGCACGACCTGCTCGTCCACGGAGCCCGGCTCGACCTTCATGGCGTCGCGCTGGGCCTGGACCGCGGGAACGCCCTTCGAGGTACCGAAGATCGCGCCGACCTCGGGCTCGTTGATGAGGAAGTCGATGAGCGCCGCGGCGGCCTCGGGCTGCTCGGTCTTGGCGGACGCCGACAGGAGCATCGACGGCTTCCAGAACTGGGCCGGGCCGTTCTCGCCGGACGGGATCGGGAGCATCTGGATGTCCTCGCCCGACTCGGCCACGTAGCCCGCCAGGAAGTTGTCCCAGGTGGACTCGGACGCGACCTCGTTGACGTGGAACCCGCCGAGCGGCTCGAGCTGCTTGTTCTTCTGGATCGGGTAGATCGCCTTCGAGTCGCGCAGCTCCTGGCCCAGGTTCAGCCACTCGGTCATCTGCGCCTCGTCGAAGTTCAGCTGACCGTCCTCGCTGAACGGCTCGACGCCCTGCTGGACGAGCCACTGGAGGAAGAACCAGAACGTCGCGGTGAAGTCGCCGCCGCCGTACAGGGCCGGGTCCTCGCCGGCGCCCGCCTCGGTGACCTTCTGGATCCACGCGCTGTAGTCGTCCCAGGTGTACCCCTCGGCGAGCGGCTCGACGCCCACCTTCTTGAGCAGGTCGGCGTTGTAGAACGTGGCGAGGGTGTTGGTGCTGGTCGGGACGCCGTACTGCGCCCCGTCGATCTGTCCGGAGGACAGCAGCGAGTCCTCGACGCCCTCGGTGTCGAGGTTGACGCCCACCTGGCCGCCCAGGTCCAGGAGCTGGCCGGTGCCGCCGTACTGACGGAGGTAGGACAGGTCCATCTGGATCACGTCGGGCAGCGCGCCGCCCGCGGCCTCGGTGGCGCGCGCGGTCCAGTAGCCGTCCCAGTCCTGGAACTGCGTCTGCACGGTGATGTTGGGGTGCTCCTCCTCGAAGAGGTCCACCGCCTTCTCGTACATCTCGGCGCGTGCCGGCTCGCCCCACCAGGCGAGCGAGATGGTGATGTCCTCGTCGGTGCTCACCTTCTCCGCGGAGCCAGGCTCCGCGGGGTCGGTGCCGCCTCCGCAGGCGGTGAGGGTGAGGGCGACGGCGACCGCCGCCGCGGCCGCGCCGGCGGCCTTCCGCGTGATCCTCATGTGAGCCTCCTCGCTCGTCGATCGTCCACGATCGTCGGCGACGAGAGCGCCCCGTTGACCCCTCGCACGGCTGCCGACTGAATCGATAAAACAGGATTCGGTAAGCGTTGTCCAGCCCCGAGGTGCCCCGAGTCACATCACGATCCCGCAACGAGCCCCGACGGTTTCCCCCGGCGACGACCCGCCGCGCCCGCGGGGTGGCGGGCACTCGGCGAGAACGTGTGATCGCTCACATCCGGCCGGAAGCCTACGTCGAGGCGCCGCCGTCCGACGAACCCGCAGGAGAGAGCCGCCGCTCGGGCGCACGCGCCATCCCGCGAGCTGTCAGAGCCAGGTGGGGCTGGAGCACTACTGGGCTCTGACAGCTCGGGAGGTTGCGGTCGTCGGCCCGCGGCGGGCGCGCTCAGACCGCGGCGAGCACGGGCACCTGGGCCAGCACGGCGTCCACGAGCCCGGCATCCGTGCCGACACCCTCCGGCAGCAGGCCCGGCAGCGCCAGCAGCGCCCGCGCGACGTCCGCCGGCGAGGCCGCGGCCGCGTCGCCGCCACCGGCCGTGGCCACCACGTCGGCGAGCTCCTGCGCGCGCGGGTCGTCGACCAGCCGTCCGGCGGCCGCCTCCCGGCGCACCACCTCGCTCCATGCCGCCAGCGCGAACGCCGCGCCCTCCGGGACCGCGCCCGCCGCGAGCCGGTCGGCGACGACGCCGCCCCACCGGAACGGGATCTTCTGCGTGCCGTCCATCGACACCTGCACCGTCGTGTGACCCGTCGCCGGGTTGGCGAACCGCTCCAGCAGCGACTCCGCGTACGCGCGCAGGTCGGCACCGTCGGGCGGGGTGAGCGTCGGCAGCGCGTCGTCGAGCATGAACGCGCGGGCGCGCTCGTGCAGCGCAGGGTCGGTCACCGCCTCCGCGAGGGTGGCGTGCCCCGCCAGCCGGCCCGCGTACGCGAGCAGCGAGTGCGTGCCGTTGAGCAGCCGCAGCTTGGCCTGCTCCCAGGGCGCGACGTCGGCGGTGAACGTCGCACCGGCCTTCTCCCAGGCGGGGCGGGGGCCGGCGAACCTGTCCTCGATCACCCACTGCCGGAACGGCTCCCCGACCACGAGACCCTCGTCCCGCGCCCCGAGCTCGCGCTCGACGGCGTCCCGCTGCTCCGGCGTCGTGGCCGGGACGATCCGGTCCACCATCGAGCACGGGAACGCGACGTCGGTCGTGAGCCACGACCGCAGCCCGGCGCCCCGGTCCCCCGGGAGCGCCGCGTCCACCGCCTCGCCCACGAGACGCTCCAGGACGTGCCCGTTGTCGACCATGTTGTCGCAGGTCAGCACCGTGATCGGGCGGCGCTCCCCCGCGGCCTGCGCGGCACGCCACCGTGCCGCGAGCCCGCGCACGAGCAGCCCGACCGCCGTCGCGCCGGGCACCGTCGCGTCATCGGCGGCGAGGGCGTCGAGGTCCGGGCGCACCCGCCCGACGTCGAGCCCGCCATCGGCCCCGCGGGCATACCCCTTCTCGGTGACGGTGAGCGTCACGACGTGCGTCGTCGGCGCCGCGACCGTCTCCAGCACCCGCGCCGTCTCCTCCGCCGGCCACACGACGTCGAGCACCGCCCCCACCAGGTCCAGGCGCGTCTCGTGCGTGCCCGCCGTGAGCACGGAGTAGACGCCGTCCTGCGGGCGCAGCTGGTCGCGCACGGACGCCGACCGCTGGGTGACGCCGAGGATGCCCCAGCGACGGTCCCCCGTCGCGCGGGCGGCCAGCTCCGTGAACACCGCCTGGTGCGCCCGGTGGAACGCCCCGATCCCGAGGTGCACGATGCCCACCCGGTCGGGCGTCACCGGCGCCTCGAGCCGGGCGGGCAGGTCGGAGCGGTGCAGGCGGTCGGTCATGGTTCCTCCGTCGTCCCGGCGACGGCGCCGGGGGATGCTTCGGTGTCGGTCGGGGATCGGTCGGGCAGTCGGGGTGGGTCTGGGGCGGTCCGGATCGCTCACGGTCGGTCGGCGGGCCGCGGCTCCGCGGCGCGCGGGGGCGCGGTCGACCCGCGGACGACGAGCTCGACGGGCAGCGTCACGTCGTCCCGCGGGCCCTCGCCGTCCTTGCCCGGACGCGCGACCAGGCGGTCGACGGCCACCCGGCCGGAGTCTCGGAGGTCGGTCCGCAACGTCGTGAGGGGCGGGGCCAGCAGCTCCGCCACGTACGCGTCGTCGCAGCCGACGACGGACAGGTCGCCGGGCACGTCGAGGCCGCGGACCCGCAGCCGCTCGACCAGGCCGACGGCGACGAGGTCGTTGAACGTCACGACCGCCGTCGCGCGGGAGGCGACGACGAGGTCGGCCGCCGCGTGCCCGCCGGCGACCTGCGGCCGGTGCGGCCCGAGCTCCACGAGCTCGACGTCGCCGAGCCGCGCGGCAGCCGCGCGGAGCCCGGCGCGGCGGCGGCCGTCCGACCACGACCGGGCGGGCCCTCCCACGTAGGCGACCTTCTCGTGCCCCAGGGCCCGCAGGTGCTCGAGGGCCCGCAGCATCCCCGCCTCGTGGTCGGCCACCACCGACGGCAGCCCGTCGACGTGGTGGTTGACCAGCACCACCGGGCGACCCTCGAGCGCCTCGACGGTGCGCTCGACCGCGCGCGGCGAGCACAGGATGATGCCGTCGGTCTGCGGGGCGAGGCCCGAGACGGCCTCGGTCTCGAGCTCGGGGTCCTCGTCGGAGTCGACGACGAACAGCCCGACGCCGCGTTCCCGCGCCTGGGCCTGGGCCCCCTTGGCGATCGCCGCGAAGTACGGGTTGGCGAGGTCGGGGACCACCAGCCCCAGCGCTCCGGAACGCCCCGCGCGGAGCACGCTGGCCGCCCGGTTGGGGCGGTAGCCCAGCTCGCGCGCGGCGGCCGTCACCCGGTCGCGCGTCGGCGTGGCGACCCGTTGCGGGTCGGTCAGGGCGCGTGACACCGTCGAGATCGACACGCCCGCCGCCCGCGCGACATCGTGCACCGTGACCACGACCACCGTCTCCTCGTGCCACCGCCCGCATCCGAGCGATGCGAACGTTTGCCAGATCGTCCCACATCTCGCCTCGTCGTGTCTCCCCCTCCCCTCGATGTCGAGGGGATTCCACGCCCGGCGGTCGGCAGGCTACGATGCAAACGTTCGCACCCCGTCTCGACGTTGAGGAGCTCCTGTGAGCGAGCGCTGGACCCTGCACCCCGACCGGGCGCTGCCCGCCGACCCCGGTACCCGGGACCTGGCCCGCGAGATCTACGCGGGGGTGCGGGACCTGCCGATCGTCTCGATGCACGGCCACGTGCCCGTCGAGTGGTTCGCCGACGACGCCCCCTTCGGCGACCCGGCCGAGCTCGTCGTCGTGCCCGACCACTACCTCACGCGGATGCTGGTCTCCCAGGGCGAGACGCTGCCCCGCCTCGGCGTCGGCTCCACGGACGACGAGGCTGTCGAGACCGACCCGCGGGAGATCTGGCGGCGCTTCTGCGCCGGGTGGAAGCACTTCCGCGGCACGCCCACCCGCTACTGGCTGGAGCACGTGCTCGTCGAGATCTTCGGCGTCACGCAGCGCCCCTCCGCGGAGACGGCCGACGCCCTGTACGACGAGGTGGCCGCGCGCCTCGCCGAGCAGGAGTTCCGCCCGCGCGCTCTGCTCGACGCCTTCAACATCGAGGTCATCGCCACGACGGACCCCGCCTGGGCCACGCTCGACGCGCACGCGAAGCTCGCCGCCGACGGCTACGGCGACCGCGTGCTGCCGACCTTCCGGCCCGACCCGCTGCTGCACGTCGACCGCGCGACCTGGCGCGAGGACGTCGCGCGGCTCGGCGAGGCGGCCGGCGTCGACGTCACGTCGTACGACCGCTACCTCGAGGCCCTGCGCGCGCAGCGCGAGCGCTTCGTCGCCGCGGGCGCACGGGCGACCGACCACGGCCACCTGTTCGCCGACACGACGCCGCTGGACGACGCGGAGGCGGCGCGCATCCTCGACAAGGCCCTGGCCGGCACGGTCACGGCCGCCGAGGCGCAGGCGTTCAGCGGGCACATGCTGTTCCAGATGGCGGCGATGTCGGCCGAGGACGGCCTCGTGATGCAGCTGCACCCGGGCGTGCTGCGCGACCACGCCAGCGGCCCGTTCGCCGCGTTCGGCCCGGACAAGGGCTACGACATCCCGGTGGTCACCGAGTTCACGCGCTCCCTGCGGCCCGTGCTGGACGCCTTCGGCCACCACCCGGGCTTCCGCCTGATCGCGTTCACGGTGGACGAGGACGTGTACTCGCGCGAGCTCGCGCCGCTGGCCGGCGTCTACCCGGCGCTGCGGCTCGGCGCGCCGTGGTGGTTCCTCGACGCCCCCGACGCGATGCGGAGGTTCCGCGAGGCGGCCACCGAGACGGCCGGGTTCAGCAACCTGAGCGGCTTCGTGGACGACACCCGCGCGTTCTGCTCCATCCCCGCGCGGCACGACCTGGCCCGCCGCGTCGACGCCGGCTACCTGGCCCGGCTGGTGGCGGAGCACCGCCTCGACCTGGACGAGGCGCACGACGTCGCGGCCGACCTCACCTACCGCCTGGCGCAGGCGGCCTACTCCCGCCCCTGACGACGAGCACGAGGAGCTACGCAGTGAAGATGGGTTTCCGCTGGTACGGCGAGGGCAACGACACGGTCACGCTGGACCACGTCCGGCAGATCCCCGGCGTGGAGACGATCGTGTGGAGCCTGCACCACAAGCAGGCCGGCGAGGTGTGGGAGCAGGCGGAGATCGACGCCGAGGTCGCGCGCATCACCGGCCTGACCGACGAGGCCCGGGCCCGCGGCGTGACGCGCACGCTCGACGCCGAGGTGGTCGAGTCGGTCAACGTGCACGAGTCGATCAAGCTGGGGCGCACCGTCCTCGGGCTGAGCCGTGACGAGGCGATCGAGAACTACGCGACGACGCTCCGGCGGCTGGGGCGGGCCGGGGTGAAGGTGGTCTGCTACAACTTCATGCCCGTCTTCGACTGGCTGCGCACGGACCTGTGGCACCCGCTGCCCGACGGCTCGACCGCGCTGTTCTTCGAGAAGGCGGTCGTGGACGAGATGACGCCCGAGGGCCTCATCGCCGACATGGAGGCCGGGTCGCACGGCCTCACGCTGCCCGGCTGGGAGCCGGAGCGGCTCGCGGGATTCACCGAGCTCAACGCCGCGTACGAGGGCGTCACGCACGAGGACATGTACGCGAACTACCGGTACTTCCTCGACGCCGTGATCCCGGCCGCGGAAGAGGCCGGGATCAAGCTGGGCGTGCACCCGGACGACCCGCCGTTCGACGTCTTCGGCTGGCCGCGCGTCGTCTCGACGCCGGACGACCTGCAGCGCGTGCTCGACCTGCACCCGAGCCCGAACCACGGCCTCACGCTCTGCCTCGGCAGCTTCTCCGCCAACCCGGCCCAGGCTCCGCTGGCCGCGGACACGGTGCGCCGCTTCATGGACCGCATCCACTTCACGCACGTGCGGAACATCAAGCACTTCCCGAACGGCGACTTCACCGAGGTGGGCCACCGCGCGTGCGAGGGCGACGTCGACACGACCGGGATCATGAAGGCCTACGCCGAGGCCGGGTACACCGGCTACGTGCGCCCCGACCACGGCCGCCACCTGTGGGACGAGAACACCACGAACAAGCCGCGCCCCGGCTACGGCCTCTACGACCGCGCGCTGGGCGTCCAGTACCTGCTCGGTGCGTGGGACGCGTTCCGCTACACCGCCCGCTGAGCACCACCGTGGGCCCGGGCCGTCGTCGTCCCGGGCCCGCGACACCGCGCACCGCCTGCCACCAGACCCGAGGGGATCCCGCCGGTGAGTTCCGAAAACGTTGTCGACGCCGCACCGCACCCGGCGTGGCTGCCCGACGGCGCGCTGGCCGCCGTCGGCCGCCGCCGCGTCGCCGTCGTCCTGCCCGACCTGTCAGGACCTGCGCGCGGTATACCCGGCGCCGATCCTGACGGCTCGGCGGACGTGGCCTCGACCCTGCGAGCGGAGCTCGAGCGTGCGACGACGGCGCACGGCGGCGACGTCGTCGCTCCGGACGCCTCCCCCGACCTCCTCCTCGCCCTGTCCCCCGAGCTGTCAGGAGGAGAGCGCGGCATCCCCCGCGCTCGTCCTGACAACTCGGGGGGCGGGTTCCGGTTCGTGCGCGACGGCGGCCGGGTCACCGTGACGGCGGCGACGGCGACGGCGCTGCTGCACGGGTGGTTCCACGTGGTGCGGCTGGGCGAGGCGGCGTTCAGGGGGCCCGACGCCGACGAGCGGCACGCCCCGGCGTTCGCGCTCCGCGTGCTGGACCACTGGGACAACGTGGACGTGCACCCGGTGATGGGGCAGGTCGAGCGCGGGTACTCGGGCGGGTCGATCTTCTACGCCGACGGGCGCGTGCGCGACGACCTGTCCCGCGTCACCGCCTACGCGCGGTTGCTCGCCGCGACCGGGATCGACCGCGTCTGCATCAACAACGTCAACGTGCACGCCCGCGAGGCGCGGCTGCTCACCGACGACCTGCCGGAGGTCGCGCGCGTCGCCGCCGCCCTGCGGACGTACGGCGTGCGCACCCACCTCGCGGTGAGCTTCGCCGCGCCGATGACGCTCGGCGGGCTCCCGACGTCCGACCCGCTCGACGACGACGTCCGCGCCTGGTGGCGGGCCGCCGCCGACCGCGTCTGGGCGACGATCCCGGACTTCGGCGGGTTCGTCGTCAAGGCCGACTCGGAGGGCCAGCCGGGCCCGTTCGCGTACGGCCGCGACCACGCCGACGGCGCGAACCTGCTCGCCGACGCGGTCGCCCCGCACGGCGGCGTCGTGCACTGGCGGGCGTTCGTCTACGACCACACGCAGGACTGGCGCGACCGCTCGACCGACCGCGCCCGGGCCGCCTACGACCACTTCGCCCCGCTCGACGGGCGGTTCGCGGACAACGTGGTCGTGCAGGTCAAGCACGGCCCGATCGACTTCCAGACGCGCGAGGCGGTCTCGCCGGTCCTCGCCGGGATGCCCGCCACCCGGCTCGCCCTCGAGCTGCAGGTGACGCAGGAGTACACGGGCCAGCAGCGGCACGCGTGCTACCTCGCGCCGTGGTGGAGCGAGAACCTCGGCTTCCGGCCGTGGGGAGAGGACGGTGCCGCGGTGCGCGACGTCGTCGCCGGCCGCGGCCCCGGCGCCGCGGCGGCGGTGGCCGCCACCGGGGGCGGCGGGATCGCCGCCGTCTCGAACGTGGGCGACGACCGGTTCTGGACCGGACACCCGCTGGCCCAGGCGAACCTCTACGCCTTCGGGCGGCTGGCGTGGGACCCGACGCTCGCGCCGTCGACGATCCTCGACGAGTGGATCGGCCTGACGTTCGCCGGGCCGGACGGCGCCGTCGAGCCGCGGGTCCGCGACGTGCTGCACGCGGTGCTCGACGACTCGTGGCGCACCTACGAGTCGTACACCGCGCCGCTGGGCGTCGGGTTCATGGTGCGCCCGGGCCACCACTACGGCCCCGACGTGGACGGCTACGAGTACACGCCGTGGGGCACGTACCACTTCGCCGACCGCGACGGCATCGGCGTGGACCGCACCCGGGCCACCGGCACCGGGTTCACCGGTCAGTACCCGGCGCCCTGGCGCGACGTCTACGAGGACCTCGCGACCTGCCCCGACGAGCTGCTGCTGTTCTTCCACCACGTGCCGTACACGCACGTGCTGCGCTCCGGCGTCACCGTGGTCCAGCACGTCTACGACACCCACTTCGACGGCGTCGAGCGGGTTCGCGAGGCCGTCGCGGCGTGGGAGTCGCTGGCCGACCTGGTGCCCGCCGCCGTCCCTGCCGACGTCGACGCCCGCGTCCGCGAGCGCCTCGCCGAGCAGCTGCGGTCCGCCGTCGAGTGGCGCGACCAGCTGAACACGTACTTCCTCCGCAAGTCCGGGGTCCCCGACGCCCACGGCCGCACGATCTACTGAGGGCGGCCGCACCGTGCGGACGTGCCGTGCGGACGTGCGCTTGACCCTCCCCTCGGGGGAGGGTCGAGGGTGCTGCGCAGGAGGTGAGACCCACGACGTCCTTCACGATCACCGAGGTGGCCCGGCTGTCGGGCACCACGCTCAAGACGCTCTACCACTACGACCGGATCGGCTTGCTCGTCCCCGCCCGGGACGAGCGGAACGACTACCGGACGTACTCGGAGTCCGACCTGGCGCGCCTGCAGCAGATCCTGTTCTTCCGGGAGCTCGACGTGCCGCTGGGCGCGATCGCGGAGGCCCTGTCGGGCCGCACGTCCCGGCTCGAGTGCCTGCTGGACCAGCGGGCCATGCTCCGCGCGCGCGGGGCGCGGCTCGCCCGGGTGCGGGCGACGCTCGAGCGGGCCATCGCACACGAGACACAGGGAGACCCCATGCCCACCGACGACATGTTCACCGGGCTCGACCGCGCGGGTTGGCAGGACGCCCTCGCGGAGCAGGACGCGCACCTGCGCGACACGTACGGCGTCGAGCTCGGCACCGCCGACGTCGACGCGGACCGGATGAACGCGGCCGCCGCCGAGGCGACGGCGTTCATGACCTTCATGGCGGACGCGCTGCGCGCCGGCCTCCGGGCCGACGACGATTCCGTCACCGCGGAGATCCGCAGGCATCTGACGGCCCTCGACGCCGTGCACCCGACCGACGCGGAGGCCTTCGCCGGCCAGACGCGGTTCTTCGTCGCCGACGACTTCCACCGCGGGGTGCTGGAGCAGCAGCAGACCGGCCTGGCCTACTACCTGCTGCACGCGGCCGAGGAGTTCCGCGCCCGCGCGTAGGCCGCACCGCCGCGGGGAGCCCGTCCGGCTCCCCGCGGCGACGGGGTGGTCAGCCCGCGGCGAGCAGCTCCAGGGTGTCGACCACCCGGTGGGAGAACCCCCACTCGTTGTCGTACCAGGCCACGACCTTCACGTGCCGGCCGTCGACACGCGTCAGGAGGGAGTCGAAGATCGACGAAGCCGGGTTGCCGGTGATGTCCGACGAGACGAGCGGGTCCTCCGAGTACTCCAGCACCCCCGCCAGGCGGCCGTCCGCGGCCTCGCGGTAGGCGGCGAGCACCTCCTCGCGCGTCACGTCGCGCGCGACGGCGGCGTTGAGCTCGACGATCGAGCCCACCGGCACGGGCACCCGGATCGAGTCGCCCGAGAGCTTCCCGTCGAGGCGCGGCAGCACCAGCCCGATCGCCTTGG
>Ga0180218_1002111_pt1 | contig 10742 bp, 17 predicted proteins | sample eDN3rd37CKraftBY_FD_151334 | JGI IMG/M metagenome (GOLD analysis project Ga0180218, IMG submission 151334) | Enriched backyard soil microbial communities from Emeryville, California, USA - eDNA 3rd pass 37_C Kraft BY (version 2) (version 2) | ecosystem: Environmental > Terrestrial > Soil >... | reverse complement strand
CTCGACGTCGGCTTGCGCTCGGCGTACGTGGCGTCGTGGCACGCCGCGCCGCTGCTGCTCGCGGGGGACAAGGGGTTGATCGCGTTCACGTCGTCACCGGGTTCGGTGTGCTACATGCACGGCCCGACCTACAAGAGAGAAAACAGAAAACCAAAGACAGAGCAACATCGAGGAGAGTCCGATGACGTACGCGTACGCCACGACCAGCGCACCCGGGATGGTCCGGGTCGCGCTCAACCACGCATCGACCGTGGACATAAGCCCTGATCAGGCGGAAGAATTGGCACGGGCACTGACCGAGGCCGCGGGGGCGGCTCGGTTCATGACCACGGGAGGGGCGGGCCGTGGCTGACTTTCTGGCAATCGAATGGCTGGAGGCGGTGCATCAGCGCTGCGCCGACCGCCTCGCGCTAATGGTCGGAGTCGCACTCCTGGATGGGCTGTCGGATCACGCCGAGGTAGCAGCGGCCGTCCGTATGCGGACCGGGCTGGGGGCGACGACACCGGATCAGGTGGACCGGGCGGTACAGGACCTGGTCGGCGCAGGGCTGCTCGCTGAGGTATTCCGCGCCCCGTGCGCAGAAGATCATGACCACGCCTTCGGGTGCGAGGAGCTGGTGCTCGAATTCCGAATTCCGGTGGTCGAGTGAGCAGCCGCCGTAAAAGGCTGGCTGCCTCGTCGCTGGAGGAACTGCAGGAGTTCTACGAGCCGTTGCTCGATCAGCTGCCCGACAACACCGAGGACGACCGGCTCGACTTCATCGACCCGGAGAACGGATCGGAGGACGGCTCAGACGGGGACGATGCCCCTGAGTATGCGCAGGCGAAGCAGATGGTCACCACACGGGGCAAAACCACGAAGGTCAAGGGGAAGAACGGGAAGACGCTCCAGGTCGAGGTGATCCATCCCGGCCAGATCCCGGACGTGGTGCAGCTGGGGAAACGCACCTACCACACCCACGGGGTCCGCAACGCCCCTGGCGAGATGGTCGAGGCGGGGCACGGGTTCATCGTGGAAAGTCCTCGCAAACCGTGGAAGACACCGCGGCGGAGTCACTGCGCGCACTGCGGTGGGGTGATGCCGGAGGCGGACACGAGCGACCCGAAGTTCACGTGCGAGTTCGACGGTGCGCCCTGGTGCACCTGCTCGCCGTGCGTGCTGCGCAAGCAGGTGGCCGGAGGGCACGAGCGGAACCGGGGCCAGCCGGCGAAATACTGCTCCGACGCCTGCAAGACCGGCGCTGATACCGCGCTGAACCGCTGGAGACGGGCGGTGAAGCGGAACGCGGAGCGTGGTCTACCGCCCCCGGCGCGGCCGCAGGATCGCGGCAGGTTGCGGTGGTCGGAGAAGCTGCGGTCAAGCATCGAAGGCACCGGGCACCGATACACCGCGGGCCGAGAAAGTCCGTGGAGCTACCCGCGGGTGTGACGGAAGTATTCCGTGACACGTAGAGAGGGCAGCGGGACGGCTCCGGTGGGCGGTGCCCCCTTACTGGTACCGCTCGGCGTTGGGATGGATGGCTCGGTGTCCTGGGCGGTTCTGCCGGGTCATCCGCCCAACGTGTTTTTTTACCCAAAACCGTCCTCGCGGGCGGGAGATCTCGCAATCGAAAGGAGCGAGTGATGTACCAGTTGTGCCAGCGCGGGCACGAGATCCGCTCCAGCGCGGATCGCACCGTGAGTGGCTACTGCCGCAGCTGCAAACGCGACGACGACCGGCGAGACCGCATCGCTAAGCGCGCCGCTCTCGACGTCGTCCGGGTCTTCGAGGCCGCAGGTGTTCGGTTCGTGGACAACGGTCAGCCCGTAGCTGCCGAAGAGGTAGCGGCTCAGATCGCTGCCGTGTTCGGGCCGCAGGTGTAGCCGTGGAGTTTCACGAGCTTCCCGAGTCCTGGCAGGCGAAGATCCGCAAGATTCGCCGCGAGAACGCCCGCTACAGGCTGGAGCGACGTGCGCTCCGTGCAGAGCTCGCGCAGCTCAAAGAGCGGCTAGCTCTGAGCTAGCTAAAAGTCTTCCGCCACAAGGCGGGATTCCCTGGCCTAAGGCACAGGGACAAACCAACGAAGGAAGCGAAGGAAACAGATGTACACACCTGCTCAAAGCGTGGAATTGGCAGTGGCCGAGATCAACGCACGGGAGGCTCAACCGACCTACCTGTGGCAGCTGGCCAAGTCGACCAACATCCCGCGGGAGACGTTGACGCACATGCTCAAGGAGCGCGGTGTCAAGGTCCTATACGAGGATCAAGGCGCACGCGCTGTTGCCTACATCACCAAAGCCGACACCCGGAAGCTGATGGGTCTGGAGACCGGCGAATCGGCCGCCCGGGGTGACCGATGACAGCGCCCGCTCTGAGCGAGCTGTTCACCGTCGCAGAGAAGTACCGTCAGAACGGATACCACCCGATCCCTGTTCGTGTGAACGGGGTTAAACCCAACGGGGACAAAGACATCACCTTCCCGGCTGAGTACAAAGGCGTCACGTTCGACCGTCCGGAGCAGTACGAGGGGTACAACGGTCTGGCGATCGACACTGGTCGTTCCGGAGTCGTCGCAATCGACGTTGACGAGAACCCCGCGAAGGGCAAGCAGGGGTTCGCCAACCTGGCCGCGGCGGGTATCACCCTGCCTCCTACGCGTGCCACGGTGACCACCTGGAGCGGTGGAAAGCACTACCTGTACCGTCCGCCGGCTGGCGTCACGATCCCGTCGAACTCAGACGGACGGCTGGCTAAAGACGTCGACGTCCGAGGCAACGGGGGTGGTGTGCTGTTCGTGGCACCGACCACGGTCGGGGACAAGCCGTACCAGTGGGACAACGGTCCGGTCGCCGTGCGGGATCTACCCGAGCTGCCCGCGGCGTTCGCCGAGCGTCTGCTCGGTACCAACCGCGAGTACCAGCGTCCGTCGTTCATCCCCGAGGTCGAGGTGACTCCGATCGTTCGTGAGCGTGCTGTCGAAGAGATCGACCGGCAACTCCGGGTGATCGCCGAAGCAGGGCCGGGGGAGCGGTGGAGCGCGTCGAGTGTGCTGACCCGTGTCGCCGGGATCGTGCTGGCGCTGGGGGATGACCCGGACAAGTACGAGTCTCAGATCCTTGAGGCGTACCAGGAGTCCGGAGGGGACGACGAGGACCGCTGCATCGACTCGTACCGTCGAGCGCTGACCGCGGTAGACCCAGAAGACCTGTCGAAGTGGTTGCCCGAGGGCGATCGGCGCGAGCTGTTCTGGCAGGCGAGGCCTGAGCTGAGGCATATCAGGCAGGCCGCAAACGCCCGGGCCGCTAACCCGTTCGCAGCTCTAGGTGTCGTCCTGGTGCGTGCGTTGGCAACCCTGCCGCCCAGCTGGCGGATGGATACCGGCGTCGGTGATCCGGACGGAGGCATTCCCAACCTGTTCGTCGCTATCGCTGCACGATCCGGTAAGGGGAAGGGTGCCGCTACCAGTGTCGCTAAGAGACTGTGGCCGCTGCCCAGCACGGTCACGACAGGCAAGCCTGGTTCGGGTGAAGCCCTGGCGCGGATGGTTCGCCGCCGAGACGAACAACTAGGTGCTTGGACGGTTCCCTCTGACGCTTCGGCGATCGTGGACCTGCCCGAGGTGAAGTCGCTGCTGACTGCCGCGTCCCGGTCGGGTAACACGATCGTGTCCGAGCTGTGCGCCGCTTGGTCGGGGGAGTCGCTGGGCACGTATGTCGCGGACACCATGAAGACCGAGCCTGTTCCGGAGGGGTCTTACCGAATGGGGCTGGTGGGCAACATCCAGGACGGTAACGCCACCGGTCTGCTGGATGATGCTGCGTCGACAACAGGCCTGACTCAGAGGCTTGTCTGGTTCGAGGGATACCGAGCACGGCCCACGGTCGTGCCGGAGTGGCCAGGGTCGCTGAAGACGCCGCAGCCCCCGATAAGCGGTGGGTTGATCAAGTTCCCGCGTGAAGCCAGGGAAGAGATGTTCGACTCGCAGTATGAAGAGGGAGACGTTGACCCGGTCGACACTCACCTCTTGTACACGCAAGCGAAGGTGGCTGTTGGGTTGGCGGTGATCTCCGGCCGGTGGGCCGAGGTGACGCCAGAGGACTGGTGGCTGGCGGGTCTGGTGATGGAGGAGTCCATCCGAGTCCGTAACTCCACCCTCGACGCGTTGCGCGAAGCGGCCGGTAAGCGGGCGACAGCTCGCCGGGTGCATGAGGCTGAAGCGGACGACGCGGCGTTCGAGATCAATGCTGCCCGGTATGCGGACGCTCTGTACAGCTGGCTCGCCGAACAAGACGGTGCTACCCGCAACATGCTCCGACACCGGCTCAGGTCAAACAAGCGGGACGACTACTTCGAACCAGTGCTTGAGCGTCTGCTCGATGAAGGCAGAGTCAAAGCCGGAGATACCGACTGGTTCACCGCAGTCTGACAGGGGACACAGAGGGGACGCCGAGGGGACGCCCAAAACATGCCCTGACCAGGAGGGGACGGGGGGACGTGCGTCCCCTCTACCCCCTGGGACGGGTACAACTAGGCCACCCCGGGACAGATCCCGACACAGTAGACAGTAGTTAGTTAGTATATCTCGGTATATATATCTACCTGCGGGAATAGGATTCCCGACCTTTCTGGGTGGGATACCCGCCGAGCTGAACGTGCAGGGGAGGGGACAGGCGTCCCCTCGTCCCCTGCAGGTCAGCGGGGTTTTATAGCGTCCCCGGTACGTCCCCGGTGTCCCCGATCGCCAACACATCACTGCAGCCCTCGTGCCATCCCCGGCACGGGGGCTTTGTCGTACCCACCCCGAGGAGAGTCCCTTTGAACGACCCTGCCCTGCTCAGCCCAGAAGACCGCTTCCGGGCGTACCTGACGCACAGCGAGCCGTACACCGCCGCGGTCGAAACCGCGGGCGATACGCCTTGGCACGCGTACGACGAGTCCCGCCGGCGGTCGCTGTTCTTCCGCCGGTACACCCGACCGGCCCCGCCGGAGGGTCTATTCAACAACCTCGAAGACATCCGCCGATGAGCGAGTGGCCGACCTTGTCCGAGGGCTTCGCGGCGGGATGTCCGATCGCTGACCTTGTGCTGTCGCTCAGCATCGGCTTCACGCTCCGCGAATGGCACGAATCACGAAACACCGAGGAGACCCAATGACTGAACCGACCCACACCGAGACCCCTGCCGCCGACGCTGAGGCGTCAGCGACGCCGTCAGACCCTCATGCGGGGTTGCTGGAGGCGCGTGACCGATATAGGGCAGAGAGGGATTCGGCACGCGAGGAGCTTGCTGCAGCCACCGAGCGGATCGCTCGGATGCAGCGCGCCGAAGTCGAGCGACTGGCGTCGGCTCACCTGAGCCATCCCGAGGATCTACTCACCCTCAGCGGAAACGACGTCACCGACTACCTCACCGAGTCCGGTGACATCGACCCCGAAAAGGTCGCCGCCGACGTCGAGGCGATCCTCGCCGAACGCCCCGGGCTCAAACCCCCGAGTGCTGCTGTCGACCGATCACAAGGTCTCGGAGGCGGCACCGAGAGTATGCCGAAAGACTTCAGCGCGTTCTTCAGCGGCTGACCCAGAAGCCGGGGCCGTCAGTGGCGCGCCCCTACGCCTCATCCCCCAGCGGTCTGCGACCGCACCCGATCCGAGTCTGTGGCTCGGACATGTCCATCGATACACACGGCTCAAGCCAAACGGCTTGGGCCACCCTCATTTTAGGAGTGCCACATGGCTGTAACTAACTCTGGCCTGCAGACCGGATGGTCGCCGGAAGACTACGGCAAGCTGCTCGACCTCGTGATCGCTGAGAAGTCGATCGCGTTCAGGGCCGGCACGGTGATTTCGACCGGCAACGAGAGCGTCCGCTTCCCGATGCTCACCGCCGACCCGGCCGTCGGCTGGTACGCCGAGAACACCCAGATCTCGCTGACCGATCCGACCACCGATGAACTGGTCATCACCCCGAAGGCTGTCAAGGGTCTGACCCAGATTTCGAACGAGGCCGCGAGCGACACCAACCCGGCCGTGGCCGACCAGGTCGCACGTGCGCTGGCGCGGTCGATCGCGAAGAAGATCGACGCCGCATTCTTCGCCAACACCACGACCAACGGCCCCGCGGGCCTGCTGTCGCTGACCGGTACCAACGTGGTCGACACGGGCACCATCCCGTTCACCTCGCTCGATCCGTTCCACGAGGCCAAGGCTGCGGCAATGGCCGATGGCGCGAACCTGTCGGTTTTCGTCCTGGCCCCTGACGTTGCGCTGGCTCTGTCGAAGGCGAAAATCTTTACCCCCGGTGAGACCTCGGACGCGACTTCGAACGTCGGCCTGCTCGACGTCAACGGTGTCGGTGACGGCACAACCCTGGCCGGTGTCCCGGTCCTGGTGTCCACCGACGTTGCCTCGGGCAACGCGTGGGGTCTGGATTCCGAGCAGGTGCTGATCGTGCAGCGCACCGGTACGCAGATCACCCGCTCCACCGACGCCGCGTTCGCTTACGACGCGGTCCAGGTCCGCGGTACCGCTCGCGTGTCGTGGGGATTCTCCAACCCCGCTGGCGTGGTTCGTCTGTACGACGCCGCCTGACGTAGTACCCCGCTGAGGAGGAGGGCTGGTCCACGCCCGCCAGGGCTGGCCCCCTCCCAGCACCATCACCCGTCTGAGGAGAAAGGCACCATGGGCAACCCGAGATGTCGTCGTGAAGGCTGCCGCCGTGAGGCACGCAAGTCCAGCAAGTACCCGCACTGCTGCCCGATCTGCGCACACCTCGACGTGGAGTTCGACCGGGTGCGGGACATGTTCCTGACGTACGACGACGACCCTCGAACCACTGACGTATGGACCGCTCTCGTTGAGGCGTCCGATGCGTGGACGACCTACCTGGAGACCCGGCGTGCTCTGGTCGCTGCCTACCCGCAGCGACAGCGCCGCACCACACACTGACACTCGCCCCGGCCTGGCCTGCTGTGGGCGCAGGGGTGCGCGTGCGCACCGGGAGGGGGGCCTGCGCAGGGTGGGCAGGCAGGCAGGGGTGCCGGGGGTAGGGGTGCGTGGGGCAGCGCGGGGTGTGCTGCCTGCTGCTGCGTGCCGCGCTGCGTGCGCCGGGTGCGGGCGTGCAGCGTGCCGCTGCGCCTCGCCTGCTCTCGGGTGCCGGATACCGCCGCTGACCTGCGGATACGGGTACCCCAGGGGGGTATCCCATGCCCCCGCGTACTTGACCGGTGGGTAATGCAGCGCCGACCCCATGCGACGCATACCAATTTCCGGTGTTTTACCACTTCCCACCTAAAACCCCAGGTCACGACGTTTCAAGGAGACGAACATGCCATGCGACGCATCGAACGCATCGCCACCACCGCCGCCCGACGGACTGAAGGCCGCGGGCCGGCGGGTCTGGGCCATGATCCACAGCGAGTACGAGTTCCCGGGCTCGCCCGAGGCCACGCTGCTGGTCGAGGAGCTGGCCCGTACGGCCGACATGGTCCATCGGTTGCAACGGATCGTCGACGAAGCCGACACGCTCCGTACCAGCGGTAGCCGTGGACAAGACGTGGCGATCCCCGAGCTGGATGCCCTGCGGACCTACCGGGGCCAGTTCGCGGCTCTGATCAAGCAGCTCGACCTACCGGCACCGCTGGACGACATCGAGCAACCAGAGACCAATCTCGCAGGACCGATGAGCCGGTCCGAGGCAGGCCGGATAGCCGCCGAGGCCCGCTGGAGGAAGCCATGACTAAGGCACGACGACGCGACGGCCGAGACCGTCGCCGCACCGCTGCACCCACCGACCCCGCCGCGTTGGCGCGCTGGCTCCCGGTCGAGCTCACCTCATTCCGGGCATGGTTCTACCAAGACCACGGAGACCCGACGGGTCTGAAGGACTATGTCGCTGCGCTGCAGAAGCACCTTGGCACCGATGACATCGACATGATCAACGCCGTGATGGCAGCCCGCGGACTGACCGCGGGTGACTGGTTCAAGCACATGCTCGCCGCGAAGCAGTCGCGGTGGCCCTGGAGGAGACCGTGAAGAGATCCCGCAAGCACAGGTTCGACCGTGCTCCCAAGCCGAGAAACCCCGACGTCGTCATAAGGAGCAGCCGTGGCGTACGCAGATAAAGCCGATGTGGTCGCACGGCTCGGGCGGCCGCTGACCGACGACGAACAGACTCAGGTAGACGCTCTCCTGGACGACACCGAGATCGAGATCAAAGACCGCATCCCGGACCTGGCTACCAGGGCAGAAGACCCCGGCTACCTGCGGAAGGTGATCAGGGTTGAGGCCAGCGCCGTAGCGCGGCTGATCCGCAACCCCGACGGTTACACCGCCGAGGGCGACGGCAACTACTCGTACCAGCTCAACTGGCGGCTCACGACCGGCCAGATCGAGATCACCCCCGGGGAGTGGCGGCTGCTAGGGATCAGCGGGGGAGCCTCTCTGCTCGACGTACGGCCGCTAACGCCGTTCGAGCGGATACAGGCCGCGTCGCAGGCCATCGGATGGGTGCACCCGTTCGTGCGCGGCGCTGACATGACCGATTACTACCGCAGCGGCTACACAAGCCCCTGGGCTAGCGAGGTGTTCTGGTGACATCGCTGCTGAACAAACCGAACGCCGAGGTTCTCGTCTACCCAGAGGTAGCGGTCAAGGACCAGCTCGGTAACACCATCACCCGGCCGTCTGAGACCGGCATCCCCTGTCAGGCTCGTATCCAGCCCGTAGGACACCCCACCGAGGAGCAGTCCATCGGGTTCGAGACGGTGGAGCGGCTGAACATCCGGTTGATCGGCTGGACCGGTGGCGAGCTCGGCGCTCAGAGCGCGATCGCCTGGGGAACCGACGACCTCGGCCGCCCGAAGAAGTACAGCATCGACGGCGAACCGCTCCGGTACAACGGCTCAGCCCGAACCCGGCGAGTCGAGTACATCGTCCGACGGTTCTAGAAACACCGGATGATCGGGACGCATGTTGAGGGTCTCTACCGCCCACTCCCGCGGCGTCCCGGACGTCAGCACGAACCGAACCCCCGCGTCGGCCAATCTAAGCGCGGGTGGCTGTAGCTGGTGACGGGGATTCTTCCCGGGCCGCCTCAGTCGGAGATACCCCACTGACGCCGCCACAGGGCTGCCTGGCGGTCACGTTCCTCCATCATCCGCTCGAACTGCTCAGGCGTGAGCAGTTCGGTCAGGTCGGTGTGGAGGTCGATATGCCACGCGCCGCCCGTGCCGCGCTCACGACCCGAGACACCAATCCGGATCGTCACCCCGGCGTTCTTCAGAAGCTCGCGCCGGGAGATCGGGTCTGAGCTCCGTTCCCAGACATCGCGGTAGAACTCCCCGGTCGGGCGGTGCTCCCAGCGTCCGGACTGAGCAGGCGTCGACTCCAGCTCAGCGATATATCCGCTGAGCGCCACGATCCGCTTCTGCAGCGCAGCCGCAACCGTGGGGGAGGAGACCCTGCCTGCGGACTCCAACAGCGTCTCCAGACCCATCACAGCCGACCGCTTGCGGGCCTCGACATCGTCGCCGGGTACCCACACCCGCTTACGGACTTCGACAGCCCCGAGCAGGTCGAGGAAGTTGTCCTCGGCTAGTTGCTCCAGGTCGTCGGCCGGGAGCATCGGGCCGCAGCCTTTGGGGCAGCGGTAGTAGCGGTAACGCCGCTTCCCGTCTCTGAGCTTCTTGACGAGCGTGGTCATGTGCAGCACCCCGCCGCAGAACCAGCACAGCGCGATACCCGACAACGCAGCCGGTTCGGCACGCTCTCGGGATACGCCGCGGGTGCGTTCCAGCTCGGCCTGGATGAGCATCCTCTGTTCCTCGGTGACGAGCGGCTCAGCGAGCTGCACCGGGCGTCCTTGTTCGTCGCGCTGGACAACCCCGCGTAGGTGGGCTTGACCGACCAGCGAAGGGGAGGACAGCAGGAACCGTAGCGGCCCGGTACCCCACGAGGTGAGCGTGTCCTGGCGGCCCTGCTGGACCCGGTAGTAGTCCCTCGGTGGGAGTACACCGTCTCGGTTCAAGTCCCTCACGATCCGCACCAGGGGTACCCCGTCGATTACCTGCTGCACGATTCTCTGAACGACCGTGTGAGCCTCCGGGTCGATCTCCAACACTTTGCCCGGGCCGTTGGGATTCGGCGCTGCACGGTAGCCGTAGGGCGGTCGGCCACCCGGCCAGCGCGCCAGCTCGCGGAGTTTCTGCCGAGAACTCTTCTGCCGCTCCCGCATCGCTTCGAGCTCGCCCTCAGCGAGGAACCCGACGATCCCCGCTATCAGCCGACCCTCACGCGAACCTGTGTTCAGTCCGTTGTCGGTGGTGAGCATGATCTTGTCGTGCTCGTCGCACCACGAGATCAGGTTGTTGAGCTTGATCGCGCTACGGGTGATCCGGTCGAGCTTCCAGGCGACGATGATGTCGAACTCCGGGGCTCGGTTCTTCAGCCAGTCGCCTAGCTGAGGCGTCTCGAACGGGTCGACAGCACCCGACACATCGACGTCTTCGGCCCACCCGATCATGGTGTGGCCGTTGGCATCTGCCCAATTCTTGATGATCTCGCGCTGCCGCTCGATCGAGGTCGATTCATCGGTTGCGACCGATAGCCGGAGTCGCCCTAGCGCACGCACAGAACGTATGTTACAGTAGTATGTGTAGGTCAAGGTACGGCCCGGCCTACGGGGCGCAGAAGGCCGGCGTGGACAAACTTGCGGCCGACATGGCGGTCGATTTCCGCGGCACGTCGGTGTGCACGGTGTCGATCTGG
>Ga0180218_1002109_pt1 | contig 10753 bp, 9 predicted proteins | sample eDN3rd37CKraftBY_FD_151334 | JGI IMG/M metagenome (GOLD analysis project Ga0180218, IMG submission 151334) | Enriched backyard soil microbial communities from Emeryville, California, USA - eDNA 3rd pass 37_C Kraft BY (version 2) (version 2) | ecosystem: Environmental > Terrestrial > Soil >... | reverse complement strand
GTCGAAGCCGTCTTCCATTTTGATCTGGCAGGAAAGCCGCGAATTCGGCCGCACGTCGAAGGCAAAATCGAGCATGTCCTCTTCCATCGGCGAAGGCTTGCCGACCTTCTCCATCCATCCCTCGCCAACATGCACATGGCAGGTCGCGCACGAACAGGCGCCGCCGCATTCGGCGACGATGCCGGGGACGCCGTTCTTGACGGCATTTTCCATCACGGTCGTGCCGGTAGGCGCCTCGACGGTCTGTTGATTGCCGTCGTGGTCGATGAAGATGATTTTGGGCATGAAAACTGCGGCTCAGAAAAGTTCCAGAGACGCTTCCTATATAGGGTGGAGCTTCGCGCCGCAAACCCTCATGCCCTCATCATTTTTTCCGATAGCCCTGCGCTACCGCCGTTATCTGGCGGGCGGCGCATCGGGAAAGGTCGGCCCGGTGCTGGTCGAGATTGCCGGCCCTGCCAGGGTCTCCTTGATAGGCCTCGTCCTCTCGCCGGCCGTTTTCATGACCTGGCCGTTCGGGGTCTGTTGCAGCCCCGGCACCTGGTCCTGGCTCTCCACCGGCTGAACGGGAACCAGCGCGCTATCTTCCTGCGCCATCAGTGGCGGAGCCATAAGCAGGCTGGCAATTGCGGCGATGATCATTGATTTCATGACCTTCTCCATCCGTATCCCGGCCGGATAACGAATGAAGGGCCTCCGCTGTTCCTTCGCGGGCCGCGCCTAAACGGTCGTGGCGCGCCCGCCGTCGATGGGAATGACGGCCCCGCACAGGAAGCTGGACGCTTTCGAACCGAGATAAAGCGCAAGCCCCGCCATATCCTCCGGCCGGCCGACCCGCTTCATCGGCGTCGTCGCGGCGATTTTCTCCATCGGCAGATCCTTGGTCATCTTCGAAGGAAAGAATCCGGGCGCGATGGCGTTGACCGCGATTTTGCGTGCGGCGAGAAACTTCGCCATCATCTTGGTGAGATGGATCACCGCCGCTTTCGAGGCCGCGTAAGAGTAAGTCTCGATCTCCGAGACATGCAGCCCGTCGATCGAGCCGATGTTGATGATGCGCGCAAAATCGTCATCGCGCCCCGCAGCTTCCAGCAGCCTGGCGAGCCGCTGCGACAGAAAGAACACCGCCTTCACATTGACGGTCATCACTTTGTCCCACCCGGATTCGGGAAACTTGTCGAACGTCTCGCCCCAGCTCGCCCCGGCATTGTTGACGAGGATGTCGATCTTCTTTTCGCGTTTCTCGATTTCGCGGGCGAAGCGCTCGATCTCTTCCTTGCTCGAAAGATCGGCGGGGATCGCGATGCATTCGCCGAACTGCGAAAGTTCGCGCGCGGTCTTTTCGGCTTCCTCGGCCTTGCGCGCGGTGATGTAGACCCGTGCGCCGTTCTCGACATAGGCCCGCGCGATCATCTCGCCGATGCCGCGGCTGCCGCCGGTGACGATCGCGACCTTGCCGCGCACGCCGAATAATTGCTCGATCTTCATTGCTCTCTCCGCTCGCTGCGCACGAGCATACGAGAGCGGCGCCTTCTTGGAAATCAGCTGGACGCGATCAGGCGCTGCCGCCGCCCATCAGGCTCGCGAGCGCCATGCGCGCTTCGGTGACCCGAACCGTGAGCAGCGAGATGGCGTGCGCAAGCTCGATCTCGTCGCTCGCCGTCTCGATCTCTTCCGCCGCGCGCGCGACCGAAAAGGCGCCGACGCCCCGCGCCGCTCCTTTTAGTTTGTGCGCGAAGTCGAGACGCATGCGCGTCGATTCCGTATCGCGAATGACCTTGAGCAGGCTGTCCGCCTGCTGATCGAACAGCACGAGCACTTCGCGCGCCAGACTCCTGTCGCTGAAGGTGACCCGATCCAGAAAGGCGACATCAATGGCGCCCATTTTCGCTACCGTCTCGAACGCTTCCGCTTTCGGTGCGCGTAAGGTGATACCCATAACCCGTCTCCGCCGGCGATTTGGTTCTGCGCCGATCTTGAGCGTCTTATGGTAAACAGAAGGTTGCGCGCGCCCGGTGAAAACGCTGCCTTCGCCTCCGGCTGTCCCGAAAATCGTCCCCGTTTTCCACCCCGCCCCCGAAAGCCGGGTTCCTTAAACCCCGGCACTGCCTCGTTTTTCGTGGTGAATCAGGGGTTAACGCCGTTAACGATATTGCCAAGGGCCTGGCGGGAAGCGTTCCTTTTTGGACCGCTACCGGGATAGTATGGGCAGAAGCGGTGGACTCTATCTTCGTCCTTTAAAGCGGCCTGTCCCGGGGGATACCTGGTGGGGACAGTACGGACGGGATGATCCGGCGGGATTCGTCTTTCAAGTACCCGAGGCTAAAGCGATCATGGCAAATACTCCCAAGAAGCAGGAACAGACCGACGACGTGCTCGCGGCGCTCGAAGAAGCGCTGTCGGCACAGAACAAGGAGTCGGTTGCGCCAGAGGCCGGCGCGAAAACTTCCGACGCAAAACCGACCGGCGGCAAATCGCCGGACGTTTCCTCCAGCGTCATGACCGCGCCGAAAACCAGCGACCCCCTCGCCGCCGAAAGTCCGGACGCCAAGGAGCGCACAGGCACTCGCACCAAGCTGCCGCTCGGTGCCGCCAACGACGATCGCCAGACCGTCGGCCAGATTCTCGCGAAGATGCATCGCACGCCCTCGCGCACGCCCTATCTCATCGCGGCGGGCGTTTCGGTTCTGTGGGCCGTCGGGCAACTGCTTTACGCGCGTGCCCGCTACGCCGAGGAATTCGCGGCGATGCGCGGCATCTCGCAATTCTTCGACCAGCCGTTCTTCGTTCCGCTGATCGCGATGATCGCCCTGCCGATCGTCGGCTTTTTCGCCTTCGCCGCGTTTTATCGCCGCTCGCAGCAGATGCACTTCGTCGCGAGCGCGATGGCCGAGATCACCTCCCGCTTCGCCGAACCCGAAGGCATCGCCTCCGACGCCTTCGTCAGCGTCGGCCAGCAGATCCGCCGCGAGGTCGCGGCGCTGGGTGACGGCATGGAACGCGCGGTCGCCCGCGCCGCCGAACTTGAAACGGTCGTCCGCGCCGAAGTCGCGACGCTCGAGCGCGCCTATGACGAGAACGAGGCGCGCGTGCGCGCCCTCGTCGAGAACCTGCAAAGCGAGCGCGACAGCATCGTCACCCACGGCCAGCGCCTGCAGGAATCGATCATCAACGTGCATCAGGCCTTCAACCTCGACGTCGAAGGCGTCGCCGAGAAGGTCAACAACTCGATCAACGAAATGACCAACCGGGTGATCGACAATTTCATCACCCAGACCCATTCGGCGCGTGCCCACATCAACGCCGCCGGCGACGAAGTCGTGCATGCCTTCCTCGGCCGCAGCCAGGAAGCCGCTGACAACCTCGCGCAGATCGGCAACGAGATTTCGAACGCGATCGCCGAGCGCGGGCTGCGCACCATGGAAGACCTGCAACAGGCCGCCGAACGCTTCACCCAGTCGCTGACCGAACGGGGCGACGCCGTGAAGGAAAACCTGATCGAGCGCCTGCAGCAGCTCGAGGATGCCATTGTGCTGCGCGGCAGCGAGGTCGCCGACCGCGTGATGTCGGATTCCGCCGCCCTCTCCGCGCAGATCGCCAAGGGTCTCGCGGGCTTCGACGACACCGTGAAGGTCCACGGTGCCAAGATCGCCGCCGATATCGTCAAGAGCGCCGAGCAGGTCAACGAAACGACGAAGCAGAGCTTCGCCAGCCTCGACCAGCGTCTCGTCGGCAAGGCCACCGCCGTCGCCGCCGAGATCGACCAGCGCATCAGCCGTGTCGAGAAGACGCTCGACGAGCGCACCAAGACGCTCAACGAGACGCTTTCCAACCGCACGCTCGAATTCGCCCGCACTATCACCGACGGCTCGAAGTTCGCCAAGGAAGCGGTCGACAAGAGTCTCGCCGGCATGGGCGAGTACTTCTCGTCGAAGGCGCAGGAAATCGCGAGCACGCTTTCGGAGCGCACCGACGCCATCAATCAGGTGCTCGGCAGCCGCGCCCTCGAAATGACGCAAGGCCTCGATACCCGCGTCGCCCGCTTCGAGGAAATGGTCGTCAACCGCCTCGAGAACGTCGCGAACTCGGTCGAAACCAAATCGGTCGCCGCCGCCGACATCCTCGCCGCCAAGATCGAACAGACCACCGCCGGCCTGCGCAGCGAAGCCGCCGAAGTCGAGAAGAGCTTCACGCAGCTTGCCGAGCGCGTTTCGATGACGCTCGTCGATCGCGCCCGCGAGGTCACCGCGGCGCACGAGACGCTGCAGTCGAATGTCTCCGGCGTGCTCGATCGCCTCAACGAGGCCAATACACAGCTCAAGGGCGTGCTCGCCAGCGTCGTCGACAACCTCGGCCCGATCGAAGGCGCCGTCGGCGACAAGATCACCGAATTCCGCAGCACCCTCGAAAGCACCATCAACAACGCGGGCGGCGCCATCTCGCACATGGACAACCAGCTCCGCGAGATGCGCGAAGTCTCGAGCAAGATGGTGGGCGACGTTTCCGCCCTCACCACCCGCTTCGAGGATCAGGGCCGCTTCCTGGTCAGCGCCGTCGATACGATGAGCGAAACGCATCGCCGCATCGACGCGACGCTCGCCGAGCGCCGCGAGGCGATCGAGGCCCTCACCGGCCATCTCTCGACACGCTCTTCCGACCTCGAGGAGCGCCTCACCCGCTTCAACCGCCTGCTCGAAGAACAGCTCGCCGGTGCCGAAGCCAAGGCGCAGGAGATCGCCCGCCTCGTCGCCGACACGACGACCAACGCCACGCAGTCGATCGTCAAGCAGTACGACGCGGTCAAGAACACCGCCAACGAGGAGCGCGATCGCACTTCGCTCGCGTTGCGCTCGGTTTACGAGAACGCGACCAACGAGGTGAACACGCTGTTCCGCGACATGAACCAGCGCTTCACCGACGTCGCGCGCGAATTGCGCGAGGTCGCGACCGAAGTGCAGCACTCGCTCGACCAGACCCGCCAGGAACTCAAGCGCGGTGTCTTCGAGCTTCCGCACGAAACGCGCGAGAGCACGGCCGCGATGCGCCGTCTCGTCGCCGACCAGATCAAGGCGCTTGCGGAGTTGAACGAAGTCGTCAGCCGCCATTCGCGCGGCATCGACAGCGCCGCCGCCCCGCGCCGCCTCGCCGTCAACGAGGATGCGCTGATCGCGGCCGCGACCGAAGCGCCGCGCACACGCGCCGAATTCGCACCGCCTTCCGCGCGGCCGCGCGGCGAAGCGCTGCCGGCGCGCGAGCGTGAAGTGATCCGCGAGATCGGCCGCGAAATCGAGCGCGAGGCCCGCGAATTGCCGCGCCGCCCGGCTCCGCGCCGCGACGAGCGCGTGCCGCAGGAAGCGCGTCAGGAACCCTGGCCTCAGGAAGGCTGGGGCGGCGAGACGCTTCTCCGCTCGCGCCACGATGAAGACCAGCGCGCGCCGCGCCGCGTTCGCGAGGAAGAGCCCGCGGAAGAACCGGCGCTGCGTTCGATCGAGTCGCTGGATGCGCTCTCCGCCGATATCGCCCGCCTCGTCGATCACGACGCGACGGTCGAGCTGTGGGAGCGCCATAACCGCGGCGAGAAGAACGCCTTTACCCGCCGCCTTTATACCGCACAGGGCCAGAAGACGTTCGAGGATATCCGCCGCAAGTACCGGCGCTCGTCCGAATTCCGCGAGACGGTGGACCGCTATATCGAGGAGTTCGAGCGCCTGCTCGATCAGGTCGGCCGTGACGACCGCGGCCAGGTGCTGACGCGTACCTATCTCGCATCGGACACCGGCAAGGTCTATACGCTCCTCGCCCACGCCTCCGGGCGGCTCGGGTAAACAAAGCCATCCAATAAAAAACGGCCGGGAAATTTTCCCGGCCGTTTTTGTTTGCGCTGTTGATTTTATATCTTCGTCGCCGTCCAGCGCACGATGTCGATCAGCGCGATGTTGAGCGCGTCATTGATCGCGATGGCCGCCGCTCCGCCGCTGGTCGCCGGCGCCGGCACCCGCGCGGTGAAGACCTTGGCGGCGTTGATGCGCCCGCCCCGCGTGCCGATCAGCTTGACCGAAAGCTCGACCACCGCGTCCTTGCCCTGTATGCCGAAGGTGCGGATGTCGGTGACAAGCTGCGCATCGGCCGAAACGCGATCCCCCGCGCGCGCCACGGTGCGGATGCGCGACGAGTTCTCGAACGCCTCGATCATCCGCGCCTGCAGAAGCTTCGGCAGCCGGTCGCTCCACTGGCCGTCGGAGAGATAGGTGACGACACCGGCCTGCGGCTCGACGACGATCTTCTCGGTATCCAGAACCTGCAACGCGTTGGGAATCGTCACCTCGATCAGCCCGCGCGCCGGGCGCATCTTGCCGAAATCGCGCGGTGCGATCAGGTCGTAGGTCGGGACAGGTTGCGCCGGCAGGCTGCAAGCCGCGGCCGCAAACATCAGCCCCGCGGCGAGCCCGATCCGGAACCCGCGCCTTCCCGTCTCACTCGACACGCCTGTCTCCCTGCCCCTTCGTAGCACGCTTTCAAATAATCCGTGTTAACGCCCGCTATAGCTGGGGATGTTATTCCCGCCACCGCCGAACAAAAAGCCTTTGGGATCGCGCCCGATATTCCGCGCCACCCGCTCGATTTCCGCCACCGCGCGCCGCGCGTCCCCCGCGAGCTGCTGGTAATCCTTTAAGGTCCCAGGCGCCGTGCGGTTCAGGTTATCCGCGAGCGCCCGCACCGATTTTGCGGCCTCTGAAAGATCGGTCATGAGGCCGTCCTTGCCGCTGCCGCCGGTGAAGTTCTCGACATTCTTCAGGATGTTGTCGAGCCGGTCGGCCTGGCCGTTGAGCTTGCGCGCAAGCTCGCTCGCATCGACCAACATCGTGTCGATATTGCTGGAGCGCTTGTTCAGCACCGCCGTGAACGTCGAAACGTCATCGACGACCTGGTTGATCTTTTTCTCGTTCGCCGCCATCAGGCGATCGATGCGTGTCGCGATATCCTCGACCTTGCCGGCGATCTTCTGCGCCGATTTGTAGAAGTCCGCGGTCGCCCCCGCCTCCGACTGGATGCGCGGCAGCTGGCCGGGTTGGGTCGCGAGCGCAGGCGAGCTTTGCGAGCCGCCCTGCAGCGCGACCGAGGCAATGCCGGTGAGACCCTGATATTCGAGCGAGGCGCGCGTGTCTTCGCGCACCGGCGTCTGCGGCGATACGCCGACCTTGGTTACGACCTTGCCGGGGTCATTGGCATCGAGCGCGAGCGACGTCACCTCGCCGACGCGGATGCCGTTGAACAGCACGGCGCTGCCCGTGCGCAGGCCCGACACCGAACCGTCGAACACGATCTCGTAGGTGACGCGCGAAGTGCCTTCCGAGGCGCGCTCGAACCACCACACGAAGCCGAACGCGCCCACGATCACCGCAAGGGTGAACAGGCCGATCAGGACGTAATTGGCGCGGGTCTCCATGCGGCGTTACTTTTTCTTCCCAAAACGGCTGTGGGCCCGCTTTCCGTGGAAATAGGCCTGTAGCCACGGATCCTTCGATTCCAGAAGGGAATCAATGGGCCCGACCGCAATGACCTTACCGCCCGAGAGTGCAGCGACCCGGTCGCAAACGGTGTGAAGGCTGTCGAGGTCGTGGGTTACCATGAAAACGGTGAGTCCTAAAGTTTCCTGGAGGGCCTTGATCAGGTCGTCAAAATCGCCGGCGCTGATGGGATCAAGGCCGGAAGTAGGCTCGTCCAAAAAGACAATTTCGGGGTCGAGCGCCAAAGAGCGCGCCAGAGCGGCCCTTTTGACCATGCCGCCGGAAAGTTCCGAAGGCAGCCTTTCCCCTACGGCAGCTTCGAGCCCCACCATTTCGAGCTTGGCGAGCGCGATCTCGTCCATCAGCCGCTGCGACAGGTGCAGGTTCTCCCGGAGCGGGAACTGGATGTTCTGGCGCACCGTGAGCGACGAAAACAGCGCTCCGCCCTGGAACAGCACCCCCCAGCGCCGCTCGACCGCCTGGCGCTCCTCCTCGTTCATTTTATCGACGTCGCGGCCGAAAGCTTCGATGGTGCCGGCACGCTTCGGCAAGAGGCCCAAAATCGTGCGGGCGAGCACCGATTTGCCGCTGCCCGACGCGCCGACAAAGCCGAGGATCTCGCCGCGCTTGAGGTCGAGGTCGAGATCCTTCAGCACGTCGCGATCGCCGAAGCCGACGCGCAGGTTGCGCACGCTGATGACGTTTTCCTGCCTGGAAGCCGGTCTGGAGGTCTCTTGCACCAACGCCATTACATATCGATCCCGGCGAAGAATATCGCGAACAGGCCGTCGAGCACGATGACGAGGAAGATCGCCTTCACCACCGACGCCGTGGTGTGTTCGCCGAGCGACTCGGCGGAGCCCGCGACGCGCAGGCCCTCGACGCAGGCGATCAACCCGATGACGAAGGCCATGAACGGCGCCTTGATCATGCCGACCTCGAAGGTCGAGCGCGAGATCGCGTCGCGCAAGCGCTCGATGAAGACTTCCGGCGGCATGCCGCCATAGAGCCAGGTTACGAGGCCGCCGCCGAACAGGCCCGACATGCTGCCGATGAAGGTGAGGAGCGGCATTGCGATGATGAGCGCGAGCAAGCGCGGCAGGATCAGCACTTCGACCGGATCGAAGCCCATGACGCGCAGCGCATCGATCTCCTCGCGCATCTTCATCGAGCCAAGCTCGGCGGTGTAGGCGCTGCCCGAGCGGCCGGCGATCATGATGGAAACGATCAGCACGCCGACCTCGCGCAGCACGAGGATGCCGACCATATCGACGACATAAGTGTCGGCGCCGAAGCGGCGGAAATGGAAAATGCCCTGCTGCGCCAGGATCGCGCCGATCAAAAACATGATGAGCACGATGATCGGCACAGCGCGGAAGCCGACGCGATCGATCTGATTGACGACGGAGGTGAAACGGAACGTCCACGGCCGCACCGCGACGCGGCCCGCCGCCACCATCACGTGACCGAGAAACTGCACCAGCGCCTTGAGATCGACCCAGCTTTCCGCCGCGCTCTGGCCGATATAGGCGAGCGTGTCGGCGAGCGGCGTTTCGCGCCTCTGCGGCTTTGGCGGCTCGCGGTTCGAGGCCGCAACCTCGTCGAGCAGCACCTTGTAGCGCGGGCTGAGGCCGACGATCGCGGCTTTAGTGCCGTCCTTGTCCCAATTGCGCTTGAGGCGCTCGAACAGCCACGCGCCGATGGTATCGATACGCTTGACAGCGGAAGCGTCGATTTCGACGCGCTCAGCCTGCTGGCGCTTTTTGAGGATGCTCTCGACCTGCGGCTCGATCTCGCTCGCATGCGCCGAAACCCAGTCGCCCTGCGCCGATAGCACAAGTTTCTTGCCTTGCAGCTCGCTCTGCAAATAGACCGGTTCAACGCCCACGGAACTCTGCTCCCATCCGCCACGGTAGCGTCTTGAGGCGCGCCTTGCCGCTCGTCATACTAGCCGCTCCTGCCGCCGTCGAGGCCCTACCCACAACGCTACCGGGTTGCAAAGCAAAAGAAAAATGCCTCGCTTGTCCGTTCGCACCGAACGCTGGCCGATTTCGGGCAGCTTCATCATCAGCCGCGGCGCCAAAACCGAGGCAACCGTAGTGATTGCCGAGATTCGTGACGGCGATTTGATGGGCCACGGCGAATGCGTGCCCTATGCCCGCTATGGCGAAACGCCCGAAGGCGTCGTTGCGGCCATCGAGGCGCTCAAAGGTGACGTCGCGGAGGGCTTGCAATGTGATTCGCTGCAAAAGCGCATGCAGCCGGGCGCCGCCCGCAACGCCCTCGACTGTGCGCTGTGGGACATAGCCGCAAAACGCGCCCGAAAACGCGCCTGGGAACTCGCGGGCCTCCCCGCGCCCCAACCCGTCATCACCGCTTACACGATCTCGCTCGACACGCCGGAGAAGATGGCGGCGGATGCGAGCGCGGCGAACTACCCGCTCCTGAAACTAAAGCTCGGCGGCGACGGCGATCCCGAGCGCGTCGCGAAGGTACGCGCGGCACGGCCGGACGCGCGGCTGATTGTGGACGCCAATGAAGGCTGGCGCGCTGGAAATCTTGAAGAAAATTTCGCGGCCTGCGCCGCGGCGAATGTCGAACTGATCGAACAGCCGCTGCCCGCCGCCGGGGACGATGTATTGGCGAAGATCGTCCGCCCTGTTCCGGTCTGCGCTGATGAGAGCCTGCACGATCGCGCGAGTCTCGCGGCGCTTCACGGCAAGTACGATGCCGTCAACATCAAGCTCGACAAGACCGGCGGCCTCACCGAAGCGCTGGCGCTTGCCGATGAAGCCGAGCGCGCCGGCTTCACCCTGATGCTCGGCTCGATGGTTTCGACGTCGCTCGGTGTCGCGCCCGCGCTTTTGCTCACGGAGCGCGCGAAATTCGTCGATCTCGACGGGCCATTGCTGCTGGCAAAGGATCGCTCGCCCGGCTTGCGTTACAAGAGCGCACGCGTCTTCCCGCCCGCGCCCGAGCTGTGGGGCTGAAGATAAGCTACAAGCGCAATCACGCCGCCGATGCCGCCCAGGAGCGCATAGACGGCGTAGGCCGCGGCATTCCAGTGCGTATAAAGCGGCCCCGCGGCGAGCGTCGCGCAAGCCATGACGATGCCAAGCACCGTTGACGAGTAAGCCTGCGAGCGGCCCGACGAATGCGCCGGCACGTGCAGACCGAGCAGCGTCATCAAGCCAAGATGCGTTGCCCCGAAGGTGAAGGCGTGCAGCAACTGCAGCACCGCGATG
>Ga0180218_1002108_pt1 | contig 10763 bp, 5 predicted proteins | sample eDN3rd37CKraftBY_FD_151334 | JGI IMG/M metagenome (GOLD analysis project Ga0180218, IMG submission 151334) | Enriched backyard soil microbial communities from Emeryville, California, USA - eDNA 3rd pass 37_C Kraft BY (version 2) (version 2) | ecosystem: Environmental > Terrestrial > Soil >... | reverse complement strand
AGCTCGCCGAGGAAGTGCGCGAGCATCAGTTCCGCTACTACGTGCGCGACGCCCCCATCATCTCCGACGGTCAGTTCGACGCGCTCCTCGGCGAACTGCAGGCACTCGAGGAGCAGTACACCGAACTCCGCACGCCGGATTCGCCCACCCAGCTGGTCGGCGGCGGCTTCGCCACCGAGTTCGGTGCCGTCGAGCATCTCGAACGCATGCTCAGCCTCGACAACGTCTTCGACGAGGACGAACTGCGCGCGTGGCTCTCGCGCGCCGAGGCCGAGACCGGCACCCACCCCGACTATCTGTGCGAGGTGAAGATCGACGGCGTGGCGCTCAGCCTCGTCTACGAGAACGGCAAAATCGTCCGCGCGGCCACCCGCGGCGACGGGCGTACCGGGGAGGACGTCACCCTCAACGCCCGCACGATCGACGACGTTCCCGAAAAGCTCACCGGCACCGGCGAATACCCGATTCCGACATTGCTCGAAGTGCGTGGCGAGGTGTTCTTCCGGCTCGAGGACTTCCAGACTCTCAACGCCGGGCTGGTGGCCGAGGGCAAGCCGCCCTTCGCGAATCCCCGCAATTCCGCCGCCGGTTCCCTCCGGCAGAAGAACCCGGCCGTCACCGCGCGCCGGCGTCTGCGCATGTACTGCCACGGCTACGGCCGCATGGAGGGCTTCCAACCCCGCTCGCAATCCGACGCCTACGCGGCCTTCGCGGCCTGGGGCCTGCCCGTCTCCCCGCACACCGTTCGCGTGCAGGGCGCCGAGGCGGTCGTCGAGCGGATGCGCTACTGGGGCGAACACCGCCACGACATCGAACACGAGATCGACGGCCTGGTGGTCAAGATCGACGACATGGGGCTGCACCGCCGTCTCGGTGCCACGTCCCGCGCCCCGCGGTGGGCGATCGCCTACAAGTACCCGCCGGAGGAGGTCACCACCAAGCTCCTCGACATCCGCGTCAGCGTCGGGCGCACCGGACGCGTGACCCCCTTCGCCTACATGGAGCCGGTCACCGTCGCCGGGTCCACCGTCTCGCTGGCGACGCTGCACAACGCGTCCGAGGTGGCGCGCAAGGGCGTGCTCATCGGCGACACCGTGGTCATCCGCAAGGCCGGCGACGTGATCCCGGAAGTGCTCGGCCCGGTCGTCGACCTGCGCGACGGTTCCGAGTACGCCTTCGAGATGCCCACGCAGTGCCCCGAATGCGGTACCACCCTCGCCCCGGCGAAGGAGGGCGACGTCGACCTGCGCTGCCCCAACTCGCGGTCGTGCCCGGCGCAGTTGCGCGAGCGGGTCTTCCACGTCGCGGGCAGGGGAGCGTTCGACATCGAAGCGCTCGGCTACGAGGCGGCCACGGCACTGCTCGAGGGGAAGATCATCGTCGACGAGGGCGACCTGTTCTCCCTCACGACGGAAGATCTCGAACGTATCCCGTTCTTCCGCACCACCAAGGGTGTGCTGTCGAAGAACGGCGAACGCCTGCTGCAGAACCTCGACAAGGCGAAGGAACAGCCGCTCTGGCGCGTGCTCGTCGCCCTGTCGATCCGGCACGTCGGACCTACCGCTGCGCGTGCGCTGGCCACCGAGTTCGGCAGCCTCGACCGGATCCGGGCCGCGTCCGTCGACGAGCTCGCGGCCGTCGAGGGCGTCGGACCGACGATCGCCGCGGCGGTGACCGACTGGTTCACCGTCGACTGGCACGTCGCCATCGTCGACAAGTGGGCGGCAGCCGGCGTGCGGATGGCCGACGAACGCGACGAATCCATTCCACGAACCCTCGAAGGACTGTCGATCGTGGTCACGGGCACGCTCGCGGGATTCTCCCGCGACCAGGCCAAGGAGGCAGTCCTCGCGCGCGGAGGCAAGGCGGCCGGATCGGTGTCGAAGAAGACGGCTTTCGTCGTCATCGGCGACAACCCGGGTTCGAAGGCCGACAAGGCCGCCGATCTCGGAGTACCCGTGCTCGACGAGGACGGTTTCCGTATCCTGCTCGACGAGGGACCGGACGCTGCTCGCGCCTATCTCGAAGGGCGCGAAGGGGAGAACTGAGACGCTTTCCGCCGGCAGGTGCCCTGTCGGCGGATTCTCAGGTGGCCGTTGCGGATTCGGTTTCCTCGGCGCTGCGCCTGCCGAGGAACACCGCCGCGGCGAGCAGGAAGCAGATCGCCCCGACGAATGTGCCGACGTTGGCCAGGCTCGGGTCGAGAGTGTTTCCGTCGTCGAGGACGAACGAACCGACGGCGGAGACCCCGAAGGCGATCGATCCGAGCATGTTCAGCCACCCGCTGATCCAGTCCTTCGAGCCCGGCGCCCAATGCGAGCCGGACCGCCAGAGGATCGCGCACGCGATAGCGCTCGACACCAGGAAGCACAGGGACCCTTCGAGATTGGGGTTCCACACCAGGTGCATCTCACCCTTGACGGTGTGGGCGTGCAGGGCTGCTCCCGTGCTGACGTTGAACAACAGTGTCCCGATGAACTGGATCAGCGACGCGAGCCAGTCGGCGCGGATCGCCGGGTTGCCCTTGTCGGAGACGGTGGCCGGCCCGCTGAGCATCAACTGGACGAATGCTGCACCCGTGAAGAACCAGGAACCCACGAAGAACGAAGTATTTGCACCGGCGGTGCCGAGAAGCGTTGCAATTCCGGGTGCCGAACCCAATGCGAACAGGGCGGCCCCGATGGCGAATCCCCAGGACTGCATGCGCAATGTCGGGTGAATCAGCATTGGCGCAGTATAAGTCGGAGATCGGAAATTTGTGCGTTTTCGGAAAAAGCTATCCGATCGGATAGGTGCTGTTCAGAATGTTTTTTCGAAAAAGGGTGAACGGGTGGGGTGAATTGGTTCGGGATCCTTTCGGTTGGTCGGAAGTCGTGTTCGATGCGCGTTAGCGTCCCAGCCATGACGGAAACCGGCAAGTCCCCTCATCGAATTCTTTTTCGTAATGTGCGAGTTTTCGACGGAATTTCCGGAGAGCTCGTCACCGGCGACGTACTGATCGACGGAGACCGCATCGTCGCCGTATCCGAATCGCCGATCGGCGACGAACCCGGCCGCGAAACCGACGTGATCGACGGCGGCGGACGGGTCCTCATGCCCGGCATGTCCGACGCGCACGTCCACCTCGTCGGCAACGCGAACTCCTACATCGACATGGTGATGGGCAGCGAAGCACACATCGCGCTCAACGGCCTCGCCGAGGCCCGCAACATGCTGCTGCGCGGCTTCACCGCCGTCCGCGACATGGCCGGCGACACCGGCAGCATCAAATCGGTGATCGACCGGGGACTGTTCGACGGACCCCGCATCTACCCGTCCCAGGCCGCGATCTCGCAGACCTCCGGGCACGGCGACTTCGGCTTCGTCTACGAATGCCCCACCGCCCTCGGCGGAAATCAGGCCCGGGCCGAACAGATCGGCTTCATGCGGGTCGCCGACGGTGAGGACCGGGTCCTCGCAGCCGTGCGCGAGCAACTCAAGAAGGGTGCATCGCAGATCAAACTGATGGTCGGCGGCGGAGCGGCGTCCATGTACGACCCGCTGTACACCGTCCAGTTCATCGACAGGGAACTGCGGGCCGCGGTCCAGGCCGCATCCGACTACGGCACCTACGTGGCCACCCACGTCTACAACGTCACCGGCATCCGCCGCGCGGTCGCGGCCGGGGTGAAGTCGATCGAGCACGGCCATCTCGCCGACGAGGAGACCGTCGCACTGCTCGCGGAGAAGGAGGTGTGGTTGTCGATGCAGCCCTTCGCGCTCGGCGACCACCACTATCCCGATCCGGATCGTGCGGAGAAGGACAAGCAGATCTGCACCGGCACCGACCAGGTCTACGAGTGGGCACAGAAGCACGGTGTGAAGACGGCCTGGGGAACCGATCTGCTGCTCGAACCGCAGATCGCGCCGCGCCAGAGCGAGATGGCCGCGCGGCTCGGCGACCACTACAGCAACCTCGACGCGCTGAGGATGCTCACCTCCGGCAACGCCGAACTGTTCCGGCTCGCAGGCGAACGCGATCCCTACCGTCAGGCCCGATGGGGTGTGATCGACAAGGGCGCCTGGGCGGACGTGCTCCTCGTCGACGGCAACCCGCTCGAGGATCTGAGTCTGATCGCCGATCCGGCAAAGAACCTGTCGGTCATCGTGAAGAACGGTCACGTCGTCAAGAACAGCCTGTGACCGTGGCGGCGCATCGGACACGGCACCACGCCCCACTCGCTCGGCGCAAGGACGGTCGGTGACTCATTACGGACAGCACAGCGACGCAGAGGCATGGGACGAGTTGTCGGACGAGCAACTCGAGGATCCTTTCGTCGCGGACGGAAACTACGGCGGAACACCGGTGGGCGCAGCCGAACCGGATGATCTCGAGACTCCGCCGTACGGCACTCCGGTCGTGCAGCGGGCAACCGCACGGCAGACGCCGGGCACACTCGTGTCGGCGCGCAGGATCGAACTCCACGGACCGTGGGGTCATGTCTTCGGCCCCCTCGACCTGGACCTCGACGCCGGGGGAGTGACGGTTCTGGCCGCGCAGGCCGGTGCTGCGCGGACCGCTCTGCTCATGGCTCTGTGCGGACGGATGCGACTGACCCGAGGATCGCTGACGCTTCTCGGCGAGGACAGACCGCAGAAGATCATCGCGCGGTCGGCGATCGCCTGCATGAACGAACTCGACGAGGTACGCCCATCGGTCACCGTGCGCGATCTCGTCACCGAGCAGAAGCGGTGGGATTCCCCCTGGTACCGGTTCGTTCCGCGGGTCCGTGAGGACGGTGTCGCCGAGATGTGCGAGGAGATCTTCGGCGACGTACCGCTGCCACCGCTCGAGGCGTTCGTCGACGATCTTCCCGAACTCCAACAGTTGCTCCTGCGGATCTCGGTGGCGAACACCCGGCGTCCCCCATTGCTGGTGGTCGGCCGGATCGATCGGATCGCCGACGACGTCGAGCGTGCCACCCTGCTCGACCGGCTCGTCGCACTCGGCGAGAACCAGTCGGTGATCATCGGCGACGTGAACCCCGTCGAACCCGGTGTCCGGGTGCGAGCCGTGGTGGACATGCACGATCTGCTCGGACCCGGTGACATCGGCGTCCTGACGAAGAGGAAGTGACGAGTGCTCGCAGGCGTCTCTCTCGGTAGCGACTCGAAGCGATATTTCCGCGGCACGATGCCGCGCATCGCGATCGCGACGATCATTCTCATGCCATTGCTGTACGGCGCCATGTACCTGTGGGCCTTCTGGAACCCGTTCGGTGCGGTGAACAAGATTCCCGCGGCGATCGTCAACAACGACACCGGTCGTTCGTCGACGGGGGAACAGGTCGACGCCGGCGATCAGGTCGTGAAGTCCCTCATCGCATCCGGCCAGCTCGATCTGGCGGAGGTGTCGGAAGAGGACGCCGTCGCGGGTCTGGCCGACGGAAAGTACTACTACACCATCACGATTCCGGAGAATTTCACCGAAGCGGTCGAATCCCCCAACGGCGACAACCCGGAGAAGGCGAATCTGGTCTTCACTTTCAACGATGCGAACAACTATCTCGCGACGATCATCGGGCAGGACGCGTCCGAACAGGTGATCGGACAGGTGAACTCCACGATCGGTGCCCAAGGTGTCGGGACCGTGCTCACCGGTCTCGAGAGCGCAGGCTCGGGTCTGAAGCAGGCCGCCGACGGTGCCGGGCAGCTCGCCGACGGCATCGACACGGCCAAGAGCGGCGCGGACCAGCTCGCCTCGGGATCGCAGGAGCTCGCGACGAACATGGTCACGGCGCGAGACGGGTCGGCGCAGCTCGCCGCCGGCGCGAACGAACTCGCGACCGCGATCGACGGCGTGGCGGGTCCGCTGCTCAGCGCGCTCGACAGCGGTGCCCTCTCGGGTGTCGCCGGACAGGCGGCGGAGCTGCGGGCCTCGCTCGACGCCCTCGAATCGCGGGTACCGCAGACCACGCAGTCGACGGTGAACCAGGCCGTACAGCAGGTCGTCGACATCCTGAACCGGAGCTCCGATCCGGTCGTGCAGCAGGCGATCACCGCGTTGACACCGCTGACGGCGCAACAGGCGGCCTCCGATGCCGACGCCCTACGCGCTGAGATCATGCGTCTGCAGGCAGACGCCGAACAACTCGAGTATCAACTCGGCAACCCGAACAGTCCGCTGCAGGGAGCCCTGGCGACGTTGTCGAACGGGGGACTGGCGGCGGAGGTGAACCGACTCCGCAGCGGTGTCGACGAACTGAGCTCCGGTGCCGCCACGCTGAACTCCGGTCTCGTCCAACTCACCGACGGCAGTGTCCAGTTGGCCGACGGAGCAGGAGAGCTGTCCTCGGGGATGGTCGAGTTGCAGTCGGGTTCGCAAGAACTCGCGCAGGCCTTGAGCCAGGGTGCCACCCAGGTGCCGAGCTGGACGGACGAACAACGCACCGCCACCGCCGAGACGTTGTCGACTCCGGTTGCTCTGCAACAGAACTACACGAACGAGGCACCCACCTTCGGTACCGGTTTCGCCCCGTTCTTCCTGTCGCTCGCCCTGTTCGTCGGCGGCATCATCACCTGGATGCTGCTCACCCCGTTGCAGTCGCGGCCCACCGTCGCGGGACTCGGTGCCTACCGCACGGTCCTCGCGTCGTACTGGCCGGCTCTGCTGGTGGGCATCCTGCAGGTGGTCGTGATGTACACGGTCGTCCATTTCGGCGTCGGACTGGACGTGAAGCACGTGGTGGGGACGATCCTGTTCCTGATGTTGATCTCCGCGACGTATCTGGCCATGATCCAGGCATTCAACGCGATCTTCGGCGTCGCCGTCGGTCGGGTGGTGACCTTGGCCTTCCTGATGCTGCAACTGGTCTCGGCCGGCGGTATCTACCCCGTGCCGACCACCGCGAAGCCGTTCCAGTACATCCACCCGTTCGACCCGATGACCTACACCGTCAACGGTCTGCGGCAGCTCACCGTCGCCGAGAACATCGATTCGCGATTGTGGACCGCAATCGCTGTCCTGGCCGGAATCCTGCTCGTATCGTTGACCCTGAGTGCCCTGTCGGTCCGGCGCAACCGCCGCTACACGATGGAGAGGCTGTACCCGCCGATCGAGGTGTGAGGACCGCCCGAATACCCCGACGTCCACCGGATCGGACGAGTGTTCGATGCGCGAAAAATGGAGGTAGCCATGTCAGATCCCACCGCTCCGAGCGAGACACTCGCACCCGCCTACACGGGCCGGCTCGGTACCGACCCGATTCCCGCTCTGAGACTCCCGAAGTCGGAAACCGAACCCGAAGCGGCGTACCGGTTCATCCACGACGAGCTGATGCTCGACGGCAGCTCACGGCTCAACCTGGCCACCTTCGTCACCACGTGGATGGATCCGCAGGCCGATCGCCTGATGGCGGAGACGTTCGACAAGAACATGATCGACAAGGACGAGTACCCGGCGACGGCGGAGATCGAGACCCGGTGCGTCAACATGGTGGCGGCACTGTTCCACGCCGAGGATCTGTCTCCCTCCGATCCCGCGTCGGCGACGGGTGTCTCGACGGTCGGATCGTCCGAGGCCGTGATGCTGGCCGGTCTCGCTCTCAAGTGGCGCTGGCGTCAGGCACGGCAGGCGGCCGGCAAGGATGCGACCAAACCGAACCTCGTGCTCGGCAGCAATGTTCAGGTGGTATGGGAGAAGTTCTGCCGCTACTTCGATGTCGAACCGAAGTACCTGCCGATGGAGCCCGGCCGCTACGTCATCACCCCGGAACAGGTCCGCGACGCGGTCGATGAGAACACCATCGGGGTGGTCGCGATCCTCGGCACGACCTTCACCGGTGAACTCGAACCCGTCGCGGAGATCGCGGCGGTGCTCGACGAACTCGCCGGTTCCGGTGGTCCCGATGTGCCCCTGCACGTCGACGCCGCCAGCGGTGGATTCGTCGTCCCGTTCCTCCATCCGGAACTCGAATGGGACTTCCGAGTACCGCGCGTGGTATCCATCAACGTCAGTGGCCACAAGTACGGCATGACCTATCCGGGCATCGGCTTCGTGGTGTGGCGGTCGAAGGAACACCTGCCCGAGGATCTGGTCTTCCGGGTCAACTACCTCGGCGGCGACATGCCGACCTTCACCCTGAACTTCTCGCGCTCGGGTAATCAGGTGGTCGGGCAGTACTACAACTTCATCCGTCTCGGCGTTGCCGGGTACACCCAGATCATGGAGTCCCTCCGCGACACCGCACTGATGTTGTCGCAGATGATCTCCGAGATCGACGACATGGAGATCATCACCGACGGTTCGGCGATCCCGGTGCTGTCCTTCCGGGTGGTGGGAGATCCGGGATACACGGTCTTCGACATCTCCCACGAACTGCGGGCCCGCGGATTCCAGGTTCCCGCCTACACGATGCCGGCCGACGCCGAGGACATTGCGGTGTTGCGCATCGTGCTCCGTGAGGGATTCAGTCGCGATCTCGCGTACAAGCTCGGCAAGGACATCGCCGAGGTCGTCGAATATCTCCGTAAGGGGGTCGGCCGCGGCCACACCGACCAGGCATTCGCACACTGAACGATGTCACGGCGGGGGAGAAGCTCACCGAGTTTCTCCCCCGCCGGCGTGAAAACCGTTCGTGGACCGCGTGAACGGAGGTGCGGAATTACTCCGGTGTGATTCTCGACGCGTGAACGGAATTCCGGTGAAACCCGTCATTTCACCCGCAGGCTGCTAATATCTGCACATATCTGTGAGTCCGTTTCGGGGACGATGCTGCCCGGATGCGAAAGGGATAGTGGACGTGCCGAGAACGATGCCCTTGTCTCGTCGCCGATTGTTCTCCGTTCTGTCTGCACATTCCGAACTCGCCGTGCTCGTCGGTGGTCCCTTCTCGGGCAAGACGACACTCGTCAACACGTGGCTGGCGACCGACCCGTGTCCCGAGATGGTGCCCGTCGTGGTTCCCGAACCCGCGCACGATGTCACACCCGAGACGTACTGGGCGACGGTGGCGTCGTCGCTGTGCAACTCCCTCGGAATCGACGAACCCGTTGCAGCGGAACGCTCCTTCGACACGGTGTGTTCGGTACTGGTCCGGCACGCCCGACCGGTGATGTTCGTGCTCGACGGCGTCCGGTCGGTCGAGTCGATCGAGGACCGGGTCGGGCAGTTGCTGCAACTCGGTCCGCAGGTGCGGGTCGTGGCCACCAGCAGAGCTGCGGGATCGTGGACCGAACATGTCGACGGACACCCGCGCAGGACGATCGTCGGCGCCGACGACCTGGCGTTCACCGTGGACGAGACCGCTGCACTGTGTCGCCTCTTCGGACTCGCACGCGACGAACGCACCATCGAGTGGATCATCCGCCGGACCGAAGGATCAGCCGCGTTCGTCGCGGCGGTGTGCGCGACGTTGCGCGCCGAGAAGCCGCACCGGGCCTACGGCGCCGACGCCCTCGACGTCCTCGTCGACTCGGCTGTAGATCTCGTCGTCATGCATGTGGTGGCGGCGGAGTCCTCACCGGCACTGTCCTCCCGCTCGGTCCTCGTCTCCGCCGCACCGAACACGGTGACCCGGTCGTCGATCTCGGCCCTGCCGCACATCTCCGACGGCGACGCCTTCCTTGCCGCACTGGTCGAATCGGGACTGATCGAGGCCTGCTCGGCGGACGACGGCTCGACGGACGACGAGACCGGTTGGTGCTATCCCGAGGTCGTCCGAAGGTCACTCCTGCGGGTGGGCAACGCGGAATACCCGGACGAGTTGTGGGATGCGCAGTCGGCTCTCATCGACCACTGGCTGCAGCGCGCGCGTCCGGACATCGCCCTCGAACATGCCGTGGAGCGGCGCGACTGGCAGTGCGCGATCGGCATCGTCGAGAAGAACTGGGTGGCACTCTACGGGAGCGGATCACTCCGCTCCCTGGGGGTCGTGCTGCTCGAGTTGTTCCCCGACGACATGACGGCCGACGATCGCACCGTCGCATCGCTGCGAACGATCACCCGTGCCCGGAACGGCTCGGAAGAGCCGAGGGAGTGGACATTCCCGCAGTCCTTCGAAGCGGTCCTCCGCCTCGGAAGTCTCCGGATGCAGGGTTCCTACGACGAGGCGATGGAGGTGTGCGACGGCCTGGCCACCGAACCCGTGCCGGATTTCGAGACGCTCGACATCGCGACCCGGCACGCCCACGGACTGAGGTACCTCAACTTCGGCACCGTCTACCTCCTCGGCGGACGCACCACCGATGCCGGAACGATGCTGCGCCACGCCCACACGGCGGGGCGAGGGGTGTTCGTCGAGCGGGAGGCCGCAGGCAAACTCGCGCTCCTCGAAGCGCTCCGGGGCCGGACGCACGAGGCCACCCGGTGGATCGAGGAGGAACGCCGGCATCCGCCGATCCTGGGAGAGGCCGAGGTCCTCGTCCGTACGGCGGGTCTGGCCGCCGCCGCGCTCGTGGCACTCGACCGGCTCGACACCGGCACGGCCTTCCGCGCGCTCTCCGAGCTCGGCACGCCCCGCCACACGGAAGAGCTGTGGGCGTCCGTCCTGTACGCGCGCGGTCGACTGGCGTTGCTGAGTGGTGTGCCCGCCGACGGCCTGCTGTACATAGATTCGGAGTTGCAGCACTTCTCCCATCGCCTCATCGGTATCTCCGCGCTGTTGGTCGATGCCGCGCGTGCCGATCTGCACCTCGCGCTCGGGGAGGCCGGCGCGGCGCGCGAGTTGCTCGCCGGGTCGACGCATCCCCTCACGGCTCCGGCCCGTGCGCGATTGCGGCTGCTC
>Ga0180218_1002106_pt1 | contig 10769 bp, 12 predicted proteins | sample eDN3rd37CKraftBY_FD_151334 | JGI IMG/M metagenome (GOLD analysis project Ga0180218, IMG submission 151334) | Enriched backyard soil microbial communities from Emeryville, California, USA - eDNA 3rd pass 37_C Kraft BY (version 2) (version 2) | ecosystem: Environmental > Terrestrial > Soil >... | reverse complement strand
TCACGATTGCCGACATCGAGTTTGCGTGCCGCGATCAGCGCGTTGGAGGCTTCCGCCGCGGCCATCGCCTTTTCGTCGACATCGCAGATCACGACGCGCGCCCCGGCTTTCACAACGGCATCGGCAAGCGCCCGGCCAATGCCGTTGGCGCCGCCGGTGATGACGATGACGTCTCCGTCCGCTTCGAAGCGCGCTTTCATGGGATCACCCGTTAGGCAGGACTGCGATCGCGTTGATCTCGATCAGATAATCCGGCGAGGTGAACTTGTTCACTTCGACCATGGTCGAGGCGGGGGCGATCCCCTTGAAATATTCACGCCGCACTTTGTGGATGACGTCGAAATGCTCCATGTTGCGGACATAGACATCGACGCGGACGATATCGTCGATCGTGCCGCCGGCTTCCTCGACCGCCGCCTTGACGTTCTCGCAGACCTGCCGGGTCTGTTCCTCGACGTTGCCGATACCCGCGATCGAGCCATCGGCGCGCCGCGCGGTCATGCCGGAAATGAAGACGAGGGTGCCTTTCGCGGCGATCGACGTCGCGTGCGAGAAATGCCCGTTCGGCTGGCGAAGCTTGGACGATGTGATCTGTTTTTTCATTGTTGGTTCCTCTTCAGAGTGAGTGTTCGATATCGATTCCGGCGCGGCGGCCTGCTTCGACGAGGCCATTCAGCGTCTGACGGCTGAGCGTGCAGCGGCCGGCATTGGCTTCGCGGGTGCCATGGGCCAGTTCGCCTGGCGCATAGACCCGCACCGTTCCCGGTGCGCGCCTGGATGCGCTGACGCGCTGCGCCTGTTCGTTGACACGCTGCGGGAATGCGGCGCCATCCGGAAATGGCGCTGTATCGATGGCGATGAACAGCTGGCTGCAGCGATAAGGCTCGGTCGCATCGCCATAGAGCGGCCTGACTTCCGAGCCGATGGCGCCGCCGGACAGACCGCCGCACAGGAGATCAATAATGAAGGCGAGGCCAAAGCCCTTCGGACCGGCCGCCGGCGCCAGCATGCCCTTGATCGCTTCGTTGGGATCGGTGGTCGGCTGGCCATCCGCTGCCATCGCCCAATCGGCGGGGATGCTCTGACCCGCCGCGGCGGCAAGCCTGATCTTTCCCATCGCGGTGGCGCTCAGCGCCATGTCCACCTCGACAGGAAAGTCTCCCGCGCTTGGCAGGGCGATTGCGACCGGGTTGTTGCCGGTAATCGCTTCGGCGCCACCGGGCGCCGGCATCAGCGGACGGGTGTTGGACATCACGATGCCGACGCAACCCTGGTCGGCAATCAGGCGCGCATAGCGTCCGGCGGTGCCGAAGTGGAAGGCATTGCGCACCGCGACGACTGCCGTGCCGGCATTCTTCGCGCGCTCGGTTGCAATCTTCGCGGCCTGATGCGCGGTGAGCTGGCCGAGCGCGTTGTCCGCGTCGATCACGATCGAGGTGCGGACATCGCTCACGATGTCCCCCTCGCTGCGCTTCGACACAGAGCCGTTCAGGATGCGGTCGACATACATCGGCATGAGCATCACGCCGTGCGAACTGACCCCTTCGAGCTCGGCCAGAACCAGATCGTTCGCGACGATATCGGCATCCGCTTTGGCGATCCCGAGCGCCACGAAGATGCGTGCGACCACGTCCGTGAGCCGCTTCGCATCGACGCGAACGCGATCGGGAATGGCGCCGGAGGCAGCAGACATCAGCGCGCGTCCTCGTCGTTGGTGTACCAGGACGGACGGATCGGATAGTGCGGGCCATCATAGACCTCCACCACGATCGTCTCTTCGTGCGCGATGGCCGGGCCGTGCACATTGCCCTTCGGATTCCAGTAGAAGCAGCCGGCCGTCAGCGTGACGCCGGTGCTGGTGTATTCATATTTGCCCTGCAGGCAGAACATGAACTGGTTCGAGGCGTGGCTGTGCGGGGCGGGAATGCCGGCGCCTTTCTCGAAGCGGATCAGCGCAATCGACGCACCGGTTTCCTCGTTGCGCCACAGCATCTTTTCCGAAACGCCTTTCAGCGACTTGTCGCGCCACGGCAAGTCATTGGCTTGCAGCAGCACTTCATCGAGGCTTGGCATCGCGCCTTCGCCAAGCTTCGGAATCCCGGAATAAGCCGTCATAGTCTAGCTCCCTGACCTTCAGTCTCGTTATTTCAGATGCAACGGGCCGCGCCCGAGCGCGGCATCCTGTGCACGCATCAGGCGCGTACGCAGGCTTTCGATATGGGCGCGAACCGCTTCAGCGGCGGCATCTGCGTCGCGCCGCGCGATCGCATCGGCGATCGCGGTGTGCTGCTTGATGGTCGCCTTGTCATCGAGCGTCTGCCACAGATGCAGGTACCAGTAGCGGATCGAGCGCTCATGCAGCGAACGGGCGAAATCGCTCAGCACCGGGTTCTCGGCGAGCTCGGCGAACTTGCGATGGAAGGCACGGTCCGCGCCGATGAAGCTGTCGAGTTCAGGCGACTTGGTACCGCTCCCCCCGACGCGCGCCAGCGCTTTCAGCTCTTCGATATCCTTCGCCGTTGCGCGCTCCGCGGCGTTGCGCGCGAGCTCGGCTTCGACGGTGGCGCGGGAATCGAGAATCTTCAGAATCTCCGGGATGCTGCCCGGCTGCACGATCACGCCCTTGCGCGGCATGACCTCGACGAGCCCTTCGTGCTGCAGGCGCTGCAACGCCTGATGCACGGGCGTGCGGCCCATATTGAGAAGGCTGCACAGCGCGTTTTCGTTGAGATACTGGCCGGGCAGGAAGTACAATTTCAGGATCTTTTCCTTGATCGCCTCGAACGCCATGTCGGCGAGCGAGGATTTCCGCGGCGCGCGCGATGCCGTCTTGCGTGGAGCTGCCCGCGTCCCGGATTTTGCTTTCTTCTTCGCGGTCTTCTTCGCCATGGCTCAATGCCTTTGCGGCGCCGGCGGCAGCCAGGGGGCGGCCAGCCGCTCCGCCAGCTCAACCAGCAGATAGACGAACATGCCGAGGAAAGAGAGCGCGAACAGGGCGGCGAATGCGAGCGGCGAGTCGAGTTGCGAGGTCGCGCTGAGCAGGAGGAAGCCGAGGCCTTCGCTCGACCCCACAAACTCGCCGATCACCGCACCGATGACGGCAAGCGTGATCGCGACCTTGGCGCCGGTGAAGACAAACGGCAGGGCGGCCGGCAGCTGAACCTTCAGGAACACCTGCATCGGGGTGGCGCGCAGCGAGCGGGCCAATTCCAGCAATTCGCGCGGCGTCGAACGCAGGCCCGCGACGGTGTCTACGATGATCGGGAAGAACGCGACGAGCCACACGATTGCGAGCTTGGATTCCATTCCGGTGCCAAGCCACACCAGGATGATCGGGGCGAGCGCAACCTTCGGCACCGACTGAAGTCCGATCAGCAGCGGATAGAACATCAGGTTCAGCGCGCGGGAATTGGCGACCGCGACCGCCATCGGGATGCCGATGACAAGCGCGAGGATGAAGCCGTAAAGCGTCTCCTTCAGCGTGACCCAGCCTTCCGACAGGATCAGGTCGAAGCGCGCGATGAACGCGTGCAGCACCTTGTCGGGCGTCGGCAGCACCACGGTCGGGATGTTGCCGTAGACGCACATAAATGCCCACAGGGCGATCAGGAATACCGTGCCGATCAGCGGATAGCCGATTTGCGAAGCGATGCGGTTCATCAGGCGGCGGTCTCGGTTGCGGGAACGACGCCGAGTGCAACGCTGGCCTGCCGTTCGGCCTGCGTGAAGGCGGGGGTGAAACGGATCTGCTGATTGCGCGGGTAGGGCAGGCTGACCGGAATTTCGGTCGCAACGCGCGCGGGCCGTCGGCTGAATACGATGACTTTGTCGGCGAGATAGATCGCCTCCGAAATCGAGTGCGTCACGAACAGGACCGTCGCGCCGGTTTCCTTGCGGATCCGGAGCAGAAGATCGTTCATCTCCAGCCGGGTCAGCTCGTCGAGCGCGCCGAACGGCTCGTCCATCAGCAGAAGCTTCGGTTCGTGGATCAGGGCGCGGCAGAGCGCGACACGCTGCTGCATGCCGCCGGACAATTGGTGCGGCCGCGCCTGCAGGAAGTCGGAAAGGCCGACCAGTTTGAGGAGATGCGTGGCACGCTCGCGCGCTGCGCGATCGCTGTGCTTGAGGATCTCCATCGGGAACAGCACGTTGTCGATCACCGAACGCCACGGCATCAGGCTCGGCTGCTGGAACACGAAGCCGTAATCACCGAGGGGTTCGGTCACTTCTCGGCCGCCGATCATGACCGAGCCGGATGTCTTCTGGATCAGCCCCGCCACGATGCGCAGAAGCGTGGTCTTGCCGCAGCCGCTCGGGCCGAGCAGGGCGATCAGCTGGCCTTCATCGAAGTCGAAATTGGCGTCGTCGAGGGCAACCACGGGTTCGGCCGAGCGCGACGTCAGCTCACCGGCCGAAAACACCTTCCTCACATTCCTGATCGTGCCAAAGGCCATCAGCGGGAATACCTGCAATGTCCGATCCCCGGCCGCGCGGGCCCGGATCTTGCTTTTGCGTTGAGGCGCTCCGACCGCGCCCGGTTTTCGCACAAGGCGCAGAGGCCGCTTGTGCATATCTGGTGAAATATCTTATGATATTTGAAGTGTCAATTTTGGCGCTGGGCCGGAGGCGAGAAGGAGTGCAGCAATGTTGAAAAGAGTCATAGTGGCTGCGATTGCAGCGTGTCTTTCGGCGCCGGCGGCGCAAGCGCAGACGACCGACGTGAAGTTCATTCTCGACTTCATCAGCCTCGGCCGTCATGCGCCCTGGTACGTCGCGCTCGGCAAAGGCTATTTCAAGGATGAGGGACTGAACGTCACCATCCTGCCGTCGAAGGGCACTGCGGATGCGATCCGCACGGTTGCGACCGGAGGCGCCGAGCTTGGCTTCATCGACATTCCGAGCCTTGTGGCGGCCGGCGGCGCCGGCTCGGTGATCAAGATCGTGGCAGCGAATTACCAGAAGCCGCCTTACTGCATCTTCAGTCTCAATCCCGGCGCCAATATCGACACCGCCGCGAAGTTGAAAGGCATTGAACTCGGCTCCAGCTCGGCGTCATTTCTGCCGAAAATCTGGCAGGCGGTGATGGAGATGAACGGCGTCGATTCCAAGACGATGAAGATCGTCAACATCGACGCTCCGGCGCGCGTGCCGATGCTGGCCGCCCGCAAGGTGGCGTCGATCGACCTGTTCATCATGAGCGAGCCGGCGATCAAGCGCGCGGTGCCGGATGCGAAGCCGGTCTGCCTGTTCGCGGGCGATCTCGGACTTGAGATCTATGCGAACTCGATCGGCGTGCACGAGGACTACCTCAAGAAGAACCCCGACGTGGTGAAGAAGTTCGTGCGTGCAGCCCTGCGCGGCTGGAAGGACACCTTCGACAATCCGAAGGAAGCGGCGCGGATCCAGCTGCAATATGTGAAGGCGCTCGACCCGCAGATCGTCGTCGAGGAGATCGACATCCTGCGTCGCGTCGCGATTACCCCCGAAGTGCAGAAGAACGGCCTCGGCTCCATGACCCTCGATCGGATGAAGACCACTGTCGATTTCATCAACAAGAATATCGAGGTGCCGGGCCAGAAGCTGACGGCGGAGCAGATCTACGCGCCGGGCTATCTCCCCGAAAAGCCCGTCCTGCCGTAATCGCCCATCCGGTCCGGGCCGCGAGCGAGCCTCGCGGTCCGGACCTGCGAGGCTTGAAGCAGGCGGTACTGGGAAGTATCGTGAGCGTCACGGAGGAATCGTGACGCTCGCTCTCGAAAAGCCGGCCGGGAGAAGTCGCGGAGGCCTGTCCGACAGGAAGCGCGATGCGATCCTGAAGGGCGCCAAGGCGGTGTTCCTGAAGCACGGCTTTGGAGACGCCAGCATGGACGAGGTCGCGTCCGCAGCCGGCGTCTCGAAAATGACGGTTTACCGTCATTTCGGCAGCAAGGAAGACCTGTTCGCCGGCGTCATCACCGAACTTTGCCAGCGTATCGTAGCCGAAGAGATCGAGGAGATTTTCTCCCGTGCGCCGCGCGAGGCGCTGCGGACTTTCGCGCGCAAGATGACGGACATCGTGTTCGCCCGCGACACCGCGGAACTGCATCGTATCGTCATTGCGGAAAGCCGGCGCTTCCCGAAGCTCGGCCGGCTATTCTATGAGACGGGTCCGCAGGCCTGTATCGACGCACTGGAAGACTATTTCGTCCGGCACAAGGCTGATCCGACCCTGAAGGTCACGGACCCGCGCCGCGCTGCCGAGGAATTTCTCGAATTGCTGCGCGGTTATTCGCACCTGAAGATGCTGCTTGGCATCGACAAGGCGCCGACCGCGCGCGACATCGAGGCGCGCATCGAGAGCGCTGTCCGGCACGTCATGCGGTGAGTTCTCGTGTCCGGGCGGAGCGCAACACGCAAGTGATGCACTCCCGAGGTTGCTTGCTCAAATCCCCCCCGCCGCGCGTTTCGGCAGGTAATGCAAGACGCGCAGCTCGGCGAGGATCACCAGCAGATAGGCGATGCCGCCGACGATGGTAAGCATGATGATGGTCACGAACACCATCGCCGTATTGCCTTGACCCTCGCCGAAGGAGAGGAGATAGCCGAGCCCGGAATTGCCGCCGACCAGTTCGCCCACGACGACGCCGATCACCGCCAGTGTCGAGCCGATGCGAAGCCCCGCGAAGAGTGGCGGGAGCGATGCCGGAAACTCGATCTTCCAGAAGATCTGCGAGCGCGTGGCCTTGAACGAGCGCGCGAGATTGATCAGGTCGGGGTCGACGCCGCGCACGGCGGTCAGCACGTTGACCATCACCGGGAAGAACACGATCAGGATTGCGACGAGGATCTTCGGATAGATCGTAAATCCCATCCACAGGATGAACAGCGGTGCGAAGGCGACCTTGGGCGCGATCTGCAACGCGAGGATATAGGGCGACAGCGCGAATTCGGCAGTCGGCGACATGCCAAGCGCGTAGCCGATCAGCGCGCCGAGCAGACTGCCCAGCAAAAAGCCGATGAGCACCTCGAACGCGGTGACGCCGGTGTGCCAGGGGAGAGCGGCCACGCCCCACATCCGCAGGAATTCGTTCCACGTCGCTGACAGCGGCGGGACGATATAGGGCGGGATTTTCAAAAGCCCGGGTCCCCATTCCCAGGCGACCAGGAATACGATCAGCATCGCGATGCTCGCAATGGTGCCGCGGCGGACGAGAGCCGAACGATCGCCGTTCATCAGGCCGGCTCCTTCTGCGCCGAGGTTTGCGCTTCGTGCTCGCCGATATCGAGCTTGTCCATCAGCCGCGCGATATATCCGGCGACCTTGGGATCGCGCCGGCGCTGCAGCGGCTGATCGCGACCGGGGATATCGATGATGATCTCGTCGATGATGCGGCCCGGCCGCTTGCTCATCACCAGCACGCGGTCGGACAGGATCACCGCTTCGAGCAGGTCGTGCGTGATCAGAAGCGCAGTCTTCCTGGCCTTCGTCAGCGTTTGCGCAAGGTCGTGCTGCAGCATGATGCGGGTCTGCGCATCGACCGCGGAGAATGGCTCGTCGAGCAGCAGCACCGAGGGGTCGACCGCAAGGGTGCGTGCCAGCGCCGCGCGCTGCCGCATGCCGCCGGACAATTGGTGCGGGTAGCGCTCGGCGAATTCGCCCAGCTTGAACGCCTGCAGGAGTTCGCGTGCCTTGCGGCGGCTGTCAGCGGGATTGAGATGACGGATCTCGGTGCCGAGCAGGACGTTCTGTTCGATCGTGCGCCAGGGCAGCAGCAGGTCCTTCTGCAGCATGAAGGCGACATGTTCGTTCGGTCCCGCGACTCGCTCGCCATCGACAAAGGCGTCGCCGACGCTCGGCGAATAAAGACCTGACCCAATATTGAGCAAGGTGCTCTTTCCGCAGCCGCTCGGCCCGATCAGCGAAACAACCTCGCCATCGCCGACCGAGAAGTCGACGTCCTCGATGGCCGTGAATGTGGTGCCTTTCGCGCCGGCAAAGCGCATTGTGACTTTGCGATATTCGAGCCGCTTCATGCGACGACCATCCACTCCTGCTGACATTGGCGACAGCGTGAACCCACCATGAGCAACATCCGGACCAAGAGTTGAGCGCTGCCCCACGTAGCGCCGGACGAGACCGTCAAGTATAGTAAGTCTTATCCGAGGGTGTCACGCCCGCGGGAATGGGGCGTACCGTCACGAGCACCACAGTTGAGGATTTTCAGTCCATGACCGCTTCCAAGACTTCAGCCATTACCAGGCGTCTGGCGATCACCGCCTTTGCCGCGGCGCTGGGCATGGGCTTTGCCATGCCGCGGGCGACGGCTCAGGAGAAGGTGACTTATCTGTTCCCGGCGCCGCCGATCCTGCCGGCCTTCGCGCCGCTGCAGCTCGCCAAGGGCAAGGGCTATTTCAAGGACGTTGGTCTCGATGTCGATTTCCAGGTGGCGCGCGGCGGCGTGGAAGTGGCCAAGATGGTCGGCGCCGGCAACGCGCCGATCGGTGGCATCGTCGGCGATGGCCCGATCATGGTCCGCGCTAACGGCGTGCCGGTGAAGATCGTCGCTCTGTTTGGCGGCAAGGGCTTCATGCAGACGGTGGTGCGTGACGATGCCGGCGTCGAGAAGCCGGCCGACCTGAAGGGCAAGACGCTGACCGTGCTGTCGTTCCAGGACACGACCTTCTACGCGCTGATCGGCCTTCTTGCCAGCGCCGGGCTCACCCAGAACGACGTGAATATCCAGCAGGCCGGTCCGACCGGCGTCTGGGAATTCGTCGCGGCCGGCAAGTCGCAGGGCATGGCCGGCGTGCCGGACTGGCTTGCGATGGTCGAAGCCACCGGCACCAAGGTGAAGGTGATCCCGACCGATCAGTATTTCCCGCATCTGGCGCAGGGCATCGCGGTCTCGGACGAGATGATCAAGAAGAACCCGGAGATGATCCAGAAGTTCGTGTCCGCGGCGATGCGCGGCATGAAGGACGTGATGGACAATCCGAACCAGGCTGCGGAGGACTTCGTCAAGTTCGTTCCAACCTGGAAAGGCAAGGAAGAAGTCATCAAGAACGCGCTGAACTATTACGCCAAGCACGTCTATGTCGATCAGAAGCGGCTCGGCGAGATCAATCCGGAGCGGCTTTCCAAGCTGCAGGATTTCTATCTGGAGAAGGGCTTCATCCAGAAGAAGACCCCGGTTGAGGAGCTGTATAGTAACCAGTTCATCAAGTAGGCTGGTGCCTCTGTTTGACATGTGTCATGGCCGGGCATAGCCGTCCGAAGTACGGCTTCGCTTCGCGTCGCCTATGCCCCGGCCATCCACGTCTGTTTTTCAAGACAGGAAGACGTGGATGCCCGGCTCAAGGCCGGGCACGACGGCGGAGATGTTCGCAGTGAACAATAAGCGACATGCCGAGGTCATCGGCGGCGGCTTTTCAGGCCTTGCGGCGGCCGGCGCACTGGCGCAGCGCGGATGGAGCGTGAGGCTGCATGAGCGCTCGCTGGAACTGCGGCCGAGCGGGGCCGGCATCTATATCTACGAGAACGGGCTGCGCGTTCTGGAAAAGCTCGGCGCCTACGACGAGGCGGTGAAGGGTGCGCCATTCGCACACACCCGCGAGATGCGCGACGAGCACAATCGCGTGCTGTCGGTGCATCGCTGGGATCCTTCGAAGCGCGTGTTCAGCATCGTGCGCCAGCGCGTGATCAACGCGATGGCGGACGCGGCGCGCAAGAATGGTGTCGAGATCGTTCTCGGTTCGGAAGCGGTGGCAGCGACGCCGGATGGCGAACTGACCATGGCTAGTGGCAGCAAGCTGAAGGCCGACCTGATCGTTGCGGGCGACGGCGTGAACTCGAAAATCCGTGACTCGCTCGGGCTCGTCGCCAAGCGAAAGGGCCTGCCGGATGGCGCCATTCGCGTGCTGATCGCGAAGACCCCGGAGGAAATGGCGTCCGGCGACGGCGGCACCACGATCGAGAACTGGTCCGGCAGCCGGCGCATCCTCTACACGCCGGTAAGCGAGACCGAAGTGTATATCGCGCTGACGATGCTGCATTCCGACGAGATCGGAAAGCGCACGCCGATCGACAAGGCGGACTGGAAGCGGGCGTTCCCGCACTGGGCGGCTCTGATCGACCGGATCACCGACGACGCGCGCTATGACCGCTTCGAATATATCCGGTTGAAGAAATGGTCGTCGGGCCGTGTCGCCGTGCTGGGCGACGCCGCGCACGCGCTGCCGCCGAATATCGGGCAGGGCGCCGGTTGCTCGATGATGAACGGGCTGTCGCTCGCCTATTATCTCGATCGCGAGCCGGACATCGCGACTGCGCTCGATGTCTGGGAGACGAACGAGCGGCCGCTGACCGAGCACACGCAACGCATTTCAGTATTTCTCGGATTGCCGACCACGTGGCCGACGCCGCTACGGCGCGCTTTCCTGACGCTTGCCGGCAAGTCGAAATGGATGATCGCGCAGCGGACCAAGACCGCGCGGCACATCCCGACGGGGACGTGAGCGGGACTACTTCGCCGGCGCCATCGACGCGCTGTCCTGCTTCGCTGTGTAGGTCGGCGTTCCGACCCAGCCGTGCTTCGAGATATCGAACACGACGCCATCGTGATCCCTGAACTTCTTCTCGAAATTGCCGTGCTTGGCGTCGCCGAAATCGAAGAAGAACGAGCCGCCCGACTTCTCGATCCAGCTTTCCGCTTCCTTCAGGTCGGCGACCTGGAAGCCGCAATGGTTTGCGCCGGGCTTGTATTTGTCGGCCGGCAGGCTGGGGCGGATCA
>Ga0180218_1002104_pt1 | contig 10775 bp, 12 predicted proteins | sample eDN3rd37CKraftBY_FD_151334 | JGI IMG/M metagenome (GOLD analysis project Ga0180218, IMG submission 151334) | Enriched backyard soil microbial communities from Emeryville, California, USA - eDNA 3rd pass 37_C Kraft BY (version 2) (version 2) | ecosystem: Environmental > Terrestrial > Soil >... | reverse complement strand
CGTGCCGGCGCGATTGAGCAGCGTCTCCCAGCCCACCTGCTTGCTCCAGCGATCGAGATGCGCCTTGTCGATGCCGGCGGTCTTGTAATCGTGGAAGGCGTAATCGACACCGGCCTTGTCGAGCCAAGCGCGCGCCTTCTTCATCGTGTCGCAGTTCTTGATGCCGTAGATCGTCACAGTCATACAGCGCACTCCAAGTTGCGCGACCTCTAGCATGTGCGCCCGCCCGCCCGAACATGGCGGACAATGGGTGTGGACAACGCCTGCTTTCGCCGGATGCACCGGATTTTCGTGTCCCGCGCCCAAGTCCGGCGAGCATCAGAATCGTGGGCATGCATACAATCTGCCCTGACGCGACACCCTGACCCATCGAATTTCCGCCTGTTTCTGGTTGACAGGAGCCGATGTTGTATACAGCCTGCCGGTCAGGAACACAGCAAACCAAAATGATGGACGCCCCCTCCCCGCAAAACGTCACTGCGCTGCTGAAGCTGCGCGAGCTCATTCTGAGTGGCGAAGTAAAGGCCGGCGAGCGGTTGTCCGAACTCGCGCTGGCGGAGCGGCTTGGTGTGTCCCGCACACCCATCCGGACAGCGATGATGCGGCTCGAGCAGGAAGGCCTCACGCATCCGATCCCGACCGGCGGTTACGCGGTGTCAGCATTCGGCGAACGTGACATCCACGCCGCCATCGAGATCCGCGGCACGCTGGAAGGGCTCGCCGCTCGGCTTGCGGCTGAACGCCGGCCGACGCCGGAGAACTTGTTAGCGCTCAAGGATTGTCTGACCGCACTCGACGACCTCGTGATCGGTCGCGGCGTCACCACCGACAATTTCTCGCGATATGTCGAACTGAACGAACGCTTTCATCAGATCATCATCGATCTTGCAGACAGCCCCGTGCTCTCGCGACAGATCGCACTCGCCGTCGCGCTGCCCTTCGCATCGGCATCGGCCTTCGTGAATGTGCAGGCAAGCCTGGCGGAAACGCGCATCCTGTTCACTGTGGCGCAGGATCATCATCGCTGTGTCGTACGTGCGCTCGAGGATGGCGAAGGTGAGCGCGCCGAGTCGCTGATGCGCGAACACGCACGGCTTGCGCGCCGCAATCTCGAACTTGCGTTGCGCAGCCACCAGACTCGCGACCTCGTTCCGGGCTCGCCGCTGATTAGGTTCAAGACCCTTGTTGCTGTATGAGTTGGTTCTCATTTTTCAACGAAAATAACATCGGAGGAATGCAAAATGAGAAATTCGTTATTGTGCATGACGGCCTTGTCCGTCCTAGGGCTGGTTGCGCCGGCCGCCGCGCAGGACAAGCCGGTCGAATTGCGGTTCTCGCACTGGGTGCCTCCGCAGCATCCGATGCATGCCGCGGCAGTCGCATGGGCTGAATCGATCGGCAAGGCATCGAACGGCACGATCAAGGTCACGATCTACCCGTCACAGCAGCTCGGCAAGGCCTTCGACCATTACAACATGGCGCGCGACGGCATCGTCGACATCTCGCACGTCAATCCCGGCTACGAGCCCGGGCGTTTCCCGATCGTGGCTGCCGTCGAGCTGCCCTTCATCTTCAACAACTCGAAGGAAGGCAGCGCGGCGATGGACGAATGGTATCGCAAGTATGCCGACAAGGAGATGAAGGACGTCAAGTATTGCCTCATGTTCGCGCACGACCCCGGCACCTTCCACTTCACGAAGAAGAAGGTTCAGGTCCCGACCGACATGAGCGGCCTGAAATTCCGTCCGGCCAATGCGGTGATCGCGAGCTGGATGCGTTCGCTCGGCGCCACCAACGTGCAGGCTGCGGCGCCGGAAATCCGTGACGTCCTCGAAAAGGGCGTGGCGGAAGGCGCGGGCTCGCCCTGGGGTTCGGTCGGCCTGTTCGGCATCGACAAGGTGACCCAGTATCACATCGATGCGCCGATCTATGTCTCCGAGCAAGTCTGGGTGCTGAACCCGGCCACCTACGCGAAGCTGTCGCCTGCGCAGAAGAAGGTGATGGACGAGCATTGCTCGAGCGACTGGTCGCTGAAGATCGCAACGCCATGGGCCGACTACGAGTCCGGCGGCAAGGCGAAGATCAAAGCGATGCAGGGACACGACGTCTATCCCCTCACGCCCGATCAGCTCGCAGCATGGCGCAAGTCCGCAGAGCCGATCGTCGCCAACTGGGAGGCCGACGTGAAGAAGACCGGCCAGGATCCCAAGGCCGTGCTTGACGACCTGAAGAAGACGGTCGCAAAGCGTAACTCGGCCTACTAGAAGGCCTACGACAAGCCGAGGCGCGGCGAGCGGCCGCGCCTCATTTTTTCTCTCAGACTTCCTCCACCAAGAAACCTCAAAAGGCAGAGCAATGAAGCGTAGCGAAAACCGCATCCTCACCACCCATGTCGGCAGCCTCGTCCGTTCGAAGGCGGCGATCGAGGCGGTCAGGGCCAACGATCAGAAGAAACTCGATGCGGAAGTCGCCGACATTGTCGCGCGTCAGGCCAAGGCCGGCATCGACATTGTCAACGACGGGGAATACGGCAAGTCGGGCTGGGCCAACTACATCCTCGGACGCCTGAGCGGATTCGAATACCGCCCGGACAAGATGTATGAGGCGGTCTGGCTCGGCCGTGATCGCATCCGCTTCAACGACTTCATGAAGGAGCAGTTTCCGCGTGGCGCGGCCGGTTCGCCTGGCCATGCCTGCGTCGGCCCGATCACCTATACCGGGCACGAGGCCGTACGAGGCAACCTCGCCGCGCTGAAAGCCGCCACCGAAAAGACCAAGACCGAGGACGTTTTCTTCACTGCGGTGGCGCCCGCGAGCGTCGGCTACGACGCCGAGAACGAATATTACAAGAACGAAGAAGACTATGTGTTCGCGATCGCCAACGCGCTGCGCGAGGAATATCTCGAGATCATCAAGGCCGGCTTCGTGCTGCAGGTCGACGACGCCGTGCTGGCGAACATGTTTGATCATCTCACGCAGGAGAGCCCGAAGAAGTATTACGACTGGGCCGAGCTGCGCGTTGCGGCGCTGAACAAGGCGCTGGAAGGCATCCCGGAAGATCGCATCCGCTATCACATCTGCTTCGGCAGCTGGCATGTGCCGCATGTCGCCGACGCCAAGCTCTCCGACATCGCCGACCTGATGCTGAAGGTGAAGGCCGGCGCCTATTCGATCGAGGCCGCCAACGTGCGCCATGAGCACGAATGGAAACTGTGGAAGACGAAGAAGCTGCCGGCCGGCAAGATCCTGATCCCGGGCATCATCACGCACCACACCACGACGGTGGAGCATCCCGAGCTCGTCGCCGAGCGCATCGTCAATTTCGCCGGCGCGATCGGCAAGGAAAACCTGATCGCTGGCACCGATTGCGGCTTCGCTCAGGGCGAGACCACACAGCGTGTGCACCCGCAGGTGATGTGGGCGAAGTTCGAGAGCCTCGCGGAAGGCGCGCGGATGGCCAGCAAGCAGCTCTGGGGTTAACAGCCTAAGGCGCGCGTCAACCCTTGCGGTTGTCGTGCGCCTTGCGGCCGCCGCGCTCCAGCGCCTGCGGCGGTATCGTCGTCAACAGACGCCTCGACAAATCGGTGGAGCGGCGGGCGAGTTCCGCCGCTCCATCGTGCAAGTGCGCCGACTCCTTCACATCGCGAACATTGTTCTCCATGTCCTCGGCGGACCAGCCGCGGCTATGCGCGATGTAGGGAAATTGCGGAAAATGAAATCCAAGCTCGGCGAAGAAGCCGAGCATCTGTCCGGCGACGCCCTGCACATTGTCCTGCCCGCCGACGATGATGAACGACGCCACCTTGTTGCGGATCATCACCCGGTTGCGCGTCGTCACCTGGTTCTGGATGCAGTTCAGCCGCTCCGCCATCTTGAAGTAGAGCGCACTCGCCTGCCCCCACCGGATCGGCGTCGCGATGATCATCACATCGGCCCAATGAACCAGCGCCTCGTACACGGCGTCGAGTTCGTCCTTCGGATCCATCTGCGTGATCGAGCACGGCCATGTGCAGGCCCGCGCGGCCTTTGAGTAATAGCCCTCGCAGCTGCGAAACTTCAGATCGTTCAGCTTGATCAGCCGCGTCTCGCATCCGTCTTCGGCGGCGGCCCTGAGCGCCGAGGCGAGCAGATCGTCCGATCCGGAATAACGCGGCGCCTTTGAATCCATCGCTGTCGTGGACAATCCCGCGACGCGGATGGGGCCTTCGGCGCGTACGATCGGACGCGCAAGCGGATGCGGCTCGTGCGGCGCGCGGTGACGCGCGGTGCCGGCCTTCACGTTGACCATCACGCGGCCGGCCTCGACCTTCACCGGAAAAGCGGGAACGCGATCGTCCTCGAAACCCGGTTCGCCGAGGCCGGTGACGCGGTGAAACTTCCATTGATGCCACGGGCAGACGACGTAGTCGCCGTCGAGCGTCCCCTCGCCCAGCGGACCGCCGGCATGGTTGCAGGTGTTGTGTATGGCCCCGAATTGACCGTTCACGCAGGTCAGCGCGACATCGATCGTTCCCGCGCGGTGCCGCTGTACGGGCCGATCCGACAATGTCTCGGCCGAACCGAGATCGATCCACTCCTCGTCCATGGGCCCGTCCCGCTCTGCATAAGCCCTGTAATGATCGGGCTGGCACAAGCGCAATCTATGCCAATGAGGGGCCACTGCAATGCGGCGGTCGACGCCTCGCCCCCGCCGGCGCAGGCGGGCTCGTCCAGCATCTCGGCGGCAAGCAGCCGCTCGAGGCGATCCGGGTTTGCATTCCCCCGGAGCCATCGCTGCCGCCTTTTCGGGCTTCGGCCGTCGCCGCCTGGCTGATAAAGTTGCTGCACGAGTAGAAGCGGTCAGGGCCTGTGCGCCCGGGACATTGCTCGGCAAGGATCGATTTTTATCGTTCTGGAGCCAGCAATGCCGCGTTGTCCGAAGCCTTTTCCGATTTCCAGCAAGCCGTGTTCGAACGGGCGCGATCCGATCGCGCCTGCCCGAAATCTGGATCGGGTCCGCTCGCACAATAGGCAGCGCGGTCTCCGTCGGTCGGCCCTTGCTTCCCGCAACCCTGGCTATGAGCCAATCATCGTGTGGAGACTTTCATGACCCCATCCGCAATGCCTGCGACCTATGACCTGCCCGAACTCAACCGCGAAACCACGTTCGGCGGTCTCGGCACCACGAAGCATCGCGACGTGCCCCGCATCGATCTCGGCAACTTCGAAAAGCGCAAGCACGAGATCGCCGATCAGCTCTGGAATGCATCGACCGAGATCGGCTTCTTCCAGCTGGTCAATCATGGCATCCCGCAGGCGCAGATCGACGAGGCGTTCGAGATGACTGCGCGCTTCTTCGACCTGCCGCACGAGGTGAAAGCCAAGCTGCCGATGCTGAAGGGAACGAACTGGGGCTGGGAATACAAGAGCCAGGTGCGGCCCTCGACCGGCACCGCCGACAACAAGGAGAGCTACCAGATCACGGTGCCGCGCATGGCGAACCTCTGGCCGGGCGGCGACAACCTGCCGGGCTTCAAGGCCACCATGCTCGCGTTCGAACGCGCCAACTGGGCGCTTGGCATGAAGGTGCTGAGCTGCTTCGCCTACAAGCTCGGCTTCGCACCGGACTTCTTCACCGACGCACACGATCCGCAATCGCCGGAATACCAGTCGACGCTGCGGCTCCTGCATTATCTGCCGATGGTCGATGCCAAGCCGGAAGACTTCACCGGCTGGCGCGCCGGCGCTCATACCGATTACGCCTGCCTGACGCTTCTGCATCAGCGCAAGAACCAGGGCGGCCTGCAGCTCTGCCCCGGCAAGGAAGCCGACGAACTCGCCTGGACCGATGTCGAGCCCGAAGACGGCGTCGTCACGTGCAATATCGGCGACATGCTGAAGCGCTGGAGCGACGACAAGCTGCAATCCACGCTGCATCGCGTGCGCATGCCGCACGCCCATGAATATCTCGGGTCGCGCTATTCGCTGCCTTTCTTCTGCCAGGCCAATCGCGACGCCATCGTGCAGGGACCGGACAAGGTGTATCCGCCGGTGACTGCAAGCGAATTCCTGCACCAGCGGATCGCGGCGAACTTCGCGAAGATCGGGTGATCATGGGATGGAGTGCTCGCGACATGGTCGCGGGCACTCCGGTTGCGATCATTGCGAGCAAGAGGAGCCGCAGATCGATGCCGAGGACGGCGGGGGCAATTGCTGTCGCATCATCGCAGAATGCGAAGCCTTTCTCGCCGCCAATCGCGCGATGGTCGATGCGCTACTGGCGCGCATTACCTCATCTGGGGCGGAACGCGGTGGCGATGTCCTCGCCCCTGCATTCGCGATGGAAACTCTGAAACTCGCGCAGTTGATCGGCTGACCGGTTACGCAGGCGGTCGGCTGAACGCGCTCAGATATACCGGCTGCTCTGCGGTGAGCCCGCGATAGACGTGACGCGTCACCTCGTCGGCCAGAACCTGCCGATCGCCACGTTCCAATGCGTCGAGCGTCTCTTTCACGATCGTTTCCGGGCTCGATTTCGGCGTAGTGATCTCGCGCGTCATGTCGGTATCGATGAAGCCGGCGTGGAGCCCGAGCACCTGCGTGCCCTGCCCTTCGAGTTCGATGCGCAGTCCGTTGGTGAAGGCCCAGGCCGCCGCTTTCGACGCGCCGTAGGTCGCAAGCAGCGGGCTGTTGATCCAGCTGGCGACAGACAGGACGTTGACGATCGCTCCGCCGCCATTTTTCGCCAGCACCGGCGCGAACGCGCGAGCCATGCGAAGTGGGCCAACGAGATTCACTTCGAAATGCTCGCGTGTATCTTCGATCGCACCGTCAGCGAGGAACGATCCGAATTTTGCAATGCCGGCATTGTTGATCAGCAGCGTCACGTCGGATGCCTGCCGGGCTGCGGCGGCCACCTCCTCATCCTTCGTGACGTCGAGCTTGATCGGCACGACTTCGGAAAGCGTGACGGAGCCGGGATCGCGCGCACCGGCATAGACCCTCGCAGCGCCGCGCTCCACCAGGGCGCGGGCGAAAGCGAGCCCGAGCCCCCGATTGGCGCCCGTCACAAGTGCGGTTGCACCAGCAATCTTCATCGTCGTCTCCTGTCCGCTTTGCCTGAAGCACGGCGTCCTTGCGCGCCACGCATGATGATCGTCACGCCGAATATATATGATGATCATCATATTTCAATCGCAGGTGCGTCGATCACGGTTGCGTCATCAGATCGGGACAAGGGACCAAGGTTATCCCACGCAGGAAACCGCAAAAAGGCACGAAAATCCTGTCGGAGCATGCGCGCCGTGTCGCGAACCGCGGGTTCGCAGGCCCGGCGTCGAGATCCTGTCCCGCGTACGGGACAGGATCGCGTCGCTTCAAACGATCGAGAACGCCCGGCGGCTTTCCGCGCGCAACCGATGTCAGCTCTTGATGAAGGCCAGAAGGTCCGCGTTGATCACATCCGCATGCGTGGTCGGCATGCCATGCGGAAAGTTCTCGTAGGTCTTCAGAATGCCGTTCTTCAGAAGCTTTGCCGATTCCGGCCCGGCAGCAACATAAGGCACGATCTGATCGTCCTTGCTGTGCATCACCAGCACCGGCACGTTGATCTTCTTCAGGTCTTCGGTGAAATCGGTCTGCGAAAAGGCGACGATGCCGTCGTAATGGGCCTTGGCGCCGCCCATCATGCCCTGGCGCCACCAGTTCCAGATCACCGGCTCCTGGGCCTTCACGCCCGGCCGATTGAAGCCGTAGAACGGTCCGGCGGGCAGATTGTAGTAAAAGTTCGAACGGCTGGCAGCAAGCTGCGCCTGCAGATCGTCGAAAACGGATTTCGGCAAACCGTTCGGATTGGCCGGCGTCTTCACCATCAGCGGCGGCACTGCGGAGATGATCGCCGCCTTGGCCACATCCTTTTCGCCACGGCGCGCCAGATAGCGGACGACCTCTCCGCCGCCGGTCGAGTGGCCGACGTGAACGGCGTTCTTCAGGTCAAGATGCGCGGTAAGCGCTGCAAGGTCATCGGCATAGTGATCCAAGTCGTGACCATCCGGGACCTGCGACGAACGGCCATGTCCACGCCGGTCATGTGCAATGACGCGGAAGCCGTTGTTCAGAAAAAACAACATCTGTGCGTCCCAGTCATCGGCAGAAAGCGGCCAGCCGTGGCTGAACACGATCGGCTGTCCCTTGCCCCAGTCCTTGTAGAAAATCTCGACACCGTCCTTGGTTGTGATCGTAGGCATGAAATTGTTTCCCTAAATTGCTTCCCGTTGCGTATGCCGTTGCGTATGTCAGTAGCCGATCCGGCATCCGGCCGAACGGGAACATAGTGCACCTCGACAAAGATGCGATCTATCCCAAGGACCAATGGTCGCGGCGATCACGAAGGAATGAAGGTCAGGATTTCCTGAGCGATCGTCACACGATGTTGCAATTGCAGACAAATCGGTCGCGCACACGCCGTGACGCATTCGGACATTCGTGCGAGGCGGGCGCGCGCTCGCCAATCGAACGCAGCAAATTCGATCAATTTTCAGAAGGATCGTTCAAGCCGGATTCGACCGGTCCGTCGTCTACTCCTTCGCACAACGCAATTCGATTTGCTCGCAGGAGGCGACGAACATGCTGCACGGATACACCGTACCCCTCACCCCGCAGGGTCAGTCCGAACTCACCCCGCCGCCGCCGTGGCATTATTCCAGCGACTGCATCGCCGTCGAATACTGGGCCGATCCGGCCGCGGTTGCCGCCCTCCTCCCGCCCGGCATGGATCCGGATGTGGCCTCACAGGGACGCGCCTTCTTCTGGTTTCTCGACTGGCAATTCACCGGATCGAATGACGAACTGACCGATCCCGCGCGTTATCAATATCGCGAGGCGTTCGTCCTGATCGAAGCGCAGCTCGACGGCAAGCCCGTCAACTTCTGTCCGTACATTTTTGTTGACAACGACTCCGCCCTCGCGCGCGGGTGGACGCAAGGGTATCCGAAGAAGCTCGGCAGCATTTTCCAGACACGCACCTTCTCCCTGCTGAATGCCGCGGCGGCCCCGCTTGCGGCCGGAAGCCGCTTTGGCGCAAGTGTCTCGGCACATGACGAACGGCTGGCGACAGCCCGCATCCAGCTCGAAGCGCCGGTTGCCAATCCCGCGACCGTGTTCAACCGGCCGACGATCATCCGGCGATATTTCCCGCAGCTTAGCGCCGGTCGCCGGGACAAGCCGGCCGTCGATGAGTTGACGCTCTCCCTGATGGACGATCTGTCCTTCGCAAATGTCTGGAGCGGGTGCGCCGAATTGACCGTTCCCGAAGTGCGCGGCGAGGACATGCACAAAATCGCGCCTCTGCGTGTCGGACGCGGCTATCGCTTCAGCATGGGGTACACGGTCACCGACCTTCCGATCCTGAAAGACTATCTCGCCTGATGTCAGCCGACCCGGCGGCACAGACCGCCGGGTCGCTGTTCATGCTTCGGGAAACATCCGATGCCGCTTTACACGGTGACGACGCAATCCGGTGTTCTCAATGCAAAGGGCAAGGCGGAGCTGGCGCAGCAACTGACAAGCCTGCATTCCGGCTATGCCGGCGTGCCTAGAAACTGGGTGCATGTGATCTTTCAGGATTACGCGGCCGGAAGCGGATTCACCGCGGGTTTGCAGGCCGCGCCCGCAGCGCTCACGCTCGTCATCCGCGACGGGCGATCCGCGGATTACAAACGCGAATTGCTGAAACGCCTGTGGTCATTGCTGCAGGCTGCGACCGGCGCTGCCGACGACCAGATCGTCATCGGCATCCAGGAGCTTCCGGCGAGTCAGGCAATGGAGATGGCCGCGATCATGCCGGATGTGAATCGCGAGCCTCCGTCACAGCCGGCATGAGTCTATCTGGCCGTCCATCTTGCCGCGATGACGGCAGCGATCGTTCCGACAATCAGCGCGGCGACCGGTCCCATGAGGAAAATCGCGCCCATCGCGCCGCCGCCGTCACGATCGAACAGGCCGAAGTAATTCGTGGCGACGATGTACCAGACGATCGGGATCGCCTCGCCGACGATCAGACCCGCGAGGAAAGCGAGAATGATTTTTAGGAAGCGCATCCGGCGTGCCGTCCCTTTCAGGTTAACGAAAGCTTGCTAGGAGCAAGCTGATTAAACGGTCTGGCGCATCTGCAATGCTTACACATTGTTGCTATCCAGGACCGCGATGGCGACGCAACCGCAACCCTATCCCGGTGAAAATGCCAGTGCCGAGCAACTCTTCCTTTTGGCGGAAGAGTATCGCAAGGCAGCGGACGTCCTTGTCAATATTGGTCGTCGTGGCAAACCGCTGTCTCGTGCGCCCTTCCGGCTCACCGCGATCCATGCGATCGAACTCTATCTCAGCGCATATCTTCTGATCGAGGGCGAAAAGCCGTGCGGCATCCGGGCGCTTCAACATGATCTGGAAGCCCGCACGAAGCACCCGCGCGCATCCAGTCTTTCCCTCAGCAACCGCACCACTACGCATCTAATCACGATGCACCGGGGGCGGGAATATCTGATCAGCCGCTACGGCATCGATCAGATGCATACGGTTTCGCCAATCACTCGCTTGCAGGCGACACTAAGGGAGGTTCGCGAGAAGGTCGGCAAGCGGCTTGGGATCGCCTGCAGCTAAGACTTACGGGCGCCGCCAGAGATCATCTCGGGCGTTAAAATTCACTCCCACTCGATCGTCCCGGGCGGCTTGCTGGTCACGTCATAGACCACGCGGTTGACACCCTTCACCTCGTTGATGATGCGGGTCGCGACGTGGCC
>Ga0180218_1002102_pt1 | contig 10782 bp, 9 predicted proteins | sample eDN3rd37CKraftBY_FD_151334 | JGI IMG/M metagenome (GOLD analysis project Ga0180218, IMG submission 151334) | Enriched backyard soil microbial communities from Emeryville, California, USA - eDNA 3rd pass 37_C Kraft BY (version 2) (version 2) | ecosystem: Environmental > Terrestrial > Soil >... | reverse complement strand
GGGTGCTCGAGGTCGACCAGACCCCCATAGGCAAGACGCCCCGCTCCTGCCCCGCCACCTACGTCGGCTTCTGGGACGACGTGCGCAAGCTCTTCGCCGAAACCCGTGATGCGCGTGTGCGCGGCTGGAATGCAGCGCGCTTCTCCTTCAATACCGGCGACGGCCGCTGCCCCATCTGCGAAGGCCAGGGCATGCGCACCATAGAAATGAGCTTCCTGCCCGACGTCAAGGTACCCTGCGACGCCTGCAACGGCGAGCGCTTCAACCGCGACACGCTGAGCGTAACGTGGGCGGACAAGAACGCGGGCGAGGTGCTCAAGCTCGAGGTGGATGATGCGGTCGAATACTTTGCGGCGCACTCCCGCATCTTGCGGCCCTTGCGGCTGATGCAGGACGTAGGCCTGGGCTATCTCACGCTGGGCCAACCTTCTCCCACGCTTTCGGGCGGCGAGGCCCAACGCATCAAGCTGGTGACCGAGTTGACAAAGGCAAGGCTGACCGACGGCGTGCTAACCACAGGCCGCGCCTCCCGAGTGCCGCATACTTTGTATGTGCTGGACGAGCCTACGGTGGGCTTGTCGATGGCGGACGTGGAAAAGTTGACGCACGTGCTGCACCGGCTGGTCGAGGCAGGCAATACGGTGGTGGTGATCGAGCACAATCTGGACGTGATCGCCGAGGCGGACTGGATCGTGGACATGGGCCCCGAAGGGGGCACCGGCGGTGGCCGCCTGGTAGCTGCGGGTACGCCGGAAGAGGTGATGGAACTGAAGGACCGTTCGCATACAGGAGAGGTACTGGCCGAGTTCATGCAAGCCGGTAGCGAGGCCGTGTCTGACGGCTAAATTTCTTGCTCTTGCGGCGGTTGCTGTACGTGGCGGCAAGAGCACTTGTTCTTCGCCCCGCTCCTGCGTTGCATATGGGCTGCGACGGTGTTTGCTCTTGCACCTTTCTGCACTGTCTCTTGGTTGCGGGGGCGTTTGTTCTTGATCCGTTCCTGCGCTGTCTCTTGGTTGTAGCGATGTTTGTTCTAAACCCGTTCCTGCGCTGCGGGGTATGTCTGTTCCGGTCGGAGCCGGTCGGCCCTTCGGGCCCGCCTGTCCGCATCCTCCGGGCCTTCGCCCTCCGTTCTGCGGCGCCTGGCTCGACCGCCAACGCCCGGCCCAGCCACACCCCACATCACAGGAACTGCATTGGGGTAGATAAACGCCCCTCTTGCGAGGCTCGGGCTGGGGAAAACCTTGAGTCCGGGGGAATGTGATGGCTTGGCTGCTAAAAATACTGCCCGGTCGTAATGCCGCATGCCTGTGGCAGAACACCCAGTATTCGTAGAAATGCCACCTATCTGTCGCGCAAGCAGGATGCCGCCCACCTACCGCAGAAAAAATACGGTGCATCAAGCCAACAAACCCAGGGTGCCCCAAACCAAGACTCTATGAGGCGTGATGCGGGGTAAGTATTTTGGGCGACGTTGAGCAAGCCGAGCGGCGCCTTGTTTTTGGGGAGGCAAGCGAGCGCATGTTTGAGCGGGCAAGCTTGGCGGACCACTGGTCCGCCGCCCGCGAGTTCGCGAGCGCCCCAAAAACAAGGTGACGGGAGGGCAGCCCGGCAAAGCCGGGCCGAAGCTCTCCGGCGCCCAAAATACTTACCCCGCAGCGCGCCGGCTTAAAGACCCAAAGACCGCCGCTTGGCTCAAAGAAAGGCTTGATCCAAAGAAAGCCAACTCAAGCAGCAAACTTCCCTTTTCCTATCCAGTGAATCGCATCAGCCGCCGCCGCCATCCCCATCGACGCCGTCACAGCCACCGCCGAACCATAGCCCGCGCAGGAAAGCCCCTGCAGCCCCACCCCGCCCAGCTCCCGAGGCTGAGGATCGAGCCACTGCTCCGGCAGAATGGCCGGCTGGTCGAACCATAGCGCCCGCACCCCCATTCGGGGAACCCGCTTCAGCGCCTTGCCATTGGCATCAGAACCCTTCGGATAGCCATGATGCCGTCGCAACGTATTGCGCAGCTTCGCCAGCAGCGCATCGTTCAGCGCCGCCGAAAGATCACCTGCGCGCAGCGCCAGCACATTCGTCTTGCCGCCCGCGCCGCCGCAGACGACAATCGCCAGCTTGCGCCGCCGGGCCTCCAGCATCATCGCAATCTTGGCAGTCGCCTGGTCCGTGCAGTCCACCAGAACATCGAGATCCCGCGCCAGCACCTCGGCCACATTCTCCGGCGTCACGAAGTCGTCGACCAGATGCAGCCGGCAGTGCGGGTTGATGCCCCGCACGCGCGCCGCCATCGCATTGATCTTCGACTGCCCCAGCGTCTCGCTGAGCGCATGCAGCTGCCGGTTGACGTTGGACTCGGCCACGTGGTCCATGTCGATGAGCGTAAGCTGGCCCACGCCCGAACGTGCCAGCGCCTCGGCACACCAGGACCCCACCCCGCCTATGCCGGCAACCGCCACATGGGCGCCCACCAGCCGCTTCAGCGTTTCAGGCCCGTACAGGCGTTCCAGGCCGCCGAAGCGGCGCTCGACGTCGACCATCTCGTCCGTATCCGCCCCGCCTTCAGCCAAGGATACGGCTGCCCCATTGTCTTCAGATGTATCCATATATCAATGTGTGAGTTCTTGCCACCGCACCTAGCCGGCCTCACCCAAAGCCGTTACAAGCGCCGGCGAGGGAGAAAGCGCCGGGCCGAAAGTATAAAATTGCGGCATGGCATTGAATCGGCATATGCCGCCGAGCCAGCTTGCCTCGTTGAACCAGCACGGGCTGCCAAATCAGCATGCCCCGTTGAATCAACGGATATTAGACCATGCCGCAAAGCCTCTCTTTGCCGCGCGGCCACTACCCATCCGCCACAGGACCCTGTTTTCGCCGTGACCGCTTCCGATTCCCTCGAGTCCCTGTTTGCCGCATCCGGCGCCAGCTTCCGCCTGCTGACCGAAGAACAGCGCCAAGCCTCGCTGGACACGGCGCTGGCGCACTGGAATCAACGCGACGACCTGTGGGTGTACGGCTACGGCTCGCTGATATGGCGCCCCGAATTCGACTTCGTCGAGCGCCGGCATGCCCTGCTGCGCGGCTACCATCGGTCCCTATGCCTGTGGTCGCGCGTCAACCGGGGCACCCCCGAGCGGCCGGGCCTCGTCTTCGGCCTGGATGCCGGTGGCTCCTGCCGCGGCATGGTGTACCGCATCGCGGCCGCCGACGTGCCCGCCATCTTCAACGAGCTTTGGAAACGCGAAATGCCCAGCGGCGCCTACCTGCCCAAATGGCTGGCCTGCGCCACCGACGCCGGCAGGATCCAGGCGCTGGCCTTCGTCATGGATCGCAGCAAGGACGCCTATGTCCGCGACCTTACGCGCGAACAGCTCATTGCCATCGTGCGCGATGCCCACGGCTCTTACGGCCCGTGCTCGGAATACGTTCTGGAAACCGCCCAGGCCCTCGAAACGGCCGGCATCCACGACCACAAGCTGAAAATCATCGTGCGTGAACTCAAGACACTCTCCGGCCCGCAGCACTAGCAGGGCAAGCCGAGCGGGCCTGGCAGGTTGAAACCCGCCGCAAGCGTTAGAATGGTTGTTTCATCGCCCAAGCCATTTGCCCTGCAAGCCATCCATGTCCATTGCCGATTTGCGCCAGGTATACGAAAAAAGCGTGCTGCTGGAGTCTTCGCTGGCAGCCTCCCCGCTGCAGCAGTTTTCCAACTGGTTCGACGAGGCCGTCAAGGCCGGCGCGGTCGAACCCAATGCCATGACGTTGGCCACCGCCGATGCCCAGGGCCGGCCCTCGGCCCGCATCGTGCTGCTCAAGGGCATCGATGAAAGAGGCCTGGTCTTCTTTACCAACTATCAATCGCGCAAGGGCGGCGAGCTGGCCGCACAGCCCTATGCCAGTCTGCTCTTCTTCTGGCCCGTGCTCGAGCGCCAGGTCCGCATCGAGGGCCGCGTCGAGAAGGTCGACCCGCAAGAATCCGACCGCTACTACGAAAGCCGGCCGCTGGGCTCGCGCATCGGCGCCTGGGTCTCGCCGCAAAGCCAGCCCATCACCCGCGAAGAGCTCGAGGCACGCACGCGCCAGCTGACCGAGACGCTGGGCGAACAGCCCGCCCGGCCTCCGCATTGGGGCGGCTATCGCCTGCTTCCCGAGCGCGTCGAGTTCTGGCAGGGCCGGCCCTCGCGCCTGCACGACAGGCTCGTCTACGAACGCGACGGGCAAGGCCACTGGCAGGTGTCGCGCCTGGCTCCCTGACCCCATCGCCGAATCGTTTACATGACCGCCAACGCACCCGACTTCGACGCCGCTTTTTTTCGATCAGCCCTAGGCCGCTTCGCCACGGGCGTCACCCTGATCACCACGCAAAGCCACGACGGGCCGCAGCCCATAGGGCTGACCATCAGCTCGTTCAATTCCGTCTCGCTCGAGCCGCCGCTGGTGTCGTGGACGCTGTCGAAAAAAGCCGCGTCGCTGCCGCATTTCGAGAAAGCCGAGCGCTATGTGATACACGTGCTGTCGGCCCAGCAGCTGCACCTGGCCAGGCGGTTCGCCACCGGCTCGCAAGAACAGCGCTTCGAAGGCATAGAGGTGGGCCGTTCGCCAACGGCGCAGTGATGCTGAGCGACCCCGACTGCGCCGCCTGGTTCGAGTGCTACAACCTGTGCCGGCATGAAGCCGGTGACCATATTATCTTCATCGGGCAGGTCGAGCGCTGCGAGCGCTCCTTTCACCAGCCGCTGGTGTACCACGCCGGCGACTTCGACCTGACTCCCTCGCATGAACCGCTGTCCGGCGACTGAGCTGGAACGCTCACCCAGATCATGACCGCGGACGTCGACTGCGTGGTGCTGGGCGCCGGCGTGATCGGCCTGGCCTGCGCGCGCGAACTGGCCATGAACGGGCTGGACATCTTGCTTGCCGAGGCCGAGGCCATGCCGGGCACCGGCATCAGCTCGCGCAATTCGGAAGTGATCCACGCCGGCCTCTACTATCCCGAAGGCAGTCTGAAGGCGCGCCTGTGCGTGCAGGGCAAGAACCTGCTGTACGACTATTGCGCCGAGCGCGGCGTCGCCCATCGTCGCATCGGCAAATGGATAGTCGCCACCCAAGGGGAACAGCTTCCCGCCCTACGGGCCATTGAACGACAGGGACAATGCAACGGCGTGCACGACTTGCACTGGCTGACGCAAGAGCAAGCCCGGGCGCAGGAACCCGAGTTGCGCTGCGTGGCGGTGCTGGCGTCGCCCTCGACCGGCATCGTGGACAGCCACGGCCTGATGCAGGCGCTTCAGGCCGACGCGTCGAATCACGGCGCACAGTTCGTTTTCAACACGCCCTTCATCGAAGGTCATGTTTCCGACGCGGGCCATTTCGTGCTGCAGTTCGGCGGCAAGGACCCCGCCCGCATCACTTCGCGCAGCGTCGTCAACGCCACCGGCCTGTCGGCCCCCGATGTGGCGCGCCGGCTGGCCGGCCAGCCGGCTGGGGCGATTCCCCGGGCCTACTATTGCAAGGGCAGCTATTTCACGCTTGCCGGCCGGGCGCCCTTCTCGCGCCTGATCTACCCGCTGCCCGATGCCGCGGGCCTGGGCGTGCACCTGACGCTCGACCTTGGCGGCCAGGCGCGCTTCGGACCGGATGTGCAATGGGTGGAGCGGTCCGACCACTCGTTCGACCCGGGCCGCGCGCCGCTTTTCGAGCAAGCCATACGCCAATATTGGCCCCGCCTGCCTGACAAGGCCCTGCAGCCGGGCTACACTGGCATACGCCCGAAAATCACCTGTGCCGGCCAGCCGGCCGCCGACTTCATCATTGCCGGCCCAGCCACGCACGGTGTCGCCCGCCTCGTCAACCTCTTCGGTATAGAATCCCCTGGTCTGACCGCCAGCCTGGCCATCGCCCGGGCCGCAAGGCAGGCCCTTGCTTCGGGCGCCTGACGCCCCATACCCTGCTGAACCATGAACGACTTCATTCTTACCCTTTCCTGTCCCGACCGCATCGGCATCGTGCATAGCGTTACCGGCTGGCTGCTGAGCCTGCATGGCAACATCGTCGACGCCCAGCAGTTCGGCGACATCGAGGAAGAACGCTTTTTTCTTCGCGTCCACTTCAAGCTGCCCCTGCCCGCCAACGTCGAATCGCTGCAAGAAAGCTTTGCCCCCGTGGCCGAGCGCTTCAGCATGGACGCCCGCATCCATGACGCCAACCGCAAGGCCAGACTGCTCATTCTGGTAAGCCGCCAGGGACACTGCCTGAACGACCTGCTGTTCCGCACGCACAGCGGCCAGCTGCCGGTCGAGATCGCCGCCATCGCCTCGAATCACAACGACTATTCGGGCATGGCGGCTTCGTATGGAATTCCCTTCCACCACCTGCCCGTTACGCCCCAGACCCGGCCCCAGCAAGAGCAGCAGATACTCGACCTGGTCGAGCATAACCAGGTCGACCTAGTGGTGCTGGCGCGCTACATGCAGATTCTTTCGGCCGAAATGTGCGCCGCGCTGTCGGGCCGGGCCATCAACATCCACCACAGCTTCCTGCCCAGCTTCAAGGGCGCCCGGCCCTATCACCAGGCTCACGCCCGCGGGGTCAAGATTATCGGCGCCACGGCCCACTACGTAACGTCCGACCTGGACGAAGGCCCCATCATCGAACAGGACATCGAGCGCGTGGACCACTCGATGAGCGCCCATCAGCTTACCCAGGTGGGCAGCGACGTGGAATCCCTTGTGCTGGCCCGCGCCGTACGCAACCACGTCGAGCACCGCATCCTGCTCAACGGCAGCCGCACCGTCGTCTTCAAATAGGCGGCCAGCCATCCCGCATCGGCCTCAGCGTAGAATTCGATTGAGCAGCGGACTTTTAATCCGTTGATCCCGAGCTCGAGCTCTGGCCCAATCTACCGGCGTTTCAAATACTTAGTTGGTGTTTTCAGCGTCCGGACTACTGCTCCGTCCCGCTCGCCTCGGCGCGCAGCCAGGCCTCGAAAGCCTGCAGCGCCTCGGAAGGATGGTCCTGCGCGGGGTAGCTGAAATAGTAAGCCTCGGCCACCGGCAGCACGCCCTCGCCGGCGGTCGTCAGCTCGCCGGCGGCCAGCGCCTGCCTGGCCAGGAAGCCCGGCACCAGCGCCACGCCCATGCCCGCCTGGGCGGCAGCCAGCAGCATGGTGAACAGTTCATAGCGGGGCCCGGCACCCACCGAAGGCGGGCAATCGCGCCCCTGCTCGCGGTACCATTGGCGCCACACATCCGGACGCGACATCATGTGCAGATGCGAGACGCCCCCCATGCCCTCGGGGTGGTCGGCAATGGCCTGCCGCACGGCCGGCGTGCATACCGGCACCAGTTCCTTTTCGTCGAACAGCTTGAAGCCTATGGTGCCCGGCCAAATCTGCAAGGCGTGGTACACCGCGGCATCGAAGGGATGGTCGTTGAATTGAAAAGGCCGGGTGCGCACCGACAGGCTGACCGACACGTCTTCGTGGCCGCGCCGGAAGCCGGGCAGGCGCGGCACCAGCCAGGTGGTGGCCAAGGTGGGCAGCACCGCTATGTGCAGGCTGCGCCCCAGGCCGGCGCGCGAGATCAGGCCAAAAGTGTCTTTTTCGAGCTGGTCCAGATGATGCCGCACGCGCGCCGCGTACTCGGCGCCCGCATCGGTCAGGGCGATGCGCCGCCGCACCCGGGTGAACAACTGCACGCCCAGGCGCTCTTCAAGGCTGGCCACCTGCCTGAAGACCGCGCTGTGCGTCAGGGAAAGCTCTTCGGCCGCACGCGAGAACGAACCCAGCCGGGCCGTGGCCTCGAATGCCTGCAAGGCGCCAAGATTGGGGATTCCATGCCTCATTTTCCAGTGCTCCGCGTGCCAGTTCGGCAACCGCCCGCCGTTGCGGGGATTGCCGGCAAGCGCCTGGGCTGCAACAATTGTCCCATCGGCTGCCCGCATGGCGGTTTACGTTCATAAATTGCACTATATTGTGCTTTTTTATCAATTGCACTGTGCGGTTAAATCACATTATGATAGTTTAAACCTAAACTTATTGGACACGGAGCAAACTATGTCGGCCTCCTTCAACTGGGAAGACCCCCTTCTACTCGATTCGCAACTGACCGAAGACGAGCGCATGGTGCGCGAGGCCGCCCGCGCCTACGCCCAAGACAAACTGGCGCCCCGCGTGCTCGAGGCGTTCCGCAACGAAAAAACCGACGCCGCCATCTTTTCCGAGATGGGCGAGCTGGGCCTGCTGGGCCCCACCATTCCTGAACAGTACGGCGGAGCGGGCCTGAACTACGTCTGCTACGGCCTGATCGCCCGCGAGGTCGAGCGCATCGACTCCGGCTACCGCTCGATGATGAGCGTGCAGTCCTCGCTGGTAATGGTGCCCATCAACGAATTCGGCACCGAAGAGCAAAAGCAGAAATACCTGCCCAAGCTGGCCAGCGGCGAATGGATAGGTTGCTTCGGCCTGACCGAGCCCAACCACGGCTCCGACCCGGGCAGCATGGAAACCCGCGCCGTCAAGATCGACAGCGGCTACAAGCTCACCGGCAACAAAATGTGGATCACCAACTCTCCCATCGCCGACGTCTTCGTGGTGTGGGCCAAGGTGGTCGGCGGCGACGACAACGGCAAGATCCGCGGCTTCATCCTTGAAAAAGGCCTGAAGGGCCTCAGCGCCCCCGCCATTCACGGCAAGGTCGGCCTGCGCGCCTCCATCACCGGCGAAATCGTCATGGACGAGGTCGAAGTGCCCGCCGACGCCATGATGCCCGGCGTAAGCGGCCTGCGCGGCCCCTTCACCTGCCTGAACTCGGCCCGCTACGGCATCGCCTGGGGCGCCCTGGGCGCCGCCGAAGACTGCTGGCACACCGCCCGCCAGTACACCCTCGATCGCAAGCAGTTCGGCCGCCCCCTGGCCGCCAACCAGCTCATCCAGAAGAAGCTGGCCGACATGCAGACCGAAATCACCCTGGGCCTGCAGGGCTGCCTGCGCCTGGGCCGCATGAAGGACGAAGGCACGGCCGCGGTCGAAATCACCTCCATCATGAAGCGCAATTCTTGCGGCAAGTCGCTCGACATCGCCCGCATGGCGCGCGACATGCTGGGCGGCAACGGTATCTCCGACGAGTTCGGCGTGGCCCGCCACCTGGTCAACCTCGAGGTGGTCAACACCTACGAAGGCACCCACGACGTGCACGCCCTTATTCTGGGCCGCGCGCAAACGGGTATTCAGGCGTTCTGCTGAGTTTCTACTGCGCTACCAGGACGAGCCCGGGCTTTTTTGCCCGGGCTTTTTTGTTCGCCAATGGCCCCGAAGCCAATGTGAACCCTCGTCAATTGCCTACGCAGAGGTGCTGGCCGCCACCCGTCCAGAGGCCGCCGCCGGGTTCTCAGGTGAAACAGCCACTCGCAGGCGGCGTGGGCACTTTGACTCTTACACTTACCAACCGAGGAACCACGCAATTTAAAGGCGATGCTGGATTCACCGCCAGGAAGCGTATCTGGCCGGCTCAACTCCGATTCTTCACCTGAGCTTTTCCAGTTTGGCTCTTGGGCGGGAAATGATTGTTTGTTTCACCCATCATTTTGCTAAGCAGATAAAGAACCTGCTTTCGCTCATCGGGCGAGAGAGCCTTAAGCACATTCTTTTGAACCGTGGCAACGTGCGGTTCGATGTGTGTGTAAAACTCTTTGCCAGCCTCTGTCAAAAAGATCTCTTTCCCCCTACGGGAGCGGGGGCTTCTACGCCCCTCGAGCAAGCCTCGCGCTTCAAGCCGTCTGATCATCCCCCCGACGGTAGCCGCATCCCAATTGAGCGAGTCAGCAAGCTCGTGTTGTTGCATACCCGGCTTGATATACGCGGCAAGAACGACCGCCAATTGTCCTGAAGTAATGCCCATGCCCCCCAGTTCCGCATTGAACGTTGCCGTGACGAATTGACCCGCGCGCCTCATCAGGTAACCGGGAAAGCTGTGCAAGTCGGCAAAGGAGTTTAGTTTCATTTCTTTGGGGTCCCTCTATTCGGCATTTTCAACCGTATGGATGCAGCTATTGAATTGCATCGCGTCAAAACGTGACTCGTCATTAGGCAATCTCACTCGTACGAAGCTATGAAAGTGCCGATTCCATGCATCCCCTAGACGAACCACTATTGGAGCGATTATGCACAGTACTACGTTTGTGCGTTCGTAATTGTAGGCTTACATTCCGGCGGCCGCGACATCCCCCGTACGTGTATTCCTACATCTTTGCAACAGCAGGCAATCACGCGCATCTATGATCTGTGTGAGCGTATGAATGACCCGCTCCCGTAGCGGCGTGAAACCAAGTCCTAACGCAACAAGTTGAAGCCGCCAATCGCTCTATACGAGCAGAAAGCACGATCCTGGGTGGGTTGTCAGGCCTTGGGCGCACTTAGGTGCACACCCAAAATATGAATGCTTATTTTTGCACGATGATAACAGGCCAAACCTGTTGACAGGAAAAATAAGCATAGATATTATTCAAAACAATGCATGCATATTTTTAAAGTCGAAAAACCCGGATCGGGAGATTCTGGGGCTTACAGCACCACCTCCCATCACGTTTTCAGTCATGCACACGTTAAGAAATTAGATTCAGAGACAACCTTAGTTCGTTCTCCTCAACAAGAGGAGCCAGTACTTCGTATCACTTAAAACTTGCGGCCGCATTGGCCAAAGAACATACACCAGACGCAGTTCTTTTCTTACGAGAGTTGCGTCAGCTTTGCATGAAAAAAAGGATTTGGTCATGGACAAAGAAGCGCCG
>Ga0180218_1002101_pt1 | contig 10782 bp, 7 predicted proteins | sample eDN3rd37CKraftBY_FD_151334 | JGI IMG/M metagenome (GOLD analysis project Ga0180218, IMG submission 151334) | Enriched backyard soil microbial communities from Emeryville, California, USA - eDNA 3rd pass 37_C Kraft BY (version 2) (version 2) | ecosystem: Environmental > Terrestrial > Soil >... | reverse complement strand
AGCCTCGTGCAACTGTTCAGGTTGATGGTTTGTGCTGGGAAGGGGGCCAGGCCATTCCGCGGTCTGTTTCGATCGAAGCGACCAGGATCCCGACGGCCTCCTTCCCGATCCCGATCTACCACAATTGAAACACACAGGATCCTCGGATCAGCTCGCCCGCTGGTGCGGGCTCCCGTCCGAGGATGACGACTGCGTTGAAGGCCTGCCTCAGATCGCCAATGTTGGCGATTGGCATAGACATAGAAGCTTCGTCATCCTCGGGCCGGCGCCGAGCGAAGCGATGGCGACGTGACCCGAGGATCCATTCCGTTAGGTTGGAGCAACCCACCCAACGGTGCAGAGCCAAGCGGCCGAACGGCAGTGAGCAGCTACTATCCGGTCCTATCGTACCGTCCCAGATGTCTGAATCCGATAGCACTGTCGTGAGGGAGAGGAGCCGCTGGCCGCACGCTCGGCGACTTTCCTCTTCCCGACGAACTGGGGATAGGGGGCTCGGCGAAGCCGAGACTGAGAGGGGACTGCCGAGCAACGAGACCGAGGCGCCGGGGCGCGAACCACAGGCCCGTAGCATCGGCACCACGGAATCCGGCCTGGTTCTCCGCCTACCCGGCGCGACGCGCTTCTTCGCGCTTGGGAAGTTTCCAGTTCGGCCGCGGGAAATGGCAGGTATAGCCGTTCGGATAGCGCTCGAGATAGTCCTGGTGCTCCGGCTCGGCCTCCCAGAAATCGCTGGCCGGCGTCACTTCGGTCACCACCTTGCCTGGCCATAGACCGGAGGCGTCTACATCCGCGATCGTCTCTTCCGCGACGCGCTTTTGCTCGTCGTTCAGATAGAAGATCGCCGAGCGGTAGCTCGTGCCGACATCATTGCCTTGGCGGTTGCGTGTCGTCGGGTCGTGGATCTGGAAGAAGAATTCCAGCAGGTCGCGGTAGCTGATCCGATTGGGGTCGAACTCGATCTCGATCGCCTCGGCGTGGCCGTCGTGATTGCGATATGTCGCGTTGGGAACGTCGCCCCCGGTGTAGCCGACGCGCGTCGAAATGACACCGGGGTAACGACGGATCAAATCCTGCATTCCCCAAAAACAGCCACCCGCAAGCACTGCGCGTTCGCTCGGGATACTCATCTGGATCTCCTCGGTCGTGAAGGTCCCCCCAATATAGGGATTGCAGGCGTCCAATGTCAGGCATCGAACGCTGTCGGTGCGGCTCGCAAAACGACTGGCGTTGCTCCGGACGCCACAAATTCTCGCTTGGAAGTCAGACCTGATCCTTCCGGGTCTCGGATCATGGGCGGTCTGACATGAGTCTCAAGCCGCCCGACGATGTCTCATCCGAGATATAAGTTGTACTATTAACAGACCTCGCCAAAAAACACCTCTTTAGCGTGCAAGAAAAGGTGACAAAGCCCCAAGCATTGGATAAGGAGGTGTCCAACGTGCTTGGGACGGGGGTTCGGGGGCATGCGTTTTTCTTGGAAGCTGGCGGTCACCGCCAGCGCTATTGCTATTTTTGCATCAACAGTGCCGACGAAGGCGATGAGCCTGAAGGAGGCTGTCGCCGTGGCGCTGGCGACCAATCCGGAAATTCTGCAGGCCGCAGAGAACCGGGAAGCCATTGAATTCGAGCTGCGGCAGGCCAAAGGTCTCTACCTTCCGTCGATCGAGCTGGACGCGGCGGCTGGCACGCGGCGGCTCGACAATGCCTCGCGCCGCAGGCTGGGCACGGACGACGACACGCTCTACCCCGCCGAGGTGGGGCTTTCGATCAGCCAGACGCTCTTTGACGGCGGGAATCGCCGGTCCGAGGTCGAGCGCCAGGCCGCGCGGGTCGATGGCGCCGCCATGCGGGTCTACGAGCGTTCGGAGGGGATCGCGCTGCGGGTAGTCCAGGAATATCTGGAGATCCTGCTTCAGTCGGAGATCATCAAGGAGATCCGGGACAACGTCGCCTTCCATCGGCAGATGCTCGGCGAAATCCAGCAGAGCGAGCAGGGCGGCGCGCTGACGGCCGCCGACACCACGCAGGCGCAGGAACGGCTGCTCGCCGCGCAGGTTCAGTACGAACAGGCCACCGAAGATCTGGAAGTCGCCAAGATCAGGTTCCACAAGCTTGTCGGCTCGCAGATAGCGAGCCCGAAATATCCGGGACCGATAAGTGGCGCGCTGCCGAAGACCCTGGATGCCGCAATCACCCTGGCGCGCGCGCAAAGCCCGCGGATCGCAGCCACGGCGGCCGATGTCGACGCCGCCGATGCGCATGCCCGGGGCGCTCGTTCGGCCTATCTGCCCACGATCTCCTTGAAGGGCAGGGCCCAATACGGCCAGGATACGGAATGGACCGAAGAGAACGGCAACGAACTCGAAGCCCTCGTCGTGGCGCGGTGGAACCTCTATCGCGGAGGGCAGGACGTCGCGCAGGAGCAGGAGCGCATTCGCCGAGCGAGCGAGCAGAGATACGCCCTGCACCAAGCTCACCGCGAGATCGAAGAAACGGTGAGAACCGCGTGGGATCGCCGCGTCAAGCAGGCCGAGCTTGCCGGCACATTGCGCAAACAGGCTGATGCCAACGCCAGGCTCGTCGCGTCATACCGGGAACAGTTCCGCGTGGGACAGCGCTCGTTGCTCGACGTGCTCGAAGCCCAGAACACTCGCTACAACGTGACAGTGCAGTCCAAGACCTCGGCTTACGCATCCCTCTTTGAGGAATACCGTATTCTCGCGGCGACGGGCTCCCTGGCGCGAACGATGGGTGCGGCGCCGGTCGAGCAGGCACAGGTCTACGCACGCGACGAATTCGCCGTGCCTCAGGGGCAGGAGCCGAACTACAGGCGGCTGCCGTCCAAGCAGGCGAGCGAGCTTCCGCTGGATCTGCTGGCGCCCATCAGGAAGTAGACCAAACAGGCGCTGGCCACGGATCTGTCGTGCTTGATACGCGTAGAAGCAAGGAAACGGCAGTAACCGATTTCAGGTCGGCATTCAGGAGCGTGGCGATCTATCTCGGACGCCCGAGTTCGGACACGGTCCTGTTTTCGGGCGTGCCCGCGGAGAACCTTCTGTTCCCCACGCTCGACGAGGTAGAGCCGCTCGCCCGGCGAATCGGGCTGGAGGTCGTCGAATACAGCGTCCGTGACCTTCGCTCCGGCAATGTGAGCCTTCCCGCTGTCGTGATCCTGGAAGGCGGGCAAGCGCTTCCGCTTGTCGAAACGCTGAATGCCACGGAGTACCGGATCGAGTTCACCGGGGAGCCCGATCAGGACCGGATCTTCGACCTCGAAGAGATCGTCGCGCGCAAGCCGGCGACGGTCTTCGGCTTTTCCGTCGTCTACAGCAATTCGGCCGATCAAGCCTCCGTCGGCTTGGCGGCGGAAATCGAGCGGCCGCATTGGCTGGCTTCTACGCTGGCGCCGTTCTGGCGAACCTATGTCCAGGTCGCCCTCGCCGCTCTCTTCGTCAACATCATCGCGCTGGCCTCTCCGCTCTTCGTGATGAATGTCTATGATCGCGTGCTGCCCAATCACGCCACCTCGACTCTGTGGGTCCTGGCGATCGGCGTGTCTCTCGCCCTGCTGTTCGATCTGCTGCTCAAGAGCGCGCGCGCCTCCCTGATAGATTATGCAGGTCGAAAAGCCGACGTCAGGCTGTCCCATCTTCTGTTCGACAAGATCCTCAACTCCACCTTGGCATCGAGGCCGCTCTCGACCGGCGAATATGCCAGTCGGATCACGCAATACGAATTCGTCCGCGAGTTCTTCACCTCGAATACTGTGGCGGTGCTGATCGACAGCGTCTTCGTCCTTGTCTTCCTGCTCGTCATCTATCTGATCGGGGGGGTGTTGGTCCTCGTGCCGCTGGCGGCCTTCGTGCTGTCGATCGCCATCGGGCTGGTGGCGCAGATGCGCATCGGGCAGCGGGTGGCCGCGGCCGCGAACGAGGCGGCGCGCCGGCAGGCCTTGCTGGTGGAGACCATCTCGACCCTCGAGACGGTGAAGAGCGTGCGGGCGGAAGCCAACCTCATGCGCCGCTGGCAGGAATTGACCAAGCATTCCGCCCGCACGAGCGAACATATCAAGCACATTTCGTCGGCGGCCAGCAACGTTGCGCAATTCGTTCAGCAGTTCGTCACGGTGGGCATCATCCTGATCGGCACTTACCAATTCGCCGAGGGAAACATCTCCATGGGCTCGATCGTTGCGACGGTCATGCTGTCGGGCCGCGCCATCGCGCCGCTCGGCCAGGTCACGATGACCCTTGCACGGTTGCGTCAGGCAACGACGTCGCTCAGGATCCTCGACGGGATCATGAAACTTCCCGAGGACAGGCCGCAGGCCGTCGGCTTCGTCAATCGGCAGGTGAGGTCGGGCAGCCTGGCATTCCACGACGTCGGCTTCGCCTATCCGCAGACCGACCACATGGTCCTGAACGGTCTTTCGATCTCCATCAAGGCCGGAGAGCGCGTCGGCATCATCGGCCGCATCGGCTCCGGCAAGACGACGGTGGGCCGGCTGCTTGCCGGACTCTATCCGCCGACGCAAGGCCGGATGACATTGGACGGCATCGATATCCGCCAGTACCACCCGGCCGAAGTCCGCGCCGCCGTCGCGGTGGCGGGGCAGTCGGCAGACCTCTTTTCCGGCACGGTCAAGGAGAACCTGCTGATCGGCCGTCCGGACGCCACTGACGAGGAGATCATCGAGGTTTCCCGCGCCACGGGCGTGGATTCCTTCGTGTCGCGTCATCCCCGGGGTTTCGACATGCCCGTCGGCGAGCGCGGCAACAATCTGTCCGGAGGGCAGAAGCAGGCGCTGACGATCGCGCGGCTCCTGCTGAGCCGCCCCAGGATCGTCTATCTCGACGAGCCGTCCGGCGCCATGGATCTGGCGAGTGAGCGACAGTTGATCTCGCGTCTGCGCAGTGCCTTCGCATCCGACGTGACGGTGATCATCGCCACTCACCGCTACAGCATGCTCGAGCTGGTCGACCGCTTGATCGTCATGGACCAAGGCAAGGTCGTCGCCGATGGGCCCAAGAAGGACGTCATCGAAGCGCTGCAGAGAAATTCGCTGGGAGTTGCCAGCGCGGACCGGCCGCAATGACCGACGCGCCCCCTCTTTTTGCGCGTTCGGTTCTGGCGATCGTCCTGTTGCTCATCGTCAGCTTCGTGGCATGGGCGGCGATCGCCAAGGTCGATGAGATCGCCCGCGGCGACGGCAAGGTCATCCCGGTATCGAAAACCCAGGTGATCCAGGCGACCGAGCCCGGGGTCGTCCAGGAGATCGCCATCCAGGTGGGGCAGGTGGTGAGGAAAGGGCAGCTGCTCATGCGGCTTGACGATACGACGACCACGTCTTCCCTGGGCGAATCCGAAGCCAAGGCCCGAGCCCTGAAAGCCAAGATCGTCCGTCTCGCGATCGAGGAGGGAGGCGATTTCTCCAAACCCTTCGTCTGCCCACCCGAGATCGAGAAGGCCGCTCCGCAAATCTGCGACAACGAGATCCGGCTCCTTGAGGCCAAGCGCACCAATTTCGAAAACAAGGCTTCGGTCCTGAAAGAACGCCTTGTGCAGCGGGTCAAGGAGCTCGACGAATCCAATTCCAACATCACACGCCTCACCGAAGTCGTCGCGGTGACGCAGCGCGAGAGGGATCTTATCGGCCCGATGGTGGCCAAGCGGCTCGTCGCCCAGACCGATCTGCTTCGGGTCGACCGGGAGCTCACCGAACAGCAGGGGCAGCTCGCCCTGGCGCGCGAGGGCATCGACAGGCTCACGGCGGCGATCAACGAAGCGCGGCTCCAGGTGACCGAACTCGAGCTCCAGATGCGGCAGGAAGCATTGGCGGAGAAGACCCAGGCGCTGGCGGAGCTCTCGGTCGTCGACGAGACCATCCGCGGAGCGACGGATCGAGTGGCCCGGACGGATATACGCTCGCCCGTCGACGGCGTGGTCAACACGCTGGATATCAATACTCTGGGTTCCTATGTGCAAGCCGGAACCGTCGTGGCAGGTGTGGTCCCCACGTCGGACACGCTGCTGGTCGAAGCCAGGATCTCGCCGCGCGACGTGGCTTTCGTGCGCCGCGGGCAGCGTGCCCTCGTCAAGGTTACCGCCTACGATTTCTCCATCTATGGCGGCCTCGAGGGAGAAGTTTCCAACGTCTCGGCGGATAGCCTCGTCGATCAGGACTCGGGCGAAACCTTCTACCAGGTCTATGTGGCGACGCCAAAAACCGAGTTGGAGAAGAACGGGCGAAAATACGCGATCATCCCGGGGATGATCACGTCCGTTGAAATCGTTACCGGCGAGAAGACCGTCCTGAACTATCTCCTGAAGCCGGTCCATAAGGCGCGTACGGAAGCGCTGACGGAGCGGTGATGCTCAACCCTTCCGCCGACGGCCGCACGCAGCCCCTTGGCGTAGTCCGCCCCGACCGTCATCCCGAACGGATCGTCGCGGCTGAGGACGTGCGGCCTGTCTTCCGGGCGATCAACACGCCGAAGGAGAGGAGGGGGATCCGACTGGAGAGCATCTATTGGGATGTTCTCAAGTCTCTGGCGAAGTCCGCCAACCACACGCTCGGTGAGCAGGTCGAACTGGCTGTCGACGGTAGCCCGCGAGCCGCGGCCAACCTGGCATCCCTGCTGCGAGTGGTCTCCGTGAAGTGGCTGATGGAGCGGATAGCCAGGCTGGAAGCCGTCACTGCCATGAAGACGACCGATGCCATCGTGCAGGCTTCGCCGTCTCCGGCATTTGCGCTCTCGGCGGACAAGCGGATATTGCTCCACAATCGGGCGCTGTTGAGCCTGATCCAATCCCGGTTCGTGGGAGTCAAGCCGGAAGCCTTGCAACGAGGGCTGAGACTTTCCCTCGATACGCAGATCGAACAGGTGGTCGCCGAACTGACGCATGGCGCGGCGAGTACTATGGTGACCGGCTTCGTCCTCGGCCTCGAAGGACAGCGCATCCGGGGCAATCTCAACATGGTGCTGGCGCCCGTCAGCAGCCAGACGGTCATCATCGCCTATGTTGCGAGCCTGTAGGGCGCTTGTCCGGCGTTGACCTTGAGGCAGCAAGGATAGCCCGGCGTGATGGCCGGCCACCCAGCGGCCGGCTGCGCCACGCCGCCCGTGATGGGCTCATTCCGCTCGGTCTGCGCCGTCTACCGGACCTTCTCCTGGCGCTATCGCGCGCAGGTCGACGCTGGCCACCATCTTGCCCGCGGCGATCTTGCGGCCGTGGATGAAAGCCTGACCGTCGTTGAGCGAATAGAACGGCGCATAATGCGGCAGGTCGGAATCGCGCAGCACCTGGTCGCGCATGTTGTCGAGGACGAGATATTCGTGGCCGATGCGGAGCGCGAGGATTGCGTGGAAAAGGTTCCGCCGTTCGTCCTTCAGGACGACCACCGACATGCCGGACGCGGGGATGCCCAGTTCCTCGAGCAACGCCATTTTCAGAATGGCGTAGTCCTCGCAGTCGCCGGCCTGCCGGCTCAGGGTTTCCAGCGGCGTCGCCCAATGGTCGAGACTCCGGTACTGATCGACATCCCGTCGATAGCTCACGAGTCGATTGACCGCGGCGTTTACCGTGCTGGCCTTCTCCGTCGGGCTGGCATCCACGACCTCGCGGAGCTCGGCCGTGAGCCTCAGTTCCGCTTCGGAACACTTGCGAGCGACGCAATCGAGCAGGCCATCGCGTCCATCGGGACCGTAGGACGACCTCAGCTTCTCCAAGGCCGGGAGCTTGCGAAACGCGATCGCTTTCGAGCCGAACACGTCAGGGGTCTTGCTGGCGAGTCCCGGAGAGCGCAGCGAAGATTGCGGGATCAGATTGGCGACAATGGCGGGCTTGACGGCTGCCATGCCGGCGAGCGCCGTCGGGTTCAGAGCGCCTCCCGCTGCGATGGCCAGGGGGGTGAGCGGCCCGACCGCGTCGATGCTGGTCGAGGGCACTTGCCAGGATCGGAGTTTGGCCGGCGCAGGTGCGGCGGCGCCGGGAACTGCGAGATATGCGGAGGAACCGGCGATTGCCGATACGCTCTGAAACAGCGTCGATGCCACGAGAATTGCCGCCACCCCGACCTGTCTAATTCTTGAATGGGAATTCGAGAACATCTTTTGGCTTCTCCGCTTTGGAGAAAGCCTAGTTCGCCCGGATCAATATACTGGAAAGGAAGATGGATAGTTACTGTATAAATGTCATGGATGTATTTGATTAGAATTTTATCGATGAGCGGAAGAGCCGCATCGCCGTGCTAGTGGTTGCAACCATATATCCCGTTATGCTGCTCGGTTAACTATCTGTTATTTTTTTCAAATCCGGCATAGCTGGATATATATTCTCGTCCTGGTTGCCGTTGCATCCCCTCCGAACCACGGGCTCTATGGCCACGACTTTTCGGGGGTGGGTGACATGATCATTGAAGATTCGCGCTTTGGCGGCGAAGTCGAGGCTGTGCTCGACCAGGCCGGTGTTCCAGTGGTTGCTTCCGAGGCGGAGGCGGCCAGGCTCGTAGCGCAGGCTACAGATGCCCCGCCGGCTGGTGAGCAGCACGGGGTAGGCGAGCAGGCTGCCAATCTTCGGGTTGAAGTCGGCGCCGACCAGAACAACGTCGTCAAACTGCCGGAGGGAACGACGATCGATGAGCTTCGTGTCGTCGGTTCCAACCTCGTGTTCGTGCAGCCCGACGGTTCCGAAATCGTTGTTTTGGACGGAGCGCTGCGCATACCGACCTTCGTGATCGGAGATGTCGAAATCGCGCAGGAGGTCTTGATCGCCGCTCTCGACACGATCGGGGTCGATGTGGCCGCAGGCCCCGATGGTTCCTTCTCGGTGGTGGGGAGTGGTTCGCAGAGTTCGGGCGGCAATTTCGAACAATCGTCGGCTGACAGACCCTTGCTCCAGGATCTGATCGGCTTGCTCGAGGACACCGATCGCGGAATTGCCGAGGTGGCCGACGATACGACACCGGTCGACCCGGCGAACAACGTGCCGACGATCGTCTCTGCGGAGCATGTCGGCTTCCTCGTGGAGAGCGTCGACGTGCCCGGTGGCATCGATGCCGACCCTGTGTCCGCGACCGGCAGCATCATATTCTCCGAATTCGACCTCGGCGACACCTTCACGGCTTCCGTCGGCGAAGGCCAGGTCGTCAGTGCGGCGCTTCACAACGACGGTAGCCTCACGCCTGCGCAGATCGAAGGCTTCCTGGCCGGTTTCTCCCTGGGAGCGCTCACCCCGCCCGCGGTGGGATCAAACGGAAACGTGCCTTGGACCTACGCCCTCGGCAATGACGCAGTCGATTTTCTCTCGGCCGGTGAAACCGTTACGCTGAGCTTCCCCGTCACCATCAGTGACGGCACCGCGTCGGCCACCACGACGGTCACGGTCACCATTACCGGCACCAATGACGCCCCACTCATCGCGGCCATCGCGCAGACGGACCTCGTCGAGCCGGCAGATCCGTCGGCTTTGGGCGCACGCATTGCCGTCTCGTTCAGCGATGTGGATCTCAGCGATATCGGCCATACGGCAACCGTCAGCGGTGTGACGACCGGGGGCCAGGTTCAGGGGCTGGCTCTGACATCCGGCGAACTGATTGCGCTGGTCACGCCTGATGCTGTCGCCAAAGCCGCCGGTTCGACTGCCGGAACCGTCGAACTGGTCTTCTCCGCGCCGCCCCAGGCGTTCGACTATCTTGCCGCTGGCGAGCGGCTGATCCTGACCTACACGCTCGCGATCGACGATGGCGACGGCGGCGTGGCGGAGAGGACGTTCGTCGTGACGGTGACGGGCACCAATGACGGTCCGGCGATCACGCCGATCAATGTGATGGGCGGGGTGTCGGATGTTGCTGAAACCATCAATCCTTCGGCCGATGCCGGGTTGCAGTCAGCCTCTGGCTCGATCAGCTTTGCCGATGCCGATCTTTCGGATCGACCGACCGCGACCTTCGCGCTCGCATCCATAGCCGGCCTTACGCTGACGCCCGATCAGCAGGCCGCGCTCGCAGCCGGCTTCTCGATCGTACCGGATGCCGGTAATACCAATAACGGCACGATCGGCTGGACCTATGCGATCGCCGAAAGCGCGCTTGATTTTCTTGCCGCCGGCGAGACGGTGACGCTCACCTATACGGTCACCCTCGATGACGGCAAAGGCGGCAAGGCTTCGACCGATGTGACGATCACCGTAAGCGGGGCGAATGACGGCCCGGTGATCACGCCGGTCGACGTGACGGGTTCCGTTTCGGATGTCGCCGAGTCCTCGAACCCCGCCGGCGACGCGGGGCTGCAGTCCACGACAGGGTCGATCAGCTTTGCCGATGTCGATCTCTCCGATCGGCCTACTGCCTCGTTTGCTTTTGGTTCCATCGTACCGGGCCAGGGGCTGACCTTGACCGAGGCGCAGGAAGCCGCGCTGAAGGCTGGCTTCTCCATGTCGCCTGGGGCCGGAAACACCAACGACGGCACTGTTGATTGGGCCTATGCGATCGCCGAGAGGGAGCTCGACTTCCTGGCGGCCGGCGAGACGGTGACGCTCACCTACACCATCACTGTCGACGACGGGCACGGCGGCAGCGCATCGACCGATGTCACCATCACCATCACCGGCGCCAACGACGCGCCGGTGCTGTCGGCCGATGCTGGTCAGGTCACCGAGTTCGAGGACCGGACGCTGTCCCTCTCGGCCAACACCGTGTCGGGCACGATGAACTTCGTCGACGTCGACCTGAACGATGTCGGCCACACCGCCCAGTTGGTGTCGGTGACGCGCGGCGGCGAA
>Ga0180218_1002100_pt1 | contig 10783 bp, 13 predicted proteins | sample eDN3rd37CKraftBY_FD_151334 | JGI IMG/M metagenome (GOLD analysis project Ga0180218, IMG submission 151334) | Enriched backyard soil microbial communities from Emeryville, California, USA - eDNA 3rd pass 37_C Kraft BY (version 2) (version 2) | ecosystem: Environmental > Terrestrial > Soil >... | reverse complement strand
TCCGGGTCGCCGATGTCCTGGGCGAGCTCGCACCCGTCCTCCGGACCGAATCGGCGCGACTGGCCGTGAGGTCCCAACTCAAGAAACTGGCGGAAACCGCGGAGCAGACCCAAGCCGCTCCCAGCGACCGGGCGGCGATCCTAGCCCGCATCGCGAACGCGGCGGAACTGATCCCACTGCAACCCAAGGGTGGGCGCATTCATGTTCTTTGAGTCATGGTTTGGGCTGTTACGGGTGCTCGTGGTGGGCACGCTCGCCTATGTCGCCCTAGTCGCGATCCTGCGCCTGTCCGGTAAACGCACGCTCACCAAGCTGAATGCCTTCGACCTGGTGGTCACGGTTGCGCTTGGTTCGACGCTCGCGACGGTCCTGTTGAGCAAGTCGGTCGTGCTCGCCGAGGGCGTACTGGCGATGGTCCTTCTCGTGCTGCTCCAGTTCGTGATCACGTGGCTCTCGGTCCGTTCGCCCCGGATACGGGATATGGTGAAGGGCGAACCCACCCTGATCGTGCACCAAGGACAGTTTCTGGATGGCGCTCTGCGAGCACAGCGGATGACCCGGGACGAGGTCATGGAGGCGCTGCGTGGCAACGGCGTGTCGGACGCCGCCCAGGTGGCAGCAGTCGTTCTGGAGACGGACGGCTCCATCAGCGTTATCAAGGCAGCGGACCAGGATGCCGCCGCACCGACCCTGTCAGGCGTGCGGCAGCGATGATTCGGCCGTACTGGCGGGCGACCTTGCCCCTGATCCTTCCAACCTGCGCCGCAGGCATTGGTGGGTCAGGATCGACGGGATCCGGTGTCTTCCCCGCCAGACGTTCCCGACAGCGCCAGCTTGGCGAGTTCGGTTGCCGTCCGGCGGACCTCGTCCTCGGCATAGTCGCCGGCATCGGTCCGTGGTGGGGGCGCAGAAGGTTCCGTCAGCCGCCCGCCGTCAACCGGGAACGTGTAAGTCCGTCCGTCCGGGGTGAAGGTCAGGACAAGGCGGTCACCATGACGCTCAATGCGGAAGTCATCCGTCTTCGGGGTCTTGGCTGGTATCGGCATCGAGAGATTCCCTCGCGTCGATGACCATGAAGAGGTCGAACTCACCGGGCTCCTTCCAGTTCCCGGATGAGGGTCCTCATCTCGTCGATCTCCCGGCGCTGGGCGCTGATGATGTCGTCGGCGAGCTTCCGGACACGGGGGTCGGAGATGTTGGCCCGCTCGCTGGTGAGGATCGCGATGGAGTGGTGCGGGATCATCGCCTTCATCCAGGCGACGTCCCCGACCGTGTCCTGGCTGCGGACGAGGTAGAGGGCCACGGCGAACACCGCCACGCTGGCTGCGAAGATGGCGAGACTGGCCTTGGCGTTCGGGTACATGCCGAGCATGAAGGTCAGCATGACGATAGCCATGGCCGCGCCCATGATCAGGGCCATGTAGCCCCGCGTCTGGCTGAAGTAGATATGGTCGACGCTGTAGACGTTCAGGTACATCAGCCCGAACATCACGACGGTAGACGTCGCGATCATCGCGCCGAAACGCGTGTACTTGGACATGTCGGTATCCTCCTTGTCGGGACACGCGGGCCGTTCCCTACGGTGGCAGGGAACGGTCCGCGGTCAGCCCTTGAACGGGGCCAGTCGCCTCGCTCCAGACCAGGTCAGGCCGCCATCTTGCGGCAGCTCTCGGCGCAGCGGCGGCATTGTTCAACACATTCCTGCATGTCGCCGACCTGCTCGCAGGACTTGGCGCACTCCTCGCAAATCTCCGCGCATTCGCGGCAGGTGTGCTTGTGGTGCGGCGTGCCGATCAGCATGAAGTGGGCCGAGGTCCGGCAGATCTCGGCGCAGGCCATCATGAGGCGGAAGTGATCCGGCTCGACATGCTTGCCACCCTGCTCGAGACAATGCGACATCGCCATGCCGAGGCAGGTCTGGTAGCAGCGCAGGCACTCGTCGATGCAGGACTGCATCTCTTTGGACATTTCGTGCATAGGTTCTCTCCTGAATTCCAGGCGCAGTGAGGTGACGGCTCGCAAGGGCACGGCGCCTGACGCGCCGGCGGGCCAAGTCGCATGGTAAGCGGAAGCCCTCGATCGGGCGTGTCGGCTCCACCTCCGGTTCAGGCGAGCTTGGGCGGGCGTTCGAGCCCAGAGGGGATCAGGCGTACCGATCCCCGCTCCCGCGGGATCGGAACCGCGACCGACGGCATTGCGGCGGTGGAGAGGCTGGCGAAGCCGGGTACGACGGCCATGACGCAGCCCCGATGACAACAGCAGCAGCCCATGTCCACGGTGTGGGCCCTGTCCGGGGACACATGATCACGGGCCGCAGAGATGGGGCCGGCCTTGTCCATATGCCCGTGATCGGCCTGCATGCCCGCGGGGCCGTCTGCCGCCTGGGCGACCGCATACAGCGGAGCGCTCGCGATGCCGAGCGCCAGCAACACGACCGTGAGGAGACGGAGCATGAAGCGAAGACAGGCCACGGCATCATCCTGAGGTCACCTCGCCAACGACCGCACCACCGTTCGGTTCCCGGACGGGAAACCCTCCTGGGCCACGGTTCGCGAAGCAAGCGATTGACCTTGCCATCATGGGAAGGTGCAGGGTGCGCCCAACGTCACCTCGAATTGGAGCGCCCACCATGTGCGGATGCAGCACCCAGCAGACCCAGTCTCCCCAAGCTGTCGACGGTGATCCGGCGGCCCTGACCCTGCGGATCGAGGACATGACCTGCGGCCACTGCGCTGGCTCCATCAAGAAGGCCATCGAGACCGGCTTGCCCGGCACAAGCGTTGAAGCTGATCCAGCATCCAAGCTTGTTACAGTTCGCGGCAGCACCGATCCGACCTTGGTCAAGGCCCTCGTGACCGAGGCCGGCTATACTCCGACCGCAGCCTAAGGAAACCCTTCATGTTCGACCGGCGCCGTTTCCTGACCGTCCTCGGCACTGCGGGTGCGGTCGTCGCCATGAGACCTACCTTGGCGGAGGCAGGGCTGCCGAAGATCGTCGTGAGCAAGGATCCGTCCTGCGTATGCTGTTCTGGCTGGGTGGAGCATATGAAGGCCGCTGGGTTTCCGGTGGAGGTGCGGGAGACACCCGAGATCAACCGGGTGAAGGTCCGGCTCGGCGTCCCGAATGATCTTGCCTCCTGCCATACGGCGGAGGTCGGCGGCTATGTCATCGAGGGCCACGTGCCCGCCGACGCAATCAAGCGCCTGCTGGCCGAGACGCCGCAGGCAAAAGGACTGGCCGTTCCCGGCATGCCGATAGGGTCACCGGGCATGGAGATCGAGGGCATGGCGCAGGACACCTACGAGGTCGTCCTGTTCGGCCCCTCGGGCCGCTCGACTTTTGCGCGATATCAGGGCGCTCGCCCCGTCTGATTTCACTCCCACACTGCGCTCGTCGGTAGTGCAGCCGGGATGACAATACGTTTCGATGTCGCCCTATGAACCAAATGAGGAGCATGGTCATGGGCGGCAGGGCAATCAGCCCAGTTAGGGCTTTGCGCCTCTCGACCGGGCTGCTGCTTGCGGGACAACTTCTGTACGTCGTCGTCACCCAGCTTCACGTCGGCGGCGATGCCAACAACCATCCCGCCATCTTCGCGGCGTATGCCGCCAACGGGATCTGGAAGGCCGTGCATCTCGGCCAGTTCGCGAGCATGGCGATCCTGATTGCGAGACTGCTCGCCCTATTCCTCGCCTTGGATGTTCAGGATGATACGGCGAGATGGGCGGCTCGCGTTGGTTCCGCATTCGCAGTAGCGGCGCTGGCGCTGTACGGTGTTCTCCAGGCGGTGGACGGCGTCGCTCTCAAGCAGGCCGTGAACGCGTGGGCGAGTTCCTCGGAGGCCGAGAAGGCGGCACGCTTCTCGAGTGCCGAGGCCATCCGCTGGCTCGAGTGGGGCGTGCGGAGCTATCAGGACTTCGCACAGGGACTCGCGTTGCTCCTGTGCGCGGTTGCGATGGCCCGGATGCTATGGGTCCCGAGGCCGCTCGCCTACCTGATGGGACTGTCCGGCCTCGCCTACCTGGTGCAGGGCTGGGTGGTCGGCTCCGAGGGCTTCTCGCCTATGCATTCGGCCGCCATCGTGCTGGCCTGGATCCTAAGCCTGGTGTGGATGCTCTGGCTGGCCGTGGTCGCCTGGCGGATGCAAGGTTCGGAGCTGGCCAATGACGGCGGGGGGCTCCCCAGCGCCAGCTAACCGTCCTGTGATCGTCGATCCAGCCGATGCCGCCTTGCTGATCCGCCTATTCTTGGCTGCGCCACCATACTGACACCCTCGCTCGTCCTATTCGCCTCCCGATAGACGAAGGGGAAGTGTGGGATTCTGGATCGCAGTCACGCGGTTCCCGAGTGGAGGCATGTCTTGAATGAATGAGCCCCAGACAGGATGGTCCGCTGCGGGTCCAGGCTGTCGTCTAATCGCTCGTTAGAATGCAAGTCCTTTTTGGTGCCGAGGCTGTGGTTTGCCGGGAGCAGTGTCGTCTTCGCGGTCGACATCAGTCGCCGCATGATGGGGCTTCGCAGGAGGAACCTTCCAAGGTGTGGAACGCACGCAACGTGCCTGATGGCTCGCAGGTGCAACAGCCTAGGCGGAATGGTTCGTCCACGTCCCGGCAGGGACGCCTCAGCACGCCTCAGGGCAGGCGTATCCGAGTTCTGACTGGGTCAGGCGGTGACCGCCCGGTTGAACGGCTCGCCTGATTTGAGCATTGCGTGCATGATGACGGCTAATTTCCTTGCCACCGCGACGGCCGCCCGTTTGAAGCCGATCCGCTCCCGCAGCATCAACCCCCATTGGCGCAGGTCGCTCTCGGCCTGAGTGCGCGTCAGGATCACGGTCGCGGCCTCATAGAGCAGGCCCCTCAGATGGGCATCGCCACGCCGCGAGATGTGGCCGTCATAGTCGACCTCACCGGACTGATAGCAGCGGGTCGTCAGGCCCAGCCAGGCGCCGACCGAGCGCGACTTGCTGAAGTTAAGAGGATCCTCAATGGCGGCTGTGAACGAGGCAGCGGTGATCGCGCCGACCCCGGGGATCGACATCAACTGCTGACAAGCCGCACTCTGCCGGGCGCTGGCGAGAAGCTGTCGCCCCAGGGCGGCAGCCCGGCTGCGCACGCTGCGCCAGGCCTCCAGCACCGGCAGGATGATCCGGGCAAGCTCCTCCTGACCGGCCAGCAGGCGTTGGACTTCGGCTTCGAACGTGCCGCCTTTGCCGCGCGGCACGACCAACCCAAAGGTCTTCATGAGCCCGCGGATCTGGTTGGACAGCTCGGTCGTGATCTGGACCAATCGGGCCCGCGCGGTCACCAGCGTGCGGACCAGCATGCTGTCATAGCCTTTCACCCGTACCTCGCGGTAGAAGCCGACCTCGGCCAGATGAGCCAGGCCATCGGCATCATTGGCGTCGGTTTTGTTCGGTGCCATGCCGCGCGGCGATCAGGGTGGAAGTTGAGCGACGATCATCTTGAGAGGTGACGCCGCTGCCGCTCCGCAGGGAGGGCCGAGGCCCGACCGGAGGGGCGGCAGCGGCGACGGCGCGATCCGTCAGGACCGCACCGTCTGGCTGTCGTGGCCGACCGGATAAGGATTGGAGTTCTTCACGACCAAATGAGGAACTCGCCCTTTGCCCGGCCGCCACATCACCGACTGCCAGATGAGACTCTACATGAAGTTCCGTCACACCAACACCATCCCGATCGCCGCCGCCAAGGCCGGCTTCAGCTCCTCCACCGGCTACCGCATCGACAAGGACCCGCGTCTGCCCTCCCAGAGGAAAGCCCCCCGCGGGCGCCGGCGCCCCGACCCGCTCGCACGTGTCTGGGACAGCGAGATCGTCCCGCTGCTCCAAGCCGCCCCGAGCCTGCGCCCCGTGGCTCTCTTCGAGGAGATCATCCGTCGCCATCCCGAGCTCGGCACCGGCATCCGCCGCACCCTCGAGCGTCGCGTCCGCGCCTGGCGCGCCCTGCATGGCCCCGAGCAGGAGGTCATCTTCCGCCAGGTGCACGAGCCCGGCCGCATGGGCCTGTCCGACTTCACCGACATGGCCGATCTTTCCATCACCCTTGCCGGCCAGCCTCTCGATCACCGGCTCTATCACTTCCGGCTCGCCTATTCCGGCTTCGAGCATGCCCATGTGGTGCTCGGCGGCGAGAGCTATGTCGCCCTGGCCGAGGGGCTGCAGAACGCCCTCTGGGCCTTGGGCGGGGCTCCACGTGAGCACCGCAGCGACAGCCTCTCAGCGGCCTTCCGCAACCTGGATCGCGACGCCCGCGAGGACCTGACCCGGCGCTACGATGCCCTGTGCACCCATTACGGCATGGAGCCGAGCCGCAACAATACCGGCGTCGCCCACGAGAACGGCTCCATCGAGAGCGTGCACGGCCATCTCAAGAAGGGGATCGAGGATGCCCTGCTGCTGCGCGGCTCACGCGACTTCGCCGATCTTTGTGCCTACCGCCGCTTCGTCGATGAGGTGGTCGGGCGCCGCAATGCTCGCAATACTCCGCGCATTGCGGTCGAGCGCGCCGCCCTTCAGGAGCTGCCGGACCGGCGCACCGCCGATTACGAGGATGCCATCGTCACCGTGACCTCGACCAGCGGCTTCGTCCTACGCAAGGTGTTCTACAGCGTGCCCTCGCGCCTGATCGGCCATCGGCTGCGCGTGAGGCTGTTTGACGATCGCCTCGAGGTCTATCTCGGCGGCACGCACCAGATGACGCTGCCGCGCGGGCGGGCTCATCCCAACGGCAAACATGGGCATGTGGTCGATTACCGGCACGTGATCCACTCGCTGCGGCGCAAGCCCATGGCCCTGATGGGGCTGGTCTACCGCGACCAGCTCTTTCCGCGGCAGGCCTATGCCCGTGCGTTCGACGTGATGATCAGGAAGCTGCCAGCCCGAACCGCCTGCCGCACCATGGTCGATCTGCTCGCCCTGGCGCACGAGCGCGCCTGCGAGGCCGAACTCGCCCAGCGCCTCGACGAGGATCTTGCGGCCGGCCGGCTGCCGGATCTCAAGAGCTTGCGCGCGCTGTTCAGTCCCGATGCCGGTGCCGTGCCCGCCATCACGGTCTCCTATGTGCCGCTCAGCGCCTACGAGGAACTCGCCCGCGTGCATCAGGGAGACGTCGCATGACGAGCCGCGATGCCATTGATGCCGGTCGCCTCACCCTGGCGCTCAACGACCTGCGGCTGCCGGCGATCAAGACGATCTGGCCGGACTTCGCCGCCCGTGCCGACAAGGAGGGCTGGCCGGCGGCCCGCTTCCTGGCGGCGCTGGCCGAACACGAGATGGCCGAGCGCGCCAGCCGGCGCATCCAGCGTCATCTCGACGAGGCGCGGCTGCCGCCCGGCAAGACCCTCGACAGCTTCGACTTCGAGGCGGTGCCGATGATCAGCAAGGCCCAGGTGATGGCGCTGGCAGCCGGCGACAGCTGGCTCGAGAAAGGCGCCAATCTGCTGATGTTCGGCCCGCCCGGCGGCGGCAAGTCGCACCTGGCGGCAGCCCTGGGCCTGGCCCTGGTGGAGAACGGCTGGCGGGTGCTGTTCACCCGCACGACCGATCTGGTGCAGAAGCTGCAGAGCGCGCGGCGGGATCTGCAGCTCGAGGCGGCGATTGGCAAACTCGACAAGTACCATCTGCTGATCCTGGATGACCTCGCCTATGTCAGCAAGGATCAGGCCGAAACCAGCGTCATCTTTGAACTCATCGGCGCCCGGTACGAGCGTCGCTCGCTGCTGATTACGGCCAATCAGCCCTTTGGCGCCTGGAATTCGGTCTTTCCGGATCAAGCGATGACGCTTGCTGCGGTGGATCGTTTGGTGCACCACGCCACCATCTTCGAGATGAATGTCGAGAGCTACCGCCGCAGAGAAGCCATCGAGCGTAAACGCGGTCCAGGCCGTCCGCCGACGCGCGCGACACTCAAGACCTCATCCTGATTGACGCCCGCAACGACAATCAAGAAAGCACTTGCATCTGTGTCGCGGCGCGACAATCATCGTCTCGCCGCGACAGCAAATCACCATCCTGATCGCCGCGCTCCTCCGATCCAGATCGTCGCGCAATAGTTGGCTCAATTATGGTGGCGTTTGCTGCCGAATGCCGGATTGAAATGCCTGTCCTTGAGGAACCCCTACGGAGGGAAAGGACGCTCAGGAGGGGCATCAGTATATCGCGTGACGGATATGTCATCGTGGTTTTTGTCTCGGATTATGAGATGGGTCGCCTCGCCCACTGTGGATCTTAGGGAGAGAATTGGGGAGCCCTGGTACCTCATCGCAATTTCTGTATGGGCTAGTATCCCCTCATCCTGAAAGACGCGTGTAGTTTGCTTGAACTCACATTCAATCCGGTCGCCCGAACTGGCGCTGTGGAGCCATTGGACAAACAGGCTCCGCATCCTCTCCGATGGAATGAACACGGTAATCGGGTCACTGCGCCTGATCTGACTGCGCCAAATCCACTGAACCATCTCAGACAGTGCAAAGAGGTCCTCATGTACCTCAATCCCACGATCCTGAAAGTAACCCTTGATGAAGGGGTTGTAGTAGACGTTACACAGGTAGGCTAAGGACCGCTTTTCTATGTGGTCATTGGTGGCCTTGGCATTGCACGGGATGAAGCCACGTGCATATCGGTCGCCTGATAGGTCCTTCTTGACATCCTTGAAGGTGGTCCAGGCATTGTGATGAGAGAGGGTTTGGGCCGACATCTTAAACCAGTGCTGCGTCGTGGCCTTGATTCCAGCCAGATCACGCTGGCTTCGCCTCTGAAACCACGATTTAGAGAATGGCTTGGACTTGCCCTTCGCCTCACCCCAACGATTACCCGGACCTTCGTAGACGGTAATGAGGCCTTTCAGCTTCTCTTTGGTGACATCATCATCTGAGGCCTCATCCCACGGGACTAGCTTGCGTTTGTCATTGATGGTCATGATGTCATGGTCCAAGCCCTCAGCCCTCAGGTAGGCTGACATAGGTGAGCCAAGGAACATGTAGGTGAGGATGAAGGCCTCCTCGAAACACCTCAGGAAGTCCGTTGGAAACTCCCAGATCAGGGCCTTGTCACGATACTGCACCAAGTTCCCGTTATCACACAGGTCCCTTATGTGGCTGAACTTTCCCTGATAGGCACTATCGTCCTTGTGGTTCCACTTGAGCCTGTTGGTTCCTTCCTCAACAAACACAAGTCCATCTCTGAACAGGAGGTCCTTGTCTGACTTGGAGAGGTCATCGAATATCTTCACGCACTCCAAGGCCTCATCGATCACGAGGGTGTAGTTCTGAGCCTTGAGCTTCTCACAGATGTTCTTGGTGAGGTTCTGGAACAAGGCATGTGTCGTGCAGATATTGGCACCTTGCTCAATCAAGCTGGATAGGTGGTAAAGCTTCTTCCCTTCGACAGGCTGAGGATCACGGAAATTCAGCCCGGGACACGCCTCATTGATCCTATCAACCTCAGTGAGAAGTGGGGTCACATAGAGAAACTTGGGAGCTAAAACACTATGGTCGTCGACACATTGTCCAAGGTAATCTCTATAGGTGTGGTTAATATGTTCGACTATGAGGCTAGTCTTACCAGACCCCATGATGCTATCTATAATGGTAATCACTAATATGATGCTTTTTAGGTTGATTAGTATTATTAATTAGGACACATCAAGCATGATCTTGGCGCCTAGGAAGTCTTAAGGAGGCTAAGGACACAGGCATATACATACTAAAACTACTACCTTTCTCTTTAAGGATAGCCCTGGAAAGCGGTACAATTTCAGTATGTTATCAGAGTTCACTCCAGGTTTTGAAAGCTGGAATCTGGACTGGTGTTCTCTTGGTGAGCTTTCTTGTGTCCCAGAAAGGCTAAGAGCCACTGAGCCCAAAATTACAAAGGCTAGTGTTTCGTGCTTTTGAACTCTTCAAGCCAGTTGTCTGGTACCTTTCCTCCACCTGACCAAGTGAACCCACAGATGTCAGCCCAGTCCCCATAGGTCATGGTGGTGTCACTGGAGATTGGTGTCCGTTCCGATTGGAATACAATGCGCAGGTCTATCTGAGGGTGCTGCTGTTGAACTAGGGCCAGCTTCTGCCTGTCCTTGTCGCCTCCATGGAAGTAGCCTTTGCCTTCCAGGTAAATACCATCAGCCACTTTGAAGTCTGGTGTGTACCAGGACACCTTGCCGTTCCGGATGTAGGGAAATGCCTTGGCTTCATACTTGAAGGGCACGCCAGCTTCGTTGAGTTGTTTGCTCAGGCAGACCTCACGGCTTGACCTATAGGGTATCTTCCTAGGGTTGTTGGGTTGCTTTGGTGGCTTCCTGGGTTTCATCTGTTTCTTCGTTTTCATTGGCTTCCTTATTTCGATAAGCAAAAGGCCTCCTGAGTGGTCCCAAGAGGCTTTCGTGTTTGATTGAATGCGTGTGGGTTGGAGCCAGCCCTGCTCTAAAGCGTAGGAATCCAGGGGGGATGGAGGAAAACCGTAGATGGCTCAGTGGTTTCTCAGGAATCCCAAGGCTATCGTTTGGTGTCTCTGACCGAAGCTTACGCTTCTGGACTTGGCTTGAAATCCGAGTGGTTGTCCTAAAGCGTAGAGTTAAAGGGGGGTAGGAGGAATCAACGTGGATTTTCAGAGCCTTACAAGGAATTTCCCGAAGCTGTTTTTACGCTTAGGTCCATGCGCCAGTAAAGCATTTAACGTTCCAACTTATGCTTGAAAGAGCATTGTCATACAACCAGTAGAGTCTCAGCTTATATTCCTGCCTTGTGGCAGTTATATGCCTCAAC
>Ga0180218_1002099_pt1 | contig 10787 bp, 14 predicted proteins | sample eDN3rd37CKraftBY_FD_151334 | JGI IMG/M metagenome (GOLD analysis project Ga0180218, IMG submission 151334) | Enriched backyard soil microbial communities from Emeryville, California, USA - eDNA 3rd pass 37_C Kraft BY (version 2) (version 2) | ecosystem: Environmental > Terrestrial > Soil >... | reverse complement strand
CAAAGCCCCCCGCACCATCAGCAAAGCCGCCCTCAGCTGCGGCAAAGCCAGACGCGGACTACGAGGCAGATATGCTGAGCAGGGCCCGCAGGGAAGCAGCCGAGCGCATCGCGCAACCGGAAAAAATTATCGTCCAACCGCCAGCCGCTGCTGCACCATCGGCTCAGCCTCCGCAAGCTTCGCCACCCGCGCCGCAGCCGACTGCACCTTCCGTTGCGGCCCTCCCGCCGAAACCCGAAATCGAGCGCCCTGCCGATTCGCCAAAAGTATCCGCTTCCCAGGCAACGGTGCTGCTCGTGTTGGATACCGATGGCGACACGTCCGGCATTAGGCCCGATCCAATCATCTGCATCGACGATCGCTGCTGGATCTCGCGCGGCATCGAAGCTCCCGCCGCCGCGATGCCACGCACGAAGGCGCAAGCATTGAAGACGACCGAGGAGGCATCGCCCGACTCTTGCGCCGGAAAATCCGCGTGCGTTTATCGCGGCATCACCATTGAAGACGGCGCACGCGTCGAAGTGATCCAAGCGGGTGAAAGTCGCGGCGCCTCGTCTGGTGCTTTCACCATTACTCCCGATAAGAGCTGCCGCAAGGACGCGGGCGGTCTCGTTTGCGACAACGGCCTCGCAACACACGATTTTCGAATTTGGGTCGTGCCCGAAGCTCTCGCTGCATCCATAGGCGCGAACGGCCTTGAAGATGCCGTCGCCGAAGGCCTTCCCGAGTCAGACGTCACGGCAGGCAGCGACAAATAAGGCTAAAGCAGCCTGCTGATTTCCGCGAAGAGCAGCTCGATATCCTGCGGGCGCGATAGCCGGTGCTCGGCATCAGGCACCTCGATGAGCTTGACGTGCACGCCGGTCAAAAACGCCGTCAGTTCTCGCGTGTGAGACGCTGGCACATCGGTATCGAGCAAGCCCTGCACGATCACGACGGGCCGTCCTGGATCGAACGGCGCGCGCGCCAGAAGATGCTGTCGCCCGTCCTCGATGAGGTCGCGCGTGATCGTATAAGGTCCGGCATAAGCCGAAGGCTGCTGGTACGAACCACGCTCCATGATTTCGCGGCGGGTCTCTTCAGGAAACCTCTTCCACATCAGTTCTTCCGTCATGTCCCAGGCCGGAGCGATGAGAACGACGGCCTTGATCCGCGCCGCCTCATCGGGCCGTTCGCGCAGAAGCTTCCGCAAGAGCAAAAGCGCGATATGCCCGCCCATGCTCGAGCCGATGATGATCTGCGGCCCTTCAGTTACCCGGGTGAAAACCGCCTCGGCTTCTTCGAGCCATCGCCCGATCGTGCCTGTCTCGATGGGAACGGCCGATAGGCCATGACCCGAGTAATCGAACCGCGTGGAAGAGAGGCCGTGCTCCGCCGCCCATTGGGCAAGCGCCGTCGCTTTCGTCGAAGCCATGTCCGACATGAAGCCCGAAAGCCAGAAAAGACCGGCACCGCCGGGTTTTGCCGGACGCTGCGCAATGAACGGGATTTCCCGCGCCTCGCTGCCGTGCCCGACAGGAAGGAATTGCGGTTCGGCTGGTGCAATCTTATAGGGACTGTCCATTGTTGGTCCTGGCGTCTCCGCTTGATGAGTTCAGATGAAAAATAATTTGACGGTGCTGCAAGTCATTCCCCGGATGCGAGCCGGAGGCGCTGAACTCGGCTGCCTGCAGGTCGCAACCGCACTCGTCAAGAACGGACACCGCGCACTCGTTGCATCGCAAGGCGGCCCGCTTGTTGATCAGCTCGTGGCTGCCGGCGCCGAGCATATCACGATGCCGCTTGCCACCAAGAATCCGCTTGTTCTTGCGAAAAACGCCGCCGAGCTCGCCCGCATTATTCGCCGTGAAAACGTCTCTATCATCCACGCCCGCAGCCGCGCGCCGGCCTGGAGCGCCCTTTTCGCAGCCCGCCGCACCGGCACGCCCTTTGTGACAACCTACCACTCCGAATATTCCGAAAAATCGCGGCTGAAAAACTTCTACAACAGCGTCATGGCGCGCAGCGATACGGTGATCGCCGTCTCGGACTACATGGCGCACCTCATTCGCACCCGCTATCACACGCCCGAGAAGCGCATCGCCGTCATTCATCGCGCCTTCGACGACAACGTATTCAACCCGGCTCTGCTGACGCCGGAAAGACTGGCCGCCGTCCGAGCCCAGCTGGATGCCGATGGCTCCAAACCCGTGCTCATGCTGGCCGGCCGCATTACGCCGCGCAAAGCGCAGCACCATCTCGTCTCAGCGCTCGGCATTCTGAAGGCGCGCGGCGCGCCCGACCTCGTCTGCGTTCTGGCAGGCGAAATTGAAAAGCCCGCATTCAAAGCGCAGCTGGAGGCCCAAGCCGGCAAACTCGGCGTGGCACATCAGCTGCGTTTTCCGGGCCATGTGCGCGATGTTGCCGCCGCATACGCCATCAGCGACATTGCGCTCAACATTTCCGAGCAGGAGGGGCTGCCTCGCGTGGCCATCGAGGCTCAGGCGATGGGCGTGCCGATGATCGTGTCGGACACTGGCCCCGGCCGCGAAGTTGCGCTGACGGAGCCCGATGTAGGTCCTGAAGAAGCATCGGGCCTGCGCGTGCCCTACGCCGATCCGGAAGCCGTCGCCAACGCCATAGAGACGATGCTCGGCTGGCCGGCCGAGAAGCGTAAAGCGTACGGTCAAAGAGGCGCGGCAAACGTCCGCAGACGCTTTACCCTTGGCCAGCTGACCTCAAAAACGCTCGCGGTTTATCAGCGCCTGCTGACCGCGTAGTGGGGCTGGCCCAAGGTCGGCCCAAGTAACCATTAAGCGTCTTTTCGCGCGCCGACAGCGGTTGTCCCCTCAAATTTGGTCCGAACGCCACGTTTGCTGTGGTGCAATGAGATGGGTTACGTGAAAAGCGGACAGGCGCCGCGCATGCAAACGCCACAAATTTGTCAGCAATGACGATAAGCGCCTTGGATAGCCATGCGTTTTGGCGTTTGCTAGCTATCGGGGTGAGAGACCTCCGGCGGGGTTGGCCGGATCCGGGGACACGAGAACGACTTTCGGGGCAATGCAAACAGTCATCTGTATTAAGTGGGGCAGTCGATACGGCGTCGACTATGTCAATCGGCTGGCCTCCATGGTCCGCCGCAACACCCGGCGCGAGACGCGTCTCATCTGCTTCACCGATGACGCACAAGGCGTCGACCCATGGGTGCAGACCGCGCCTCTGCCGCCGATCAACTTGCCCGCGCGTGAATCCACGACCCCCTGGCGGAAGCTCTCTCTGTGGCAATATCCGCTTCTCGATCTTGAAGGGGACGTCCTCTTCTTCGATCTCGACGTCGTCATCACCGGGCCGATCGATGACTTATTCGACTACGAACCCGGCCGCTTCTGCGTCGCCCAGAACTGGACGCAGCCCAACGAGCGCATCGGCAATACGTCGATCTATCGCTTTCCCGCGGGGAAGATGTCCCACATCTTCGACACCTTCAATGCCGACCCCGAAGCCATTCTCAGCCGTTACAGGATTGAACAGCAATACATATCGGCTGAGAGCGAGGATGTCGTTTTCTTCCCGCCCGAGTGGTGCCTGAGCTTCAAGCATTCGCTGGTGCCGATCTGGCCCCTGAACTTCTTCGTGACCCCCAGATTGCCGCCCGAAGCGCGCGTGGTCGCCTTCCACGGCAAGCCCGATCCCGATGAGGCACGGGACGGCGTCTGGCCCGTGAACGCCACCTGGAAAAAATTCTACAAGTTCGTCCTGCCAACCCCCTGGATCTCTGAGCACTGGCGCTGAGGGCCGCGTTCGCCCTGCCTCGATGCCCTTCCGGCGAGGCGCTCTGTTCGGAAAATGGGCGAAATCATGCCTTTTGGCAATTTTGCTCATGGCCCCCGCTTGACTTGCGAGCCCGTTCTTTCCCATGTTCGCGGCTGACCGGGCGGAATCCGTCGACGGTCTTGATTGGAACCACAAGAGGAGTTGAACCATCCGTAGACCAATGCGACCCGAGCCTCAGAGCCGGGAAAACCAAGGGCCCCGCATCAACGACCAAATTCGGGCCCGGGAAGTCCGTCTAATTGACGAGACTGGCCAGAACGTTGGCGTCATATCAAAATTCGATGCTCTTGCCCGCGCCGAAGAGGCCGGACTGGATCTCGTTGAGATCTCGCCCGACGCGGAGCCGCCGGTCTGCAAGATCCTCGATTTCGGCAAGTTCAAGTTCCAAGAACAAAAGAAGGCCGCCGAGGCCCGCAAAAACCAGAAAATCGTCGAGTTGAAAGAGATCAAGATGCGTCCGGGCATCGACGATCACGACTACGACGTGAAGATGCGGGCGATTAAGCGCTTCTTTGAAGACGGCGACAAGGTCAAGATAACGCTGCGCTTCCGCGGCCGTGAGATGGCCCATTCCCAGCTGGGCATGGCGGTACTCCAGCGCGTGAAAGCCGACACCGAAGCCATTTCGAAGGTCGAGAGCGAACCGCGCTTCGAAGGCCGCCAGATGGTTATGGTGCTCGCCCCCAAATGATGTGACGGTTTCAGACGGCGGCGGGGTCCTTGCCCCGCCCTTGTCTGCCCGGATGCGCGCTCTCGGAAAGCATGACGCGGCCGGACCCTTGCTCTCCTATTGAGACGGTTTTAGCGTTCCCCGGAACGAGTTTCCGGGGGGACGGCCGCATGAGCAATGACCCGCCATTTGATTTCTCGATACTTGACCGCATCGGCGCGCCCTTCCGCCATTTCGACGCCGGCGAAAAGATCTTCCTCGAAGAGGACCTTGGCGACGCCATGTACATGGTGCGGTCAGGCCGGGTTGACATCATCACCTACGGCACCGTTCTCGAGAACGTCCGCTCGGGCGGCATCTTCGGCGAAATGGCGCTCATCGACGATGGTCCGCGGAGCGCGGCAGCCATGGCGGCCGAGCGGACCGAAGTCGTCGCCATCGACAAGGCGGCCTTCCTCGCGGTCCTGCGGGATCATCCTGAGTTCGCGCTGCGCGTCATGAGCCTCCTGGCGACGCGGCTCCGGCGCATGAACAAGCAGTTATGAATGGATTAGGACAGCAGCTTGCGCTCGGGCGCCGGCGGCGGATCGAATTCGGTCAAACGCTGATGCGCCTCGGCCAGAAGCTCAAGAAGAATGTCCTGGCGATTGTAGAGCTTCGGATAGACTTGGCGCAGGTCGTCCAGCTGCCTCAGCGCTTCGCTATTCAGCGGGATATGAACAATATGCAACATGGCGATACTCCGCAGTGTGCCACTCATGCACCCACACCACCACGGCGGCATGCTGCACGCTGTTCCCCGCGTTACACTGAACGGTTTGCGCTTTAATCGAGCTCGATGAGCCCGAACGAAGCGAGCGTTATGAACGTGACGATCATCACGATGCCGACGAGCAGAACCAGCGCCGGATAAAACGCCACGAAAACCACACCTGCGCGCCAGCCGGTTGCCGAACGCAAACTGATGGCGGCGGTCGGCAGCGCGGCCACGAGCAGGATTGCCACCATGAACGGGTCGAGTTTCATGATCGAACTCTCAAAAACAGCATTCCAGCCCGATTGTAACCTGACAGAATTCAGCGCTTTTGCCAGTCAACGGCAGCCAAAGAAACGCAACGGGCGGCAAATCGAATTTGCTGGTTCATTCCCACGCGCGCGTTCGGACGAACGGTCGATTTGGCGCATGCTGAAAGCCGGCCGAACCGCCTAGAACGCGCGGCAGAGGGCCGGTCCGATTGATTGCTCCCGGGAAAGATCCCGATGTTCCCAGACTTGGCACGGCTCGCCTGCCCGTGCGCGTTATCCTACCGTTCGAAGCCAACCGCGAGAGAACCATCGAGATGCACCCGAAGGTCCGGCACGCACTGCTCTACACGGGCGTCAACCTGGCTTCGACCGTTGTCGACTACACCATCTTTCTCAGCTTCACCCACTTCTTCGGTTTGCCAATACTCCAAAGCGTCATCGCCTATTGCGCGGGGATGCTCGTCAATTACGCACTGACGAGAGGCTTCGTCTTCGTCCACGACATGTCGCACAAGTCCCAGCACCGGCTTTTCATGGAGTTCGTCGGCTCATCTCTACTCGGCCTACTTCTGACGGCCTGCGTCATCTGGCTGACGGTGCACAAATTCAACCTGCCGCCGGTGGACGGCAAAACGATCGCCGTGCTGATCTGCTTCGTCTCGCTCTACTACGTCCGCACCCGCTTCGTGTTCAGCAAGAACACAAACGCCAATGCTTCCGATGCCGCGGAAGCGAGGTCGCCCGGCTGACCCTGCGAAGCGAGATCATTGGCTAGATGTTCACGTGCTGGATGACGTAGCTGCCGCCCGCAGCAATAAGACCTGCGATCAGCACGTATGGCAGAATGGAAACGAGCACCATCAGCAGCTCGACAAATGCTTTGAAGATCTGCTCCGCCGCTGCCCACAGCTGGAAGAACCCGCGATAGAGCACGTAAACGATGGCGATGACGACAACCGCCAGAACCGCCATTTTCCAGATCGGCAGCGACTGCCAGTCCGACTGGAAGATTGCCACCATCTGCCCGAATGACCACTGCCAGACGAGTTCGACAAATCTGAAAATGGCCGTGATGCCTTGCTGCAGCAAACTGACGATCTGATCGATAATCTGCCTCACGGCCCGCCTCCTCGCGCATGTGCCCCGTTAACAACACCTTAACCTTGTACTTGGTTCTAGGCTGAGCACTGTGTTTTTCGCGCTTCCCCCACGAAATCCTGCGACGCGTGGCATTTTTCGCAACGTGCGGACCCGAAAATGTTGCGAAGTTTCGATGCCTCCCCTATAAACCGGCTCAGAGCCGCCCGGCGAGGCATGCCGTGGCGGTTCTTATGCTTTTGAAAAACAAGCGGAAACCGCAAAAAGCACCCTTCGCAGGACCAGCCGTTTCGCAGCGGCTGAGAGTGCTGGAGCAGCAATGCCCCGGCACTTCGGCTCAGAAATGAGCCGTGGGCGTATACGCCCCGTCGCGTCAAGCGGCGCCCCCGCGGAGGGCCAGGATGTGAAGCGCGCTGGCGCAAACGTCCGATGCGGCCCGTGAGCGAGAACTAAGGACAAGCAAAATGCCTAAAATGAAGACCAAGAGCGGCGCCAAAAAGCGCTTCAAGATGACCGGCACGGGCAAGGTCGTTGCAGCCCAGGCCGGTAAGCGTCACGGCATGATCAAGCGCACGGCGAAATTCATTCAGAAGGCGCGCGGCACGGGTGTGCTGAACGACTCTGACGCGAAGATCGTCAAGAAGTACATGCCCTACAATCGCTGAGACGTCCCCGCGCCCGAGTTCGGCTTCCTCAGGAAGCACCGGGCGCCAGACAATCTCCATTCTATCTTGAAGCACTAATTCCAGGAGTTTTCTCCAATGGCCCGCGTCAAACGTGGCGTTACCGCCCACGCCAAGCACAAAAAAGTCATCAAAGCCGCTAAGGGCTTTTATGGCCGCCGCAAGAATACGATCCGCGTTGCCAAGCAGGCGGTCGAGAAGTCGCAGCAGTACGCCTATCGCGACCGCAAGCGTCGCAAGCGCAACTTCCGCGCCCTCTGGATCCAGCGCATCAACGCTGCCGTTCGCGAGCACGGCCTGACGTACGGCCGCTTCATCAACGGCCTGACGAACCTCGGCATCGAAGTCGATCGTAAGGTTCTCTCCGACATCGCGATCAATGATCCGGCAGGCTTCAAGGCCCTTGTCGACAAGGCTGCCGCAGCTGCCTCTTCGCCCGTCGCGAAGGCGGCCTAAGGCCTAGCGCTGCCGCGGCCACCTCGGCCTAAGCGTATTACCCGGCGGAGCGGCCGCGCCTTAAGGCGCGGTCGCAAAGCCGGGCCCCCTCCGCATGAAATCGGTCCGGGGCCGCGGGATACGGATCGTCGCGCGGAGTTGATCGTGCGCACCAAGCCTGCCAAACAAAGGCCGCGCGTCGTCCAGGACGACAACAAGGGCCCGCGCCCGGACGAGGTTTTTGCATGAGCACTTCTGACGTTCTCTCCAAACTGGAAAACGATCTCCTCGCTGAGATTGCAGGCGCCGGCGACTTGGCCGCGCTCGACGCCGTTCGCGTCTCAGCTCTCGGCAAGAAGGGCCGCGTCTCCGAGCTCATGAGCAAGCTCGGCTCGCTGCCGCCGGAAGAGCGCAAGAGCTTCGGCCAGACCGTCAATACGTTGAAGGGAAAAGTTGCAGACGCCCTCGACGCCCGCAAATCGGATCTCGAAACAGCAGCTCTGAACGAGCGTCTCCAGACCGAGCGCGCTGACGTCACGCTGCCGGTCCGCCTCGGCCCCGTTGCCGAAGGCCGCATTCATCCCGTCAGCCAGGTTCTCGACGAGGTCGTCGAAATCTTCGCCGACATGGGCTTCTCCGTCGCCGAAGGTCCAGACATCGAGACCGACGAGATGAACTTCGACAAGCTCAACATCCCGGCCGAGCATCCCGCGCGCCAGGATCACGACACGTTCTATTTCCAGCCGAAGGCCGACGGCTCACGGCTGCTGCTCCGCACGCATACGAGCCCAGTGCAGATCCGCACGATGGTCGGCCAGAAGCCGCCGATCCGCATCATCGCGCCCGGCCGCGTCTACCGTATGGACAGCGACCAGACGCACACGCCGATGTTCCATCAGGTCGAAGGCCTCGTCATCGACGAGTCGACCCACATGGGGCACCTGAAATGGGTGCTGCAGGAATTCTGCAAAGCCTTCTTCGAGGTCGATGAAGTGAAGATGCGCTTCCGCGCCTCGCACTTCCCATTCACCGAGCCGTCGATGGAAGTCGACATTGGCGCCGAAGCCATCGGCAAACCCGGCCAGTGGCTGGAAATTCTGGGCTGCGGAATGGTGCACCCGAACGTGCTGCGCAATTGCTGCCTCGATCCGGAGAAGTACCAAGGCTTCGCATTCGGCGTCGGCCTCGACCGGCTGACGATGCTGAAGTACGGCATTCCCGATCTGCGCTCGTTCTTCGCCGGCGATCTGAAGTGGCTCAGCCACTACGGCTTCTCAATGCTCGACGTCCCGACCCTCGGCGGCGGCCTGTCATCGTGAATTGGAGCAAGATACCCCTCCCCTCAGGGGAGGGGCTGGGGTGGGTGAGGCTGCAGGCGAATGGTCAACGAGATCGCGCGCAAGCTCCGCAAAACACCCACCTCCTCAGAAAAGAGGCTTTGGAACGAACTCCGTAAACTTCGCGCCTCCGGCTATCACTTCCGCAGGCAACATCCGATCGACGGTTTTATCGTTGATTTTGCGTGCCTCTCCCAGAAACTGATCATCGAGGTCGACGGAGCGCAGCATCAATTGCCGGAAAACAGCCGATCGGATGCAGCGCGCGACGCACGGCTTCAATGGCTCGGATACCGCGTGTTGCGGATCGGAAATGGCGATATTCGCGACCGACTTGACGGTGTCGTTTTGGAAATTCTGGCCGCACTGGGAGCGGTGGTGAAACAGGAATGAAACCGCTATGACCGTCCGGTTGCTTCGCCCCACCCCTACCCCCTCCCCGCTGGGGAGGGGAATCCTCTGTACGAGACCTAGTTCATGAAATTCACGTTCTCTTGGCTGAAGGATCACCTCGACACGGACAAGTCCGTGGACGAGATCGCAACGACGCTGTCGGCGATCGGGCTCGAAGTCGAAGGCATCGAGGATCCGGCGAAATCGCTCGGCGCCTTCAAAATCGCGCGCATTGTGGAAGCCAAGAAGCACCCGAACGCCGACAAGTTGCAGATCGTCCAGGTCGAGGTCGCCAAGGGCGAGCCGCTCATGGAAGTCGTCTGCGGTGCGCCGAACGCCCGCGCGGGCATGGTTTCGGTGTTTGCTCCACTCGGAACCTACATTCCGGGCTCCAAAATCACGCTCGAGAAGAAGCCCGTTCGCGGCGTCGTCTCCAATGGCATGATGTGCTCGGCCGCCGAACTTGAACTCTCCGAGGAGAGCGACGGCATTCTCGATCTGCCGGAAGCATGGGCCGAAAACGTCGGCACGCCCTATATCGACGTTGCGGGCCTTAATGATCCCGTCATCGAAGTAAAGCTCACGCCGAACCGGCCCGACTGCACAGGCGTTCGCGGCATCGCCCGCGATCTGGCAGCCGCCGGCATGGGCAAGCTGAAGCCGGAGCCCAAACTCGGCGCCGTCGAAGGCAAAACCGAATGCCCGATCGACATCAAACTCGAATTCACCAGCGAAACCGCGAACGCCTGCCCCGTATTCGCCGGACGTCTCGTGCACGGCGTCAAGAACGGCCCCTCGCCCGCCTGGATGCAGGCACGCCTGAACGCAGCCGGTTTGCGCCCGATCAACGCCCTCGTCGACGTAACCAACTATATCTCGCTCGACCGCGGCCGGCCGCTGCACGTCTATGACGCAGCTAAGCTCAAAGGCGCCATTCGCGCCCGCCTCGGCAAAGCCGGCGAGAATTTCCTAGGCCTCGACGGCAAAGAGCACGCAATCGACGAAACGATGTGCGTCATCGCCGACGACACGGGGCCCCTGGGCCTCGGCGGCATCATGGGCGGCGAAGCCTCCGGCTCGACTGAGGCGACGACCGACGTCTTCATCGAAAGCGCCTATTTCGATCCAGTCCGCACGGCCGCGACCGGCCGCAAGGTCGGCCTGCAAACGGATGCACGCTATCGTTTCGAGCGCGGCGTCGATCCGGCATCCGAGCGCCCGGGCCTCGATCTCGCAACCGATATGATCCTGCGTTTCTGCGGCGGCGAGCCGACGAAAGCGAAGATCGCCGGCAAGGAGCCGATCGAAAAACGTGTCATTTCATTCGAC
>Ga0180218_1002098_pt1 | contig 10792 bp, 9 predicted proteins | sample eDN3rd37CKraftBY_FD_151334 | JGI IMG/M metagenome (GOLD analysis project Ga0180218, IMG submission 151334) | Enriched backyard soil microbial communities from Emeryville, California, USA - eDNA 3rd pass 37_C Kraft BY (version 2) (version 2) | ecosystem: Environmental > Terrestrial > Soil >... | reverse complement strand
CGAGCGACGTCGGCCAGTCGATGCGCGCGATCGCGGTGCCGACATAGAGCTGGCCGACCGGCGTGTTGAGCTGCGGCTCGACATAGGCGCCCCCGGACGCCTTGCGGTTGGACTGCGAAACGCCGCGGAAATTGTAGTCGGAACCGACCCAGGCGCCGAACGCGATGTCGAACACCGGCGTCGCCGGCGCTGGCGGTGCCTTGGCGGCCTTCACCGGCATGTCCGCGGCATAGGCCGGCGCGGCCATCGCAAGCGCCGCTACGACCGACATCACAACCTTCTTCATTGACCCTGCCCCCTTCGATGCGACCGGCTGTGCCGGTCCTTTTTGCAAAACCCATCCGCCTTTTGAGAGCGGCGGTTCTTGTTGAGCCCCGGAACGCAACAGAACCTTGTGTGGGCAAATTAAGCCCCGCGGCTTCGCGACGCGGCAACGTCAAAACAGCAGCAATTGCTGCCTCTTTAGGCAGAACCGCCGGCTATCCAGAGAAACCGTCTCGCTGTTGCGGGATTGTCACGGGTGGCACCGCCCACGGCTGCGACCGGCGGTCCACGGACCAAAGCAAAAGGCCCGCCGGAGCGGGCCCTTCCATCGTCGCTTGGCCATGCCGCCGACGATGGCCGGCGGGATTCGATGGACCGGTCTCAGGCCGCCTTCTTGCGGTTCGCTTCGAGCCGCCGGTCGACCCGCGCCACGATGTCGTCGACCACCGGGTTGCTCATGCCCTTCTGCCGGGCGATCAGCTGCACCAGCTTGTCGGCACGCTCGATGTTCGGCGCGCCGTTCTGCAAGGCGCGCGCGGCGGAAGCCGGCCGCGACAGGCTCTGCGCGGCGGCGGCGTATTTCTCGAACGGCACGAGGTCGCTCGGATTGGCGCCGAGCTTCACGCAGAGGTCGAACACGAAATTATAGACCGACTTCGACTCCTCGATGTTGGAATGCACCGCTTCCTGCGCGGTGCGCATGCCGTCGTCGGTGATGCAGCGATAGTTGCCGGCGAGCAGCATCGACCATTTGGCAAGCGGCACGAAGATCGAGTCGTAGACCTTCAGCTTCACCGGCAGCTCGATCTTGCCGTTCGGCGCGTCGAAACGCGCGGCGTCGACATCCTTCTCGAGCTGGCGGATGATCGCGGTGTCCTTGTCGTCCTCGAAGCGCGCGCATTTGAAGTTGGTCGCCAGCGTGACGAGCAGCTCGTTCGCCTTGCCGTCCGGCGGGCGGATCGCCTGCGGGTCCGGGCTGTTCAGCGTGATCTTCTTCGCATCGACCGTGTCCCACACCCGCGGGTCGGTGTAGGCGGGTTCGAGCGCCGCGTAGTCGAGACCGGGGATGCGCTTGATGTAGGGCAGCGGCGGCATGTTCATGATCGACATGCAGGGCACCCGCGACTTGCCGACCGCGTCCAGCAACTGCCGCACGCCGTCGGAGCGGTATTGCGGCTCCTGCATGCACAGGCCGACGAGATCGTATTTCGACGGATCGACGCCGGTCGCCGGACCGGCCGTCACCTTGCCCGGCAGCTTGCGCGATTCGAGCAGCACCGGCTCGGCGCGCCCGCGCACCGGCAGCGTCACCTTGAAGCCCTCGGCATTGATGAGATCGGCCTCGGCCGGCAGGCAGACGAGATGGATGGAATGGCCGCCGAACAGCAGCTTGGAGGCGAGCAGCGAACCGTAGGACGCTCCCATCAGAAGAATGTTGTAAGCCATGGCGGTGTCGCTCCCTTTTTTCTCGTCGTTCGCGCAAGGCGATAAAATGACGGCGCTGAAGCGCCATCCGATTGAACGGGCGATGTTATTCGGCAGACCGCGAGCGCGCAATCGCCCGCGACCGGCGGTTAGCGGTTGCCGTTGCCGCCCAGCAAGAACATGCTCAGGAGGCCGCTGAACAGGCCCGATGACGGCGTCGACGGCGGCGGCGCTGCCGGCTCCGGCGCGGCGGAACGCTTGCGCGTCTTCGTCGCAGTCGCGGCCTTCGCCGTGGCGGCCGCCTTCGCGTCGGTCTTCGCGGGCTTGGCGGACTTGGCGGCCTTGGACTCGGCGGGCTCGGGCGCCGCGGCTGCTTTCGTCTTCTCGGCTTTCGCCGTAATGGCTTTGTCAGTTGTCTTGGTAGTCGTCTTAATTGCTGTCTTGGCGACTGTCTTCGCAGCGGGCTTCGCCGGTTTCGCGGCCTTGGTCTTGCCGGCGCCACCGGTCTTGATCGCGCTTGTCTTGGCAGCGCCCGTCCTGGTGCCGTTTGTCTTGCTCTTCGCCTTGCGGGACTTCGCCATGGGCCAATCTCCGGATCTCAATGATTTGCGGGACCGTCACGGCCACCGAATCAAAACGCGAATCAAACCGAATGTTCCGGACCCGGCATAGCAATCACGCGCCGCTTTGTAATGCGTCTTCGCGGCCCTTGAGCCCCTCCGGCACCGGACCGCCGGTCGCCCAGTCGACGAGTTCAATCGTATGGATCACCGGCACGTCGATGCCGGCGGCGATCTGCGTGATGCAGCCGATATTGCCGGCTGCGATCACGTCCGGCTCCACCTTGCGGATATTGGCGACCTTGCGCTCCCGCAGCCGCGTCGCGAGGTCCGGCTGCAGGATGTTGTAGGTGCCGGCCGAGCCGCAGCACAGATGGCTCTCCGGCACGTCGCGCAGCGTGAAGCCGAGCCGCGACAGCAGGTCCTTCGGCTCGCGCGTCAGCTTCTGCCCGTGCTGCAGCGAGCAGGCGGCGTGATAGGCGACCGTCAGTGCCGAGACGTCGCGCGCTGGCGCGACCGGCTTCCGCGCGAGATATTCCGAGATGTCCTGCGCGAGCGCGGACACCCGCGCCGCCTTGCCGGCATAGACTGCATCGTTGCGGAACATGAAGCCGTAATCCTTGATCGTCACGCCGCAGCCCGACACGTTGATGACGATCGCATCGAGCCCCTCACCGTCGATCTCCGCCGTCCAGGCATCGATATTGGCGCGCGCCTGCGCCAGCGCCTCGTCCTCGCGGCCCATGTGATGCATCAGCGAGCCGCAGCAGCCCTCGCCTACGGCTGCGACCACCTCGATGCCCTGCCGGTTCAGCACGCGGATGGTCGCGTCGATGGTCGCCGGCGCCAGCACGGGATTGACGCAACCCATCAGCAACGCGACGCGGCCGCGCCTGGCGCCCTCCGCCGGATAGACCTTGCCGAGCCGCTCGGCCGGCGGCGCGGCGCGGCCCGAAGGCGCGAGCCGCAGCATCGCGGCGAGCGGCTTCAGCGGCCCGACATCGAACAGCGCCGCGAACGGCCGCGCCACCATGCCGGCGACCAGCGCCATGCGGAACCGCGCCGGATAAGGCAGCACGGCGGCGAGCAGCGCGCGGATCGCGCGGTCGAGCAGCGGTCGCCGGTAAGTCTCGGTGATGTGCGCGCGGGCGTGATCGACCAGATGCATGTAGTGCACGCCGGCGGGACAGGTCGTCATGCAGGACAGGCACGACAGGCAGCGGTCGATGTGGGTGACGACCTCGCGGGTCGCCGGCCGCTCGTGCTCCAGCATCTCCTTGATGAGATAGATGCGCCCGCGCGGCGAATCGAGCTCGTCGCCGAGCAGCACATAGGTCGGACAGGTCGCGGTGCAGAAGCCGCAATGCACGCAGGCGCGCAGGATCTTGTCGGCTTCCTTGATCTGCGGGTCCATCAGCTGGGCGAGCGTGAACGAGGTTTGCATGACGTCTCAGACTCCCGCCCACATGCGGCCCGGATTGAGCACGGCCTTCGGATCGAAACTCGCCTTGATCCGTTTCGTCAGCGCCGCGACGCCCGGCTCTTCCGGCTGGAACACGTCGGTCGCCGCGCGCACCGCCGCCGGGGCGCGGATCAGCGTCGCATGACCGCCGAGCGCGGCGACCGCCGCGCGCACGGAAGCCTCGTCCGGCTCGTCGGCGATCGGCATCGCCACCCAGACGAGGCCACCGCCCCAGTCGTAGAACATCTGCGCAGCAGGCGTGAGCAGCGCGGCGATTTCATGGCCCCGGCCCGGCGCGGTCGAGATGCGCCACAGCGGCCGGTCGCTCGCATGCGCGGCGGTGAAGGCCTTGACCTGCCGGATGCTGCGCCACAGCGCGCGGGAATTTGCTTCATCGAGCAGCGTGACCGGCCCGAACGGCTTCATCAGCGCGGCGAGTGTCTCCTTGCGATGCGCGACCGAGGGCGCGAAGCCTTCGAGCCGCAGCACGGTCGAGGCCTCCGCCTTCGGCAGCCCGTCGAAATACGACGCCACATGATCCGGCAGATGCGCGGCGCCGGAGACGTCATAGGACGAGCCCATCGCCGCCGCCATCGCCGCCGCCGCGCGGGCGTCGTCGAGCCCGCCGACCACCACCGTCGCTTCGGTTTCCGCTTTCGGCAGCACCTTGATCGTCACCTCGGTCATCGCGGCGAGCGTGCCCCAGGAGCCGGCCAGCACCTTGCAGAGATCGTAGCCGGTGACGTTCTTCACCACGCGGCCGCCGGACTTGATGGTGTCGCCGCGTCCGGTCACGGCGGTGACGCCGAGGAAGTGATCGCGCGCCGCGCCGGAGCGGATGCGGCGAGGCCCGGCGAGGTTCGCCGCGATCACGCCGCCGAGCGTGCCCTCGCCGGCCGCGCGGCCGAGCAGCGGCCCGTAATCGACCGGCTCGAAGGCAAGCTCCTGTCCGTTCTCGGCGAGCAGCGTCTCGATCTCGGCGAGCGGCGTGCCGGCGCCGGCCGACAGGATCAGTTCCTCCGGTTCGTACAGCGTCACGCCCGAAAGCCCCGACAGGTCGAGCGTCAGGTCGGCCTGGCTCGGCCGGCCGATCGCGCGCTTGCTGCCGGAACCTGCGACCTCCAGCGCCTTGTCGAGGCCCAGCGCCCATCGCACGGCGTCCTCGACCTCCCTGGCGTCGCGCGGCTTCAATGTGTCGGACATTCCCGGCCTTGAACGTTATGCGAGGGCGGCGCGTGGCGCGCGCGAGACGACGAAACGCATGAGATCAGAACCTCGGAATGTCGGGAAACGGCAGCCGCCCGGCCGAGACATGCATGCGGCCGAGCTCGGCGCAACGGTGCAGCACCGGGAACACCTTGCCGGGATTGAGCAGACCCTTCTCGTCGAAGGCGCATTTGACGCGCTGCTGCTGGTTCAGGTCGGTTTCAGAGAACATCGTCGGCATCAGGTCGCGCTTCTCGACGCCGACGCCGTGCTCGCCGGTCAGCACGCCGCCGACCTCGACGCAGAGCTTCAGGATCTCGGCGCCGAATTCCTCGGTCTTGTCCAGTTCGCCCGGCTTGTTGGCGTCGAACAGGATGAGCGGGTGGAGATTGCCGTCGCCGGCGTGGAACACATTGGCGACGCGCAGCCCGAAGCGCTCCGACATCTCGCGCATGCGGGCGAGCACCTCGGGCAGCCTGGCGCGCGGAATGGTGCCGTCCATGCACATATAGTCGGGCGAGATGCGCCCGACCGCCGGGAACGCCGCCTTGCGGCCGGCCCAGAACAGCAGCCGTTCCTCCTCCGACACCGACACGCGGCACTGCACCGCGCCGCAGCCGCGCGCGATGGTTTCGACGCGCTCGATCAGGTGATCGACTTCAGCCCTCGGCCCGTCGAGCTCGACGATCAGCAGCGCTTCGACGTCGAGCGGATAGCCGGCATGGACGAACTCTTCCACGGCGTGGATCGCCGGACGGTCCATCATCTCCATGCCGCCCGGAATGATGCCGGCGCCGATGATGCGGCCGACGCAGGTGCCGGCATCCTCCGAGCTGTTGAAGCCGACCAGCACCGCGCGCGCGGTCTCCGGCTTCTTCAGGATGCGTACCGTCACCTCGGTGACGACGCCGAGCAGACCTTCCGAGCCGGTGACGAGGCCGAGAATGTCGTAGCCCGTGGCATCGAGATGCTTGCCACCGAGGCGCACGGTCTCGCCGTTCATCAGCACCATCTCGCAGCCGAGCACGTTGTTGGTGGTGACGCCGTATTTCAGGCAATGCAGGCCGCCGGAATTCTCCGCGATGTTGCCGCCGATCGTGCAGGCGATCTGCGAGGATGGGTCCGGCGCGTAATAGAAGCCCTCATGCGCCACCGCGTTGCTGATCGCGAGATTGGTGACGCCCGGCTCGACCACCGCGACGCGGTTGGCGAAGTCGATCTCGCGCACCCGGCTGAACTTCGCCATGCCGAGCAGCACGCCGTCCTCGAGCGGCAGCGCGCCGCCGGACAGCGAGGTGCCCGCCCCGCGCGGCACCACCTTGATGCCCTCGGCGTGGCAAAAGCTGAGCACCTCGGAGACCTGCCTGGTGGTGTCCGGCAGCACCACGACCATCGGCAACTGCCGGTAGGCCGTCAGCGCGTCCGACTCGTAGGGGCGCATCTCGCGCTCGCTGGCGATCACGCCCTCGCCCGGCACGATATTGCGCAGTGCGGCAACGATCCTGTCGCGGCGCGCCAGCACGTCCTTGTCGGCCTCCGGCATTTTGACCGGCATCGGTTCTGTCCTTCGCGTTTCGCCGCCACGATAGCGCGTTTTGGCGGTTGACACATCGCCCGTGCATGCGTCATTTCGAATATGAAAGGGCGCGGTCCCGGCCACGGACCGTGCCGGTTGATGGCTTCGGGTCGGGCCACTGCAACGGGAGACTGGTCGATGAAATCCGCCTTCGTTCTTGCTGTCACGCTCACGCTGGCCGGCATCGGCGCGGCGCAGGCCCAGGATGTCGCCGAAGGCGAAAAGTCGTTCCGCAAGTGCATGGCCTGCCATGCGATCGGCGAAGGCGCCAAGAACAAGGTCGGTCCCGAGCTGAACGGCCTCGACGGCCGCCATTCCGGCAGCGCGCCCGGCTACAACTACACCGAGGCGAACAAGAAGTCCGGCATCACCTGGAACGAGGCGACCTTCCTTGAATACATCAAGGACCCGCGCGCCAAGATTCCCGGCACCAAGATGGCTTTCGCCGGCATCAAGAAAGAGAGCGAGGCGAAGGACCTCTGGGCCTATCTCAAGCAGTTCGGCCCCGACGGCAAAAAGAAGTGAGATTTCCGATAAAAAGCCGATAAATCGCGGAAATTCAGCTCCCGAGCTTGATCGCCGTCAAACTGCCTTCCACATTTCCCGCTAACTTAGTGATGTTTGGGAAATGTATTTCCGTGGAGGCGGACATGCTTAAGGACATCATCGTCAATCTCGGCCTCAACGATCGCGATCCGGCCGGCGACTTCGCCATATCGGTCGCCGCCGCCTGCGAGGCTCACGTGCTCGGCGCGGTGTGCGCTTACGAGCCGGTGCTGCCTGGCTCCGTGATGGGCGGCATTCCGCCGGAATTCATCGAGGCGCAGCGGCGCGAGTCCGACAAGCTGGCGAGCGCCGCCCTCGCCCGCTTCGAGGCCGCCGCCAAGCGCAACGGCGTGTCCCACGCGACGCATACGCTGCGCGCCAGCATCGGCGAATCCGCCAATCTGCTTGGCCGGCTGGCCCGCCGGTTCGACCTCGCGATCTGCACCCAGCAGAATCCGAACGACACCGTCCCGACCGAGCTGATCGCCGAGGCGCTGCTGTTCGAATCCGGCCGACCCCTGATCATGGTGCCCTACATCCAGAAGCAGCCGCTCAAGCTCGACCGCGTCATGGTGTGCTGGGACGGCGGCCGCGCGGCGACGCGCGCCATCGCCGACTCGATGCCGCTGCTGAAGAAGGCCGGACAGGTCGACATCGTGATGGTCGCCAGCAAGCGCGAGGACAACAAGGAAATCCCCGGCATCGATCTCGGCCAGCATCTCGCCCGCCACGGCCTCAAGGTCGAGGTCAAACGGCTGACCTCGCCGGATATCGACATCAACAGCACGCTGTTGTCCTACGCCGCCGATTCCAACGCCGACCTGATCGTGATGGGCGGCTACGGCCATTCGCGGCTGCGCGAATTCGTGCTCGGCGGCGTCACCCGCGCCATCCTGTCCAGCATGACCGTGCCGGTGCTGATGTCGCATTGACCGCGCAAACCGAAACGCTGCGCGACGGATCGCGCGTCGTCATCCGGCAACTCGAGCCGGGCGACAGCGCGCTTTACCCGGACTTTCTCGCCGACGTGACGCGCGACGATCTGCGGCTGCGGTTCTTCGCGCCGATCGCCGAGCTGAGCGAGGCGCTGATCCACAAGCTCACCCACTACGATCCAGCAACCGCCATGGCCTTCATCGCGCTGTCGGTGCCCGACGGCCGCATGCTCGGCGTGGTTCGGCTGCACGACGATGCGAATAGCGACGGCGCGGCGAAGAACGCGGAATTCGCCGTGCTGCTGCGCTCCTCGCTTAAGGGCAAGGGGCTCGGCTGGCTGCTGATGAAGCGGATGATCGCCTATGCCCGCGAGCACGGCGTCACGACGGTGCACGGCCAGGTGCTGGCGGAGAACACCACCATGCTGGCGATGTGCGAGGAGCTCGGCTTCCACATCGCCGACGACACCAGCGAGCGCGGCATGAAATATGTGACGCTGAAGCCGGGCGCGGTGGCCGCGGAGCCGGCCTGAGGCTCCATTCCCTCCCCCTTGCGGGGAGGGGTTAAGGGTGGGGGTTATTTCCAAATTAAAATCCACCCCACCCCGGCTCGCATCGCACGACGTTCGATGCTGGCCGACCCTCCCCGTCAAGGGGAGGGTAAAGACAGGATCACCGCCGTCCGCCGATCGGCGGCAGGATGACCTGCGCGATCAGGCCGCGCGCGCGGGCGTCGTTGACGCCGAGACCGCGCAGCGCGAACAGCGTCATCGACTGCACCGCCTCGCGCATCTTGACCGGATCGCCGTCGCCGGACGGCGCCTGCGGCCCGACCAGACCCTCGAGCAGCGCGCCGACGATCGCGGGCGCGGCGGTCGCCGCGTCGGCGTCGGGAAAATGACCGTGGCTCACCGCGGTCCTGATCCGGCCGGCGATCTCGGCGACCAACGCGTCGCGGAAATCGCGCCGCGCCGCCTCGACGCCGCTCTCGGTCGGCTCCGCGATCACCGCCCAGGAGAGCCGCCGCTCGGCGAGAATGCGTGCCGCAAAGGTCGCGATGGTGGCGGCGAGCGCCGACAGCGGACCCGGCGCGGCATCGCCGGCCGCGCGCATCGCCGCGATCTCGCGCTCGGCCACCGAGGTGACGAGGTCGGTGACCAGATCGGATTTCGACGGGAAGTAGCGGTAGACGGTGCCCGCCGCGATGCCGGCGCGCTGCGACACCGGCACGATCTGCACCGCCGCCATGCCGCCGCTGCCGGCGATCATGCGGGCGGCGCCGAGGATCGCCTGCTCGCGCTCGGCCATCCGGCGGGTCATGTTGGGTGTGCGGCGGTAGACCATGGCAATGACTGAATGCTGATTCACCGCATTCAGGCAAGCTCAAACAATCCGCGGGCACCCAAGGCGTCATTCCGGACGCGGTCGCGGCGCGTCTTGGCGCGCTGCGATCGCGATCCGGAATCCAGCAGCATAAAGATCGTCTCTGGATTCCGGGTTCGCGCTTTCAGCGCGCCCCGGAATGACGCGCCTCAGCGCTTGCCGCCCGACAGCGCCTTGTCGCGGATGCCGGTGAGCGTCGCGGCCGGCGCGATGCCCTCCGGGTCGACCTTGAGGTGGATGATCGCCGGCAGGCCGGACTTTTCCGCCGCCGCGAAGGCGGCCGGGAAATCCGCGGTCTTCTCGACCCGCACGCCGAAGCCGCCGAACGCCTGCGCATAGGCGGCGAAGTCCGGGTTGCGCAGCGCGGTCGCGATGACGCGGCCGGGATATTCGCGCTCCTGATGCATGCGGATGGTGCCGTAGATGCCGTTGTCGAACAGCACGACGATGATCGGCAGCTCGTATTGCACGGCGGTGGCGAAGTCCTGTCCGCTCATCAGGAAGTCGCCGTCGCCGGCGACGCAGACCACGGTGCGTGACGGGTCGAGCCGCTTCATCGCGATCGCCGCCGGCAGGCCGTAGCCCATCGAGCCGGAGGTCGGCGCGACCTGGGTGCCGAACTGGCGGAACCGGTAGAAGCGGTGAATCCAGCCGGAGAAGTTGCCCGCGCCGTTGCAGATCGCGGTGTCGGCCGGCAGCCGGTCGCGCAGCCAGGCGACGATTTCGCCGAGATTGACCGGTCCCGGCACCGCGGTCGGCTTCTCCGACCAGGCGAGATAATCCGCATGCGCGGCTTCGGCCTGCCCGCGCCACTGGATCGCGTCGGGCGGCGGCAGGTTCTCCAGCGCGGCGCAGAACGCGCTTGGGTTGGCGTGGATGGCGAGATGCGGCCGGTAGACCCGGCCGAGTTCCTCGGCGCCCGGATGCACGTGGACAAGCTTCGTCTGCGGCACGGGAATGTCGAACAGCGTGTAGCTCTGCGACGGCATCTCGGACAGCCGCGTGCCGATCATCAGCACGAGGTCGGCGGCCTTGATGCGCGCGAGCAGCTTCGGGTTCGGCCCGATGCCGAGATCGCCGGCGTAACAGGGATGCAGCGCGTCCATCAAATGGGCGCGGCGGAACGTGGTCGCGACCGGCAGCGCGAATGTTTCCGCAAAACGCATCAGCGCGGCGCAAGCCTCCGCCGTCCAGCGGCTGCCGCCGGCCAGCACGATCGGTCGCTCAGCGGATGCGATCATGTCGCGCAAGCGCTCCATGTCGGCGGCGCCCGGCGAGGTCTCGACGACATCGGCCGCCGGCGCGTCGGCGACCATCAGGCGGTCGGTCAGCATGTCCTCCGGCAGCGCGATCACCACCGGGCCCGGCCGTCCGTTCATCGCGGTATAGAACGCGCGCGAGACGAGTTCCGGGATCCGCGCGGCATCGTCGATCT
>Ga0180218_1002097_pt1 | contig 10795 bp, 6 predicted proteins | sample eDN3rd37CKraftBY_FD_151334 | JGI IMG/M metagenome (GOLD analysis project Ga0180218, IMG submission 151334) | Enriched backyard soil microbial communities from Emeryville, California, USA - eDNA 3rd pass 37_C Kraft BY (version 2) (version 2) | ecosystem: Environmental > Terrestrial > Soil >... | reverse complement strand
CGTTCTCACTCTCTCGTCAGGGAACCGGAGCACTGGTGCAGGTCCGGAGGGACGGGTCAGCGGAACGACAGCTAGGCGGGCGGGACTCGTCGCGGGCAGACGGGGCGGCACGCACAGTTCCGTGCGTGCCGTGCCGGCCGGGTCGACAGCACGGAGCTCCTTCCGTTCGTCGGCGCCCTGACCAGGGCGCATGGCTTCGCGCCGCCGTCGGGGCGTGCGGGTGCCGGCACGCGCACGGGCCGGCTGGTTCGGTGACGGGACCGCGGGAACTCTCGCGAGAGCGGGCCTACGAGACGTGGCGTCGGGTTCCTCGGGGCGCAGCAGAAGCGCGCCGAGCAGATCGCCGTCGGTCACGTTTATACCAGAAAATGGGCAGATTCTTCCCAGGCCGCCTGCGGGGACACCTAGGCCCGCGGGATATCCCGTCGCCCCCGCCGGGCCGCCCTGCCAGACTCCGCACATGACGACCGACGACAGGCACGACGACGGCCCGACTCCCTCACTCCGCGCCGCGCGGGTGCTGCGCGTCACCGAGGCGGCCTGCGACGTCTGGCGCGACGGCGCCGTCACGTCGGTCCCGTTCGCCCCGACCGTCCCGTCGCCGCGCACGGAGCGCGTCTCCCCCGGCCACCTGGTCGCGATCGCCAGCACCACCGAAGGGCGCAACGTCGTCGTCTGGCGGTGGTTCGACGCCGTCGTCCTCGGCGAAGAGGCCGACGGCTCCGTGCGCCTCTGGGAGCCCGCGCACGGCGAGGTGCTCGCGCGGCCGCGGCCCGGTTGCGGCCGCTTCGAGCCCGGCGTGCGCGCCTACGCCTCGGCGGGCCTGCCCGGCGCCGACTGGTGGGTGGCCACCGCCGTCGGCACCGGCGACGTCCCGCCCGTCGACCTCGAACAGGTCGCGGAGTTCTACACGAGCAACGGGCTCTGGGCGGCGACTCTCGGTTGATGCGACGCGGTCATTTCACTGCGGCGCCACGCACCGCGGAGGTACTGACCGGTGTGACGGATCACCCCGCGTGGGCTGATCCCAGTCGGATCGTGCATCTGGCGCTAATGGCCGGAGCGGACAGAAGTTGATCGTGTAGTCCGAGGCTTCAGGATCGTTGAAATTCCGCCGTTCCTGCACTCGTCCCGAGCGGTCGTGCAACTCGCGTGCCACTCGAAGCGGGGTGCGGACTCGTGGATTGCATGTGTCCCATCCAGGGTACGGCCAAGAGCCACACTGACTGCTCGCCGTCGCTCACCTGCAGTGCTCGCGCCAACCAAGACATCGTTGCTCGATACACGCACCCGCGCCTCGACTCCCTCCTGCTCCTCGTGCCGCGCCCGCCGGCGGCTGGCCCACTTCACCCTGCAGACCAGCACCGATGTCAGTTGTTCAGGCATGATCGTTGCGTGAACCTCGCTGATCTCGATTCCGGCACTCTGCGCGCATCCGGCCAACGCGGAGCGGCGGCGCGTGGAACCATGACGGGTGTGAGTGCACCGAAGATCGTTGGGCCCGTCGCGATCGGCCCTGAGGTTCTGCCGCCGTTGGTCAAGTCGAAACAGCGTGTGGCCGACCACGGCGAGGTGTTCACGCCGCCCGAGATCGTCGAGGCGATGATCGACCTCGTCCAGGCCGAGGCGGAGCGGATCGACGCTCGGTTTCTTGAGCCGGCCTGCGGCTCAGGCAACTTCCTCGTCCCGGTCCTTGAGCGCAAGCTCGCGGTGGTTGACGCGCGGTACGGCAAGAGCGAGTTCGAGCGCCGGAACTACGCGCTCCTCGCGCTGATGTCGATCTACGGGATCGAGATCCTGTCGGACAATGTCGCCGAGTGCCGCGGCAACCTCCACGAGGTCTTCCTCAACCACCTCGGGATCACCAACGACGACGAACTCGCCAAGGCCGCCGCGACCGTGCTGCGGACGAACATCGTCTACGGTAACGCCCTATCGATGGAGACCTGCACGATGCAGCCGCGGCCGATCACGTTCGCGGAATGGGCCTACCTCGGCAAGGGGCGCTTCCACCGCCGTGACTTCCGCCTCGACACGCTGACTCAATCGGCGTCCTTCGCCGAGGAGGACACGTTGTTTGCTGACCTTGGCAAGCACGAGATCTTCACGCCGACCAGGGACTACGGGGCACTGTCAATCGCCGAGATCGCAGGGAGCGCAAGTGACGCTTGTTGAACAGGTCGGGCTCAGTCTGCGCAACCGCAACCCTGACGTCCTCGACTGCATCGCGAACCTGTCGAACGACGAGGTGTTCACCCCGCCGGCGTTCGCCAACCAGATGCTCGACCTCGTCGCCGAGGCGTGGGCACGCGACAACGAGGGCGCCAGCATCTGGGCCAACCGCGATGTAACGTTCCTCGACCCCTTCACCAAGTCCGGGGTGTTCTTGCGAGAGATCACCAAGCGACTCGTCGATGGCCTCGCCACCGAGATCCCCGACCTCGCCGCCCGCGTTGACCACATCCTCACCAAGCAGGTCTTCGGCATCGGCATCACGAGCCTCACCGCCCTCCTCGCGCGCCGCACGCTGTACTGCTCCAAGTGGGCCAACGGCAAGCACTCAGTCGCCTCATCGTTCACGACGGAAGACGGCAACGTCTGGTTCGAACCGATGGAGCACACATGGACCGGGGCCACCGAGTTCATAGACACCGCAGATCCGAATGGCAACCCGATCCGGCGCGGCGTCAACGGCAAGTGCAAGTTCTGCGGTGCCAGCCAGAAGAGCCTCGACCGTGAGGACGGGCTCGAAACCCACGCGTACGCCTTCATCCACACCGACGACATCAAGGCTCGCCTCGCGGAGCTGTTCGGAGCAGACATGCAGTTCGACGTCATCATCGGCAACCCGCCGTACCAGCTCGACGACGGCGGCTTTGGCACGAGTGCCGCTCCGATATATCAGAAGTTCGTCGAGAAGGCCCTGGATCTCGACCCTCGCTACCTCGTGATGGTCACACCGTCCCGTTGGTTCGCTGGCGGCAAGGGCCTTGACCAGTATCGCGAGAAGATGCTCGCGGATCGAAGGATGCGAGCCCTGGTCGACTACCCGAAGCTCTACGACGGGTTCCCCGGTGTCAAGATCCGCGGTGGGATCTCCTACTTTCTCTGGGACCGTGGCTACGACGGGCCCTGCGCTATCCAGACGATGTGGGATGGCCATCCCGTCGGGGAGCCGGTATCACGATACCTCGACGCCTTCGACGTGTTGATTCGATGGAACGACGCAGTGCCGATCCTGGACAAGGTACGAGCCCGCCATGAGGCCACACTCGATGCCCGAGTTTCCAGTCGAAAGCCGTTCGGACTCGCCACAAACTACAAGGGCAGGTCTACGAGCAACGGCATGAAAGACCCGGTGAAACTTTTCGCCAACCAGCGGACTGAATGGGTCGATCGAGCCGACATCCCGGTAAACGTCGCCTGGGTCGATGACTGGAAGGTCCTCATGACTGCGGTCCAAGGGACGAGCGCAGCCGTGGAGACTAAGTTCCTCGGCAAACCGATCCTTGCAGGCCCGGGAACCGCCTGCTCCGAGACTTACCTTGTCGCCGGACGGTTTGGGTCGGACAACGAGGCGAAAGCCAAGCGCTACGCGCTTTACCTTCGTTCACGTTTCGTTCGCTTCCTCGTCTCGCTTCGTAAGCAGACCCAGCACGCGACGAAGGATGTTTACTCGTTCGTCCCAGACCTGCCGCTGGACCAGGACTGGACCGACGAAAAGCTGTACGAGCGCTACGGGCTGACGCAGGATGAGATCGCATTCATCGAGTCTCAGGTCGCTGAGCACGACGACGCTGCCATCGTCGACCTTGTATCGGACGATGATGAGTAAGTCGATCGACGAACTCCTCCCCAAGAAGCCTAAGTCCCGTCTACGGATTTACGCCTACGGGATCCACGACGAGGCTCATGCGGGGATGCTCAAGGTCGGGCAGACGACCCGGAGCGTGCAGTCTCGTGTTGAGCAGCAGCTCAAGACAGCGTTGGTGAAGAACTACACGATCCACTTCGACGAGCCTGCCGAGCGCGAGGATGGGTCGACATTCTCCGACCACCAGGTACGCGCCCGCTTGGTGGACAAGGGGTTCGAGAAGGTCGACCTCGAGTGGATGCGCGTCACCCCCGCCGACGTTCAGGTTGCGATCACCGAGCTGCGCCACGGACTCAAGCTCACCGGAACGCACCACGAGACGTTCGGGATGCGCCCAGAACAGGCCGAGGCGGTCAACAAGACGCACGCCTACTTCCACTCGATCTGGAAGGAGGACATGCACGCTGTCCCGCGCTTCCTGTGGAACGCAAAGATGCGGTTCGGCAAGACGTTCGCCTCCTACCAGCTCGCCAAGAAGCTCGGCGCGACGAAGGTTCTCGTGGTGACGTTCAAGCCGGCGGTCGAGGACGCCTGGCGCAACGACCTGGAGTCACACGCCGACTTCGATGGGTGGCAATACCTGTCCAAGGCCACCGGCACCGACCCGACGACGGCCGACAAGAAGCGCCCGCTGGTCTTCTTCGGGTCGTTCCAGGACCTCCTGGGTAAGGACAAGGCCGGCAACATCAAGGCGAGGAATGCCTGGCTGCACGAGATGAACTGGGACCTCGTCGTCTTCGACGAGTACCACTTCGGGGCCTGGCGGGACTCGGCCAAGGAGCTATTCGAGGGCGAGGACGACGACGAGGCCAAAAAGGAGCTCAAGGCCGAGTTCATCCCCGAGCTCGAAGGGTTCAACGAGGAGCTCGACACCCTCGGCGAGGACGAGGTCGAGTTCCTGCCCATCACCACCAAGGCCTATCTGTACCTGTCGGGCACGCCGTTCAAGGCGCTGGCCACGGGCGAGTTCATCGAAGAACAGATCTTCAACTGGACCTACACCGACGAGCAGCGCGCCAAGGCCGAGTGGGAGGTCAAGCACCCGGGCACGCGCAACCCGTACGCGGCGCTGCCCGAGATGCGGCTGCTGACCTACCAGATGCCCGATGAGCTGCTCGCGATCGCCAGCCAGGGCGAATTCGACGAGTTCGACCTCGGCGAGTTCTTCGCTGCGACCGGTACCGGGAGCGCTGCCACGTTCAAGCACAAGGACGACGTGCAGAAGTGGCTCAACATCATCCGCGGCTCCTACCGACCCACCCAGGTCGACAACCTCAAGCTTGGCGCGTCCAAGCCACCGTTCCCGTACTCAGACGTTCGCCTCCTGCCGTATCTCAACCACTCGCTATGGTTCCTGCCCACGGTCGCGTCGTGCCACGCGATGGCGAACCTGCTCGCCGAGAAGCAGAACACCTTCTTCCACGACTACGAGGTGCTCACCGTCGCTGGCACCGGAGCCGGCATCGGGCTTGCCGCGCTGCCTCCGGTCAAGAAGGCGATCGGCAACGGGCACGACACCAAGACCATCACTCTCACGTGCGGCAAGCTGACGACCGGCGTGACGGTGGCGCAGTGGTCGTCGATCCTCATGCTGCGCAACCTCAACTCCCCGGAGACGTACTTCCAGGCCGCGTTCCGGGTGCAGTCGCCGTGGTCGATCAAGAACCCCAACGGTGACGACCCGAACGCCGAGGAGATCCTCAAGCCCGCCTGCTTCGTCTTCGACTTCGCCCCCACGCGCGCGCTGCGGCAGATCGCCGACTACGGAGCCGGTCTGTCTCCCGAGGCGTCCAACCCCGAGGACGCTGTCAAGGAGCTCGTGAGCTTCTTGCCCGTGCTTGCCTACGACGGCTCGCACATGACGCAGGTCGACGCTGGCGGCATCCTCGACATCGCCATGGCGGGCACCTCCGCCACGCTCTTGGCGCGCAAGTGGGAGTCCGCGCTGCTCGTCAACGTCGACAACGACACCCTGAGGCGCATCATGAACGACCCGCGCGCGATGGACGCGATCATGAACATCGAGGGCTTCCGGGCCCTGGGTGACAACGTCATCGAGACGGTCATCAACAAGTCCGAGAAGGTCAAGGCCGCCAAGAAGGAGAAGGGCGACGACGTCACCCCCGCCGAGAAGAAGGAGCTCACGGCAGAGGAGAAGGAGTACAAGTCCAAGCGCAAGCAGATCCAAGAGAAACTCATCAAGTTCGCGACTCGGATCCCGGCGTTCATGTACCTGACGGACTACCGCGAGAACACCCTCAAGGACGTCATCACCAAGATCGAGCCCGACCTGTTCAAGGCCGTCACGGGCCTAACCGTCGAGGACTTCAACCTCCTGGTCTCCCTCAACATCTTCAACAGCGCCCACATGAACCAGGCCGTCTTCGCGTTCCGCCGCTATGAGGACTCCTCCCTGTCCTACACCGGCATCGAGAGCCACGAGGGCCTGCGCCACTTCGGCCTCTACGACACCGTCCTCGCCAAGGAGGACGCGTGACCACCGAGTCTGACGTCAGGCGTCTCCGGGGTGACCTGGTAAAGCTCCGCGATCAGATCAGCCGCGAGTCGAGCACCATCGCGACAAAGCGCAAGTCATCAGCCGATGCCCGCGCGCAAGCGGGGCGATCAAAGTCGACATCGACCGTGCAGAGCAAGTTGCGTGAAGCCGACCGTCACGAGGCCGCGGCGATCGCGGCCGAGAAGAAGCGCGCCGACCTAGAGCGCAAAGCTGCCGCCAAGGAGAAGGCGCTCGCCACGGCCCAAGGCAAGTGGGACAAGGAGCGGGCGGCCGTCCAGAAGAAGGCACTAGACAGCCTCAAGAAGCAAACGGACCAGGCCGCGCGCAAGTTCAGCGCGCCGCCGGCGCTCCCGACGCTCGCGACGCGCCCTCTCGTGGCGGCTACGGAGGTCGTTGAGCCAGCCGTGTACGACGTCTTTCTCTCGCATGCAAGCGAGGACAAGGATGAGATCGCTCGGCCGCTCGCAGACGCACTAACCGCACGCGGGGTCACGGTGTGGTTTGACGAGCTGAACATTCGCGTGGGACAGAGCATCCGACGGGAGATCGAGCGCGGCATACGCGACGCCCGCTTTGGCCTGGTCATCATCTCCGAGCACTTCATGGCGAAGCAGTGGACACAGACCGAACTGGACGCTCTCTGGGGCAAGAAGTTGGCCGCGAAGGACGACTCGCTCCTTCCGGTTTGGCACAAGGTCACCTACGACGACGTCCAGCGAGGACTTCCGCTCCTCGCCGGCCTGCACGCGCTCAACACCTCAACGATGCCGATCGACAAGATCGCCGATCTGCTGGCTAAGGCGGTCACGGAATAGTCCTCTCGTCGGCATCCGGACCCTCCAAGGGCTACTCGACCGTATCGCCAGTAGTGGTTCCCCCGGTCGGTTCGATGAACTCCGCGAAGAGCTCCGCAGCGGACTCGTCCATCCAGTAGCGGACCGGGGCCCCGTCGATCCACCGCGACGGCAGGTGGTGACCAAGATTCGCCGCGAAGCGCCCCGGCCAGGCGAGCGTGCCAGCAATCCCGCGTGCGTCAATCTTCAGCGCCACGCCAAGTTCAGGAGCGGTGATCGGATGCGGCGAAGCCTCGACAAGGAGCGAGAAGAACTTCTTTGCCTGATCGCTCAACTGGCCCCAGAACTCAGCCGCGACCTCAGCGTCGGCCTGCGGGTCCCAACGCTTGAGCGAGTCATCGGTAGGGCGGTGTCCGCGGAACGCGTCACGGACGTCGGCGAGCCGTCTGCCGTCGGGCAGGCTCCAGAAGGTCCAGCCGTTCGTCATGCCTCCGCGCACATGCTTGGCAGCAGTTGAGGGGGCGTTGAAAGTGTTGTCGCCGACGACCAGGCCACCCTCCACGGTGACGGTCGCCGTCGTGCCCGCGTACTTACCACGCGCCACAAGAACGGTGCTGGGAGCGACGAGACCGGCAGCGACGAGGTGCTTGAGTTCGACCCAGGCCTCCTCCTCGGGCTTGGCGTCATCGACCTGACCGATGTGCCCGTCGGGCACCGGCCACGTGCGAAGAAGCGCATCGATGAGGCGGTCGGTACGCTCATCGATCCGTGCTTCGTTCCACCCGTCGGCCGAAGCGTCACGAATGTCGCGGTTCATCAGCAGCACGTCGTACTTCGCCAGCTTTGCGCGCTTCCCCTTGTCGCCGAGCCACGGTCCGTTGGAGACCGATGCGTTGAGCGACTCGGTGAGGAGCGTGAGATTCCCGAGGCGGTGGACGTGGTCGTTCCGATCGATCTCCGCCTGGAGGCCCTCAACGGGCCAGTGGGTCTGCCACTTCTGCGGGAGCAGGTGTTCGATCGGGTAGTTCCGTCGCGATACGAGTCCAGCGTCAAACTCTGCACGGCGGTCGTTCTCGACCGCTTCGAGAAACATCCGAAGCCGACTCCGCGAGAACCGCTTGTACGCGGCTTCGGTTTGCAAGGACCCGCGGACCTCAACATCGCCGGGCCAGTACGTGGAGGACACGTGCTGGCGGGAGAGGTAATCGCTGACCGCGCCGGCGAGTTGCTCAGGCTGCGTAGCGGAGTGCACTCGGATGAGATTGGCGACTGTCGCACCGAGGGCCGAGAGCGGCAGGCGAAGGATCAGACGCCGCATGACCCAGCTTTCGACGGCTCCGACGACTCCGTCGATGACAGCCTGAGGGAGATTGCGGCCGGGCTCGTGGAGCCAGATCAAGAGGGGCTTGAGCAACTCGATGCCGGCGGCCTTCATCCGGTAGACGCACATCTCGACCGGGGGCAGCGCACGGTCGGGGTCCTCGGCAGCCAGAGTCCACTGCTCGTACTGATCCGCCTGCACCTTGATCGTCGCGAGTAGCTCGCTCATCTTCTGCTGCGAACGCTGCTCGACGTAGTACTTGAATAGCGTGAACGTCTGCTTGGTCGAGATCTCCTCGCCCGTACGCGACCCGAGCCACTGGTTGAGGAAGAGCGACGACCGCGACAGGAACATGCGACCGACCGAGATCTCGGTCTCCCAGAACCGCTTCTCGAACGGCCAGTCCTGCTCGTACACGCGCTGCGTGTCCGCACCCTCAGCATCGAGGCGCTGGAACACGAAGTTCTTGATGAGGTCCGCCGCCGTCAGGGGTGTGCCGCGCGCGTTCAGGGTCTCGAAGATCTCCTGCGAATTCTCCGTCGCCTTCAAGTCGATGACGACAAGCTGCAAGCCCTCCTTGAGCACCGAGGCCAGAGCATCGGCGCGCCGCGCGACGGAGGCGACGTCACCCTCGTCCGCCTCGTCGCTGAGCCAGGACCGGACCTGATCGAGGAAGAACTGGTGGCCTCGCGCAATCCTCGACGAACCGTGCTTGAGCGTCGAATGGTCTACGGGGAGGTCGGCGTTCATCACCTCGTCGAACGCGGCACGGTCACGGTTCGTGTGGCGAATCTTCAGGCGCTCGGTCTCGTCGGGGACAAAGTTCGGATCGTTATGCGTGAGCGACTGCAGCTGCGCGGCCAACGTCCCGATGCCCGACTCGGTCAAGGCTGCAGCGACAGCGTCAAGCACGATCTGAAGTGTCGTCAGGCGCTGCTGCCCGTCGATGACGTTCCAGGCGGGCACAGCGCCCGTCACCCCGTCGTGAGCCTGCAACACCACCGCGCCCAGGAAGTGTGCCCCGTTCGCCCACGGGTTCGTGAGCCGCAGGTTGGCCATGCGGATGACGTCCTGCCACAGGGGGAGCCACTGGTCCTCCTCATCCCAGACATACGGACGCTGGAACAGCGGGACGACGAGATGCTGGGGCAGGTTGAATATCGCCAGGGGCGTGCGGACGTTGGTTTCCATCAGGCCTTCGATCTCGGCACGAACAACTGTTGCCACCGTAGCCCAGCCGCAGGTCAACGGCTCATGATCGGCGACGCGACGTCACGGAGAGAAAGCACTCGGCGTGCGCACCCTGTACTGGGCGCGGCAACGAAGTCGGCGGCACTCCTCATTCACCGGCCCGACCGACCGAAGCCGTCGCCGTAAGCATCTGGGCTCGCCGAGCGGTCTTCCTCGCTCCCGTCCGCAGTTCATGAGCGCGTCAGCCGAGTGTCACCCCGCCCAGCGTCGAGCGGCGTGCATCACGAGACTGGGACGTCGTCACCGACGTCGCCCGACGCGGCGCGCCGAGGGAACGAGTAGGAACCTCCCGCCGCTGGGCTTCGATCAGCACGCGAAGCTCTGCCAGGGCGCGCGCTGCTTCCTCCGGAAGTGGGCCGCGGGCAGCGGGGATGCGTCCGTCGATGAGGTCCGGCCTGACACCGCGTCGAGGCTGGGCAGTCGCGCGGGCCAGGCGAGCGGTCAGGACAGCGGCGACGTCGTCGGCATCGTGCAGGCCGCGCCATGCGACAAGGCGTGGCATCAGCGTGTCGACGTCGTACCCGTATGCCTCGGCACGCCGGAGGCCAGCGGCGAGGACCCCGAACGCGTCCGACTGCACCGCCCTGTCGGCTTCATCGCGTGTTAGCCCTCCGGCGTCGCAGAGGGCGGAGCGGACGAGCCGGGTCCAGCGGTCGCGTTGCGCCTCGGTGGCGATGACGTCGTACTCGGCTGCGAGCTGACGGATGTTGGCCCACCAGTCACGTTCGCCCTGGGCCACCTGGTGTGCGGACTGCTCGACGCCGGTATGCGTCAGGATCCCGAACAGGACGCTGCGCGCGGTCGCCGCCGGGTCGGTGGGGGTTGCGTGCAGCGAGTCTGGCTTGTCCAGCGCGACGTAGGCGGTGTTCGTCTGCCGGCCCCGGCTCATGGAGACGTACAGGTTCTCGCGGGTGCTCGACGGGGACACGACGATGTGCGCTGTGTCGACGGTCATGCCCTGGGCGCGGTAGGCGGTGACGGCGTAGCCGAGGTCGACGTGCTCGGCGACATAGCCCGCGGGAAGCACCACGCTCCCC
>Ga0180218_1002096_pt1 | contig 10795 bp, 9 predicted proteins | sample eDN3rd37CKraftBY_FD_151334 | JGI IMG/M metagenome (GOLD analysis project Ga0180218, IMG submission 151334) | Enriched backyard soil microbial communities from Emeryville, California, USA - eDNA 3rd pass 37_C Kraft BY (version 2) (version 2) | ecosystem: Environmental > Terrestrial > Soil >... | reverse complement strand
CGCGCGCATTGGCCGTGGCGGCCCCCAATATGGCGTCGGAATGGCCCGCCAGGTATTTGGTGGCGGCGTGGATGGAGACGTCCACCCCATGTTCAAAAGGCTTGAAGTACAGCGGCGTGGCCCATGTGTTGTCCATCATGACGATGGCCCCTTGCCTGCGGGCGGCCGCCGCGATGGCGGGAATGTCGCCGACCTCGAAAGTTTGCGAGCCCGGCGATTCCACATACACCACACGGGTGTTGGGGCGCAGATACGAAGCAATGGCGACGCCCTCGAGCGGCGGGAAGAAGCTGACTTCCACGCCGAGGCGGGCCAGGGTGCCGCAGGCAAAGGCCCGGGTAGGGCCGTAGACGTTGTCGGTGATCAATACGTGGTCGCCGGGCGACAGGAAGGCCAGCAGCGCATGGGTGCAGGCGGCCAGCCCGGAGGGAAAGACGATTGCGCCGTGCGCGTTTTCCAGTTCGGCCAGCATGTCGGCAAAGGCGCGGGTGGTGGGGGTGCCGAAGCGGGCATAGTGGCCGTAGGGGTTGCCGCCCTCGCGGCTGCGCCGCCAGTCGTCGTATGAGTTCACCAGCAAGGTCGAGGCGCGGCAGGCCGGCGTGTTGACCAGGCCGCCGAAACCGGCCGGCGCACGGCCCGCGTGAATCAGGACAGTATCGTCATGTGAAGTGCTCATGAGAAACATGATAGGCCGCTTCATGCGCAGTTTTATTGCTATTTTCCGCGCTTCTTCCTATCGAGAAGAAATAATTTTTCTTATAATTAAGTATTATTGGAAAATAATTCTGTTCTGTGCGGCTTCGGGGCGCCGGCGGCTCGTCCGCACCCATCCGCCGGGCGTTCCAGCGATGACCGTTCTCCCGGCGGCTGCCATCTCCCCAATCGGGCATCAGGATTCAAATGGACAAACTCGACCGTCACATACTCGAACAGTTGCAGGCTGATTGCTCGCTGCCCATCAACGACCTGGCCGAGCGCGTGGGCCTCAGCCCCACGGCCTGCTGGCGTCGGGTGCAAAAGCTTGAAGAACGCGGGGTCATCCGGGCCCGCGTGGCATTGCTCGACGGCGCCCGGCTCAATGTGGGGGTAACGGTGTTTGTGGCGGTGCGCACCAGCCGGCACGACGCCCGCTGGCTCGAGCAGTTTCACGCGGCGGTATCGACCATACCCGAAGTGGTCGAGCTGTACCGAATGTCCGGCGACACCGACTACCTGATGCGGGTGGTGGTGCCCGACGTGGCCGCCTACGACCAGGTATACAAGCGCCTTATACGCATGGCCGAGCTGGCCGACGTCAGCTCGAGCTTCGCCATGGAGCAGATCAAGTACACCACGGCGCTGCCGCTGGATTATCTGCCTGATTCGTAAACCGCCGGCACATACTCCAGCCCCTCATCGAAGAGGTCGGACAGTTCGGCTGCGGCGCGCTGGGCCACCAAGAGTCAGTAAGGTACCTGCTTGCTGAACTGCACGGGCAAGCCCACCTTGGCGCCGGGCAGCGCCGCCTTGAGTGCGCGCAAAGCCTCGACCGCCTGGGCGAAATCGGCGTACTTGGCCACCGTGATGTCGGTCGGCTGGAAATGCTGCACCGACACGGGACGAGGCTGGGTTTGTTGAATCACCGCCTGGGCGTCGGCAGGCGCTTCGGATACGACCACCTCGTTGCGGCTGACGCCCACCACGCCTTGCGCATTGAGCAGCAGGGTGTCTTGGCTGCCGGAGTACTGGGGAGGAATGGCGCGGACGCGGCTGGAGCCGATCTTGTATTCGGTCAGGGCGCCCCATTCGGCAATCTCGGCTTTGGTGAGCTTCTGTCCCGGCGTCAGGGCGAAGGCCGCACTGCTGGTCAGCGCCAGCGCCATGCCGAACAGTCCGAAGTAGCGTCGAAAACTTTTGTTCATGTTTCAGGTTCCTGGAACGAGGGTGGCACGGGTCATTGCGCAATGATGCGCGTTTCGGCAAGCATCCTGAAGCCGTCCGCATCGGCCGAGGGGCAAGGCGCTGATTCAACGAGCTTATATTCCCCGTCTATGCGCTTGTATACATAGATCGGGATGTCGGGATTGCCTGCAATGGCGAAGATCTCCCAGTCGCCTTGCGCCGGCTCGCCGTAGAAGGCGAAGCTGCCCAGGGCATAGTCGGCAAACTCGTTGAGGCCGTCCACCTTGAAATGGTCATTGGGCAGCTTGAGCAGGGACACCGTGCCCGAGGGCGACTTGGCAGCAATGCCCAGGGAACCCAGGCAGACGTTGTCGCCCGACAGGCGGACCTGAAGCTGGTCCACGGTCTGGGCGTCCCCCTTGAATGTGCCCAACGACGTCACCCGCTTATAGGGAAACGCTCCGCTGCGCACATTCGCGTCGCCGAGGTCTTCGTAGTCTTCCTCGTCTTCCGGCGGGTGGTTCTCGTGCCAGTAGGCCAGAGGGCTGAACTCGGGTATGAGTACATCGCCGGAACGGCTCAGGCTGGGGTTTTTCTTGTATTCGAGCGCGATGGACACTGCTTGCTCGGTGTCCGGCACGCCAAAACCGTACCAGTTGGAGTGTTCGTGGCCGGCGCTGTTCTTTTGCCAGCCCAGGTCCATGGGAATGGCCGTGGCGCCGTCATGGATGTCGGCCGGGCCGCCGACGGTTTCGGTGGGCAGGTTGGTGTTCAGGTTCATCAGGCCCCCGAACGGCATTTCGCCGCCTACCGGGATGTGACGGATGTAGTCGGCATCCACTTTGCGGGCCGAGGCGAGCAGGATGTCGCGCATGTCGCGCCAGGTAAGGTCCGGATTGGCGCTGAGCACCAGGGCGACGACGCCCGAGATGGTGGGGGTGGCCGCCGACGTGCCGTTCATGTAGGTGTAATCGCAGTCGGCGTTGTCGGGCTTGCCGTCGCGTTCGGTCTGGCCGCGCTGGAAGGGCGTGTTCGCACCCGTGTTGCTGTAGCCGTGTATGCAGCCGCGTATGTCGGTGCTGAAGATGGTGGGGCCGTCGGTGCCGTCTTCCCCGGCGCCTTCGCCGTACATGCCTTCGCTGCCGTATTCGCCGCCCATGCCGGTGATCCACACTACCGAGCCGGCGCTGCTGTAGCTGCTGGCACTGCCCTTGGCGTTCAGGGCAGCCACGGTGATGATGTTGGACTCCAGAGTGCCGGTGTCGTTCGCCGGGTTGGTGCAGTCGTAGTAGGGCGCCGCTTGGCCGCAGGCGCCGTGCTCGAACGAATTTCCGGCCGCCTTGATGAACAAGGCCCCCTTGCCGTCGCGCAGTTTCTTCAAGCCACGCAGGGCGGCGGTATCGCCGGGCTCGAGGTCGGATTCATACGAGCTGGCTTCGGTGTCGCCGCCATAGGAGGCATTGAATACATGGGCTTTGCTCGACCACGATGCGCCGCCATACGCGGCGGCTGCCTGGTCCTGCCCATCGAGGAAGTTGGCGCCGCCCAGGTTCGCCAGGGGAGCAATGCCCATGACCCCTTTTTCATTCTGCGCCGCGGCGATGATACCAGCGACGACCGTGCCGTGAGGCGCGTCGTCCGGGTCGGACAAGTCTGGGTAAGGGTCGTCCGTCTTGGTCAGGAAATTCCAGGACATGCTGAAGTCGGCGTTGGGCGAGAGATCTTCGTTGTGCAGATCGACGCCCGAGTCGAGCACCAGCACGTTGACCCCCTGGCCCTTGTAGCCTTGCTTATGCACGGGCTCTACGTTCAGATCGATCCCGTCGCCGAAGGTGTCCGGGAAAGCCTTGAAGTAGCTGTCTTCATAATTCTGGGCCCACTGAAAGGTATACAAGGGCTCGGTCGCGCCCGTCTTGCAGGCATAGGCGCCGGTTTCCACGCAGGCTACGGGCTTGTCTCCGTCCGAACCACTGCCGCCGCATGCGGCGAGCAGTGTGGCGATCAGGGGAAGCAGGCCAAAACGCATTGTCTTTATATTCATGAGTCGTTGACGGTGAGATTGTCAGGCCATGGCAATTGCACATGGATGCATGCCGCTTCCGGTCAGGCGCTGCCCCTGAAGCTTTTCAGCGCCTGATTATAAAAGCAAGCAAAAGAATCAATACGAAATAATTACTGTGTTGGAAACTCGCAAATCGCAGCGGCAGCAGCGGCACGTCGGGTACGCGGGGTGCTGGTCTGGGGCGTCAGCGCGCAGGAAACCGCGATCACGCGGCGAAGCAAGCCGAAGGAACGGTCGACACGCCGCGTGCGAGGCCGCGTGGTTGATCCCCCCTGCCCCCCGGAATCGCCAGGAAGATCACCTCGGCGCCCTGCTCGGACGCCTGCCCAGGTATCCGGGCTATGAATGGCGCATTGCCGGCACCGACCTGATACTTATCGCCGTCGGCTCGATGATTGTCGCTGACATTCTTTATGATGTTTTCGACTGAGCGGCCGCAAGCACCATCGGCATCCGCGCCGCATTGGCCTGCCTGGCCGCGCTGTACTCCATTATTCGCGCTATTTCGTCGGCCGCCTCTTCACCGTATCGTGATTCGATCAGATAAAGGGCGGTGTCGATGCAAAGCGTCACGCCCCCGCCGGTGACAACGGTGCTGTTGTCGACGAGCAAGGCCTCGGTGGCCGCCACTTTGGGATAGCGCCGCTTCAATTCGTCCATCACCGAAGGCTCTGGCGGAATGACCAGGTTCTTGGTGGTCGCGGCCAAGCCGTCGAGCACGCCGGCTTCGGCAAGAATCATGGCCCCCGTGCACACCGAGCAAATCGTGGCGCCGGGCACCCAGCGGCGGATGAAATCAAGAATTTGCGGGTCGCTGGCCGCATCCTTCCAACCGGGGCCCCCCGGCACCAGCAGAACGTCCAGATCCTCGATTTCTTCAAGCATGATATCGGGCATTACCTTTAGCCCATTGGACAACTCTACGGCATTCATGGAGGTGGCCGCGCAGCGATACGACAGCTCGGGCACCACTCTTTTTCCCATTGAAAACACGCCCAGAGGGGCAAGGTCTATGGGCTCGACTCCAGGATAAAGCAAGAAGGTCAGTTGCATTGCGGTTCCTCGTGCACGGTTGGTAGCTGCGAATAGGCATAATCCCTTACTTGCCTACTGGACAACATAATCCTACTATTTGCCTAAAGGGCGATCAATAGGGGTATTTGACCGTTTAGGAGGAATCATGGGTACTCAAGCAAGCGAGCATTTCCACGAGCGTCTGAAGGGAGAACTGGAACCCACGCAAAACGGGTCCGTCTATGTAAGGCCGCAAGACATGGAATGGCGGCCCTCCCAGTTCGAGGGCGTTCAAATCAAGGTGTTGTACGAAAACAAGGAGGCTGGCGAAATGACCTGTCTTCTTAAATGGGAGCCGGGCACCACCCTGCCATTCCATAAACATCCTGAAATTGAACAGAGCTGGGTCATCGAGGGCTCGTTCTCGGATCACGACGGAATCTGCCGGGCGGGCGAGTACGTGTATCGCGTACCCGGCTCCATGCACGAAACACACAGCGCCGAAGGCTGCACCATTCTTGCCATCTACCGCAAGCCCAACATCTTCAGGAACAGCGCCGGGTACGACGTCGAGGACAAGAAGCAGATCAAGACCGATCGCCAGCCTTCGACATTCTCTCCGGCCGCTTCATAGCCACATAGGACAAGCAGAAAAAACACGCCTGTACACAATAGTTGCGGAATCGCTCTTTACCGTTTTATGAGTAGTAGAAGTTTGGCTGCAATGTGCCCCATCGCGCCTGGCGCGATGGATCTTCCTCGCGAGCACTCAATGGAGCGGAAATGGACACTCATTCTGCAAAAGATGGTACTGAAAAGAAGACATCCATACGAACGGTGGCTACGGCAAGCGCCATTGGCACAACGATCGAATGGTACGACTTCCTCATCTACGCCACAGCGGCTTCGCTGGTATTGAATACGCTGTTCTTTCCCACCCATGACCCCCTGGTAGGCAAGCTGCTTTCAATCGGCACCATCGGGGTCGGTTTTTTTGCACGCCCTTTGGGCGCAATCATCTGTAGCCACTTCGGCGACCGGCTGGGGCGCCGGTCGATGCTTATTTTGACACTTTCCAGCATGGGTGTCGCCACCATGCTGATCGGCCTGCTTCCCACATACGAAAGCATCGGCATTGCCGCGCCCATACTTCTGGTCGTATGCCGCCTTGTACAGGGCTTGGCCGTCGGCGGCGAATGGGGCGGGGCGGTACTGATGGTGACCGAGCACGCGCCGCCCAACAAAAGAGGGTTCTACGGCAGTATCGTACAGATAGGCTTCCCCCTGGGCATGGCCTTGGGTACTGCGTCGTTCTTCGGCCTGGCTTATCTCAGCGACGAGCAGTTCATGGCGTGGGGCTGGAGGGTGCCCTTCCTGGCCAGCGCCCTGTTGGTTGTGGTGGGCACCTTCATTCGCATGCATATCGACGAAACGCCCGAGTTCAAGCGCAATGCCAGAGAGGGCAAGCTGGTGCGTTTTCCGGTGATCGATGCCATCAAGAACCACCCCAAAGACCTGCTTCTGGGCCTGGGGGCGCGCATCACCGAGATTTCATGGATCTACGTGATCACGATCTTCGGCCTGAGCTACGCCGTGACCAATCTGGGCATATCGCGAAACCTGGTGCTGGGGGCGATCGCCCTGGGCGCGGCCGTAGAGCTTATCACCATCCCGCTTTTTGGCGCGATCTCCGATCGCCTGGGGCGCCGCCCGGTGTACATGCTTGGCTGTGTCGCGGCCATTGCCCTGGCGTTCCCCATTTTCTGGGGTATCGAGACCCGCGATCCCGTCACTGTGATCCTGTCGTTCGTCATCGGGATGTCAGTGGGCCACGGCATTATGTATGGGGTGCAGGCGAGCTTCCTGAGCGAGATGTTTCCCAGCAATCTTCGCTACAGCGGGGCATCGCTGGGGTATCAGCTGGCAGCGCCCATAGGCGGCGGGCTGGTTCCGGTGGCGGCCGCGGCGCTTGTGGGGCTGAGCGCAGGGTCGACCTGGACGGTGTCCTTGCTGATGATCGCCATCGCGGCGGTTACCATGCTGGCCATCTACTACGCCAAAGAAACGGCTCCGGGCGTTGTTGCGGCCAAGAATGCCAATGCCTCACAAGACAAGGCCATGCCGCTGATGAAGAAGGTAACTCACTGACTTCGCCGCCGCGGGGCCCTTGGGCCTCGCACGGCGGGGCGCCGAGGCCGAGCCGGCCCGCCGTGCAGCATGGGCTGCGCCGGCGTTTGCCTAGGCAAGGTTTTCGCGCGAGCTTTCGGGCGAATACATGACAACCAGCGCGGTGGCCTCGCCGGACAAGCTGTGGCCGCGATGCGGCATTCTTGAATCAAAGTGAATCGCATCGCCCGCTTCGAGCACGTACTTTTCCATGCCCACCTGCCATTCGATGCGGCCTGTCAGCACATACAGCATCTCTTCCCCTTCGTGCTGGAAGAAGGTGAACTTGTCGACTTCGGCGGGAAAAGAGAACAGGAAAGGCTGCAGCGCATGGGCCTCGGTGGCGTCGCTTAGGGCGAAGTAATCGTAGCCGAACGCGCTGCCTCCCAGGACTGTGGGCCGTTTTTCAGTGTGCCGCACGATGCTTACGCCTTTGCGCGTGGCATGCCTGGCGCGGGACAGAAAGCTGGAGATGTCGGTGTTCAGCGCCGCGGCCAGCCGCGAAAGCGTCGCAATGGGCGGCACCTTCTTGCCGTTCTCGATGCGGGACAAATAACCTTTGTCGAAACCCGCCTTGCTGGCCAGGCCTTCGAGCGTAAGCCCTTGCGCAAGCCGGTGTTCACGCAAGCGCCGCCCCAACTCGTTGGGGAGCCGTGAGCCCGGCTCGGCATGTGCTGGTTCGATCGGCGCATTGACACTGTTGTTGTCCATGCGCCGATTTTACCCCTGATGCGGCCTTCGTAACTTAAGAAGCCACTGCGTCGTAGGCGCCGCTGAGCGCCAATAGCTCCTGGCAGGTCATCACATGAGCCGTCGAGAAGGCGAGTATGGTCAAGGTGGCCTGATGCACCTGCTGGGCGGACATGGCGCCGTGTCCAACGTCGGGGTAGTCGAAAGTCCCGGTTGCGTCCGACAGAAACACCACCTTATAGTTGTGGAACATGGCGTCGCGCGCGGTCGCATGGCAGCAGTTCTCGGTGGTGGTGCCCGTGATGATTACCGTCTCGATGCCCCATTCGCGCAGGATCAGGTCCAGGTCGGTGGCAAAAAAGGCGCTGTAGCGGTGCTTTTTGATGACATGCTCGCCGGCTTGGGGCGCCAGGGGCTTGTAGATATCGCCGCCCACTGTTTCATCCACCAGCGCGCTGCGGTCTGCGATGGGCGGATACAGGTCGTCATACAGCCCCATGTCGCTGCCGTCGCGACGATGTACGTGGGCCGTGTAGATTACCCGCATGCCCTGTGCGCGGCAGGCCTGCAGGGTTTCGGCCAGGCGTGGCACCATGTCTTGCGCCTGCTGCGACAGCAGCGGGGCGCCGGGCGCTACAAAGTCATTCTGCATGTCGACCACGATAACCACGGTTTTCCTGGGGTCGATTGTGTCGCATTGATATGGCATGGTTGTCTCCTGTTGGTTCGGAAAAGAGCAAAGAACTCGCCCCGTGTAGCTCTACTCTATTACCGAGCGCTTTGATTCGATTGTCTCGGACCGCCTATTTTTTTGCTGTATGCGCCATCTTCATCTTCAGCCCGTCTCAAGGAGTCCGGCATGAATGCTTACGATACTGTCAACCCCAGCGATGGTTTTGAACGCTGGCACCATGCAACCTGCCGCAATTATTCGCATACCGAGGCGCAATCCATCAGCGAGCCCGGCTTCAGCGCAAGCGTGGCCGTGCATCGATTCGGGCGATTGGCGATCAGCCGGAACTCCTCGCTCGTGCCGGGCGCCGGCCAGTGGCGTGTCACTCGCGGGCCGTCGGACATCCGCCGCGACCATCGGGACGACTTCTTCCTGTGGATCGGCCGCGGCGGTACGGTCGTTCTCGAGCAGCAGGGGCGCGCCGTTGCGCTGCAGGCTGGCGACCTCATGCTGATGGACCAGGCGCGACCGTTCTCATTGACCTTCGGCCAGACTTCGGCCTACACCATCGTCATTGTCCCACGCGAGCTGATGCAGTCCCATCTGGCCGGGGCTCAAGACATGGTTGCGCGCGGCATCGACGGGCGCTCTCCACTGGCCAGGCTGGGCTCCAGCCTGGCCGACGAGTGCATGGCCTTGAGCGCGTCCGATGACACCTGGCCGCAGGCTCCGATCGATACCGCGGCGCTCGACATCTGGAGCAGCGCCATCGGCTCGGCCCTGACCTGGCCCGACACCAGGGCCGAACGGCGTGGCCAGCGCCTTGCGCAGGTCAAGACATTCATGACCAACCGCCTGGACGACGCCGACCTCGACGTGGCGTCCATTGCCCGCGAAACCTATATGTCGAGCCGCACCCTGCTGCGCCTGTTTGCCGCGGAAGGCACTACGCCCATGCGCTGGCTGTGGGCGGAAAGGCTTAGCGCCAGCCGCCACGCGCTCGAACAAGGAAGGTTCCTGCGTGTTACCGATGCGGCGGTGGCTTTCGGCTTCAAGGATCTTTCCCACTACAGCCGTGTGTTCAAGGCGGCATACGGGCATAGCCCGCAGCAGGTGCTGAAGTCGCGCGTGCCATAGCGGGGCGCCCTCCGCACATATTTTGAATCCAGTTGTTCCAGGCGCGGCGATCCGCACCTGGCGCCGTGGCCTGTTGTGTATCATGCCTGCACGGGCCTGCTCCAGGAGACCAGGAATGCGTTTGGCGACTGTATTCAAACCAGTGATCACTATCCTTGCCGCGTCGGTCATGGCATGTAGCGGCGGAGCCCTGGCGGCCCAAGGCGGCGACCGCATCACTTCCTTTGTGCTGTCTTCGGGCGGGCTGGCCCAGATCGAGCGCCAGGTAGGCGTTGAAGACCAGCCCTTCGTGCAGTTGTCCGTTCCCCTCGAGCAGATCGACGACGTGCTGAAGAGCCTCGTCGTCCACGACCCCGGCGGCCATGCCACCAGCATCGTGCTCGATGGCGAGGCCCCGGTGCAAGAAGCCTTTTCCCGCCTGCCCTTCGGCCCCGAGGCGCTTTCATCGCCCGCTGGGCTGGCGGCGGCACTGCCGGGCATGCGGGTGCGGGCCTCATCAGGGGGGCGCACGGTGCAGGGCAGGGTGCTGGGCGTAGAGCCCGCCCGCGAAGACGAACCCGGCGCGCTGCTGTCGGTCATGACGCCGGAAAACCAGGTCCAGGCGCTGCGGCTGGGCGCCGACACGGTGCTCGAGCTTCTGGACGATTCCCTGCAACAGCGCCTGCAGGCGGCGCTTCAGGCCAGCGGGCAGCGCCAGGCCGACACCCGGCGCAGCCTGAACATTGGCCTTGCCGGCAAAGGCGCGCGCGATGTCACGTTCTCTTATGTCGTGGCTGCGCCCGTATGGAAAAGTGCCTATCGCCTGTCCACGGGCGAACAAGACCATGCCAGGCTGCAGGCCTGGGCCGTGCTCGAGAACGCCAGCGGCCAGGACTGGGACGGCGTCAAGGTGACGCTGGTGTCGGGAGCACCCGTCACGCTGTCGCAAAAGCTGTATCAACGCTATTGGCATGTTCGCCCCGAGCTTCCCGTGGCGGTCGGTGCGGCCGAGGCGCCGCGCACCGATACCTCGGCCATGATGGAAGCGGCCGATGCCGCGATGCCCAAGGCTGCCGCGCCTATGCTCAGGTCGTTCGCGGCCGGCGGAGCGGCCCCGCCGGCGCCTGCGCCCGAGGCTCCGTCCGCGGCGACGGAAGGGCAGACCGATGTGCGCTATGAACTGCCCCGGCCCA
>Ga0180218_1002095_pt1 | contig 10800 bp, 10 predicted proteins | sample eDN3rd37CKraftBY_FD_151334 | JGI IMG/M metagenome (GOLD analysis project Ga0180218, IMG submission 151334) | Enriched backyard soil microbial communities from Emeryville, California, USA - eDNA 3rd pass 37_C Kraft BY (version 2) (version 2) | ecosystem: Environmental > Terrestrial > Soil >... | reverse complement strand
CGAACCTGCGCGAGACTCTCGCCTCGGCGGCGTAGCAAGCCGCTGCCTTACCACTCGGCCACCTCTCCATTCGCGCAACCGGTCGTTGCGCGAGTGCTCCGAGACAGCGGAGCGCTGTGGTGCACCGAGCAGGGCTCGAACCTGCGGCCTCCACGGTGTGAACGTGGTGCTCTGCCAGCTGAGCTATCAGTGCATGTCACCTGCCGGCGGAGCCGGTGGCGACGAACGACCGAAGGTCGCGAGTGGTCCTGCGAGGTGCTGACCCCCGCTCCTCCTGCGAGTCATGCAGGCGCTCTACCGCTGAGCTACAGGACCGTGAGTGCGCGTCCCACTTGGCGTGGTCCGCGCTTCCCCGGTGGCGCCGGTGAGCAGCAAGGGCTCTGGGCTGGCCGGGGCGTTCGCCCGCTCGAGGCGAGCAGGACCGTGAGAGGCCGGAAGGTGCAGCCGAACTGCGTTCCCCTCCCCGGCGTGACGGCCCTTCTCCTCTCCGCCGTCAGTCGGTGGAGGGGATGTCTAGTTCGTGCATCTCAGCCCAGGTGGTGACGCCGGAGCCCCACCGCACGAGCACCGGAGTGCGCGGGCCGCCATTCTCGACGACCGTGCTGATATCCGCGGGGTCGAACACGCTCGCGACGCGCTTGCCGACCGCGGCGAAGTGGTCCGGATGCACGGTTGCCATGATGGTCTCCTCGGGTCTCTGGCTTCGATTCCCTCATGCGCGGGCGCCTGTGTCGAGGTGGCCAGGTGGTCGGGATGGCCGGTCTCGAACCGGCGGCCTCCCGCTCCCAAAGCGGGCGCTCTACCATCTGAGCTACATCCCGGCGGGCTCGCCGACCTTCATGATGACGGCAGTGGTCATCATGAAGGTCAGGTGATCGGTGGACGCGACAGGAATCGAACCCGCGACATCCTGCTTGCAAAGCAGGCTCGATCTACTTGTTATGCTTGGTTAGACGCCGTTTCGGCAGAGCCGTGGACGCACCTGAGGCGCACGGTGCCGCGAGTCGTGCTCACGCGCGCTCCACGGCGGCCTGATCGATCCAACGCGCCAGCAGGCTGAACGCAGCGAGCTGCTCGAGCGCGAGCTGCTCCTCCCCGCCAGCATCCTGCCGGGGCGTGTGCATACCGGGGTTGCGGATCGCCGCGTACAGGCCCTCCGCGAAGGCGCGGGCACCCCGGTGCAGGTTCTCGTACGTCCTGCCGCCGTCGTCCTCCGCTAGGCGGAGCCTTGGGGCGTCCTCCTTCGGCGCGCTGAGCGAGAACGCCTCGTTGAACAGAGCCGTCTCCGAGACGTCCATACGGCCGAGCTTCGCCTGGGTCTCCGCGTTGATCCGGATCGCGGCCTGCATCACGGCCTGGTGGTAGTGCCCCGTGTTCCAGTACGAGCGCCCGTTCTCCCAGGCCCAGGGGTGCAGGTTGGCGGCGTCCATGTCCGGAGCGTTGTCGCCGAGCTTCTCCGCGAGCTCCGCCTCGCGCTCGAGCGCCGCCTTCGCTCGGGAGGCCTGGTCCCGAAGCCACGAGTACTTGGCGTCCTTCGACGGCCGATCCCTCGACCAGCCCGACAGCACTCGGTCGAGGATCTGCTCCACCACGTGCGCGCGCTGCGACGCCTCGGTCGAAGGGCCGCGCATGACGGTGCCCAGGAACACGACCCCGCCGCTGTTATCCGGGGCCACCTGCGCCGTCACGTGGAGGAACTGGTCGATCTCAGCGATCGCCCACGGGGTGTCCAACTTCGCCATGGCCCCAGTATGGGCGGGACCGGGGACATGTCCGGGAAGTCGCCGGCTGCTGACGTTGCTCCGCGACGGCCGAAATGTCCGTGCGCCTGACTAACGTCCTGCTCATGGAAACAGAGTCCGTCGCTCTCCTCGTCTCAGCCCTCTCGTTGGTCTTGGCGGCGCTGGCTCTCGGTTGGCAGATCGCGCAGTACCTGCTGTCGGCGGGCCGGCCCAAGGCGACTCTCCTGCATGGTCTCGTGTCGTCATCCGGGGCGTACTCGGGGCTTGTGCGCGCCGACGGGAGAGGCTTCGATCTCGACGGACTGCGACGACAGGGCACGAGCGGGTTCGAGGTCGTGGGCATCCAGGTCACGAACCACGGGAGGGCGCCCGTGATCATCGAGAGCGTCAAACTGCTACCGCGGGGCGGAGCCTTGTCGCTAACCCCCGTCGGCGAGCGTGTCGGCCCGGACCTCCCACACAAGCTCGAGCCGGGCGCAAACGCTAATTGGTTCGTCGACCTCGGCCACGCCGTGAGGCTGGCCGCCGCTGCACGAGAGGTTCTCAATAAGCAAGTAGCGGGCGTCTACATGACTGCTCAGCTGGGCACAGGGAAGACGGTCAGGACTACTCGGACCCTTCGGGTGTAGGCGCATCACGCAGCCTGCCTGAGCAGTGCCACGACGTCGATCCTCGCCATTAGCCGAACGAGGCCGGCGGGAGCGAGGTGGCCGTAGCGGCCGAAGGTGATCGACGGACGCGCGTAGCCCATCGCCCTGGACACCGCGAGGAGATCGGCCCCGGCCCCAGAAGGTGAGATGGCGGCGAACGACCCAATGCGAGCCGGCACCTCAGGGAAGATCCGCGGCTTCGCCGACTGCTGGCTCGTGTAGGCGAGGATTTCATCTTCGGTCGAGTCGGCACGGATGCCCTGCAGGCCAGTGTCCTCGTGCTCGCGCACGTAGGCGTGACGGGTCACCTCGGGTCGGCGGGGTCGATCCCAGCGCCGCGGAGGATGGATTCGAGCCTCCGCGTCATGGGCAGGGGCCCCTTCCAGGCAGGCCAAAGTCGAGAAGTCGTCCGGTCGATCCTCCCAGGCGGCACCGGCTCCCGGCCGGGGGACCGGCCGACTGTCCGAGGCCGCGATTACAGTCAGGACCGTGGCGGCTCAGGACGAGCCGACCGGTGGCGATCGGCTCGAGCGGCAACACGCGAGATGGGTAGCGATGGTCGATAGTTATTAGCTCTCTTAGATCAAGAAGTTCTATTAGTCCTAAGATATCTGTTAGCCTGTGATCGTGGTCAGTGACCCGGAGGTTTGGTACGGCCCTCGTGCCCTGACGAAGGTGCGCCAAGTGTGCATCCCCGTCGAGCTCCTGCGCGCCCTGAATCTCGACGCCGGGAGCGAGTTGCAGTTCGCCCTCAACGACGACCACACCGAGATACGCATTCGGCCGACCGGGCGTTCCCGGGTGGCTCAGGACGACAAGGAGCCATTATGAGCGCCGACGACCTCGAGTCCCTCTACGCCTCCCCGCTCCCCGCGGGCCGTACAGGCGCCCTCTACAACGCCTTCTCGTACCCCACCAAGATCTCCGCCGAGAGCGTGGCCCTGTTCATCGCGTGCCACACGCAGCCAGGGGACCACGTGCTGGACGTCTTCGGCGGGTCAGGCTCCACCGCCATCGCGGCGCAGTTGTGCGAGCGCCCGACAGCCCGCATGCTCGCGCTGGCCGCCGAACGTGGACTGCGTCCCCGCTGGGGCGCGAGGAACGCCACCGTCTACGAGCTGTCGCAAATCGGCACGCTCTTGGCGCGCGTCATGACCGACGCGCCTGAGCCGAAGGCCTTCACCGACGCGGCCACGAGGCTCGTCGACGCGGCTTCGCGGCTGGAACCGGCGCTCTACGAGGCGCAGGGGCCCGACGGGCAGGGCGGCGTCGTCCGGCAGATCATCTGGAGCGACGTCGTCGAATGCCCGCGCTGCGGGGCCGAGACCACCTATGCGGAAACCCGCGTGCGCTACGACCCCCTTCGCTTCGATGACCGCTTCACCTGCGCCTGCGGGCACACGGGGGCTCCCGACGACTGGGCACGAGTCCTGGAGGACGTGGTCGATCCCTGGACCAACGAGACGCGGACGCGCCGCCGCCGAGTGCCGTGGAAGGTGTACGGCAGGTCATCGAACGGCAACTGGAGCCGGAGCGCCACGGAGGCGGACGCGCTCGCAGAGGCGACCTCCGCCTCCCGCGACTTGCCAGAAGGCGCGCCCATCGTCCCGCTGCACTGGGGGGACCTCCACCGAAGCGGCTACCACCAGGGGATGAGCCACCTCCACCACCTCTATACCGCGAGGAACTTCCGAGCCCTGGCGACTCTCTGGCACCTGATCGACGACGAGCCCGAAGAGCTGCGCGAGGCGCTACGACTGCTGGTGCTGTCCTACAATGCCTCGCACTCGACGCTCATGACCCGCGTCGTACTCAAGACGAACTCGAAGGACTTCGTCGTCACCGGTGCTCAGTCCGGCGTGATGTACGTCAGCGGGCTGCCGGTGGAGAAGAACGTCTTCACGGGCGTCAAGCGCAAGATCAAGACGTTCAGGGCAGCCTTCGAGCTGCTGCACGGACTCTCTGGCCACGCCGACATCGTCACCGGCAGCAGCGCGGCACTGCACCTGCCGGACGAGTCGATCGACTACGTGTTCACCGATCCTCCGTTCGGTGGCTACATCCCATACTCGGAGATCAACCAGCTGAACGAACTGTGGCTCGGGCAGACGACGGAGACCGAGGAAGAGGCGATCATTTCGCCGTCCCAGGGCAAGGGGGTGAGCGAGTACCAGGCGCTCCTGACGTCGGTGTTCTCCGAGGTCGCGCGCGTCATGAAGCGGGACGCCGACGCCACGCTCGTGTTCCACTCGTCCCATGCCTCCGTGTGGCAGGCGCTCAGCGCAAGCCTCTCCGACGCGGGGCTGTCCGTGACGGCGGCGAGCATCCTCGACAAGACTCAGGCGAGCTTCAAGCAGGTGAATGGCCACATGGCGGTGAGTGGCGACCCGCTGTTGCGCGTCAAGAAGCGGCCGCCGTTGGCAGCCGTTGGCCCGGACGGGCCCACCATGAGCGACCTGGCCGAGGTAAGAGGCAGTCGGGCCGCTGTCCTCCCGGCGACGGTGCGGCAGGAGCGGCACCGGTACTCCGAGCTCGTCGGGATGGCGCTGGTCAGCGGCGTTCCTATCACAATGGACGCCAGAGCGGTCTATCAGATGCGAGGGCTTGATTGAGGACTGTCGATGCGCTCGATCCAGCGAGGAAGAAGCAGCTGGGCCAGTACTTCACCGATCAGCGCGTGGGTCGGCTGCTGGCCGCCCTGGCCGGCGCAGAGTCCGCCAAAACGATCATCGATCCGATGGTCGGTTCCGCGGACCTGCTCCGGTCCTGCCTCGCGATCGGTGCGGAGCCGGACCTGCTCTTCGGCCTGGATCTGGACCCTCTCGCAGTGGAGCAGGCCCGCACGTCCCTGGACGGCGTGACGGGGGCGAAGCTGGTCGTCGGCGACGCGTTCTCGGCCAGGCTTCCCTCCGAGCAGTTCGATCTGGTGATCACCAACCCGCCCTACATCCGCTACCAGTCCAAGGGCGCGGTCGACGGCCTCGACGTCCCGTCTGCCGGAGCCGTGCGATCTGGGCTGCTTCGGGCGATCGCGAGCAGGCCCGGCCTCTCCGAGGCCTCGCGCGGCCTGTTGACGCGCGCGGCCAAGGCATACCCGGGCACGTCAGATGTTGCAGTGCCGGCGTGGATCCTCAGCGCCACCCTGGTGCGTGAAGGCGGGGTGCTCGCGGTAGTGGCGCCCCAGGCGTGGCTCAGTAGGAACTACGCGCACGCCGTGCGGGAGCTCCTCGACTCTGCATTCGACGTCGAGGCCATCGTCGAGGACGGCGACGCGGCATGGTTTGAAGACGCCCAGGTGCGCACCCAGCTCGTGATCGCACGGAGGCGCGCCGCTGCTTCGTGGGCACCAGGGCACTCCATTGTGAGGGCACGGGCCACCCGCGACCTCGAGACCGACGGCTCGCTCCGAGGCGAGTTCGCCTCAGAGGCGGACCTCGCGGCGGCGCTGCGCGCAGTGACGGCAAGCAGATCGGTCGCGGTCACAACGGGACTCACCGCTCATGTCGAGCACGGTCTCTCGGTAGCGGCCTCCGGCCAACCGGCCCGTGTCCCCGCGCGAGTGGCCGCAGCCCTGGGGGCCGGCTCGGACGACCTGGCGACGAGGACTCTCGAATCGTACGGCTGGCGCGCTGGCCAGGGGCTCAGGACCGGCGCGAACGACTTCTTCTACGTGAGCGTTCGCGACGGGACCGCCCGGCCTGCGACACGATGGGGCATCGACTCCCTGCCCCTGCCGTCCGAGTGCCTACTGCCCGCTGTCCGCAGGCAGAGCGACCTCGGCGACCGGCTCGCGATCGACCCCTCCCGGCTCGATTCGCGCATCGTCTATCTCCGCGGCTGGGCCACCTCTATGGACCTGAAGCGGATGGGCAGCGGAGACGTGCAGGTCCTCCCTGCCGCCGTCGGCCGCTGGATCGCTCAGGTCGCGAGCACTCCGTTCTCAGCCAAAGACCCCTCCAAGCTGTTCCCCGGGCTCGCAGCCGTGGCGACGAATGCCCGGAAGGACCGTGCTGGCCGTCCAGTCAGCTTCTGGTACCAGCTCCCGGAGCTGGCCGCCCGGCACCGCCCAGCGCTGTTTCTGGGCCGCGTGTGCGGCAGACGCCCGAGCACCTACCTAAATCCGTCCGCGGTGGTCGTCGATGCCAACTTCTCCGGCCTCTGGCCGACCGAGCCGGACGCAATGCCCGCCGAGGCGATGCTGGCGCTGCTGAACTCCAGCTGGGTCTGGGCCAACCTCGAGGCCACCTGCACGGTGCTCGGGGGAGGCGCACTCAAGGTGGAGGCGACGGATCTCCGTCGACTGGCCCTGCCCGACTTGTCCTCCGAAGACGTCGAACGGCTCTCTCGGCTCGGACATGAGGCAGCAGCAGAGTTCACAACCGAAGTGCAGCGCGCCATCGACAATACGGTAGTTGGAGCCCTTGTACGCGGGAGTGGGCCAGAGCGTCTCGCCGCGCAGCTTCACTCCCTGGCCGATGAAGCGCTCAGACACCGCGCGCGCGTCAAACACTCGTAGCCCTCCCCGAGATCGACCACCTCGCCAATTAGTGTTGTCACGACTGAGAGGTGGAGCTGATGGATCTTGCGCTCGAGACGGTCCGCGTGCTGCGGCGCTTCAAGAACGCCGTTCTGGAGGGCCCACCGGGCACCGGCAAGAGCCATGTCGTGGCCGCTGTGGTCGAGGCATGGGAGAAGGAGACCGGCCGCAAGCTCGCCGGCGATGGGCGCGGCCGCTATGCGATCACCCTGCACCCGAACACGACGTACGAGGAGTTCGTCGAAGGCCTCCGCTATGACGACGCCAAGGCGACGTTCGTGCGCAAGGACGGGTTCCTGCGCGAGGTCATCAAGGACGCCGAGAACGATCCGGGCTCCGACTACCTCGTGCTCATCGACGAGCTGAACCGTGCCAACGTGCCGAAGGTGTTCGGCGACCTCCTGCTGACGATGGAATCGAGCAAGCGCACCACCTGGAACGGGACGGAGTGGAGTGGCGGCACGGTGGTCACGCTCCCGTACTCGGGAGCGCTCTTCTCAGTGCCTAGCAACGTCTACCTGCTCGGCACCATGAACACGTCCGACCGCTCGATCGCTCCCCTGGACTCGGCGCTGCGTCGTCGATTCGGATTCATCAGGGTGGAGCCCCTCGTCGGCGACTTGCTCCGGCAGAGAATCGTCGCGGCCGACGGCCAGGAGGCGGCCGGGCGCGTCGAGCGCTCCATCGACCAACTGAGCAATCTCAACGAGGCCCTCCGACGGTGCCTCGGACCCAACGCCATGCTCGGACACAGCTATCTCTTCGGTGTCTCCGCCACTGAAGGGTCGGTCGCCGATGCGAACGACCCGCTCGCCGTAGTCCGGGATACCGTCGACTCCCACACGACGGGCGTCTTCTGGCTCGAGGCCCGCGTGCTGGACGGCGGCAGCCACAACCAGCTCAACCTCCCCGACCTGGACGAGCCGAGCGGTCGGCGAGGCATCGTCGACGCCTTCTTCCCGATGTCATCGGGCGGGACGGTGACTCCGCAGCGCTCATCGCGCGGGACTCACGACAAGGTCGAGATCAGCTTCGAGGGCAGGAGGTACCTCGACAACGTCGTTCGCTTCAACGAAGGCGGCCCGAACTACAAGCTCTACTACCAGGGCAGGACGACCGACGACCAGAAGCTCAGCCGCGTCGCCGGCACACAGCGTCTGGACCACAAGATCCACGTCTGGCTCCGTCGGAACGACAACACCCTCGAGCTCATCCTGCTCGACCGCTCCGATGCCGTGATCGCGGCCCTCCGATCGGTGAGCGTCGCTCCGGGCGGCTGGCACGAGCGCACGACAGGCGCTCGCGGGCGCTCATACGGAGTCGTGGACCTCGGAGCCCTCGCGCAGTCCGGCGCCACCGCATCAGACGCCGACGCCGACGCCGAGTGGATGATCTGGCGCTACGCAATCCTGCCCCAGCTGATCGACACCGCGACGCAGGTGGGCGCGACCGACCTGCTAGCGAAGGAGACGCGGAGCGCCTGGCTCGAGGCCGCCAATGTGGATGACGTCGCTGATCGCTGGACGAAGTTCGACGAATTTCTCGCGAGCCTGTCGCTGGCAATCGTCGAAGAGGGCTACGGCCTGACCCGCGGTCTGACCGTGGTCGACATCCCGATCGGGGCCGCGTCGCAGTACGTCGCGTCCGAGGCGTCGGACGAGCCCGAAGACGCCGACGATGGTGACCAGTAGCTCACCCCGGCTGTGGATCAAGGCGAGCCCGCGAGGGACTCGTTCAGGCTTCGCCGTCCTCCCGGACGGAGCCGGCGGCAGGGTAACGGTGACGGTGCTGCCCAAGCCATGGTCACCCTCCGCACGAATCGTCCGGGATCACGAGCACGTGCCGGGCACAACGACCCATGTCGTGCTCCACGAGACCGAGTTCGCCGCGATCAGCACACCGGCGACGACCGTCGGGGCTCTCACGATGAGCCTCATGGACGCCACCCGTGGCCAGGCCGATCTGCTGTCCCTCGGCGCGCCGCCTGACGAGCCGCGCATCGCTCCCGCCCTCTCTGGCGATCCCTTCCCATCGCTCATAGATCTCATGCTGCTCGCCGACCGCGGGAGCCTGGCGAACAGCCCTTTGACGTTCGAAGGAGCTCTCTCGCCATCACTTCTGCGTCTACTGATGCAGGAGCGGCTGCTGGCGCTCGTGGAGGGTCTCATCTTCCGCGTCCGGCCGCGTTACTCCGAGTGCACCGCGACGCTCGGGACGCCCCGAGGGCGGCTAAGCGGAAACAGCCTTCTCTACTCGCTCGCGACAGGAACCCCGAGCGTCGAATCCACGTTTGACGAGCTTACGACCGACACTCCGCTCCTCCGTGTCGTGGCCTCCGCGCTGCACGTTGTTGGCAGCGATCGCCTGCCGCGCAAGATCGCGGAGCTGCGCCCGGCACTGCAGTCCCGGGCAGTTCAGCTGCTGCGATTCCTCTCGGGCGTCACGCTGATCGAGCGTGAACAGGCCATTCTGCTCGCCGAGAGCCTGTGGCTCGGGCCGCTCGACCAGATCTGGAAGCCCGCCATCGATGCGGCACTGCCGGTCCTGCGCGACTGGGCGGTCGAGCCCGAGGCCGGCGACAGCCTCACTGACGCCCTGCTCATCCACATCTCGACGGAGAAGTTCTGGGAGCAGTGCCTGGAGATGGCGCTCGAGAGCGCCTTCAGCACGCTCGCGGTCAGCCGCGACGCCCAGCCGGGGGATGGGGTGAGCGTTCCTGCGCCCTGGGCACCGCCGGCCGACGACCAAGACAGCTCCGTCGATCCCGCCACCACCTCGTTCCCGGACTTCATGTTGCGAACGGGTCAGCACGTCGTCGTCGCGGACGCGAAGTACAAGCTCGGCACCGGACGGGGGGCGGGGTCCGCCGACGGCTACCAGCTATTCGCGTACAGCCATCTTGCGACTCTCGGCGGCCGTCTATCCGATCTCGCGGTCCTGCTGTACCCGACCAGGGCCGGTCGTCGGGCCGGACAGACCGAGCTCGAACGCCTGAGGGACCGCAACTACCCGCTGTGGCTGGTTCATCTGCCGTTCCCCCGCCCGATCGACCTCAGGGAGAAGCGGAACTGGACTGCCTACGTCGCCAACTTGGCCGTGCACCTCCGGGGCTTCGCCGGCGACTGGGATGACCGCTGATCACCACTGGACCGTGGCACGGACCCCGGCGATGCAGAACACTGTTCTGCCCGTGTGCGCGCGGCCGTCCCGCGCTCCGATCGACTAGATCGCAGCCTTGCGGCTGCCCGGCAGACTGCCCTTGTCGTGCTGCCGGAGAAGCTCGGATGCCAGCTCGTAGACGGAGTGGCCCGGTCTGTGGCGGTGCGCGACTCGTTGCCATCGCGAGGGATGCGACGGGCGATCCCCGTAGGTCCACGGTGCATGTCCACTCGAGATCAATAGTTCCGCGAGCCACTCGAGCTGCTCGCGGTAATGCGTGCGCTGCGGACCGACGGGTAACCGCACTCCATAACCCAGCAGAACCGCCTTCGTGCCGGAATCCCGCACCGCCTGTTCGATCTCACAGCGTCCCTCCACCCATGCCGAGGGGGACGTTGCTGTATCCAGCGCCCCTGCCGTCGGCAGCTCCGCTGCGTACAGGTTCACGATCTTGAACGAGTCGCAGCCGAGGGCGCGGCAGATGCCCTCCACACGTCCACGGGTGATGTCTCCCCGGCCAGCCGGACGGCTATGCAGTACAGCGACTAGCTGACCAGTCACCGTGCACCGCGCCCATCGTTCACCCGACTAGTTGTGATGTCCAGGCAGGTTGTTGAGTCTGCTGATGGGTGGTCCGCCGATGGCGGAGTGGATCCGATGATGATTGTAGAAGTGCAACCATCCGGGGAGTGCGGCGCGGCGCTCGGTCTCT
>Ga0180218_1002094_pt1 | contig 10802 bp, 11 predicted proteins | sample eDN3rd37CKraftBY_FD_151334 | JGI IMG/M metagenome (GOLD analysis project Ga0180218, IMG submission 151334) | Enriched backyard soil microbial communities from Emeryville, California, USA - eDNA 3rd pass 37_C Kraft BY (version 2) (version 2) | ecosystem: Environmental > Terrestrial > Soil >... | reverse complement strand
GAGGTGAGAACCGGAGCCATCGCCGTTGCCTTGGCTGATTCAACGCCTGAGTCTGAGCGCCGCCGTTATCGCGGTGTCGGTCCTTGTGCATCTTGGCTTTGTCGGCGCCATCGTGTTTGCCGAGCGGCGTCCACTCCCGCTCTCGGCGGTCCAGGCGATCAATGTGGATCTGGTCCAGCCGGAGCAGCTCGTCCAAAACGAGGAGCCGCCAAAGCCGCCGCCTCCGCCGCAGCAGCCAAAGCTCTCCGCGCAGCAACCGCAGCCTGCAAAAGCCGAGGCTCCCGTCTCGAAATCGGACGCTCCGCCAGCGGCCGCATCCGAGGTGCCGCCCCCGGAGAAGCAGGCCGCAAAGCCTCCCGAGATGCCGCAGGGCGGCGCGCCCGGCGAAGGCAAGTCGAAGCTGACGCCCGAAGAGATCGCCGCGCTGCGGGCGCAGATTCAGAAATGCTGGAAGCTGCCCGTCGGCATCCCGGGAATGATGGGGCTCGAAGTCGTGCTGCGGGTCTCGTTCGGATCGAAGGGGCAGCTCGCCGGATCGCCGGTCCTGCTGCAGGCGCCGGCGTCCGAGCGCGGGCCGGTGCTGGTCGGTATCGCCATGAACGCGCTGCAGGGGTGCTTTCCCTACAAGCTGCCGCCCGCGAAATATGCGGACTGGAAGACGCTCGATCTGAAGTTCACCGCGACCGGCATGACCGGCCTTGCGCCGCCGCCGAAGAACCTGCCGAAGCGGAGTTGATGGCGTTGGGCGCCTCTATCGGCCTTCAGCGGTCCCAGCGCATTACGGCGATCCGCGGGTCCTTTGCGAAAGCCTGGCGATCGAACTCCAGAACCTGACGCGGCAGCTCGCAGCGGGGGCGGGCGCCGCTGCTACCGAGCAGAATGCGCCAGGACTGGCGCTCGATCGGCTCTGCCGAAGCGAAGGCGCGGCAGGTGAGAAGCGCGATATTGGCGCCGCCTTTCGGATCGCGGACCGACTGATAACGGATCACGTCGATATGCTCGGCGCGCGCCAGCTCGGCGAGCTGCTGGCATTCTTCGTAATCCGTCGGATGCGTCCAGATCGCGGCGCGATCGGCGAACGGGCGCTCCGTCAGGTCGATGGCCATAAGATAATATCTTTACGATCTTCAAGCCTCGGGCTAGGCTTTCCAAAAATCGGAACAGGCGCGCTGGCGCGGTCCAAGTCTAGGGAAGGCGAGGCTCAAGGCGGTGAATACGCAAGCCAAGCTCATCACGCGCGCGGGCGAGCCATTCGTGGCCGGCCGCTCCGGTTCGCTGTCGGCCCAGATCGTTGCCGACGTCCGCGATGCTCTCACCGAGAAGCGGCTCAAGCCCGGCGATCCGATCGGCACCGAGAAGGATCTCGCCGCCCGCTACAACGTGAGCCGGATCGTGGCGCGCGATGCGCTGCGCACCTTGCAGGCGCTTGGCATTGCCGAAATCCGGATGGGCAAGGGCGGCGGCGCTCGCGTCGCGCGCGGCAACCCGCGGCTGTTCGCCGAGGCGCTCGCCGTGCAACTCGACCTCACCGGCGTCACCGCTGGCGAAGTCATGGATGCGCAGCGCGCGATCGAGGCGCTGGCCGCGGAACTCGCAGCCGAGCAGGCGACGCCCACCGATCATGCGCGGCTGCGCCGGCTGCTCAGCGAGGCGGAAGCGCTGATCGAGGACGGGGACGCCTATACGCGCTCCTGCCGCGATTTCCATCTCGCCATCGCGGAGGCCTCGCACAACCGCGTCCTGGTCGTGCAGTTCATTTCGCTCAATCACATCTCGTGGCCGGTCCATAATCGCACGCTCACGCCCGAAGTCTCGCGGCGCGTCCTCGCCGTTCACAAGGAGCTCGCGTCACTGATCGAGATGCGCGATCCCGCCGGCGCGAGAAAGCTGATGGACGACCACGTCAAGATGATCCGCGCGCGACGCGTCTCGGAGCGCGATCACGATCATCCAGAGGGTTGCTGCTGACTGACCGTAAGTGACTGAAACCACCAACAACGCAAACGGGAGAAAACGAATGGCAACGAATCACAAGTTCATCATCGAACCGCATTTCCGCTTGCAGGAATGGATTGCCGAGGAGAAGGGCTACTTCAAGGAAGAAGGCCTCGACTACATCTTCCGCGAACTGGTGCAGTCGACCGACGGCAAAATCCACGACAAGGGCAACAAGGTCGGCGCCTATCAATCCTTCGAAGAGGGCCGGAAATCGGACGTGAGCTGCGCGTGCCACTGGACCGTGAATGTCGCGGCCGCGTCAGGCCACGGCCGATTGAACCGCGATGTCTATTCGGTCGCGCCGTCTGGCATCTTCGTTGCGCCGGATTCGCCGATCAAGACACCGGCCGATCTCGCCGGCGTGCCGATTTCGGTCGGCTTCCAGTCGGGCTCGCATTATGCGTCGATCCAGGCCCTCGAAAGCTACATCCCGCGCGATCAGATCAATCTGTCGTTCAATGATGGCATGTTGTTCAAGCGCATGGAGCTTCTGCTGGACGGCAAGATTCCGGCGGCGACGCTGTTCTCCGGCCCGTACTATCTCGCCGAGCAGCTCGGCTTCCGCAAGATCATGGACAATACCTTCATGATCGCCAACATGATCCATGGCGATCCCGATCCCGAAGATCTCCGCAAGTATTTCAAGGCACTGAAGCGCGCGCAACGCGACCTCGACCTGCGGCCGGAGCTCTACACGCATTACTACAAGAACGAGTTTCCCAAGCGCTGGCACGATGTGATGGACACGCGGCGCTGGGGGCCGGGCGAGCGGATCGTGTTCGAGCCCTATACCGAAGAAACCTTCAGCGTGTCGCGCGACTGGATTGCCGATCACGGCATCTTCGAGGGTGGCGATCTCGGCAAAAAGCGCTACGAGGAAGCGACCGTCAGCGTGATGTGACTCTCATCCCTCCCCCGCAAGCGGGGGAGGGATAAGCAGGATGCTTCGCTCGCGCGCCGGAATGACAAGATCAGGCGATCTTCAGCCCGATCAGGCGCTCGAGCGTCGCGTCGTCCTTGGCGAGTTCGCGCGAGGGCGCGCGATGCACCACGTCGCCGCGTTCGATGACGATGGCGTCTTCGGTGAGCGACAATGCGATCTCGGCATGCTGTTCCACCAGGATGAAGGCGGTGCCCTGCTCGGCGAGCATCTTGCGGATCGCGGCGGTCAGCTCCTCGACGATGATCGGGGCAAGACCCTCGAATGGCTCGTCGAGCAGAAGAAGCGAGGGATTGGTCAGAAGCGCCCGCGCCAGCGCCAGCATCTGCTGCTCGCCGCCGGAAAGCTGGTTGCCCTTGTTGGCGCGCCGTTCCTTCAGCCGCGGCAGAAGCTCGTAGATTCGCTCGATGGTCCAATGACCGGGCCGCGCGGTGACGGTGAGATTTTCCGCAACCGTCAAGGACGGAAAAATCTCGCGCTCCTGCGCCACCCAGCCGATGCCGGCGCGCGCGCGCCTGTAGGGCGCGACGCGGGTGATGTCCTCGCCGCGCCAGTGGATGGAGCCGCGGGTCATGCGCGTGAAGCCCATGATCGTGAGCAGCAGCGTCGACTTTCCGACGCCGTTGCGTCCGAGCACCGCAAGGCTGCCCTTGTCGGCGAGATCGAAAGAGATGTCGTTCAGCACCACGGCATCGCCATAGCCGGCGCGCACATTTTTAACAGAGAGCAGCGTCTCAGCCACGATGCGCTCCTCCCAGGTAAACCTCGCGCACCCGCGGATCGGACGCGATCTCCTTCGGCGTACCCTCGAGCAGAATGGCGCCGCCGACCATCACGATGATGCGGCTGGCGAAGCGGAACACCACGTTCATGTCATGCTCGATGAACAGGACGGTGATGTCCTGCGACAGGTCCGCGATGACGGAGAACAGCTCGGAACTCTCCTCCGGCGGCACGCCGGCGGCAGGCTCGTCGAGCAGCAGCACCTGCGGACGCGTCGCGAGCGCCAGGGCGATTTCCAGGAGGCGCTGCTGGCCATAGGCCAGTTCGCGGGTCGTGCGATAGGCGTGCTCGCCGAGGCGCAGCGACTTGAGGATGGTGTAGGCTTCGTCGGCGTTGTCGCGATAGGACGGCAGCGCCCGCCACCATGTGCTCGCATCACCGGTGCGCTCGCAGATCGCAAGCGTGACCGCCTCGAGCGCGGTCAGGTTCGGAAACAGCGTATTGATCTGGAACGTGCGTACGAGGCCGCGCTTCACCCGCGCGTTGGGATGCAGCGGAGTGACGTCGTCGTTTCCAAGCAGGATCTGGCCGGAATCCGGCCTGATCATGCCGGTCATCAGGTTGATCAGCGTGGTCTTGCCGGCGCCGTTCGGGCCGATCAGGGCATAGCGTTCGCCCTTCGGGATCGCGATCGAGATGTCGCGCGCGACCTGAAGCTGGCCGAAGCTCTTGTTGAGGTTGCGGGCGGAAAGCGCCGGTGCGGTCATGTGCTGCGCCGCCCCGTCATCACGCGATACAGATGCGACAATCCGCCGAGAATGCCGTTCGGCAGCAACATCACCACCATCACCAGGAGGAGGCCAATCCAGAAATACCAGAATTGCGGGTTGATGCCGGAAAACTGGTCGCGCGCGACCATGAAGATGACGGCGCCGATCAGTCCGCCATACAGCAATCCGGCGCCGCCAAGGACCAGCATCACCAAGACGTCCGCCGAGCGCTGGAAATCGATGACACCCAGCGAGACGGTGGAGGTCGTTTGCGCGAGCAGCGCTCCGGCAATGCCGGCGATGGCCGCCGACATGGTGTACACTTTTCGGATATGCGCATCGCTCGGCGCGCCGATCGCCGGCATGCGCACCGAATTCTCGCGGATGCCGCGCAGCGCAAGGCCAAAGGGGGAATTGGTCAGCCGCCGCACCATCAGGAAGATCAGGAACAGCACGACCAGCGAATAGGCATAGGCGGTGTAGCCCCACAGGTCGAAATCGTAGATCCCGAGCAGCTTGCCGATCCGCACGCCCTGCAATCCGTCGGCGCCGCCGGTCAGCCAATGCGCACTGTTGGCAAGTTCATGCACCAGGAAGCCGAGGCCGAGCGTGACCATGATCAGCGCAAGATGCTTGAAGCGCGCGATGATAAAGCTCGTCGCATAGCCGAAGAGACCGGTGACAACCGCGGCCACCAGAAGGCCGAACAGCGGATCGCCGTAGCCGTATTTCGAAATGATGCCTGCCGAATATGCTCCGACGCCGAAGAAAGCGGCGTGGCCGAGCGAGACGATGCCGGCATAGCCGAGGATGAGATCGAGCGAGAGTGCGAACAGCGCGGTGATCGCGATCTGGCTGGCGAGCGACAGGTAATTCGGAAACACCACGAACGGCAGGATAGTGGCGAGCCAGAACAGATATTCCAGCGGATGCCAGCGGACCTGAGCACGCAGATAGCTGTGCGGGGTGAGGGACGAATCGCTCATCGGCTCACCGCTTACCGAACAGGCCTTGCGGCCGCCACATCAACAGCACGATCATCACGAGATAGATCAGGAACGCGCCGATCTGCGGCACGTAATACTTGCCGGCGATATCGCTGATTCCGATCAGGACCGCGGCCACGAACGAGCCCCAGATCGAGCCCAGTCCGCCGACCGACACCACGATCAGCACATAGACGAGGTAGATCAGCGCGAAGGACGGATCGAGGCCGACGATCTCGATTGCGAGCGCCCCGCCAAGGCCGGCGAGCCCCGAGCCAAGCGCAAAGGCGATCGCGAATGTCGCATCGACATTGATGCCGAGGCCGCGCGCCATGCGCTGATTGTCGACCGCGGCACGCACCTGCTGACCGAAGCGGGTGTATTCGAGCGTCATCACGAGAAGCAGCGTGACCACGATGCCGACGCCCACCAGAAACAGCCGGTATACGCCGAAAGTGACCCCGAACCACACCACCGAGCCGCGCAGGTAGGACGGCGTTGCCGCGGGCTGCAGGACAGTGCCGAAGATATAGGCCGCCGCCGCGATCGACATGAAAGCGAGGCCGATCGTGAGCAGCACCTGATCGAGTTCGCTCGCCCGATAGAGCCGCCGATAAAGCGTGCGTTCGAGCACGATGCTGATCGCCGCGGCCGCCAGAAACGCCATGGGAAGCGTCGCGAGAAACGGCCAGCCGAAGCGGTTGACGAGCGTCACAGTGACGTAACCCCCGAGCATCGCGAAGGCGCAATGCGCGAGGTTGACGAAATTCATCATGCCGAGCGTGACCGACAGCCCGACCGACAGCAGGAACAGCAGCATGCCGTAGGCGAAACCGTCGAACAGAACGCCGATGATTGGCCCCAAAGTCAAAATCCCCACCGTCCGTTTATCGCCTTCCCGTCGGGAAGGGCTGGGGAGGTCGGAACCCTGATCCTCGCCCGATTTGTTGTGCCTGGTTTTTACACAACGCCGCCTCCTTTCAGGAGGAGGTCACGTAAAAAGTCAACGCCCTCTGAGGCCGCATCCCGCAAACCAGGGCCGTAAAGGCCACCACCCCGCAAGGCAACGCCCGGAGCCTTAGGCTCCGGGCGCTGGATAGTTTCAGGACGAACGAAGTTATTTCTTCTTCATCCGCTCCTTGACCGGGTCCTTCACGTTCTCGACCTTGTCGATCTCGACGTTCAGGAGCTTGCCATCCACCTTGTCGACGCGGCGGATATAGACGGTCTGGACGATGTCGCGGGTTTCCGGATCGATCGAGATCGGACCGCGCGGGCTTTCCCACTTCGAACCCTTGGCCGCATCGACCATGGCCTGCGCGTCGGTCTTGCCGCCGGTCTTCTTGAGCGTGTCGTAGATCAGCTGCATGCCGTCCCAGCCGCCGACCGAGAAGAAGTCAGGGTTGCGGTTGTAAGCGGCGTTATAGGCCTTCACGAAGGCGTCGTTCTTGGCCGACTTGTGGGCATAGTCATAGTGGCTGGCCGTGATGATGCCGAGCGCGGCATCGCCCATCGCCTTGATGGCGTGCTCGTCGGCGATTTCGAGCTGGCCCATGACCTTGGTCTTGCGGGCATCGATGCCGCGTTCGGCGAGCGCCTTGCCGAGCGCGCCCGGCTGTGCGCCGCCCGGAACGAAGATGTAGATGCCTTCAGGGTTGAGATCCTTGGCGCGCTGCACGAAAGCCGAGAAGTCCGGATTGGCGACCGGCATCTTGACCTCGCCGATGAGCTCGCCGCCGGCTTCCTTGAAGCCGAGGGAGAAGGCGCCGCCGGCGTCGAGGCCCGGACCGTAGTCGGAGACCATGGTGTAGGCCTTCTTCACGCCGCCCTTCTTGACCGCCCATTCGCCGAGGGCCTGGTTGAGCTGCGGCGTGGTCAGCGACGTGCGCACCATGTAGGGCGACTTGGTGGTGATGATGGAAGTCGCGGCGTTCATCACGACCATGAATTTCTTGGCCTGGTCGGAGACGTCGCCGGCCGCCATGGCATTCGGCGTCAGGACGAAGCCGGCCAGGATGTCGACGCCATCGCGTACCACCAGTTCCTGCGCGAGGCGCTTGGCGACGTCGGGGGCGATGCCGCCGGTGTCCTTGCGGATGAACTCGACCTTGCGGCCAGCCACGGTGTCGCCGTTCTCTTTCACGAACAGCTTGATGGCGTTGTCCATCTGGGTCGCCGCATCGGCGAACTGGCCGGAATACGGCAAGATCAGCCCGATCTTGATCGGACCCTGCTGGGCGTTTGCTGCGCCCGCAAACAGCGCTGCGGCGGCAAGCGCGCCCATTCCCAATAGTGTCTTACGCATCGATAATCCTCCCAAGAGATTGTTCAGATGGCATTTTCCGGAACCTAGCGATGCGGTTCGTGAACGTCAATTTAGCCGGTCAGGGTTGCAAGGGAATGGTTGACGAGAAACCGGGCATTCACGGGTGGGCAGGGGGCCCGGTGGGACATTGCGAAAACACCGAAATGCGTTAGGGATTCACGCATGTCCGGCATTCGTTTCCAGCTCAATGGCCAATGGCGCTCGGAGAATGCCATTTCTCCGTCTACAACGCTGCTCGACTACCTGCGGCTAAATGCGCGGCTGACCGGCACCAAGGAAGGCTGCGCCGAGGGCGATTGCGGCGCCTGCACCGTGGTGGTCGGGTTGCCACAGGACGACGGCAGCATGGCCTGGCGCGCGGTCAATTCCTGCCTCGTCCTGGTTCCGCAGGTCGACGGGCTGCCGGTCATCACCGTCGAGGGACTGGCCCAGCCCGATGGTGCGCTGCATCCGGTGCAGCAGAGCCTCATCGATGCCGACGCGACGCAATGCGGGTTCTGCACGCCCGGCTTTGCGATGGCGATGTTTGCCTTCGCCCAGGGCGGCGAACCCCGGGACGACGACACCATTCACGAGGCGCTGGCCGGCAATCTGTGCCGCTGCACCGGCTATCGCCCCATCGTCGAGGCGTGCAAGACCATGCGCGCCGCACCGCCTGGTTGCGGCCTCGCAAGTCAGGCCGGCGAGGCCGCATCAGAATATCGCTTCGGCTCGCAACTCTATCTTGCGCCGCACAGCCTCGTTGAACTGCTCGACGCAAAAGCGAGATATCCGGACGCCATCGTCCTTGGCGGCGGCACCGACCTCGGCATTCGCGTCTCCAAGGACCGCGAGACCTTTCCGGTCGTGATCGCGACCCAGTGGGTGCGCGAGCTGCATGCGATCGCGGAGGATGCGCAAAAGCTCACGATTGGCGGCGGCGTGACCTATACCCGGGCGCTGCCCGCACTCGAGCGGCATTTCCCGTCCTTCGCCGCCCTGGTTCGCCGCATCGGTTCGCGGCAGATCCGCAATATCGGCACGCTGGCCGCCAACATCGCCAATGCCTCGCCGATCGGCGACACCATTCCCTGCCTCATGGCGCTCGATGCCACGATCCGGCTGCGTTCGACGCGCGGCGCGCGCAATGTGAAGGCCGATGCCTTCATCGTCGGATATCGCAAGACCGCGATGGAGCCCGACGAGATCATCGAAGCGATCGAGATTCCTCTGCTCACGGACGGCACGACGTTCACGACCTACAAGTTGTCGAAGCGTTTCGATCAGGACATTTCGACGGTGATCGGCGCGTACCGGCTGCGTCTTGAGAACGGCACGGTCGCGGAACTGCGCGTGGCCTATGGCGGCATGGCCGCGACCACTTCACGCGCGCGGACCGTCGAGGCCGCGCTGACCGGCAAGCCGTGGACGGCGGATGCGCTGAACGACATCGATGCGCTGATTGCGCAGGATTTCCAGCCGATGACCGATCATCGCGGCACGGACGCCTACCGGTTGCGCGCCGCCGCCAACCTGATGCGCCGGCTGCAGCTCGAAACGACGGGCGGGCAGCACACCGAAGTGTGGCAGCTATGAACGCACCTCTGTCCCGCATCCGGGGCGGCGTGCATGCCTCGGTCAGGCATGACAGCGCCGCAGGCCACACCAACGGTCAGGCGCTCTATCTCGACGATATCCCCGCGGTGCCTGGCACGCTTGAAACCGCGCTCGTTCTCTCGCCGCATCCGCATGCGCGGATCGTTTCGATCGACATCGCCGACGCGCTTGCGTGCGACGGTGTCGCGGCCGTCGTCACCGCCGCCGACATTCCGGGCAAGAACGACATCGCGCCGATCCGCACTGACGAGCCGCTGCTGGCGGCCGGCCTTGTCGAGCATGAAGGTCAGATCGTGGCGGCCGTCGCCGCTGCAACGCTCGATCAGGCGCGCGCGGCGGCCAAGCGCGTGAAGGTCGAATACGAGGTGCTGCCGGCGGTGCTGACCGTCGAGGAGGCGGTGGCGAAGGAAACATATGTCGCGCCGATCCAGACCATGGCGCGCGGCGACATCGAGGCGGCTCTCACTGCGGCTCCGCATCGTCTGTCCGGAGAATTTCGATGCGGCGGTCAGGATCACTTCTATCTCGAAGGGCAGATCGCGCTGGCAACGCCGGGCGAAGGCAATCGCGACATCCACGTCTATTCGTCGACCCAGCATCCGACCGAAGTGCAGCATGGCGTCGCGCATGTGCTCGCCCTTCCCTTCAATGCGGTGACGGTCGAGGTGCGGCGGATGGGCGGCGGCTTCGGTGGCAAGGAGAGCCAGTCGACCATCATCGCCGGCATTGCCGCTCTGCTCGCCTCGAAGACGCGGCGACCCGTGAAGCTGCGCCTTCCGCGCGACGACGACATGCGCGCCACCGGCAAGCGGCATCCCTTCTATTATCGCTACGACGTCGGCTTCGATGAAGAGGGCAAAATCCTCGGGCTCGATCTCCTGCTTGCCGCGAATGGCGGCCACGTTGCCGATCACACGCCAGCGGTGCTGACCCGCGCCCTCTGTCATTCCGACAATTGCTACTGGCTGCCGGTGCTGCGCTTTCGTGGCCTGCCGTGCAAGACGAACACCGTCTCGAACACCGCGTTTCGCGGTTATGGCGGCCCGCAGGGCATGTTCGCGATCGAGACCATCATGGATGATATCGCGCGGCATGTCGGCAGGCCGCTCGACGACGTGCGGCGGCGCAACTTCTATGGACAAGGCCGCGACAATGTCACGCCTTACGGCATGACCGTCGAGGACAACATCATCGAGCAGGTGATCGGCGAATTCGGGCGCAGCGTCGACCTGAAGGGCTGGCGCGATAGCGTGATCGCGTTCAACAGGACGAGCCCGGTGGTGAAGAAGGGCCTCGCCACGATGCCGGTGAAATTCGGCATTTCGTTCAACCGGCCCGCGCTCAATCAGGCCGGCGCGCTGGTCCATGTCTATACCGACGGCAGCGTGACGCTGAACCACGGCGGCACCGAGATGGGGCAGGGCCTGTTCATCAAGGTCGCCCAGGTGGTCGCCGAGACGTTC
>Ga0180218_1002092_pt1 | contig 10813 bp, 14 predicted proteins | sample eDN3rd37CKraftBY_FD_151334 | JGI IMG/M metagenome (GOLD analysis project Ga0180218, IMG submission 151334) | Enriched backyard soil microbial communities from Emeryville, California, USA - eDNA 3rd pass 37_C Kraft BY (version 2) (version 2) | ecosystem: Environmental > Terrestrial > Soil >... | reverse complement strand
TCGGGCATGTACCACCCGTTCGGGAATGCGCTCGTGGTCGAAATGGAAGATCTTTTCGCGGAAATGGAAGTCGTCGACGACGAGCGGCCCGCGCGGGCCGACGCGCAACGAGTTCTGATCGTCTGCGACCGGCCCGCCCTGGGCTGTCGTCAACACGGGCGTGTCGCCTTCGGCTGTCTGATGCAGTTCACCGCCAGCCCCACGCTTTAGCTTCACATCGTGGATCGTGGCGGTGTTGGTTGCGGGATGCGACGATGCAGCGGTTGTCTTCCTGGCCATGGTGGGCTCCTGATGAACTGGTTTCAACGGGCGCCGATGACCCGAAAGCAGAAGGGCCGCCCTTCAAGGGCGGCCTGATCATGTGGTCGGCAGTCTAGCTGGCTTTCTTCAACGAGCCCTTGGCGTTCGCGGAGGCTTTGCCAAGCGCAGTCAGCTTCTGGTCGGTGGCGATCTCCTCCTGGAGATTGGCATCGAGAAGGGGGATCGCGTCCTCCAGCCCGAGCTGTTTCGCCCAGGCCTTCAGCGTACCGTACCTGGCGATCTCATAGTGCTCGACCGCCTGGGCCGAGGAGATGAGGCCGGCATCGAGGGCGGCGGTGCCCTTGTAATCCTCGATGATCTCCTCGCCTTCGGCGATGATGCCCTGGATGGCTTCGCAGGTCTTGCCGCGGGCCGGCTTGCCGAGGAGCTCGAACACCTGTTCGAGGCGCTCGATCTGCCCCTGGGTTTCGTCGCGGTGCTGCAGGAAGCCGGCTTTGCCTTCTTCCGACTGGGCCGCACGCGCCATCTTCGGCAGGGCCTTCAGGATCTGTTTTTCAGCGAAGTAGATATCTTTGAGCGTATCAAAGAAGAGGTCGTTCAAAGTCTTTTCCGTAGCCATTGGAGAATCCGATCAAATTTTCGAGAGGGATGGACTCAAACAACCGTGGAACCGAGACGACGTTCCGCTGCTCGGAAAATAAATCGGTACGAACCGAACCCACCCTCACTTCATCAAGCCCGCGGAACGCAGCGCTTTCTCGATGATGGACTGAATATTGTTGTCAGCACCGGCAGATGAGGGCGGCTGCTTGACCGTTCCTTCTGGGGAGGAAGACGCATGCGGCTGACCGCGGCGCTCGAAGGAGGCGGCAAGGCCCCAGCCTCTCGCTATGTGCACAGTCGAGGAAACACCGACGTCGAGTATGAACGGCGCTGCCCTGCCATATCCGTTGGACGCTTCGATCGGCGTGCCATGACCCATACCTGAAATGATGTAGAGTTCTATTGCCTCCAGGCCGCGATCGTCGTGCCATACAGATCGCAAATTTCTACCCATCGTCTCGATTTGGGTGGGCTGTACCGGAACCGCATGTACGCCCCGCCATTGCGCGACGAGCGCGGCTGCGTTGTCAGGGACCACAGTGTTGTCGCTCGTACCCTGCCAGACGGAAATCGTCGGCCAAGCGCCATCATGGCGTGAGGCGGTGCGCAGGCTTTCCTGCAGGCTATTGGTGCCGGGAAGACCCTGCCCGCGCATTCGGTCGAACGCCTCGGGAACAGTTAAGGCGGCGGCGTAGGGCAAGCCGGCGATGATAGCGCCACCGGCAAAGACTTCTGGATAGCAGGCCAACATGGCATTCGCCATGGCGCCGCCGGCCGATAGACCGGTGATATAGATTCGGCGCTCATCGACGCCATGTTCGGCGACCACGCTGGCGACCATCTGTCGGATCGACATCACTTCGCCCCGATCCCGCTGGGTGTCCGCGGCATTGAACCAGTTGAAGCACAGGTTCGCGTTGTTCTGCCTGTTCTGTTGGGGGAAAAGGACAATAAAGCCGTAGTCCTCGGCGAGCGCGGACCAGCCTGAACCGACATCGTAGCTGGCGGCGGTTTGCGTGCAGCCGTGCAGCACGACCACCAGAGCCGGCCCCGCCGGCAATTGCTTCGGCACATGCTGCCACGCCGCCAAGGCGCCCGGGTTTCCGCCGAAATGATCGAGCTTCTTGAGAATGGAGCCGGGCGATGTCGCAGGCTTGACTGAGCGCAGTCGCGCGAGCCGTTCGAGTGTATCAGATAGCGATCTCATGAGGAGCTCCAGGTAGCGCGCCGGATTGGCCGCATACACTGGAACCCCTCCGCAGCATTAAAGTTGCTGCGCTGCACAATAATTCCTCTGGCGAATGAACGGAAAGAAGCCGCCTCGAGAGGGCGGCTTCCAGATTGCTTATCGTGTAACAATCAAGGCTGCTTCTTCATCGTCACGCTGGCGTCCGCCGAGAGCTGCTGCAGCCGATGCGATGAAGGCGCCGACGAGAAGGGACAGGGCGCCAAACATCGCCGCCGTCGCGGCGGATTTTCGGGCCTCGTCGGCGGCTTTGAGGGCGGCATTCTTCGCATCCTCGATCTGAGTCAGTACCTGATCGACCCGGGCGCGCGCCTCTTCGGGTGGGATACCGGCGCGTGACGCAACGATTGATGAGATATAAGCCCGGTTGGCCTCCGGCACGCCGTCATTTACCGCACCTTGCATCAGGATGCGGGAAATTTCGGCCGTGGCCGATGCATTGTCCGCTTGAGCGCGGCTCGCGAGATCCTGCGGGCGCAACAGCATATCCGTGAAGTAGCCGGTCGCAGCATCGGGTGCGGCCGCATCGCTGTTTGCCGCGGCCGCGGTGCCCGCAACCGTGGCGGTGGCTGCCGCCGTCGATACGGCCTGGGCGCCGGCGCCGGCGAGCGAGGTGAATGCAGAGCCTGCCATGCCAACGACAACCACCGTTGCCAGTGCCCAGCTTAGAAAACCATGCGCGGTGTCGCGAAAGAACACCTCATCCGTATGGACGTTGGCCCACTTGGTGCGCAGGCGGCCGGTCAGATAGCCGCCGAGCGCGGAGGCCAACCACTGGACGACGACGAACCAGATCGCTGCCGTGACGCCGACAGTGGTGAAGGAAGCACTGTCGCCCGACCATGGCGAGACCATCGTCAGGCCGACGCCGGAGCCAAGCAGGAGTAGAATGATCGTGGCGGCCGCCGCGGCCACCGCGCCGCCGATGACCGGCCCCCATGCGAGGGCCGGTGTGCTGGATTCCACACCGACGTCGGAAACACCCGACCTGTAAAGGGACATGTCCGCCTCCTATCGCAGGAAAAGGACGAGCAGGATAACGATCGGCAGGGGAATACCCAGAAGCCAGAGAAGAATGCCGCGACCCATTTTGAAGACCTCCAGTAGTGCGCGAGCGAGTACCCGCACCTGGCGCCCCAACTTTTTGAATCCCCTGAGGTTCCATGAAACGGCGCGGTAATTTCTATTTTTTGACTTGCGGAACCATGCGACAGACAGGGTGTTCCAATAGGGCCTGATCTCAGGCTCCAACGAGGAACAAGATCATGAAAAAACTTCTCCTAGCTGCCGCCTTGGTGGGCGCATCGACCTTGGGCGCCTTCGCTCAGACGTCAACCACCCCGACAACCGATGGCGACACGCCGGCTGTTGCGACGCCCGACACCAAGAATGCGACTGCTCCGGTCGAAGGCGCGAACAGCTTCACGGAGGACCAGGCGCGGGAACGCATTACCGCAGCCGGCTATGCCGATGTCACCGGCCTCATGCTGGATGACAAGGGTGTCTGGCAGGCCAAGGCGACGAAGGACGGCAAGGCCATGAGCGTCGCGCTCGACTATCAGGGCAACATCGTCGCCAACTAAACTCAGCTTTCAGGAGATTCCTATGAAAACCGTTACAGGACTTTTCGACGATTATTCCGATGCAAGCGCTGCCGTCAGCGCCCTGGAGGCACGCGGCGTGCCGTCCAGCGATATCAGCATCGTTTCCAACAATGCGGACGAACGTCATAACAAGGAAACCAATGCCGCCGAAGGCGCCGGGACAGGTGCAGGCATCGGTGCGGCCGTCGGCGGCGTCGGCGGCCTTCTCACCGGGCTCGGCATCATGGCCATTCCCGGCGTCGGGCCGGTGGTTGCTGCCGGTTGGCTTGCCGCCACGGCGGCGGGCGCAGTGGCAGGCGCGGTAGCCGGCGGCGCAGCAGGCGGGCTGATCGGCGCGCTCACGGAATCCGGCGTCTCCGAAGACGACGCACATGTCTATGCGGAAGGGGTTCGCCGCGGCGGGACGCTCGTGACGGCGAAGGTTGACGAAAGCCTCCAGGCGGAGGCCGAAGCCATCCTTCGCAAGTCGAACTGGGTTGATCTCGGCCAGCGGCGCGCGGTCTATGCCAACGAGGGCTGGACCCGGTTCGATGACACCCTCGACCCCTACGGGCCGGCGGAAGTCGAACAGGAGCGCCTGCGCTATAGGCGTTGAACCATCTCGGAAAAGGCCGGCAATCGCCGGCTTTTTTACGTCGGGTGGATGATTGATACTCGAAGGACGTAGCGCCCGCTTCGAACATTGGCGATTGGCAATCAATCTTGCGATCAGGAAATGTTAGGTCGACCCACGTCCATGCCAGCTCCATCGCGTGCCAATGCCTTCTCGATCTCGCCCGGCGACACCTGAAGGAATTGGCGCCTGGCCATAGCGACCGAGATCGCGGGAATTTCAAGATGGGTCGCCACCCTCCGATACGCCGTGAAGCTCAGGCCTTCTATCAACTCCTCGTCAACGACAAGGCGATACGTGCCCGCTTCCAGAGGCTCCGAAAGGGACTCCAGATGAAATGGATGCGTGAATGTGATTTCGGTTTCTGTGGTTCTTTCGGTCATCTTGAGCACCACCTTTCCGCCGTCATTGCGCTGAAAACCATCAAAGCCATCCCTCGATCAGGATGTAGACGATTAATGCAAAGCTAGCCGCGGATAAGGCGTAACCGGCTAACGTCGCGAAATCGTGTTTCTTCGGTAGATGAAATAGGGAAGACATGATGTCCTCCTCGCTTAGGGCCAGGGTAACAAACCCTCAAACAGCAGCGCCCGTAAAATGGCTGCTGGAATAATTACAGTGAACCCGTTTCCCTTCTTTAGCAACGAATGGTTTTTGTATTTTAGAGATTCAGCTCATTTTCCTTTTGTAATATTTAATAAGATATGCCGATTGCACTTGTTTTCGACATAATTAGTATCTATATATTGATTGTCAGAATTGCTTATGAGCGCTGGAGAATCTCTGTTGCTCGCAATTTCTGTCATCGCTTCATGCTTTTGACCACGGATGTACTGGCACTTGTAGACAAGCGATGATGAGGAAGGTCGGTGCGGTTTCGCCCCGGCCTTTTTTGTTGGTTGCTTCTGCAAGTGCCAGGAGGATGGGAGATTCAAATCGTTCCTGAGGGCCAACAGGTTCTGAATATTTAGAAGAGCGACGTGATCGTCTCAGTACGGCGCATTTTCAATTGCCGACAAGTCGTTTTGGAGCTGAAGTTTCGCGAGCGGTAACACGGCAAGGAGGACGAACCCTTCTTGCCGGTAGGAAACGGATGCCTCCCCAAAGGCTTGCAGGCTAGAAACGATGAGGCGCGAACCAAAACCCTTGCGGTCCGGTTCGAAATTGACAATGCGCGGGCCATTTAACTCCCGCCAGCACACGATGAGTGTCTCCATTCCATCGCGGTGCTCTAGGTCCCAAGAGATCTCGACATGCCCCTCTTCGTTTGACAGGGCTCCGTATTTCGAAGCGTTGGTGAGCAGTTCGTGGAAAACCATTGCGAACGATAGGGCCGCTTGGGGTCCTAGCCGGATATCAGGTCCATCTGCCCTGATACGGGAGCTCCCGTCCAACCCGATATTCATCTGGGCGGCGGCCATGACATCCGCGAGCGTCGCACTTACCCAATTTTTCTGCAGCAGGATTTCATGGGCCTTGGCATAGGCTGCAATACGCAGCTGAAGCTTGTCGCTCGCATCGTCCAGTGAAACCGCATTCCTCAAGGATTGCGTCACGATCGCCTGAACGACAGACAGCGTATTCTTCATGCGGTGGGCGAGCTCGTGCATGAGGAGGCGCTCACGTTCCTCCCGTTCGCGTTCCCCAGTCCTGTCGCGAAGGATCTTGATGAAGCCGATGATCTTGTCGTCGGGCGCGCGCAACGCCATCATCTCGCCCGAGGCCCAGAACATCGTGCCATCGGCGCGCAGGTGCCATCGCTCGTCATTGCCCCGGCCCCGGTTGAGGGCAGCGGTCATCTCCTTCTGCGGAACGCCATTTTCCCTGTCTTCCTGCGTGAAGAAGACCGTGGCCGGTTTTCCGATCATGTCCTCGGCTTTCCAGCCAAGTATCTTTACCGCGCCTTCGTTCCAGCTTGTCACGAGGCCGTCGAGATCCATGGATATGATGGCGTAGTCGATCGCGCTCTGCACGATCGCTTCAAGGAAGCGCTCCCGGGAGGAAATCGTTCCGGTATCGACTGCGATCTTCATGAAGATATCTCGAACTCCGCCCAGCACGTTATGCCACGGATCATATCGCTTGCGCAGTCATATATGTGCATTTGGAATGCGGCCGAAATCTAGGGACGGTTCATTGCTTTGAAGCACGCGATGATCTCGTCGAAGCCGAATGGTTTTGAAAAGAACTTTGCCGCAGGCGGTAAATCCGTGCTCATCGGCTGTATCCGGCCCGACGCCACGATAATCCCGGCATCGGGAAAACGCTCGAAAACTCTATGGGCGAGATCAAGGCCCGTTAGCTTGCCTGGCAACTGGATGTCTGTGAAAAGCAGATGGATCGTCTGCTCGTTTATGATCTCGATAGCATGCTCTGCCGAGCCGGTATCTAGAACATCGAAGCCCGCCTCATGCAGTGCGTCAACCAATGTCAAGCGGATCAGCACTTCGTCTTCGACAACCAGAACTTTGCCCACGATATTCTCCTGCCAATGCTCACCAACCCCTGGAACCGCGCAACGTTCCGTCTTTGACCAAGGTCACCGTGATTGGCGCCCTTGCCGAAAGTCATCGATGGTGAACAGTACTTCGCCTTCTCATCCGTAGACCGCCTACCTTGGCGCGCTGCCGGCACGAAACGACCGCAATTGAGGACTTGCCAATGCGAGGTATCGGGCGCAAGGTTCGTATTCCAGCAGCCATTGACAAGGGCGCTGCTGTTTGAGGGGTGGTTACCCTGGCCCTGAAAATGAAGGAGGACTCGATGTCTTCCGCTTTCCACCACAAACAGCAGCAATATGTATCGGACGCCGCGAGCGGCTATTTGTTTTTTGCAGTCAGCCTGGTGATGATCCTCGTCCTCCTCATGGAGGGTTGGCTGTGGTGATCCTCATCTTCAAAGGTCCCGATACTCCGGGAGCGCATCGCCGAACCGTCCTCCGACAGATTCTCAAAAACGCCGACTACGAGACACGCAGCCTTGCGCAAGGGCAGGGGACCAGCAGCGAAGACGCGGCAAATCTAATCCGCTTGATCAATTCGGCAACGATCGATGCTGGGGACTATCCTCTATCCCGTAAGGCGCGCGCGCAAGAGCAGCGCGCCAGCGTCGAGATTTGGGAAAACGAAGGCGGTTCCACCGCTGGGTGGCCACGATGCCCGATCGCCTGACAGCGATGCTCGTCGCCTTGGTTTTGGCGATCGGCTTTGTTTGGGGCTACCGCCCGGACCAAAGCCGATATGATCGGCTTCACCCCTCTCAATCGCGTCAACCAGCATCGGTGCAGTAATATCCTTCATCAGGACAGACGCCCATGGAAGACGCAAGAGCTGATATAGCCGAGCGTGTAAGGAACATTATCACTGGGCAGTTGGCCGTCGAGATAACGAGGGTTGTCGATGATGCTTCGATTATCGATGACTTGGGGGCTGATTCCCTGGAAATGGTCCAGATCGTAATGCTCATCGAGGACGAGTTTGGAATCGCCATTCCCGACCAGCCAGCCGAAGAATTCCTGACGGTTAAGGATGCCATCGACTTCGTCGTTGCAGCACAGTCGTGACAGATAAGCGGACGCCCGGATGACGATCAGTCGTTACGGGATGAAGGAGTTGACGGATGACAGCGAACAGCGAACGGTTTTTCAAGCCGACAAAGACTACTGCAGATAAAAAGGCGTCGGAGACCAACTCGGTCGCCTGGAGGATCATCGACCAGGAGGCAGCAACGCGGGAAAAGAAGACCGAGAAATTGCGCGCGCTCCGCCTGGCGAAAGAGGTGATCAATCCTGCGCCCTTGCCGAAGTTGAAGCGAAAGTAGCAACGGAGGCAGGTCTGGTTGGAAGATTCATGACAGGAACGGCTGCCTGCTTGAAATTCACAAATTACTCCAACCGAAAGCCGAAGGCGAAAACGCCTTCGGCTTCGCATCTTGTGAATTCAGTGCTCGTCAGGACAATGTGCGCCCGCAATCGAAGGTGACCTTGCTGAGAAGATCTGCCGGCACCTGGATATCGGCCATTGCGGCGGCGACGAGTTCGTCCCGCTTCGCACGGTTTTCGTATCCTTTGTAGGTTGCCAGATCGGTGCTGCTGGCGGTGGCGATGCGACCGGCCGTGGCAGAGCATATGCCCGCCAAAGTCTCTACCCGTGCGGTCTTGATCGCCTCGGTGCGCGCGCTGGTGGTCGAAACCCATCCCGCATTGAAAGCGATAATCGGTGCAGCCACGAGGCCAAGAACGAAACCCACTAAGTAGGGTTTTGCTTTTTCCATGTTCAGACTGAATGACATGACTTTACTCCCTATAATCGATGATTATCGGGATCGATAAAGGCCCGCGCTCGGACCTGGAGCCAATGGCAATCCGGACAGTTTCAGTATGCGCTTTAACGGACATAAAGGAAATGGAATTAAAGATTTTTTTGGTGCTTCGTGACGTTTTCTCATCGTAAAATAAAAAAATCAGGATTTTAATTTCTGTGATATGATGAATTCGATCGAAAAACGTATGAACTCATGGGTTGTCGACGAGTATTTACAGTCATGAGTCTAATTTTTTCTTTGAATCCCCGAGATTTTATGCGGTCTGCATCACGTTTTTGGATGAAATTATTTCTTTGAAGGGCGCCGGCGCGACTGTTTCCGGTGCTCACGGCGGCTTTTCGTAGCGAAGAGGCAGCCGTCCACCACGAGGAACGTTCCATGAGTCTCAGTTTTCCGAACCCGAGCAGAAGCTACGAAGAGGCGGGCAAGCGCATCCGCTTCATCGGTCATGACGGCGTGTTTGCAATCCCCTTCTTCGCGGCGACGGATATCTTTCCGACGGCGACCTCCGAAGCGGGTTACCTCAAGGCCTTCGACGCCGCCCGCGCCGCCATCGACACGGCCGCCCGCCGCGCCTATTCCGCCGCCCGCAAGCCGGCCTACGTCCTGACGCGCGCCGATTTCGGCTGAGAGCGCCTAACACTGGAGCGGAGCTTCGGCGACCCTTCACATCCCCAGAACGATTGCCGGGTTTCGCCCGGCCGGCTGCCTGGCCGCATCCGGGCAAAGGAATGATTATGGCCAGAGGCCAAGAGCGTGGCATGCAGGACGTCGGCAATTCGGAAACCGCCGTTGTCGAAAGGATCCACCATCCTGAGATGGGCTCCAAGTCGGCGCCGGAGCCGCAAGTAGTTACGGACGGGACAGGCGAGGGCAACAGTCCGTCGTCCGGATACGGTTTCCGCCGGGCACCGGGCATGCCATGGAACGATCCCATGCCCGTGCGGGAAGAACTGTTCGGCATCGAACGGCTCGAGCAGCACGCCGCGACCCTTGCGCTTGCCCAACCGGTAACGAAGCGGCCGCCATCCGTCCAGTCGCTGCACAAGCGCCTTAAGAGCAACGCGGGGGTCCTGCTCGCCGCCTACCGCGCCAGCGCCCTGGAGGTGGAGAACGAGCGCGGTGTCGTGCCCGCGGCGGAATGGCTGCTGGACAATTACCATCTGGTCGAGGAACAGATCCGCGAGATCCATGACGACCTGCCGCCCCACTATTACAGGCAGCTGCCCAAGCTCGCCGAAGGACCCTTCGCCGGATATCCGCGCGTTTTCGGCATTGCCTGGGCCTTCGTCGCACACACCGACAGCCATTTCGATCCTGAGACGCTCGTCCGTTTCATCGCCGCCTATCAAAAGGTCCAGCCCTTGACGATCGGCGAATTGTGGGCCGTGGCGATCACCCTGCGCATCGTGCTCGTCGAGAACCTGCGCAGGCTTGCCGACCAGATCACGGCCGGGCGCCGCATGCGTGCGGAGGCGGATATGCTGGCCGACCGACTCTTGGCGGACGACGGTCGCGGTAGCGCGCTCGAAAAGGTGTCCGCCGAACCCTTGCCCGAACTCTTCGCAGCCCAGCTTGCCAAACGGCTGCGCGATCAGGACCCCAGCGCCACGCCGGCGCATGGCTGGCTGGAGGCGCGGCTGGCAAGACAGGAGAGCTCGGTGGGTGCCGTGGTGCGGCACGCCCAGCAGCGCCAGGGCGCGTCGAATGTCACGATCAGGAACATCATCACCAGCATGCGACTGATCAGCGATGTCGACTGGGCCGATCTCTTTGAAAAGGTCAGCCTCGTAGATGCCCGACTGTGCACCGACGGCAGCTTCGCCCGCATGGATTTTGCCACGCGCAACCTCTATCGCAGCGCCATCGAAGACCTCGCCCGCGGCTCGGACCTGTCGGAACTCGACATTGCAGGGCAGGCGGTGGAAGCGGCACGGGCGGCACCGGTCACGGGCGACACCGCCTCGCAGGCCGAACGTGTCGGGGATCCGGGCTACCATCTGATCGCGGAAGGGCGGCCGGCCTTCGAGCGCACGATCGGGTTCCGCCCGCCCAAGCATCTGATCGCTCTGAGGCTGGCGGCGCGCACAGGCATTGCCGGCTATGTCGGGGCGATCGGCCTCATGACGGCGATGCTTGTGGCGATGGCGCTATGGCTGCTGT